>Ga0306924_10002203_pt1 | contig 18323 bp, 16 predicted proteins | sample sta12Can44000111_FD_203756 | JGI IMG/M metagenome (GOLD analysis project Ga0306924, IMG submission 203756) | Lab enrichment of tropical soil microbial communities from Luquillo Experimental Forest, Puerto Rico - statanox.12C.anox.44.000.111 (v2)... | ecosystem: Environmental > Terrestrial >...
CGTCAGGTTCGTGTCGAGTGCGTTCAGGAAGCCTTTCTGACGATCAACCTCGGCTTGATCGTGGTCGAAGTCGAAATCTCGGTAATCCCAGTTGTTGCCAAATACCCAGTAATACGTGCCGGGGAACAAGGGGACATCAGACGGGAAGAACGGCGACAGCCCTTCAAGCGCCGGCAGATCGAACGTATATCCGCTCTCCGCCCCAGGCATCATGCCGGGAAAGATTAGATGTCCGGTGCGCGGATTGTGAGAACCGTCATAGACCAAATTGAGGGCCCGCGCTTGGCCGGGCGTAAGACAGCGCGATGTATCGGTAGTATTCGATGGGCAAGCGAGCGACGCCGGCCGCCAGTTACAGGCACGAGGGTCCGTCAGGAACGTATCGGTTGCCAGGCCACCGCTTTTGGTCGCACAGGCTGCCAACACGGCATCTGTCACCAGCGTCGCCTTGTCTTCAGGGATGACGCTGTCGGGGCTCTCATGGGTGACAAAGAAGTTCCAGAACGTGCCGCTATGGGTGCGATTGATGGCGGGAGCGCCGGCAACGACGCCGTCGTAATCGTCCGGGTATTGCTCGACAATGTGCATCCCCTGGCCGCCCCCGGTCGAACAGCCGTAGTAATACGAGTACTCCGGGTCTTGGCTGTAGAAGCCGGTAATCAGGTTCTTCGCCAGGACATTCATCAAATGAGTGGACCGATAGGCGAAATCGATCTGCTTCTGCAGATGTCCAGTTAGAGCCCTTCCGTCCAGCGCCGTAGCCGGCGAGGTGCCCATGTCGGTGTTGGCTGTAGCGAAACCTTGGGCAAGTCCACCCGAGAGCTCGCCGTAATTAATCGTTCCCGTATAACCGCCCCCTCCTGTTGCGAGATAGGCGTTGTTCCAGTCGTTCACTGGCATCCACACCTCAATCCTGATGAAGGAGTCCGAGGTGGGCGTCAGCGTTGCTGCTACTCGGCAGAAGGCCGGCATATTTGGGTATATTGTGCCGGATGGCGCCGTATAGTCGCCAGCGGGAATGGATTGGGCTACCGTGATGGAGCCGTTCGGCACAATGGCGTTCGCGAGTTTCTCGCAGCTCGCTGCCGCGGCGGGGCTCGCGACGCCGCCCATCAGCAGAGCGCCTCCCAACAACGCTGCCGCCATCTTACCACAGCCGGTTGCCAATCGTCCGAATCGACCCAATGCGCACCTTTTAATATTGTTTCCCAACGCATCAGGATCATTGCCACATCCACACGACGCTTGCGGGCGGCAGCTTCGGACGCAAGCTACAGGTAGATTATCTGCGGCAGGCGCCCTGGCCGCGAAGGCGGTCGGCCGCCCCGTAAAGCCGATCTGGTCGCGCGGCGAAGAGATGCAGCACGATTTTTACCGTCCTCCCGCCGCGACCATGCTCGACATCGGGCTCGACGCCGATGGGCTGCCGGTGTCGTGGGACCAGCGCCTCGCGGTGCCCGACATGCGGCGTTTCCTCACGGAATTCGACGCCGACCCAAACGCCAGGGAGCCGATCGATCCGTTCGCGGTAGAGGGCGCTGCCCCATTGCCCTACACAATCGCACATCACCGGCTGACTTGGCACGACGTGCCGCTCGCTCTGCCGCTCGGGTGGTGGCGCTCGGTCGGGCACTCGTTCAACGCTTGGTTCATCGAGCACACGATCGACATCGTCGCCCGGAAGACCGGGCGGGATCCGGTCCAGCTCCGGCTTGCACTGCTGGACAAGCAGACTCGGCACCAACCAGTGTTGCGAGCGCTCTCAGAGCTGTGGCCCGAGCCGCCCGAGCCAGGCCGCGGTCAGCACGACATCGATTTCCACCGTCGTCGCACCCCAAGCCTTGGCCGCCGAAAAGGCCGGCATCGTGTTCTCCGGGTAGCGCACGCTGTAGCCTCGGTGACCACACATGGACGCGCCCGGCTTCGCGGGCGAGGAAGCTGAAGGGCATCGTCGCTGCGGTTCCTCTGTTGCGCGGGTGCAGTGATCAGCCGGCGAAAATGCAACTGATCCCGCCAGTGTCTCCCGTTTTCGCCCGCTGGCCCGGCCCCTTCCAGGCTAGACCATCGCTCCAAAGCCATTCATGATCGCGTTGCACAGCTTTGCAAGCAATAAACACGACGATGCCGTGTGAAGCGCGTCGCGGAAACGAGGGAGAGCACGATGAGACACTGGAAGGCGGGAACCGTGACGCTGCTGATTGCCGCTGTGGTGAACGGCTCTGCGGCAATCATCGCGTCCACGCCTGCGCTTGCGCAGGATACCGTGAAGCTCGAGCTATGGTCGCGCCAGGACCCGTCGGGGCCGTTGCGCCCCGGCAATGTGGTCAAGGGGGCAGAGCGGCTGAACAAGGAGCTCGCGGGCGAAGGCTCCGGCAAGCGCGCCGAGGTCGTCGTCCACGAAAGCCCGGCACCGGGCTTCGACGACGATGCGCTCCAGCTTCTCAAGGTCTTCGGCATCGGCCAGGGCCCGGACGTGTTCATCGTCGCGCATGAATGGATCTGCGCCTTCCAGCAGGAAGGCTTCGCACTCAAGCTCGACGACTACATCGCCAAAGACCCGCAGCATTTCGGCACGATCTTCCCTTCGCTCTGGCAGTCGGCGAAATGCCCCGACGGCATCTACGGCGTCCCGCAGGACGCTGAAGCGCGCATGTTCTTCTACAACAAAAAGCTGTTGCGCGTAGCCGGCTACGACAATGCGTTCATCGATGCGATGCCGGCGCGAACGCTGTCGGGCGAGCTGACGATGGATGAGCTTATCGATATCGCCAAGCAGGTGAGGGGGAAGACCAAGGCCCAGTACGGCATTCTGCACCGGCCGAATAAGGGACCAGACTACATTATGGTGTTCCAGTCCTACGGCAACAGCTTTGCCGATCGCGGCACCGGCAAGCTCCTCCTCGAGCACGACAAGCTCGCGGCGGCATTCGGCTGGTTCGATCGCGGCGTCAAGGAGGGCGTGATTCCGGCGAACAATACTGCGATGGAGTTCGACGCGCTGCGCAAGGCGTTCTACACCGGCAATGCCGCGTTCTGGATGTACGGCATTTGGGATCTCGGCACTTATGCATTTCCGACCTACGGACTGCCAAAGGACGAGGCCGCGTTCTTCGCCGACTGGGGATGGATCGCCGCACCGGCGGCAAAAAGGGGCGGGCAGGCGGGTAGCCTGACCCATCCGATCATCTACGCGGTCGCCGCCCATGCAGCCGATCCGGAACTCGCAGTCCGGGTTCTCGGCCACGCCTCGGCCGCCGATCTCAACACCGACCACGCGGTCGCGACGACGCATCTCGGGATCAAGCCCGAACAGCTCAACGACCCGCGATACGCCGCAGCCTGGCCGCTCGCCCGGGCGACGGAGCTTCTGAAGATCACCAAATTCCTGCCCAATAACCCGCAGTTCGGCGATCTCAACGGGATCCTTTATACCGCCCTCCAGGGTGTCGAGACGGGCCGTCTGTCTGGGCCGCAGGCGGCCGATTTCGTCATCGACGAGGCGAGCGCGTCGCTGAAGGGTGTGATCGTCAAATAACCAATGGCCTCAATAAATGAGCTGATGACCGAGCGCCGCGGTCACGCCGGGTCCGCAGTGCGCAGGCGCACCAATTTCGGGATTTTTCTCGGCCCGGCGATTGCCCTCACCGTCCTCTTCTTCGTCATTCCCGTCATTATCGACATTGCGGTGTCGTTCACCGACCTCGACCGCACGCTTCGCGTCAGCAAATTCACTACCGAGCAATATCAGAAGGTCTTCCAAGGCGACCGGCGACTGCCACAGGTGATCGGTCTGACATTCATCTACGTCTTCAGCACGCTCGCCATCTTCAACGTGACGTTCGGGCTCGTGCTCGCGCTCACCACCACGTCGCTTAACGACATGTCCGGCGGCTTCTTTCGCGGCGTCTGGCTGTTGCCGCGCATGAGCCCCTCGGTCCTCTACATTCTCCTGTGGCTGTGGGTCGTCAACCCGTCGGATGTGGGGCTGTTGAACCAATTTCTGATCCAGGTCCTTGGTCTGACAAAACCGCTCGATCTGATGACGACGGCGCCGGTCGCGCTGGTCATCATCGCCAACGGCTTTATCGGCGCATCGATGGGCATGATCATCTTCACTGCCGCGATACGGGGTATTCCCGAGCACCTGTTGCACGCCGCTGAGGTCGACGGCGCCGGCACCCTGGCTAAGATCCGCTTCGTCACTCTTCCCGCGCTGCGCTGGCCAATCAGCTTCGTGACGATTTACCAGACGCTCTCGCTCTTGGTGAGCTTCGAATACATTCTCCTTCTCACCAAAGGCGGCCCGTTCTACGACACGACGGTCTACGCGCTTTACGTCTACCGGCACGCTTTTGCGAGCGGCCAATACGGTTACGGCGCGGCGCTGGCGCTCTTCCTCATCGTCATCGGCATAGCCGTCGCACTGCTCGGCTGGCGCTTCTTCGACCTGGGGCGCCTATTGCAGCGTCCCCGCATCGAGGTGCACTGAGATGGCGGCGCCGGCGACGTTTACCGGCATCGATACCAGGCTCGCCACGCCCGCGGATTGGGACAGGCTGGCCGCGCGCGCCCGCTCCCTGCGCCGGGCCAAGGCAGTCGCCCTCTACGCCTTCCTGATCGCGGTCTCCCTGCCGATCATCCTGCCCTATTTCTGGCTCCTCACGATCGCCTTTTCCACGAAGACCGGCGTCGCGGACACTTTGGTTCTGTGGCGCTCGCTGGCCGTGCTCGCACTCGCAGTGATCGCGTTCTGGCTGGCGGCAATGCTGGCGCAGACCCGCCGCCAGATGTGGGTTGGCGTGACGGCGATTGCGCTTGCTGCGACAATCGTCTTCGCCCGGCTAGTCGGTCCGGACCTGCACCTGCGCAATTTCATCTTCCTGGTCGAGCCGGATTTCGCCTCGATCGTGCGCTCCCGTGCCGGGGAAGTCCGCGGCGCGGTCCAGTTTCCAAGTGTCTGGAGGGCCTTCGGCAATTCGACCCTAATTGCCGGCGCGCAGACGGTGATCGTCCTGACTGTAGCCCCGCTCGCGGCCTATTACCTGTCGCGATTCCAGTTTCCCGCCCGCGCCGCGATGCTGCGCTCGCTGCTGGTGCTCCATGCATTTCCCGTGCTGACGCTGATCGTCCCGATGTTCTTGATGCTCTATTGGATCGGCCTTCTGGACACGCTGGCCGGTGTCATTCTCGTGCTGGTCGCGTTTGAGCTGCCCTTCGCGATCTTCATCATGAAAGGCTTCTTCGACGCCGTGCCATGGGACATCGAGATGAGCGCGTTGACCGACGGTGCGTCGCGGCGCCAGGCGTTCCTCCGCGTGGTGCTGCCGCAGGTCAGAAACGGACTCCTCGCGATCGCCGTCTTCACGTTCATCCGCGGCTGGGAGGAGTACATTTTTGTCTTCACGTTCCTGATCCGGAACACCAACTGGACCATGAGCCTCTACATGTACTACGTGCGCGACGACGTGATGGGCGTTGATTACGGCGTGGTCTCCGCGGTTGGTGTCTTCTATCTCGTCCCGAGCCTCATCCTCTACCTCGCCGCGCAGCGATACTTAATGCAAATGTCGATCGGCGGGGTGAAGGGCTGACACCGATGGCCAGGGTCGAATTCCACAACGTCGTCAAGCGGTTCGGGGATGTGGAGGCTATCCGCGATATGAACCTGACGATCGAGGACGGCGAGTTCGTCGCGTTGCTTGGCCCTTCCGGCTGCGGCAAGTCGACGAGCCTTTTCATGCTGGCCGGCATCTATCTGCCGAGCAGTGGCGAGCTGTTGTTCGACGACCGCGTCGTCAACGAGGTCGAGGCCAAGGACCGCAATATCGGCATCGTTTTCCAGTCCTATGCGCTCTACCCCCACATGACAGTACGGGACAACGTGCTGTTCCCGCTTCGCTTCAAGCGGATACCGCGTGAGGAAGCGCTCGGTCGCGTCAGGGCAGCGGCCGATCTCGTCCAAGTCGAAGAGCTTCTCGACCGGCGGCCGAGCGAGCTGTCGGGCGGCCAGCAGCAGCGGGTGGCGCTCGCGCGCGCCCTGGTCAAGGAGCCCCAGCTCCTGCTTCTCGACGAGCCGCTCTCCAATTTGGACGCGACGCTCCGGCTGACCATGCGGACCGAGATCAAGTCGTTGCAGAAGAAGCTCAGGGTCACGACGATCCTGGTCACCCACGACCAGGTCGAGGCGACGACCATGGCCGACCGCATTATCTGCATGCGCGGCGGTCGGATCGAGCAAATCGGCACGCCGGACGACCTCTACCACAGGCCGGACAGCCTGTTCATCGCAGGTTTCATCGGGTCGCCGCCGATCAACCTGATCAGGGGCCAGGCGAGGGACGGTGCGGTGCACGTCGGGCCTGTTGCGTTTCCTTTCGAGGGGTTGCCGGGTGCGGTCACCGTCGGCCTGCGGCCAGAGCACCTGAAGTTCGCCGTCTCGGGCCTGAAAGGGCGGATTGGGCAGATGGAGCCCATGGGACGCGAGATCCTTTACGTCGTCGAGACCGATGTCGGATATGTGCGTGTCCTCGAGCACGGCTCCTTGGCGGTGCATGCCGCGGGCGAGCCCGTGAACATCGGCTTCTCGCCCGACGAGTCACTGGTCTTCGAGACGGCGAGCGAACGGCTGATCGCCGCCGCCCGGGTGTGTCCGCCAGCATGATGGACCGGGGCCGAGCAATGGATCAGCCGATGAGCCGCTGCTCGGTTCGCGCGGCATCATACGGCTTGCGGGCGGCGGCGACCTCGGCCCGGTTCGACACCTCGGGCACCGCGACGTCCCACCAAGCCCCACCTGCACTGGTGCTCGCGGCGGGATCGGTCGCGATGACGATGACCGAAGTGCGCCGCTCGGCCCGTATCTCAGGCAGCGCCGCCTCGAGTTCCGCAAGGCCGCTCACCTTACGGGATACGGCGCCGAGGCTCGCGGCATGGGCGGCGAAGTCGACGCCCGAGCCGCCCGGGAAGAGATTGTTGAACGAGGCGCCGCCGCAGCTGCGCTGCAACCGGTCGATGCAGCCGAACCCGCCATTGTCGAGCACAACGATGTTGAGCTTCTTGTCGAGCATGACCGAGGTCGCGATCTCGGAATTCATCATCAGATAGGAGCCGTCACCTACGAGCACCCAGACCTCGCGGTCGGGCCGAGCGAACTTGACTCCGAGCCCGCCGGCGATCTCGTACCCCATGCAGGAATAGCCGTATTCGACGTGATAGGTGCCGTCCTCGCGGCAGCGCCACAATTTGTGCAATTCGCCCGGCAATCCGCCGGCCGCGCAGACGATCATGTCGCGCGGGTCCGCCGCACGGTTTACCGCCCCGACCACCTGGGCATCGCTCGGCCGGGCGGCGTTCGAGGGGGCGGTTGCCCGCGCCACCGCCTCGTTCCATTCGGCAGCCAGGCTGCGCGCCTTAGCGTTCCACTCGGCGGGCGCAGTCCATGCGGCAAGAGTGCGATCGAGGGCTTCGAGACCGGCGCGTGCATCTGCGGCCAACGGCAGCGCGCCGTGCTTCGCCGCGTCGAATCCGACCGCGTTCAACTGAATCAGCGTCGCCGAGGGGTTGCGGAACAGGCTGCGGGACGCGGTGGTGAAATCGGAGAGCCGCGTACCGACCGCGAGAATCAAGTCCGCTTCGGCGGCGAGCGCGTTGGCCGCAGTGCCGCCGGTAACGCCGATTGCACCCATCGCGCTGGGATGGTCCCAGGCAAGCGCGCCCTTACCGGCCTGGGTCTCGGCCACCGGCACGCCACGACGCGCGGCAAAACCGGCGAGCACCTCGCAGGCGAGCGCGTAATGCACTCCGCCGCCGGCAATGATCAGCGGCGCGCGAGCTCGCGCTAATGCGGTTGCGGCATCGGCGAGCTGCACCGGGTCGGGTGGCGGCCGCCGAATCCGCCAGCAGCGCGGGGCTAAGAACGCCGTCGGGTAGTCGTACGCTTCCGCCTGCACGTCCTGCGGCAGCGCCAATGTGACGGGGCCGCATTCGGCGGGATCGGTCAGCACGCGCAGCGCCTGCGGCAGGCTTTCGAGGACTTGTTCCGGCCGGGTGATCCGGTCCCACCACCGCGAGACCGGACGGAAGCAGTCATTGACCGAGATTGTCGGGTCGCCAAACGCCTCGATTTGCTGCAATACCGGGTCGGGCCGGCGTCCGGCAAAGATGTCCCCGGGCAACAGCAGCACCGGCAGGCGATTGGCATGGGCCACCGCCGCGGCGGTCACCATGTTCGTCGCGCCCGGGCCAATCGAGGTCGTGCAGGCCATCATGCGACGGCGGAGGCTGGCCTTGGCAAAGGCGACGGCGGCCAACGCCATCGCCTGCTCATTGTGCGCCCGCAAGGTCGGCAAGCGCTTACGTGCCGCATGCAACGCCTCGCCCAACCCGGCGACGTTGCCATGGCCGAAAATCGCGAAAACGCCGGCGAAAAGAGGATGCTCGCGGCCATCCGTCTCGCCGGTCTGCGCCGCGAGGAAGCGGACGAGCGCCTGCGCCATCGTGAGCCGGATTGTGATCATTCGCTGCTCCCTTCAAAAGCAACGCTTTACCGCAAACTGCACGGAGGATGCGTGGACGACGCAGTATCGCTTAATTCTCTGCTTGCATCGTGCTTCCTTGGCGGCCTCTGCGGGAACGCGTTAATTTCCGGAGGCTGGATAGGACATCACGAATGATCAGTTTCTGCCAGTTCGGCGCGGGCCGCATCGGCGCGATTCATGCGGCAAATATCGCCAGCCATCCCGATGCGCGGTTGCGGATCGTTGCCGATCCCGATCGCGCAGCCGCGGAGCGGCTGGCTGGGCGCTATGGCGCCGCGGTCGGCAGCCAAGCGGAGGCGCTCGGCGACCCTGCCGTCAATGCGGTGGTGATCGCCAGCTCCACCGACACGCATGCCGATATTGTCGAGGCCGCAGCGCGCGCCGGCAAGGCGGTGTTCTGCGAAAAGCCGCTCGACCTCGATCGGCGCCGCGCCGAGGCCTGCGTCGCGGCGGCCCGGGAATGCGGTGTGCCCCTAATGGTTGGCTTCAACCGCCGTTTCGACCCGAGTTTCGCACGGCTCGAGCGTCAGATTAGGGACGGCCGCATCGGCCGCCTCGAGTTGCTGACGATCACGAGCCGCGATCCCGCCCCGCCGCCGATCGAATATGTGCGCCACTCGGGCGGCTTGTTCCGCGACATGATGATCCACGATTTCGATATGGCGCGGTGGCTCATGGGCGAGGAGCCGGTCGAGGTCTTTGCCACGGCGAGCGTGCTCGTCGATGCGGCGATCGGCGAAGCGGGAGATGTTGATACGGCGGTCGCGACCCTGCGCACGCCATCGGGCGCGCTGTGCCAGATCTCGAACAGCCGGCGTGCGATCTATGGCTTTGACCAGCGCATCGAGGCGCTAGGGTCGAAGGGCGCTCTGCGGGCCGAGAACATGGCCGAGAGCACGGTCTCCTTTGCCGGGGCCGACGGGATCATCAGCGACAAGCCATTGCGTTTCTTTCTCGAACGCTACGCCGAGGCGTACCGCCGCGAACTCGATCATTTTATCGGTGCGGTCGCCAGCGGCGCGGTGCCGATGGTCGGTGGACGCGACGGCGTCAAAGCTTTGGTCCTCGCCGATGCCGCACTGGAATCATTGCGAACGGGCCGCCCGGTCAGGGTTTGATCAACCGACCTTGGCGAGCATCTCGGTGTTCAAAAACCGCTCGATCAGCAGCATGAAGGCGATCGAAGGGACCAGCAGGATCAGCGCGGTAATCGCTGCGATCTGGTAGTTTCCAGCAAGGCTCGCAGTAAACATCATCAGCGGCAAGGTCGTAATGTCGGGCACACCCACAAAGTAGGTGCCTGTGAACTCGTCGAGCGATTCGAGAAAGACGAAGATCGCAGCCGCCATCAGACCAGGCGCGGCCAATGGCAAAGTCACGGTCAGCGCGGTGTGCACTGCTGAAGCGCCCATATTGCGGGCGGCGAATTCGAGCTCGACATCGACTGCGGCAAAGGCCGCCGCGGCGATCCACACCGCGATTACGAGACCATGCACGGCGTGCACGAGCACCACGCCGGTGATCGTGCCGTTTAGCCCGACCATGTAGAACAGCCGGGCGATATTCAGATACACAGCGACACTTGGAAACGCCTGAGGCAGAAGGACGATCAGCAGAATCAACCCGCGCCCGGGCAGCGATCGGCGGCCGAGCGCGTAGCCTGCCGGAATGGCGAGCACCAGACAGACGAGCACGGTGATTACGGCGATCAGGATACTGGTCCCGAGCGAGGCAAAGGCGTCGCTCGTCGGCTTGAGTACCTCGCCCCAGTACCGCAAGCCATAGGTGAGCGGCAATTTGTGGGGAAAATACCATTGGATCGCCACCGCCCACAGGACGAGGTTGGCGAGCGGCCCAAAGATCAGGAAGGCGAGGGTGCCGAGCACACCGCCCCGCCATAACCAGCCAAGGGCCGCTCTCATGGCGCGCCTTCGCCTGCCACATTGCGCCGGATGTAAACCCAGGCCACCAGCCCGGCGATCAGATAGGAGACCACGCCGAGCGCATTGGCGACCCCGTAGTCGCTGTAGGAATTGACGCGGAACGCCATGTCGACGGTGATCATCGTCGGCGAGCCGCCGCTGATCATGATCGGCACTGACAGGACCGATAGCATCGTGACAAAGGCGAGGATGAGGCCGACCGTCATCACGCCTGCGACCTGAGGCAAGAGGATCTCGACGAGAATGCGCAGGGCGCCGGCGCCGAGATTACGAGCCGCTTCGATGCTCGCCCGGTCGAGCGCGGCCATTGCACCCGAAACCAGCAACGCGACGAACGGCGTCTCCTTCCATACAAAGGTGACGATAATGCCGCGCCAGTCGAGCAACCCCGACAGACCGGCGACATCGACCAGGCCCAGCGTGTCGAGCGTGTTGTTCAACATGCCGTTCTTGGCGAGGAAGGTGCGCATGCATTGCGCGGCGACGATGAACGGGATGAACAGCGGCCAGCGGTACAGCCATCTGACAAAGCTTACCGCGGCCGGATGCGCGCCGAGCACGAGATAGCCGCCGATCGCCGCCGCCAACAGGCCGATCAGCGCGGCCGAAAGAGTGACGATGACCACGGTGAACACGATGTCGGTCGTGTAGAGGTCGAAGGTCTTTATGAAATTGTCGAGGCTTGGTTCTCCGCTGGGGGAGGTGAAAGCGGAAACGAGGGAATAACCAAGCGGATAGACGAACAGCGCCAGCACCATCGCCAGTGCCGGCGCCACCAACAGCAGCGAAAGAGGCCGCCTATCGGACATGGCGATCCTGCGTCTGCGGGCTGAAGATTACGGGCCGGGCTACTGGACCTTGCGCTCGTAGCTCTCCAGGATGTCGTTGAAATAAGGTGCAATCGGGAACGGCTTGCCTTTGCTGGCGAGATCCTCGGGCGTCACGTCGACAAACAGTTTCTGCCAGGTCGCATCGTCGAGCTGCGATTTGACTGCGGCGGCATCAATTCCGGGATACCAGTTGAAACGTTTGACGATCCCGTCGGCCTGCACTTTGGGGCTCGTCGCCAGCCCGACGAACTCCTCGGCGAGCTTGGCGTTCGCTGCCTTGGCGGGCACCACGTAGTACATCGGCTGCCCCGGCATTCCCGGCCCGATCAGCTTCAGTTTGACGGTCGGCGGGATCTTGCCGTCGGCCTGCCAGGTGTAGAACATGTCGACCCAAACCGGCCCCATCGCGATCTCGCCACGATTGAGCATGTCGAGCGTCCCGGCATTGCCGGGCGTCAGGACCACATTCTTGTTGAACGCCGCCAATCGGGCGAGCGCCTGATCCCAGGCTTTCTTGGTCTCGGGATCATAGGGGCCCTTGATTAGCCGATCACCGTCTGGGGTATCCGCGTAGATCCAGCCGACGACGAAGCTGACTCCCGACATGCCACCCTTGATCCCGTTATAGCCGAACTTCTTGGGGTTCTGCTGGACCCACTTTGCGAGCTCGGCATAGGTCGAAGGCGGATCCTTGACCATTGCCGTGTTGTAGGCGATCGCGGTCTGGCTGTTGAACATCGGCATCACATAGCCGCCAACATCGGCGCCGAGGGCGCGCGTCGCCGCCTCGGAAGTGACCAGCTTGGCGGTCGGCACTTCCGCTGTATAGCGAGCGAGCAGCCCCTTGCCGACCATCTCGCCGGCCGCCTTCTGGTGGATGACGGCGACATCGATGTCCCAGCTGCTGGTGTTTTTCTCGGCTTCGAGCTTCTCGTAGATCTTCTGCGACCCGGCATCGCCCGGTCCGGTGCCAACGGCCCTGACGGTGACGCCCGGATGCTCCTTCTCGAACATCGGGCCGAGATAATCTTTGACATAGTCGACCATGTTCTGGTCGCCGGCGGTGACGAGATTAAGCGTCGCCCGCTTTTGTCCCGCGGGCTGCGCCGCGGCCAGTTGGCCGACGGCAATCGCCGTCAGCGCTCCAACGATGATGCCAACCCGCTGCATTGCGTCCTCCCTGGTTTATCATGCTTGTTGTGCTCGGCTGCCGCCGTCGCCCGATAGAGATGCAATGCCGTCGCCGGCAAGGCGATGGCGATCGGCTCGCCGATCGCCAATCGACGCTCGTCGTCCACCAGGTATTGGCGAGATCCGACTCGCACCGCGTAGCGGTAAAAACCCCCGGGGTAGGAGCACTGCACGATCTCGCCATGCAATACAAGGCAGCCATCGGCCTGCTGGCCGGGCGGGCACAGCCGCGCATCTTCGCTGCGGAAATGGGCATTGACGAGCGTGCCACCTGGCCAATGTCCGTTCCGGTGGGCAGCGATCAGCACAGCATCGATCTCGACGCCGTCGCCGGCCAGCTTCCCATCGCTGCGCGCCCGCAACGACACGACATTCGCGGCGCCCATAAAGCTCGCGACAAATGGCGAGTTCGGACGGTTGTAGATGTCTTCGGGGGTACCGATCTGCGCGACACGCCCGGCATCGAGTACGGCGATATGGTCGGCCATCACCATGGCTTCCTGCCGGTCATGCGTGACATGCACGGTTGTTATGCCCAGCGTTTGCTGCAGCGTTTTGATCTCGTGGCGCACTTCCTCGCGAATCCGCGCGTCGAGATTGGACAGCGGCTCGTCGAGCAGCAGGATCTGCGGATTGATGGCAAGCGCGCGGCCGAGCGCCACGCGCTGCCGCTGACCGCCTGAGAGCGCGGTCACCTTGCGCTCGCCCAACCCCTCCAGCCGCAGCATCGCCAGCAGTTCGGTCACCCGCTGGGCAATCTCGGCGCGGCCGGCGCCCCGCAATTTGAGCCCGTAACCAATGTTCTGCGCCACTGTCATGTGCGGCCAGAGGGCATAGGATTGGAACACCATCGCGACGTTGCGCTTGTCGGGCGGCAACCGGGTGATATCGCGCTCGCCGACCGCTATCGAGCCGCTCGCCACAGCGACAAACCCGCAAATGGCGCGCAGCAAGGTGGTCTTGCCGCAGCCCGACGCTCCCAGAAGCGCGATGAACTCGCCGCCCGCAGCACTGAGCGAGACGTGGTCGAGCACGCAGTTTGCGCCATAGAGGACGCTTACCTCGCGCACGTCGAGCGATATGGCGGCCGCGGTCATGGCGCCGGTCAGACGATGGAAGGCGGAAGGAGCTCGATCCCGACGAGCTCATCCCGCAATGCGGCCGGCGTCGTGAAATGGATCCCGTGGATGCCCATTCCAGCCGCCGCCTCGGCGTTAACCGCAACGTCGTCGATATAGACCGCCCGGTGCGGATCGATCGCAAAGCGCGTCAGCATGATCTCGTAGATGCGCGGGTCGGGTTTGATGACCCCGACCTCGCCCGAGATCACCATACCACGGAACCAGCGGAGGAAATCGAACCGCTCGAACGCCGGCGGGAAGGTCTCGGCCGAAAAATTGCTGAGGAGATAGAGCGGTGTGCCGCGCGCCCTGAGCTCGGCCAGGATTTCGACCGAGTCGGCGATCGGGCCGGGCATCATTTCGTGAAAGCGGGCCCCATAGGCATCGATCAGCTCGGCTTTGTCGGGATGCTCGGTTTTCAAGAGGCGTGCACCCTCGGCAAAGCTGCGCCCCGCATCCTGGCAGCGGTTCCACTCATGGGTGCACACCGTCGCCAGAAAATGCTCCATCGCCACCTCGTCGCCGGCGAAGAGCTTGCGGTAGAGATGCCGCGGGTCCCATTCGATCAACACGCCGCCCAGGTCGAACACCACGATGCTGCGGCCGGGCTTTGCCATCGGCTCATCTCACCCTGCTATGGGAAGGCAGGATAACAAGTGGCGCTTCGCGGTCGCAATCCTGCGCTCCGACGACTAAGCTCGCCGGGCGACGGAACAGGGCGGAGGTGACCGGTGCCCGTGCGCCTCGGCATCAGTCCGATCGGCTGGAGCAACGACGATCTCCCGGAATTGGGCGGCGACACACCTCTCGAAACCTGCCTAGCCGAGGCGCGGCTGGCAGGGTTCGAGGGCATAGAGCTCGGCAACAAATTTCCCCGCGATCCGGCGGTGCTGCGGCCGATCATGGAACGGTACAGGCTGTCGCTGATCTCAGGCTGGTACAGCGGCCACCTTTTGGAGCGGTCGGTGGCCGAGGAATTCGCGGCGATCGAAGCGCATCGCGCGCTGCTTGTCGCGATGGGATGTGCTGTATTGGTATATGCCGAAACGAGCGGAAGCATTGCCGGTGATCGGTGCCGCCCGCTGTCCGACCGCCCGCGACTCAGCGATGGCGGCTGGCGGGATTTCGGCGGGCGGCTGACTGAGCTTGCCGAGCGCCTGCTGCAATACAGCATTCGGCTCGTCTACCACCATCATATGGGAACAGTGATCGAAAGCGAGGCCGAGATCCACCGCTTGATGGCGGCGACCAGCAACAGCTTGGGCCTCCTTCTCGACACCGGGCACCTGGTCTTTGCCGGCGCGGATCCGACCACCCTCGCGAGCCGTTACGGACACCGCATCGCGCATGTCCACTGCAAGGATGTGCGGTACGACGTCCTCGCCCGCGTTCGAGCAGGCGACAAGAGTTTTCTCGACGCCGTTGTCGACGGCGTCTTTACCGTACCGGGCGATGGCTGCATCGATTTTGGCTTGGTGCTCGCGGCCCTGGCGGCGGCGAACTATCGCGGCTGGCTGGTCGTCGAGGCCGAGCAGGATCCGGCAAAGGCGCCACCGCTCGTTTACGCGCGGCTCGGTTTCGGACATCTGAGTGCAGCGGCGGCGCGAGCGGGCCTGTGAGGGGAGAGCGATGAAGATCGGCATGATTACAGACAGCCTTGGTGAGCTGTCCTTCGATGATCTTCTTGACGCTGCCGCCGAGCTCGGCATCGAGCGATTGGAGTTTGCTGCCGGCAACTGGTCGCGGGCCCCGCATCTGGCGCTCGACCGGATGCTCGACAGCGCGCCGGCGCGAGAAGAGTTCATGGTCAGGCTCCGCGACCACGGCCTTTCGATCAGCGCGCTCAACTGCTCGGGCAATCCGCTGCACCCGGGCGAGACGGGAGTGCGGCATCGCGAGGTCACGCGCAAGACGATCGCGCTCGCCAGTCTTCTGGAGGTCGAACGGGTGGTCATGATGTCGGGCTGCCCAGGTGGGCCCGGCGATGCCAACGCCAATTGGGTGACGACGAGCTGGCCGCCCGAGACACAGACGGTCTTGCACTTCCAATGGGAAGAGGTGCTGATGCCGTATTGGCGGGAGCTCGTCGCCTATTCCGAAAGTCTGGGCATCCGAAAGCTCTGTCTCGAATTGCACGGCCATCAGAATGTCTACAATGTTGGCACATTTTTCCGACTGCGCGACGCGGTCGGCGAGACGGTCGGCGTCAATTTCGACCCCAGCCATTTACTGTGGATGGGCGCCGATCCGCTCGCCGCGATCGCGGCGCTGGGGTCGGCCATCTACCACGTGCACGCCAAGGACACCCGCCTCGAGCCGCAAGCGCTGGCGCTGGAGGGGCGCATCGAGATCAGGCCGGCAGAGGACTTCACGCACCGGGCCTGGAACTACGTCACCCTTGGCCGCGGCCATGACGAAACCTGGTGGCGCCGGTTCTGCCAGGCGCTGACCGCGATCGGTTACGAGGACGTCCTATCGATCGAGCACGAGGATCTGGCATTGCCGCCGATCGACGGGGTCAGGCGGTCCGTCGCGCTGTTGCGCCGCGTGATTACGAGTGCCGCCTGGGGCTTGGGCCAATGACCTCGATTTGGCTGCGACCGCAGGGCCGTCAGGAACAGGAGCTCCAGAGCCTGATCGACCACTTGGCCAGCGAGCACCAGACCGTGTCGTTTCGCCCGCACCTGACAGTGTGCAGCGTATCTGGCGACCTTGCCGTGCTCGATGATGCGGCGGCTTACATCAAGGAATGCGGCCTATTGCCGCTGACGGTCGCGAAAACCGCCGTGACCGGCGCAGTGATCACCCCATTCCGCGCTGTCTTCATCGAAGTCGAAAACAGCCCTGGCCTGCGTGAATTTCGCGACCGGCTGCGGGACATCGTCGGCGCACCAGCGCTCATTCCGCCCCATATCAGCCTGCTTTATACGCTCGACCGGGTCAGCCAGGGTCACCGGCCCGACCTAGACGCCGAGATGCTGGCGGCGATCGCCGCTTGTTGCGCCGAAGCCATCAAGGACACGGATTTCACGCTCTCTCGACCGGTTTTGAATAGTACCGGCGCGACGGAAACAGATGTCCGCGGCTGGAAGAGTCATGCGTTACCTTGGTGAGGAGCCATAGAAAGGATCAAGTCTCCCGAGTTCCAGCAGATCGGTCAAAGCTAGCTGGCGCAGACGTCACTCACCTTCAGGTTGCGCCTTGATCATCGGCATAGGCGGACTCGACGGTAATTCGCGGGACGACATCCTCGGCGGCCAATATTAGCGCCATTCTACCACTACGACCACGACCACCACGACCTCTACTGCCTTGACATGCGCACTTGCCCAAGCCGCAAGCTTTGGTGATCAACGTTTAGACAGCGTAAGCGTGCGGTTTTCTTGCGTGATGCCCGAGATCGATATCTGGCGTGCCGCCAGTCTGATGCTCGAGCGCTACGGCGAGAAGGCGCTTGAGAAAAACACCGCTCGCGCCGACGAGCCTGCGGCCGACGGCGATCCCAACGGCGCGGCGCCCTGGCACCGGATTAGCGACGCCGTCGGGCAGCTGGCGAACAAGACACCGCTGGGTTCGGTGCAATGATCGGGTGGGGAGGGGACACCCCCGCAATTTTACCGAGGCCGCTGGTCGGCCTAGATTTCCAAAGTATAGGCCGCAGGTTGGGTGACGGCGAAGAAAACATATCGAGGTGTTTGAAACTACAGCCGGTCGCCGACATCGGCGATCACGACCGGTGTGCTCCGCGCTCGGCGCATGCCGACGCCTTGCCACAGGTGACTCTGACCCCCTCATCGGACCCTCGCCAGGATCGCGCTCGTGTCACATAACGTCCTAAGTGATGCAGCTTGACGCGGGAATTCGCCTGCGCGCTCGGCCCGCGACTGGACGCCGCTAGGACCGGTTTGCCGAGAGATAGTGCGGGAATTCGGTCTCTGCCGAGCTGCCGGCACCAACCATCCATTGCCGGAGAGCTGCAACCGCTGAAGTATCGATACTCGACTCCGGCGCGTAGACGAAATACCCGCGCGTCCTCAACGCGGGTTCGCTGATTGGCGCCAAGAGCCGTCCCGCGCGCAGCTCATCGCCGATCAAGGCCAGAGGGCCTATGAGTACGCCGAGCCCTTCGAGCGCTGCCTGGATCGCAAAGTAGAAGTGCTCGAATACCTGATCGCGCGCCGGCTTTAGATCGGGAACATTGGCGGCGGCCAACCATCGCGGCCACGCCTCGCGTAGCGTCGCGGCATGAAGTAACGTGTGCCGCTCGAGATCCGCCGGTGTCTGCAGCGGGCATTTTTTCATTAGATCGGGGCTCAACACCGGCAAGCGCGCTTCGCCGAGAAATCGCGTTCCAACCCAACCGGGTTGCCGCGACGGGCCAGAGATCACGGCATCGACATCCATGCGGAATTGCTCGGCCGGCGTGCTCGCGGTTACAATCCGCAGTTCCAAGCCGGGATGATCGCGCTGGAAGTCGGGCAGTCGCGGAATGAGCCAGCGCATCGCGAAAGTCGGTAGTGCCGATACATGAAGCTGCCCCCGGGTTGGCTCGCGGTTCTGCACACGCAGACAAACAGCCGCCAGTCGGTCGAGTGTAGGGCCGGCTTCGACGAGCAGCTCCGTCCCCGCCTGGGTCGGCACCGCGTTACGGCTCGTGCGCACGAAAAGCCGCGTGCCGAGCCAATCTTCGAGCAGGCGGAT
>Ga0306924_10002204_pt1 | contig 18314 bp, 14 predicted proteins | sample sta12Can44000111_FD_203756 | JGI IMG/M metagenome (GOLD analysis project Ga0306924, IMG submission 203756) | Lab enrichment of tropical soil microbial communities from Luquillo Experimental Forest, Puerto Rico - statanox.12C.anox.44.000.111 (v2)... | ecosystem: Environmental > Terrestrial >...
GCCGCGCCCGGTCGCCCGGTCATAAACCAACAGACGATCCGGCCCATAAAGCACGATATCGCGTTGGTCCTTCTCGCGCGGGCGTTTCTGCACCAGGTCTTCGATCTGGAACACCAGGTCGTAGGCGAAGGCACCATAAAGGCCGAGCAACGGATCGTCCGCGGCGCCGAACGCCGCCACGAACTCGCGCACCAGCGACATCACGCTGGCGCGGCGCGTGCGCTGATCCTCATCAACCGGCGCGGCGCCGCGCAGGATATGACCGGCGAGCCGGCGGGCACTCTTCTCGGTGACGACGACGCAGGGCTCGCGGAGCACATCGACGAGAAACGAAATCAGCACTTCGCCTCGGACGTTGAGCGCCTGCAGCGAGAAACTGGTCCCGGTGGTCTCAAGCTGCAAGGGCGGATCGGCAAAGCCCAGGTCAAAGCTCTCGTAGCGGCCTGGCACGGTGGTTCCCGAGGACAGCACCACGCCGCGGCGGCGATCGAGCAGGTCGATCAGGTCGTCAAGCCTGTTGGCGCCGCCGGAAAATTGCTCCACCGATCGAATCACCGCGAGCCCGCCACGGGTATGATACTCGCTTCGCGCCGGCAGGGAGAATACGGTCCTGTTCATGTGATCCTCTTACGAAACTTGCCGAGGGAACGCCACACAGGACAAACGAACGGCCGTCGCGCTGCGATGACGGCCTCTAACGATTGATGGAAATGAAATCGCACCGGCCACCCCTAGAAGGTGGGCCACCAAGGACGGGTATTGCGGACGGCGATGCTCATGGAGTGGTAAACACCATGTCAGGGCGGCAACGTCAAGGGACGATCGCGGCAGCGAAGGCCCGATCCGCGCCGCGGGAAGCGGCTTGCGCCCTGCCGGTCCGGCACGCATCATTCGAGGGTAGCAGGAGGTAAGGATGGCATTGCGGGCTCTCGGTTATGTCGGCTTCGGTTCGGCCGCACTGGAGGACTGGCGGCAGTTCGGCACCGGATTGGTCGGCCTGCAGGCGGTGGAACGCAGCCCTTCCTTGCTGGCGTTTCGGATGGACGACCGCAAGCAGCGCATCATCGTTGACCGCTCGATGGCAGAAGATCAGCGTTTCTTCGGCTGGGAAGTAAGGGACGCGGCTGCACTGGATTTGCTTGCGGCGCGGCTGGAACAGGCGAAAGTCGAGGTTGCGGCAGAGCCACAGACGCTTGCTGACAACAGGCGCGTTCGCGGCCTGATTTCGTTCAGAGATCCCGCAGGCAATCGTCTCGAGGCTTTTTATGGCGCCGCGGTCGACGACACGCCATTTCGCCCCGGCCGCTCGATTTCCGGCTTCCGCACCGGGCCGTTGGGTCTTGGCCATGCCGTGCTGACGGTCGAGCACATCGAGACGGTGATGCCGTTCTATGTCGACGTGCTCGGTTTCCGCCTCTCCGACCACATGCAGAAACCGTTTCGCGCCTATTTCTTTCACATCAATGCCCGCCATCACAGCCTGGCCTTGCTGGAGACCGGTCGCAACGGAATGCACCATCTGATGGTCGAGCTGTTCTTCCTCGATGATGTCGGCCAATCCTACGACGTCGCCATGAGCGAGCCCGATCGCGTCAGCGTCACGCTCGGCCGTCACACCAACGACCTCATGACATCGTTCTACGCCAGATCGCCGTCGTCGTTCATGGTGGAATGCGGCTGGGGCGGCCGTGAGATCGATCCCTCGACATGGGAGCCAACGGAGCTGAAGGATGGGCCAAGCTTGTGGGGACACGAGCGGAGCTGGCTGCCGCCCGCTGACCGCGAGATGGCGCGAAAGATGCGGATGCGCGCCGCCGCTGCCGGCTTGCGCGCGCCGGTGCAAGTCATGGAGGGCAACTACGGAATGATGTCGGGGACCTGCCCATGGTGGGACGGGGTAGCCAGCAAGGGCTGATGGTCAGCAAGGGACGTCGTCCCCGCGAACGCGACGACCCATACGCTGCGGCCGTGACGTGACGACAAACCGAAACACACGCTCGCCGGCCGGTAGCTTCCTTTGAAACCGGGTACCTGCTTTCGCAGGGCCGACGTGCATCCTCACCCGAGATGCTTTTTGAAAAACTCCGTGGCCCGGCCCCAGGCGAGCTCCGCCGCTTTTCGATCATGCACGGACATGCGCTGCTCGTTGACGAAGGCGTGCTCGGCGTCATAGCGGAATATCTCGATCGATTTGCCGGCCGTCTTCATGGCTTTCTCGAAGGCGTCGACCGCTTTCGGCGTGCACCAGTCATCCTTGTTGGCGAAATGGGCCTGCAACGGAATCCTCACATCCGCAGGCCTGGCCGCCTCTTCCGGTGGGATGCCGTAGAATACGACGCCGGCGGTCAGTTCGGGAATTTTGGCGGCGCCGATGATGGTGACCGCTCCGCCAAGGCAGAAGCCGGTCAATCCGACCTTTGCGCCGTTCCTCGCCAGATATTGCACCGCGCCGCGGATCGTCTGCGTGGTCGCGTCCATGAAATCGAGCGAGTTCATCTCCCTCCCGGCAGCGTCCGTGTCGTGATAGGGCACCACCTTGCCGTTGTAGAGATCGGGTGCCAAAGCGTCGAAACCGGCCGCTGCGAAGCGGTCGCACAGCCCCTTGATCTGCTCCTGAAGTCCCCACCACTCCTGGATCACGGCCACGCCCGGCGCATCGCCGCGGGCGGCGTTGGCGAGATAGCCGCCGGCGTCCTTGCCGTCCGGGCGCTTGAACGAGATGCTGGTGCCCATGTTTCCTCCGAACGTTTCTGGCTGGTTGGCGGCCATTTTGTCCGCACGGCGATCTGGAAGCAACGGCTCTAGATCAACTTGAACGCCTTCCCGCAGTGTGCGGTTCAGAAATCCGCATCATTATTCCCGCGACCTCGTCATGCGGATTTCTGAACCAAAAGCCACACTAGAATCATAGATTTGCTAGCGTCCTTTCGATTCCGAAGTTCGTAAACGAGTGTGCCGCGCGGATGATACGAACTTCGGGATCGGGACACTAGTTCCAAAACCGGGTGAAGTCCGGCTTCGACCTGCTGGAAACGACGATTTCAACCCAACAAAAAAGCCCCCGAAGGGGCTTTTCGAAGTCACCTGATGCGACACGATCAGTGCGCGTCGGCCCAGACCTTCTTCTTGGTGAAATACATCAGGCCCGTGAAAATGACGAGGAAGACGAAGACCTGGAATCCCAGCCGCTTGCGCGCCTCCATTTGCGGCTCCGCCGCCCACATCAGAAACGTGGCGATGTCCTTGGAGTATTGCTCCAGCGTCGCCGGCGACCCGTCATCATAAGTTACCTGCCCGTTGGTCAGCGGCTGCGGCATCTTGATGGCATGGCCGGGGAAATACTTGTTGTAGAAAGTTCCCTCCGGCAAGCTCGCGCCAGCGGGCTTCTTTTGATAGCCCTGCAGGATCGCTGCGACATAGTTCGGGCCCTGCTCCTGGAACTGGGTGAAGAAGTCGAAGATGAACCAGGGGAAGCCGCGTTCGTAGGAGCGTGCTTTTGCAATCAATGAAAGATCGGGCGGCAGGCCGCCGCCGTTGGCGGCACGCGCCGCCTGGTCGTTGGCAAACGGCGAGGGGAAGTAATCGGCCGCCCTGCCCGGCCGCTCGAACATGTCGCCCTGATCGTTCGGGCCGTCCTTGATCTTGTATTCGGAAGCGAAAGCCGCCACCTGCGCCGGCGAATAGCCGGGACCGCCGGGATCGCCGAGATTGCGGAATGCGATATACGACAGCCCGTGGCAGTTCGAGCAGACTTCTTTGTAGATCTTCAAGCCCCGCTGCAACGCCCCGCGATCATATTTGCCGAACGGACCGGAAAACGACCATTTCAGCGAAGGCGGCGTGACCTCCTCCTCGGCCTTCGCATTCTGCGTGCTGCCGGCGAACAAGGCCCCTGCCACCATTAGCGCGATCACCGTCGACACCATCGGCGGCGTCTTGCTTCCGTACTTGGCGAGCACGTCGTCGGCGATCGAGTTCGGGACCGGCCTTGGTTTTTCGATTCGGCTCAGGAGCGGCAGCAGGATCAGGAAATAGGCGAAGTAGTAGATGGTGAGGATGCGGGCCGCAATGACGTAGACGCCTTCAGGCGGCTGCGCGCCGAGATAGCCGAGCAGCACGCAGACGACGACGAAGATCCAGAAGAACTGTTTCGCCAGCGGGCGATATTTGGACGAGCGCGTCTTGGCGGTATCGAGCCACGGCAGGAATGCCAGCACAAGGATCGCCGAGAACATCGCGATCACCCCGGCGAGCTTGTTCGGGATCGAGCGCAGGATCGCGTAGAACGGCAGATAGTACCATTCCGGCACGATGTGGGGCGGCGTCACGCCGGGATTGGCAGGAATGTAGTTGTCGGCATCGCCGAGATAGTTCGGCATGTAGAAGATGAACCAGGAGTAGAGGATCAGGAAGCAGGAGACGCCGAACATATCCTTGATGGTCGCGTACGGCGTGAACGGTACGGTATCTTTTTCCGTCCTCGCCTCGACGCCGGCCGGATTGTTCTGACCCGCGACATGCAGTGCCCAGACGTGCAGCACCACCACGCCCGCGATCACGAATGGCAACAGGTAGTGCAGCGAGAAGAAGCGGTTCAGGGTCGGATTGCCGACGGAGTAGCCGCCCCATAGCCATGTCACGATGGTGTCGCCGGCCCAGGGAATGGCGGAGAACAGGTTGGTGATGACGGTGGCGCCCCAGAAGCTCATCTGGCCCCACGGCAGCACGTAACCCATGAAGCCCGTCGCCATCATCAGCAGATAGATGATGACGCCGAGAATCCACAACACCTCGCGCGGCTCCTTGTATGACCCGTAATAAAGGCCGCGGAACATGTGAACGTAGACGGCGAAGAAGAACATCGATGCGCCGGCGGCATGCATGTTGCGCATCAACCAGCCGTAGTTCACGTCGCGCACGATGCTTTCGACCGAGCGGAAGGCAAGATCGGCGTGCGGCGTGTAGTGCATCGCCAGGACCACGCCGGTAACGATCTGCACGCCCAGCATCAGCGAGAGGATGGCGCCGAAGGTCCACCAGTAATTCAGGTTGCGCGGCGTCGGATAGGCCACGAACGAGGAATGCATGAGACCGAAGATCGGGAGACGCCGCTCAATCCACTTCAAGACCGGATTGGTCGGCTGGTAGTCGGATGGTCCGCTCATGTTGCGATCCCTAGGGGAAGTAAGACGCGACAGGCGCAAAGTCCCGGATATCCGGGGCTTAGCCTATCTGGATTTTGGTGTCGGAAACGAATTGATAGGGCGGCACTGCCAGGTTGGCAGGCGCCGGTCCCTGACGGATACGACCCGAGGTGTCGTATTGCGAGCCGTGGCAGGGGCAGAAGAAGCCGTCGTAATTTCCTTCATGGGCGATCGGAATGCAGCCCAGATGGGTGCAGATGCCGATCACGACCAGCCACTGATCGTGACCCTCCTTGACCCGCGCTTGATCGCTCTGCGGATCGGGAAGACTGGAGACCGGCACGCTGCGGGCCTCCTCGATCTGCTTCTTGGTGCGATGGCTGATATAGATCGGTTTGCCCCGCCAGAACACCTTGATGTCCTGGCCTTCGGCGATCGGCGACAGATCCACTTCAATCGGTGCGCCCGCCGCGATGGTCGAGGCATCCGGATTCATCTGGGCAATGAAGGGCCACAGCGTGGCCAGCCCGCCGACGGCGGCGGCCGCTCCTGTTGCAACAAAGAGGAAATCACGGCGGCTCGTATCCACCGAAGACGCTGTCGTCACGATTCCAAACCCTTTCTAAGGCAGCTGCCAGCGGAACCGCCCCAGGTAGCGCCAAGCGGCACCCGAGCGACCTGCCGGCGCCCGCGCACCCCCGCGGCGGCAGAAAGACCCCTGTTCCTTGCCCAATCGGGCCAAACAGGCAGTCCAGAATCGTTCTATTGGCACCCTTGCTGGACGAGCGCAAGCCCGCTATCGGCTGGCTAGTGTGGTGGATTTGACATTCGCTCCAGTGGGGTTGGATTTGACATTCGCTACCCACCCAGCCGCGCACTCGAAAAGCGAATGTCAAATCCTAAACCCCACTAGATTCTTATATTTACTAGTGGTCCTTCGATTCTAACATTCGCAAAAGTGGCAGCCGAGAAGGGATACGAATGTTAGAATCGGACCACTAGTATCACCGCGAGTCTGAAAAGCGAATGTCAAATCCAAAACCACACTAGAAACTTATATTTGCTGGTGTCCCCGGGGTTCTGACATTCGGTAGCGAATGTCATATCCACTCCGCTCGAAGGGCGGCACATCATGCAGATCGCGCTTTTTCAGCCCGATATCCCCCAAAACACGGGGACGATTCTGCGGCTTTGCGCGTGCATGGACGTGGCCGCCCACATCATCGAGCCGGCGGGATTTGCGGTATCGGACAAGCTTTTCCGCCGGGCCGGCATGGATTATCTCGATCAGGTGAGCTGGACGCGCCACGATTCCTGGGCGAAATTCGAACATTGGCGCAAGGAGATGGGCCATCGCCTTCTCCTCTTTACCACCAAGGGTGCCACGTCCTATCTGGATTTTCGCTATTCCGCGTCCGACGTTCTATTGTTCGGGCGCGAAACCGCTGGTGTCCCGCAGGCGGTAGCTGACGTCTGCGACGCGCGACTGGTGATCCCGATCAAGCCGGGATTGCGCTCGCTCAACGTCGCGATGGCAGCCGCCATGGCCTTAGGCGAGGCGCTGCGACAAAGCGGTCCCAGCGCGCGGGGGCAGGCACTTTAAATGGACATTTCCGTGATCGAAGAACGCAAGGCGCGCGCCAGGAGCTGGTTTGAGCGTTTGCGCGACGACATCTGCGCGGCGTTTGAAAGTCTGGAGCACGAGGCGCCGGCAGCGCTTTATCCCGGCAGCGCCGGCCGTTTCGTTCGCACGCCCTGGAACCGCACCGACCACACCGGACAGGCGGGCGGCGGCGGCATGATGAGCCTGATGCGCGGACGGCTGTTCGAAAAAGTCGGCGTACATTGTTCGACGGTGCATGGCGAATTCGCGCCCGAATTCCGCACGCAAATTCCGGGTGCTGCCGACAGTCCCGCCTTCTGGGCATCCGGCATTTCGCTGATCGGGCATATGCGCAATCCGAATGTGCCGGCGGTACACATGAACACCCGCTTCGTCGTCACCACCAAGGCGTGGTTTGGCGGCGGCGCCGATCTCACTCCAGTCCTGGAGCGGCGGCGCACGCAGGACGACCCCGATACGCTTGCCTTTCACGCTGCGATGCGAGGCGCCTGCGACGCTCACGCCGATGTTGCGAATTACTCAAATTACAAGAAATGGTGCGACGAATATTTCTACTTGCCGCATCGTAATGAGGCGCGCGGCATCGGCGGCATTTTTTATGACTGGCACGACTCGGGCGATTGGGAGGCCGATCTTGCGTTCACGCAAGACGTCGGCCGCGCCTTGCTGAAAGTCTACCCCGAACTGGTCAGGGGCAATTTCGCGACGCCCTGGAGCGCAGCCGATCGCGAGGAGCAATTGATCCGGCGCGGACGTTACGTCGAGTTCAACCTGCTCTACGACCGCGGCACGATTTTCGGCCTCAAAACCGGTGGCAATGTGGATTCCATCCTCTCCTCGATGCCGCCGGAAGTGAAATGGCCGTGAGTCGTCGCGCCGATGTGTGGACGACGATCGCGACGTGTTCCCCGGATGACGCGCAGCACGTCAGCGATGCGCGGCTGATCCAGGGTCCGTCGAGCGAAGCTGAAGCGTGGATCCCGAATCTGCGACGCAGCGTTCCACGCCGCATCGCGTTCGGGACACCGTGGCCCCGCCCCCGACCCAATATTTCGCGCTAACGACGCTCGATCCGCCGAATCGAGGCTTCCGGGATGCACGCTTGGGCCGAAATTGTTCCGCCTAGCCCGCGACGGTGCGCAACGCCGCGGAAACCATCACCATGCCTCCGGCGATCACGGCAACATCGAGAATGGCGGTGTGGATATGTAGCGGCATCCGCTCGACAAAGGCCTTCGCGAGAAATGCCCCCGGCAGCGCGATCGCGCCGATCAGGAGCGCAAAGGCGAGCATTTGCGCGTTGACGACGCCGGCGAGGCCGAACACGGAAATCTTGATGAGGCTGGTGGCGAGCGAGATCACGGCATCGGTTGCGATCACGGCCGCGCCTTCCAGCCCCGCCGCCATCAACAGCGACAGCAGGATCACGCCCGATCCCGACGTCCCGCCGACCACGATGCCGTAACTCACCGCGCCGAGGCCAAGTCCCCTGTCGCCGATGCGCAGATCGCGCCGTCTGGCAAGCCGGCGCAGCGGCACGCTCGCAATCAGCATGGTGCCGATCACCGTCGCTGCACCCGCATTGGTCAGCATCGTATAACCGTAGGCGCCGAGTGCGGTCGTCAAGGCGGATGCCAGGATCACGATCGATGCGCGGCGGCCGTCGGCGTAACGGCGATAGGCGGTGGCGCGGCTGAAATTGGTGAACAGGGCCGAGATCGCGATGATCGGCACCACTGGCTCGGCGCCGATCAGAGGCACCAGCACCAGCGGCATCAGCGCGCCGGTTCCGTAACCGGCAAGGCCGCCGACGACTGATGCAATCAATGCGACACAGGCCACCAGCGCGAGTTGGGCGAGCGAAATGTCGGCAAAGCCGGAAAGCAAATTCACGAGACTAGTGCCGCCTATTTGAAGTTCCTGCACCACAAGCAGCGAATTCGATCCAGGAACTTCAAATAGAAAAGCGGCGCTAGAATCAACATGCTTGCTAGTGCGGCGAATTTGAAGTTCCTATCAATGTTGCTGCGACCTAATCATAGGAACTTCAAATTCAAAGCCGCACTAGAATCAATATGTTGCTAGAGCTCCTTTAATTCCGAAGTTCGCATCGGAGGTTGCCGCAATATCATGCGAACTTCGGAATCGGAGCTCTAGTGCCCAAGACTTTCCGAAGTTCGTGAAAGCGGGCGCTGCGATGAAGCACGAACTTCGGAAAGTGGGCACTAGTCGTCGCGGGCAAAACGGGTTGCGGCCTGATCGGCGATGGCATTGAGCGCGGATTCATCGAGCGGAAAATTCGCCGCAAGCCAGGCGTCCTCGGCCAACCCCAGCACCTGCCCCAGGAGCGGTCCTTGCGCAATTCCGCGCGCGATGAAGTCGGACGCCTTGAGCGGAAATTTCGGTGCGACCCAGCGGTCCGAAAGCGTGGCGAGCTGCCGCCACGATGCTGCATGGCTGTCGTCTCCTGAACGCGCCCACGCCAGCAGCAGCCGATCGCGGTAGCGATCTTCGCCCAGACGATAAAGCCTGCGCCTGGCAGTCTCCTCATTCATTCTACCAAGCCGCCACCAGCGATGGCCCATGGAATCGAGCGCCTTTGTCTCGGCGCTGCTCAACCGCAGCCGTGTCGAAAGCCGCTTGGCGTCCTCGGTGACCGCAACTGCGAGCGCGCCGAGCCGGCGGACCGGGTCCGACGCAAGGCCGAGCGCGCGTTCGATGGAAATCATGGCTGCGAACGGCCCTGGATAGGCGACGCCGCCGAAAACCGACAGCAGCAGTCCGCCTTCCGCCATCGCCGCGACGGAGACCGCCGCGCCATCCGCGACCATCAGCTTGATAATTTCAAGCCGAACGCGTTCCGCCGAGAGCGTTGCAAGACCTGCTCTGCCGTTGATGCAGGCGAGATAACCGGGGCGATCGGGCTCGCCGGCGCCGTAGGCGGCATGAATGCGGAAGAAGCGGAGGATGCGCAGATAATCCTCCGATATCCGCTGGTTGGGATCTCCGATGAAGCGCACGCGCCTTGCCGCAATGTCATGCAGCCCATCGACGTAGTCGTGCACGCGGCCCTCGGCGTCAACCGACAGGCCATTGATGGTGAAATCTCGCCGCTCCGCGTCGCGCACCCAGTCGCGCCCGAAGGCGACCTTTGCCTTGCGGCCGAACGTCTCGGTGTCCTCGCGCAAGGTCGTGACCTCGAGCGGATGCGAATCGACAACCAGCGTCACCGTGCCATGATCGATGCCGGTCGGCACGCTCTTGATGCCGGCTGCCCTGGCACGGCGGATCACCTCTTCAGGCACTGCGGTGGTCGCGACGTCGATGTCGCCGATCGGGATGTTCAACAGCGCGTTGCGGACGGCGCCACCGACCACGCGTGCTTCCTCTCCACCACTGTTCAAAAGTTTCAGCACACGGGCGGTCGGACCGGATCTGAGCCAGGATTCGCCATCCAGCAGTCGCGCGTCAGTCATCGCTCGACTCCCGGAACCAGCTTGCCGTTTTCGATATGAGCGGGGTAGTAGGTCGAATCCGGCGGCGCCCCGGAATATTGTGCAAGCAGGAAGAGACTGATCAGAACCAGCAGCAGCGAACCGAGCAACAGTTTTCCGATCGTCTCCATCGGCCAGGATTTCGTCACCAGGAGTCCCGAGCGCGTCGCGACCAGAAACAACGCGTAGATCGCGAACGGAATGAGAAAAATTCCGATCTCGGTGAGCGCCGGACGGATCATGACTTCCAGATCCGATCGTACAGCACGCGCAGGATTCCGGCCGTGGCGCCCCAGATGTAACGTTCCTCGTAGGGCATGGCGTAGTAGGTGCGCTCGACGCCGCGGAATTGCTTGCTGTGCAGTTGATGGTTTGCCGGATTCATCAGGAACGTCAGCGGGACCTCGAACACATCGTCGACTTCGGCCTGGTTAAGGCGCAGTTTGAAGCCGGGCCTGACCCGCGCAACGGTCGGAAGGATGCGAAAGCCGAAGCTCGTTCCATAGAGATCGAGATAACCGATCGGATCGACGAATTGCCGCTGCAAGTCGATTTCCTCCTCGGCCTCGCGCAAGGCCGCTTGAACCGGCGAGGCATCGGTCGAATCGATCTTGCCCCCCGGAAATGAAATCTGGCCGGCGTGATCGTTCAGATGCGCGGCGCGCTGGGTCAAAAGCACGGTGGGCTGTGGATGGTCGACCACGGGCACCAACACCGCGGCGGGCCGGATCGGCTGCTCGCGCGCGATCATTTCCAGCATACGGTCGGTGCCGTGATCCCCACTCACGGGAATGAGGCTTGCGTCGGTCAGCCCTGCGGGAATGTCAAAGCTCAGCCGCGCATGCGCCCGATCGAAAAACTCCGCCGAACTGATCGCGGCGGGATCGCTCCTCAAGGTCGCCTCGTTCAAAACTAGTGCCCACTTTCCGAAGTTCGTGCTCCACCGCAGCGCCCACCTTCACGAACTTCGGAAAGTCATGGGCACTAGCAAACTTATTGAATCTAGTACCGCTTTATCGATCTGAAGTCCCTGAAAAAGAACTCGCGGCTCGCGGTGCAGGGACTTCAGATCGGCGGTACTAGCCCCTCACCTGCTCCGCATCCGCCATCGCGAAGAATTCGCCCGCGGATACGACCCCGAACATCTGACGGCCATCGACCATCCGCTCCTCACCGATATCTACCAGATCATAATAGATCGCGCGGGTGACCTTGGCCCACAGATCGGCGCGGACATGGAGATAGGGCGTCAGCCCGCCGTCGGCGGCCGCCTCGAAACGCAAACGGTGCGCTGAGTTGCAAGCCACCCAATCATCGACATTGGTCCGGAACCGCAAGCACGGACCGCGCTCATCGCGCTCCTTAAGCATCTCGACCGCCAGAAATGGCGCGTCGTCGACCCGGATTCCGACTTTCTCGACCGGCGTCACGAGAAAGTGCTTGCCATTCTCGCGCTTGAGGATCGTCGAAAACAGCCGCACCAGCGCCGGGCGACCGATCGGGGTCCCCATATAATACCACGTGCCGTCGCCGGCGATTCGCATGTCGAGATCGCCGCAGAAGGGCGGATTCCACAAATGCACCGGCGGAAGCCCTTTTCCGGTTGCGCCGGCTTTCGCAGCGTCCTTGGCAGCAACCGTCAGGCCCTCGAGACCCTGATTCGGCTTCTGCCCTTGCTTCGCCATGGTTTAACCTGAGCCTGATCGCATGTGTTGGCACGATTGGTGCAAGAATTGCGACGTGGGCGTTGAACGAGTTCCGATCCCATTATCCCAGATCAGTTCGCCACATCGTGATGTCGTTCATACACTTAAATGCCGATAATATGGGGATAGTTTAATTCAACAAACACATGATCTTGCCCTAAGTTTAGCATGGGGTTCATGGCATGACGACGCGATCCGCGGCGTCATTGGTGTCCCGGTTCTGACATTCGTATCGTGTTGCAGCGAAGACCTTTACGAATGTCAGAACCAAAGGGACACTAGCAAATTCAGGGTTCTAGTGCGGTTTTGGATTTGACATGCGCTATTGGGACTCGCAGCGATACCGAAGCGAATGTCAAATCCACCGCACTAGCGCCCCGGTTCCAGCGCACTAGGAAAAGTTTGAGACACAGGAGAAAGAAATGGCTGGCGCTGACAGCGTCGAAAAACTCGAAGACGTGATCGTCCGCTCGGCCGAGCAGGTTTCAGCTCAAATCCGCAGCGCCAAGGAAGCGATCTCCACCGTCATCTTCGGCCAGGACCGGGTGATCGAGAACACGCTGGTGACGATCCTGTCCGGCGGTCACGCGCTGCTGATCGGCGTCCCTGGCCTCGCCAAGACCAAGCTGGTCGAAACCTTGGGCGTCACGCTCGGGCTCGATGCCAAGCGGATCCAGTTCACGCCGGACCTGATGCCGTCGGACATTCTCGGCGCGGAAGTGCTGGACGAGAGCAGTTCGGGCAAGCGGTCATTTCGCTTCATCGCCGGACCCGTTTTCGCACAGCTCCTGATGGCCGACGAGATCAATCGCGCGAGCCCGCGCACCCAATCGGCGCTGCTTCAGGCCATGCAAGAACAGCACATCACGGTTGCCGGCGCGCGTCACGATCTGCCCAAGCCCTTCCATGTGCTGGCGACGCAAAATCCGCTGGAACAGGAAGGCACGTACCCGCTGCCGGAAGCTCAGCTCGACCGTTTTCTGATGGAAATCGACGTCGATTATCCGGATCGCGACGCCGAGCGGCGCATCCTGTTCGAAACCACGGGCGCGGAAGAGAAGCTCGCCCAGGCGGCGATGAATGCCGAAATCCTGATCGCGGCGCAGCGGCTGGTGCGGCGGCTGCCGGTCGGCAATTCCGTCGTCGAAGCGATTCTCTCGCTGGTGCGCTCGGCGCGCCCGGGACCGGAAGGCGGGGACGCGGGCAAGCTGATCTCCTGGGGTCCGGGTCCGCGCGCCAGCCAATCGCTGATGCTTGCCGTGCGCGCCCGCGCTCTGCTCGACGGGCGCCTCTCCCCTTCAATCGACGACGTGCTTGATCTGGCCGAGCCGGTCCTCAAGCACCGCATGGCGCTGACCTTCACGGCGCGAGCCGAAGGCCGCACCATTCCTGACGTGATTAAACAATTGAAGACGCGGATCGGTTGATGGCCGCAGAAAACGAGCACGCAGGCAGGGAGATCGTAGCAATCCGACGTGCCGATGGCGAAAGCCGAACGCTCGCCGCGTCGCTGCCGCGCCTTGTGCTGGAAGCTCGCCGTATCGCGGCCAATGTCATTCACGGCCTGCACGGCCGCCGGCGCGCGGGCGCGGGCGAAAGCTTCTGGCAGTACCGCCGCTTCGTCTCGGGCGAGCCGTCGCAGAACGTCGACTGGCGCCGTTCCGCGCGCGACGATCATCTCTACGTCCGCGAGCAGGAATGGGAGGCCGCGCACACGGTGTGGCTGTGGCCGGATCGTTCGCCATCGATGGCGTTTGCATCGAAACGGTCACGCGACAGCAAGCTGGAGCGAGCCCTGATCGTCACCTTTGCGCTGGCCGAGCTTCTGGTCGCCGGCGGCGAGCGTGTCGGCATTCCAGGGCTGACAAATCCGACCGCAAGCCGCAACATCATTGACAAGATCGCAGAGGCGATGCTGCATGACGACGCGGTGCGGCCGAGCCTGCCACCCTCCTTTGTGCCGTCGGCGCTTGCCGAGATCGTGGTGCTGTCGGATTTCTGGTCGCCGATCGGCGAGATAAGGAACATTCTGGCCGGACTGTCGGCATCGGGCGCCCACGGTACGCTGATCCAGGTGGTCGATCCGGCAGAGGAAAGCTTCCCCTATTCCGGCCGTGTCGAATTCGTCGAGCCGGAGGGCGGCGATGTGATCATCGCGGGCCGCGCGGAGACTTGGGCCAAAGACTACGTTGCCCGCGTGGCGCTTCATCGCGACCAGATTCGCCATGAGACGGGCAAGCTCGACTGGCTGTTCTCGACCCACACCACCAGCCGATCGGCGGCCGAACTGCTCCTGTTCCTGCATTCCGGCATGGTGGCGAGCAAGGGCGATGTACGGGCCACGACGGTCAAAGCGGGACGCAGAGCATGATCGCAGGCCTTCCGCTGTCCTTTGCCGAACCGGCCCTGCTGCTCGGCCTGTTGAGCCTGCCATTTCTGTGGTGGCTGTTGCGGGTAATGCCGCCGCGGCCGCGACGCATCGAGTTTCCGCCGACGCGGCTGTTGTTCGACATCGCGCCGAGGGAGGAAACTCCCTCGCGCACGCCGTGGTGGCTGACCGCGCTGCGGCTGGCCGCCGCTGCGCTCATCATTCTGGCGGCCGCGGGCCCGATCTGGAATCCTTCCACCATTGCGGCCGGATCCAAGGCTCCGCTGGCGATCCTGATCGATGACGGCTGGAGCGCGGCCAGCAGTTGGGATGCGAGGGTGAGAGCTGCCGACGAATTGATTGCCAATGCCGACAACGACCGCCGCGGCGTTGCCCTGATCCCGCTGTCGGAGCCCACGCGTGACATCACGATCATGACCGGCGGCACCGCGCGCGTCGCACTGCGCCAGCTTGCTCCCAAACCGTATTCGATCGAACGGGTCGAAACCGTGCCGGCGATCGAGCGCTTTCTCAGGGCGACCGGCGATTGCGAAATCGCGTGGCTGACCGACGGCGTCGATACCGGCCGCGGCGCGGAATTTCTCAAAAGCCTCAGCAACGCCATCGCAGATCGCACGCTGACGATTTTCGAGGGCGGCACTCCGCCCGCCCTCGCCTTGGCCGCGGCCGAAAATGCGGCGGCCAAGATGACAGTGAAGGTGCTGCGCGCCGACGGCGGCGTCGGCGTGGGCGTCGTGCGGGGGCTCGATCAGAAGGGCGCGCCGATCGGCGAGGCGCGCTTTGCCTTTGCGCCGAGGGAACGCGAGACCGAAGCCGCCTTCGACCTTCCGGTCGAGTTGCGCAACGACATCGCCCGGCTCGAAATTTCCGGCGAGCGTTCTGCGGGAGCGGTGCAGCTGTTAGACAAGCGATGGCGCCGGCGCGCGATCGGCATCGTCAGCGGCTCGACCAGCGATACCGCGCAGCCCTTGCTGGCATCGACTTTTTATCTTTCCCGCGCGCTCTCCCCGTTTGCCGACGTGCGTTTGGGCGAGCGCGGCGCGCCGCAGCAGGCGATCGCGCAATTCCTCGACCAGAAGCTGCCGATGATCGTGCTCGCCGATGTCGGCACGCTGTCGCCCGAAATTCGCGAACGTATCAATGCGTGGATCGACCAGGGAGGCGTGCTGGTGCGCTTTGCCGGACCGCGTCTGGCGCAGGCCGACGACGACCTCGTGCCCGTGAAACTGCGCCGCGGCGGCCGCATCCTTGGCGGCAGCCTCACCTGGGAGAAGCCGCAGCACCTCTCTGCCTTTGCTGCCGACGGACCGTTCGCGGGCCTTGCCGTGCCCAAGGACATCACGGTCAACCGGCAGGTGCTCGCCGAACCGGACGCAGTACTGGCAACGAAAAGCTGGGCATCGTTGGAAGATGGAACCCCGCTCGTGACCGGCGAGCGCCGCGGCAAGGGTCTGCTGGCGCTGTTTCATGTCAGCGCCGACATGCGCTGGTCGGACCTTCCGATGTCCGGCAGCTTCGTCGAAATGCTGCGGCGGATCGTCGATATTTCCGGCTTCACGTCCACTCCCGGCGCCGGCGTCGCTGGCGAAGCGAATGCCGAAACGGTGGCACCGCTGCGCACGCTCGACGGTTTTGGCGTGTTCGGCCCGCCGCCCTCGACCGCAAAACCGCTGCCGGCAGACTTCCGCGATCGCGCGACGCTGGATCATCCCCCCGGATTTTACGGCCCTGCCGACGGCCCGCTCGCGGTGAACACGCTTGCCGCGGCCGATCGCATCGCACCGCTCGATACCGCCAGCCTTCGCGCCCGGCGGGCGAGTTACACCAATGCCGAACCGCGCGATTTGCGCGGCATCCTCTTGTCCTCCTCGCTCGCCTTGTTCCTGATCGACGCGGTAATCGTCGCGCTGCTTGGAGGTGGAATTGCTGCCTTGCTCAGGCGACGCTCGGCGACGGCGGTGCTGGCGTTCGCATTTTTGCTGCCGATGCTGGCCATGCCGTCACCGACCCATGCCGACGGCGCCGACGATTTCGCCATCAAGGCCACCACGCAGACGCGGCTTGCCTATGTGGTCACCGGCAACGCCGACGTCGATTCCATCGTCAAGGCGGGAATGTCGGGGCTGACCCTGTTTCTCGCGCAACGCACCGCCCTCGAAGCCGGCGATCCGGTCGGGGTGGATCCTGCGCACGACGAGCTGGCGTTCTTCCCGCTGATCTACTGGCCGGTCGTGCCGGGCGCGCCGAAGCCGCCGCGGGAAGCGATCGACCGCATCGACGCCTATATGAAACAGGGCGGCACGGTGCTGTTTGACACGCGCGATGCCATCGAAGCTCCGCCCGGCGACAACGCCGCCTCGCAGACGCCGGGCATGCTGACCTTGCGCAACATCCTTTCGTCGCTCGACATTCCTGAGCTTGAACCGGTGCCGCGCGAACACGTGCTCACCAAGACGTTTTATCTCCTGCGCGACTTCCCTGGCCGGTTTGACAGCGGCCAGACCTGGGTCGAGACGTTGCCGCGCGAGGACGACGAAGATGCGGCGTCCCATCCCGCCCGCGGTGGCGACGGGGTCTCGCCGATCATCATCACCTCCAACGATCTTGCCGGCGCCTGGGCGATCCGTCCCGACGGACAGCCGATGCTTCCGATGTCGCCGGGCGAACCACGGCAGCGAGAGTTTGCCTTCCGCGCCGGCGTCAACATCGTGATGTATACGCTGACCGGCAACTACAAGGCCGACCAGGTGCACGCGCCCGCATTGATCGAACGGCTTGGACAGTAGACATGGGTAAGTCCGGCCTCATCGCTTTTCGGGAAGTCGTCATGGCGCACCATGATGAAGCCGCAGGGTGCGCGCCATGAATTACGGCATCACGTTTGCTCCGCTGGTTCCCACCGCCGCGCTCTGGACCGCGCTCGTCGCGGCCGCCGTGATTACCGCATTGCTGCTGCTCGGCCGCCCACGCGGGGTTTTCCTGCGCATCCTGGCGTTGGCGCTGATCCTGCTCGCGCTCGCCAACCCGTCGTTCACCCGAGAGGATCGCGAACCGCTGTCCTCGGTCGCCGCGGTCGTGATCGACAAGAGCCCGAGCCAGAATTTCGGCGACCGCACCGGTGAGACCGCAAGAGCGCAGGAGGCGCTGATCGACAGTCTCAAGAAGATCAGCGGCCTCGAAGTCCGAGTGGTCGAGGCTGGTCAGGCAGACGGGGAAACCGACGGCACCAAATTGTTCGGCGCGCTTTCCTCGGCGCTTTCGGACGTGCCGGTCGATCGCGTGGCCGGCGCGTTCCTGGTTACCGACGGGCGGGTGCACGACATTCCGGCGAATGCATCCACTCTCGGATTTCAGGCTCCGGTGCACGCGCTCGTCACCGGCCGCAAGGACGAACGCGACCGCCGCATAGCGATTTCCGCCGCTCCCCGCTTCGGCATCGTCGGGCAGGTCCAGACCATCACCTATCGGCTGGACGATCAGGGCGTCAGCGGCCAACGCGCCAAGGTCGTGGTGCGCTACGACGGCGAGGTGATCAACGAGCGCACCGTGCTCAGCGGCCAGACCGTCAACGTCGACGTCGACATCAAGCACGCCGGGCAGAACATCGTCGAGATCGAGGCGTCCCCACTCGACAACGAACTGACGCTGGTCAACAACCGCGCCGTGGTCGCAATCGATGGCGTGCGCGACAAATTGCGCGTGCTTCTGGTTTCGGGCGAACCGCATTCCGGCGAGCGGACGTGGCGCAACCTGCTGAAATCCGACGCCAGCGTCGATCTGGTGCATTTCACCATCCTGCGTCCGCCCGAAAAGCAGGACGGCACGCCGATCAACGAGTTGTCGCTGATCGCGTTTCCGACCCGCGAATTGTTTCAGCAGAAGATCAACGAATTCCAGTTGATCATCTTCGACCGCTATGCGCGACAGGGCGTGCTGCCGATCGCCTATTTCGACAAT
>Ga0306924_10002210_pt1 | contig 18282 bp, 20 predicted proteins | sample sta12Can44000111_FD_203756 | JGI IMG/M metagenome (GOLD analysis project Ga0306924, IMG submission 203756) | Lab enrichment of tropical soil microbial communities from Luquillo Experimental Forest, Puerto Rico - statanox.12C.anox.44.000.111 (v2)... | ecosystem: Environmental > Terrestrial >...
GAAAGACTCGTCCGGCAAGCTCGTGGCGGCCGCGCTCGCTTCGACCCACGTGATGGCAGCACCCGCCGGGGTCGAACGGGAGCGGGCGACGGCCAACATGCCGGCGTTGATGTCCAAGCCGGTGACCTGACGCGACGGCACCCTTGAGGCCGCAAGGCGTGCGACCACCCCGGTGCCGCAGGCCAAATCCAGCACACGCTCTGCAGACTGCAGAGATGCCAGCGCGACAAGTCCAGGTGCCCAAGGTCCCAGGAGATAGCGGGCGGGGTACTGCTCATACAACTCAGCGGCCCTGTCACTGACCTGGAATCCTGATTGCTCACTCATGGTCGATGTCGCGCTCTGCCGACCCGACCTCAGGCCCGAGCGCTACGCGAGCGCTTTGAGCCGCGGATAGACCTCGCGCACGAACATCTGCATACCCTTGACCGTCTCGTCGTGGTCGAGGAAGCCGGCCTGGCCCATGATGAGCAGATGCCCGAAGCCGCCCACGTGGTCGTACATCTTCATGATCTGGCGGTAGACCGAGTCCGGATTGCCCGCGAAGACCAGGCCGTTCTCCATGAGGGCCCCGAGCTGCGGCTTCTGGAACATCTTGAAGATGCCCGGATTCGTCCCCTTCATCGCGTTCACGGCTGACGCGGTCGGGTGATAGCCCGGCGGGCTCGTGAACTGCGGCGGCACCTTGTTGGACTCGAGATACCACATGAGCTTGCGCGCGCCGGCGTACCCTTCCTCGTCGGTCTCGCCCACGTAGACGAGCGCGGCGTAGGCGAAGCGATCGAGCGCCGGCTCCGGTAGCTCGAGCTCGGCGCGACGCTCCCGATACGAGCCGAACACGGTCCTGGTGCCCTCGAAGCCCGTCAGGAAGCAGGCGACGATGTAGCCGCGCGCGCCGACCTCGCGCGCGCTCGAGGGGCTGAGCGCGGTGATCCAGATCGGCGGATGCGGCCCCTGGTAGGGGCGCGGCCAGATGTTCACCTGGCGGTGATGGAAATACTTGCCCTCCCAGTTGAAGGGGCCGTCGTGGCTGGTCCACGCCTTGACGATCAGGTCGTGCGCCTCCCAGAAGCGATCCATCATCCGCGTGGGCCGGTGATTGCCCGCCGACATCTCGTACGGCACGCCGCGCACGAAGCCGCACTCGAGCCGGCCGCGCGAGTAGACGTCGACCATCGCCATCTCCTCGGCCACGCGCACCGGCTCGCGCCGGTTCGCGATCGGGTTGCCGAGGATCAAGAGGCGCGCCTTGCGCGTGTCGCGCGCGAGCGCGCCCATGACGACCGCCGCCGACGGATTCAGGTTGGTCGCCGTCTGGTGGTGCTCGTTCACCATGATCTCCAGGCCGAGGTCCTCGGCGATCTGCCATTCGTCGATGAAGCGATGGTAGAGATCGGCGCCGATCTTGGGATCGTAGTAGCGGTTGGGCAGCTTCACCCGGATCGAGTCGTACTCCTTCGGGTCGGGCAAGAGATGATACGCGTTCTCGCTGAAGAACCAGGCCCGCATGCCCACCGCCGACCTCCTACGCCTTTCGCTCGCCCATGAATGCGCCGATGCGCTCGACCAGCGCCGCCGGCTCCTCGATGTGGGGGAAGTGGCCGGCGCCGGCGATCGTCTCGAAGCGGGCGCCGGGAATCGCCGTCCGGAAGGCGCCGCCGTAGTACGCGGGGGTGACGAACTTGTCGTCGAGGCCCCACAGGAGCAGGGTCGGCAGGGTGATCCGGTGCAGCCACTGCTTGAGCTTCGGATTGTGGAAGTACGGCTCCCAGGCGTAGAGCGCCGTCGCCTCGCGATTGCGCACGATCACCGTGAGCTGATCGTCCGAGAGCCTGGCGTGGTCGACGGCGGCGCGCGCCGGATCGCGATACTGCAGGCGCGTGACCTCGTCGGGCGGGAGCGCGAAGATGTCGGGGATGTCGCGCGTCTCGCGATCGCCGACCTTGATGCCGAGCGGCGCGACCAGGACGAGCCCGCTGAAACGATCGCTGCACTTCACCGCCATCTCCGCCGCGATCCAGCCGCCCATCGACGCGCCGACCACGATCACGTCGCGGAGGTTCTTCTCGGCCAGGAGATCGAGGTAGAGATATGATAGATCGTCGACGGTATCGATGCTCGCCACGTCGGGCGAATGGCCGAAGCCGGGATGCGAGGGCGCGAGCACACTGCCGTGGGCCGCGAGCAGGTCGAGGAACGGTGCGCCCGGATCGAGACCTTCCTCGCCGTGCAGCCAGAGGATCGGCGGCCCCTGCCCTCGCTCCACGATCTCGAGCCGCACGCCCTGCACGGTCACCCAGCCAGGTTGAGTCACGTTGGTCGCCATAGTCGATCGGACTATATCAAGAATGTGCTACCGTCGCGCCCTGCGTGGGAGGCGGGCACGTTCCGTGACCGCCGAGGAGAAGGGCGATGCGACATCTCGGTGCGATGAGGATCCTCACGACGCACGTCGGAAGCCTGCCGCGAAAGATCGCGTGGGCCAAGCTCGGCGCGATGGTCGAAGGCGCGCGCCTGGCCTCGCGCGCGCTCTGGAAGCGCAGCCAACGCGTCAAGCGATCGGCCGCGACCGGCGCGCGCGCTCGAGCAGGTCGACGACCCTCGCGGGCGTCAAGGGCGTCTCGGTGACGCGCGCGCCGAAGGGGGCCAGCGCGTCCTCGACCGCGTTGGCGATCGCCGCCGGCGGCGAGATCGCGCCGCCCTCGCCGAGCCCCTTGACGCCGAGCGGGTTGCGCGGCGACGGGCATTCCAGGTGCACCGTCTCGATCAGCGGCAGATCGTCGGCCTTGGGGACGGCGTAGTCCATCAAGGACCCGGTCAAAAGCTGGCCCGCTTCGTCGTAGACCATCTCCTCGAAGAGCGCGCCGCCGACCCCCTGCGCGACGCCGCCGTGCACCTGCCCCTCGACGATCACCGGATTGATGACGCGCCCGCAGTCGTGCGCCACCACGTAGCGCCGCAGCTTGACCCCGCCGGTCGCCACGTCCACCTCGACCTCGGCGACGTGCACGGCGCTCGCGTAGGTCACGGTCGGCACGTGGTGATAGGCGCTCGCCTCGAAGTCGGGTGGGGCCACGCCGGGCTTGGCGAACGTCGGGATCGACGCCTGGACGACGCGGGCGAGATCGACGGCGGAGGCGGGCGAGCCTCTGACGAACACGCGGCCGTCCTCGATCTCGATGTCGCCGGGCGCGGCTTCCAGCAGCGCCGCTGCCGCGCGTGTGAGCTTCGTCCGCACCTCGCGGCACGCGTCGACGATCGAGTTGCCGGCCGTCACCGCGCTGCGGCTCGCGAACGTCCCGACGCCGAACGGCACCGCCGCCGTATCGCCGCCGACGACCGTCACCCACTCCAGCGGCACGCCGAGCGCATCGGCGGCGATCTGGGCGAAGCTCGTCTCGTGGCCCTGGCCGGAGCTGATCGCGCCGGTCGCGACGAGCACGCGGCCGGAGAGATCGAGCTTCACCGTGGCGCCCTCGAACGGACCGATCGCGGTGCCCTCGACGTAGCCGGAGATGCCGATGCCGCGATGAATGCCGCGCGCCCGCAGGCGCGGCTGTTCGGCCCGAAACGTCTGGTAGTCCGCCGCCTCGAGCGCCTTCTCGAGCGCGTCGGGGAAATCGCCGGTGTCGTAGACGAGCGGGTTGCCGTCGCGGTACGGCATGCCGAAGTCGTACGGTAGCTCGTCCGGGCGAATGTAGTTGCGGCGCCGGAGCTCCGCCGGGTCCATCCGCAGCTCGCGCGCCAGACAGTCGACGATCCGGTCCATCGCGAACACGGTCTCCGGCCGCCCGGCGCCCCGGTACGGCGCGTTGGGTGTCTTGTTGGTGACGACCGCCTGCACGTCGACTCGCATGTTCTTGATCCGGTGCGGGCCGATCAGGTGGGCGACCGTGTTGTACGGCAGCACCACGCCCCAGACGTTGTAGGCGCCGAGGTCGAGCCAGATCCGATCGCGCACGGCGAGGATCGTCCCGTCCCGCGCGGCGGCGAGCGAGATCGCGTGCACCTGATGGCGCGCGTGCGCGGCGCCCGACATGTGCTCGCGCCGGCTCTCGATCCATTTCACGGGCCGGCCGAGCGCCATCGCCGCGATGGGGACCAGCGCGTCCTCGGCGTAGCCCGACGCCTTCGTCCCGAAGCCACCGCCGAGGTCGGGCGCGATCACGCGGATCTGGTGGGGCGGCAGCCCGAGCGCGCCGGTGAGCCCTTGCTGGACGAAGTGCGAGACCTGCGTCGAGTTCCAGGTGGTCATCGTGCCGTCGCGGCGGTCCCACACGGCGACGACGCCGCGGTTCTCGAGCGGCATCCCGACGTAGCGCTGGATGTGGAATGTCTCGGCGACCGTGACGTCCGCTCCGGCGAACGCGTGGTCGGCGTCGCCGATCGCGTGCGTGAAGCCGATCCCCACGTTGCTCCCCCACTCCGGATGGATGAGGGGCGCGCCGGGCTCCGCGGCGCGGGTCATGTCCACGACGAGGGGCAGGAGCTCCCAGTCGACCCGGATCTGGTCCACCGCGTCCTCGGCACGCTCCGGGCTGTCGGCCACGACCATCGCGACGATCTCGCCGACGTGGCGCGCGCGGTCCCGGCAGAGCGCCCACTGCGGCGCCTGACGGATGTCGAACTTGACCACGGCCGCGAGCCCGGCCGGCACGGCGCCGAAGAGCGGCAGCGGCTTCATCCATCGCTCGAGGTCCCGGAAGGTGAGCACGCGGATCACGCCCGGCGCCGACGCGGCTGTCGTCGTGTCGATGCTCACGATGCGGGCGTGCGCGTGGGGCGAGCGGAGGAACGCGGCGTGAAGCAAGCCCGGCAGCACCACGTCGTCGACGAAGCGCCCCTCGCCTCGAAGAAATCGCGGATCTTCGCGCCGCTTCACCGCCGCGCCGAAAAATTTCGCGCCCATGGCTCGCCCAGCAGGCGACTATACACCGGGCGTGGTCGTCCGGGGTCTCGGTGCGTCATTGACGACGCCTGTCGTGCCGGGAAACACTACGCTGTCCGGAGCGAACCGCGGCACCCGTAAGGAGGATCGTATGCGCACCAGGCGCGTCGCACACTGCACGACCATGATGGCGACGATCGGCTGTTCACTCCTGCTCGTCCTGTGCGCCGGTGCGCGTGCGGTGCTGGCCGCCGACCTGAAGGTGATGAGCACGGTCGCCCCGAGCGCGACGCTCGACGAGGTCAAGCCAAAGTTCGAGAGTGCGACCGGCCACCAGGTGACGATCGCCTACGGCGTCATCGCCGAGCTCAAGAAACGGGTCCAGGACGGCGAGACCTCGGACGTGATGCTGCTCTCGCGCGCGGCTCTGGACGATCTCCAGAGTCAGGGCAAAGTGGCCGCCGGCAGCATCGTGAACGTCGCCAGCTCGTCGGTGTCGGTCGCGGGCGCGCTCCGGGGCGCCGAAGCCCGATATCAGCACGAGCGACGCCTTGAAGCGCGCGGTCCTCGCCAGCAAGTCCATCGTCTATGCCGACCCCGCGAAGGGCGGTGCGAGCGGCGTGCACTTCGCCAAGGTGCTGGACAGACTCGGCATCGCCGATGAGATGAAGGCGAAGACGATCCTGGTGCCGGGCGCGCAGGCCGCTGAAGTCGTCTCGAAGGGTGACGCCGAGCTCGGTGTCGCGATGGCGTCGGAGATCATTCCCATCGCGGGCGCTCAGCTGGTCGGTCCGTTACCGGGACACTTCGGCATGTCCCTTGTCTTCTCGGCCGGCATGGGCCCCACGAGCAAGGTCCGGCGGCGGCCAACGCGCTGATTCGGTTCATCACCGGTCCAGCGACAGCCGCGCTGCTCAAGGCCAAGGGCATGGATCAGCCGTGAGCTCTCGAGCGGGGAGGCGTCCAGCTTCCCGGGCCTGGAGTCGTGCGCTATTCTCGCTGCCACATCCGTGATCTCCCAGGAGGCATTTCGATGAACAGACGGTCGATCGTGCTGCTGGCTCTCGTCCTGGTCGCGCTCGGCGCGCTGACAGTCCCCGGAGAATCGCAGGCGCCGATCAAGATCGGCGTCATCGAGCCGCTCTCCGGCCCCGTCGCGGCCTCCGGCAACTACGTGCGGATGGGCGCCGAGATCGCGCGTGACTGGCTCAACGCGAAGGGCGGGATCGGCGGTCGGAAGATCGACCTCCTGATCGAGGACAACAAGTCCGATCCCAAGGAGGCGGCCAGCGCCGCCGAAAAGCTCATCGTCCGCGACAAGGTGCCGGCGATCATGGGCGCCTGGGGCAGCTCGATGACCCTGGCGGCGATGCCGAAGCTCGAGGAGTACGGCGTGCCGATGGTCGTCGAGACCTCGAGCGCGGCGTCGATCACGAAGCGGGGCAACCCGTGGATCTTCCGCATCAGCCCGCCCTCCGAGATGGAGGCGCTCGGCCTCGCGCAGTACGTCGACAAGCTCGGCGTCAAGCGCGTCGACTTCCTGGCCGTCAACACCGACTGGGGCCGCGGCTCGATCACGGCGTTCGGCGACATGCTGAAGAAGAAGGGTGCCGCGGTCGGCGTGGCCGAGTTCATGGAGCAATCGGCCACCGACATGAACGCGCAGATCACCAAGATCAAGGCGACCGGCGGCGACACGCTCTTCCTGACGACCGCCGTCGAGCAGATCACCCTGGTGATGAAGCAGGCGCAGGAGCAGCGGCTCACGCGGAAGATCGTCACGACCGGTGGCAGCTCGTCGCCGACCCAGCTGATCAAGCAGGCCGGCGCCGCCGCCGAGGGCAGCTACCACATCGTCTTCTTCATGCCGTGGTTCCCGGAGTCGATGCCCGACGGCAAGCTCGCCAAGGCGTTCGTCGACGAGTGGGCCAAGCGCGGCCATCCGTTCGAGGGACTCACCGAGGGCTTCCGCGGCCACGACGGCATCGCGACGATCGCCGAGGCGATCCGGGTCGCCGGCAAGGACGATCCCAAGGCCGTGCAAGAAGCGCTCTGGAAGGTGAGCCTCATGGGCGTCAACGGCCCGATCAAATTCGAGAAGGACGGCCCCGCCGGCAAGGAAAGCGGCCAGAGCAAGCCGAGCATCTTCGTCGTGCAGATCCGCGACGGCAAGGTGGCGCTGCCGGACTTTCTCGCGAAGAAGTAGCGCGGCTCCGCGGATGGCTGAGCTTCTTCAGCACCTGCTGAACGGCCTGGTGCTCGGCGGCACGTACGCGCTGCTGGGCATCGGCCTCACCTTGATCTTCGGCCTGATGAACGTCGTGAACTTCGCGCACGGCGAGTTCTACACGCTCGGGGCCTACGCCGCGTTCGCCGCGCTGGCGCTCGCCGGCGCTCCGTTCTTCGCCGCGCTCCTGCTCGCGATCGCCGCCGGCGCCGTGCTCGGCTGGCTCTGCGAAGTCACCCTGCTGCGCCCGCTCCGGAGCGAGTCGATCGACACGACGATGCTGGTGATGATCGGGGTCTGGATCGCGATGCAGAACGCCGAGCTCCTGGGCTGGGGCGGCGTCGCCAAGTCGATCCCGCACCCGTTTCCGACCGCGCCGCTCGTGCTGGGGCCGGTCGCGATCGCGCCGATGCGGCTGTTCGTCGTCGTGCTGGCGGCGGGGCTCATCGCCGCCTCCTGGCTCTTGATCCAGAAGACGAAGCTCGGCCGCGCGATGCGCGCCACATTTCAGGACCGCGACACCGCCGCGCTCATGGGCGTCGGCATCGGCCGCATTCACGCCGTCACGTTCGCGTTCGGCTCCGGGCTCGCCGCGGCCGCGGGCGCCCTCCTCGGCCCGGTCTTTCTCGTCTACCCCTCGATGGGCGACCTGGCCTCGCTCAAGGCATTCTCGGTCGTGATCCTCGGCGGCCTCGGCAACCTGCCGGGCGCGACCCTCGGCGGCCTGCTGCTCGGGATCGCCGAGGAGCTGGGCGCCGGGTACGTCTCGTCCGGCTATCGTGACGCGGTCGGCTTCGTCATCATCATCCTCGTGCTGCTCTTCCGCCCTTCCGGGCTCTTCGCGCGCCAAGAACGCATCGCATGACGCGCGCCGGCGGCTTCATCCTGGCGGCGGCGGCGCTCACGCTGCCGCTCTGGCTTCCGAGCGCCTATCACCTGCACGTCGCCATCATGGCCGGCATCTTCGCCGTGCTCGCGATGTCGCTGAATCTCCTGCTCGGCTACACCGGCCAGCTCTCGCTCGGCCACACGGCATTCTTCGGGATCGGCGCCTACACGTCGGCGCTGCTCACCCTCAAGCTCGAGTGGTCGTTCTGGCCGGCCCTCGCGACCGCCGCCGCGCTCGCCGGCGCCGCCGGCTTCCTGATCGGCCGTCTCGCGCTGAAGCTGCGCGGCGCCTACTTCGTGCTGGTCACCATCAGCTTCGCGGGCGTGATCGCGCTCGTCAGCGTCAACTGGATCGAGCTGACCAACGGGCCGCTCGGCCTGCCGGGCGTGCCGGCGCCGGAGCTCGGGTCGTGGTCGCTCCGCACCAAGACCGCCTACTACTATCTAGTGCTCGCGTCGGTCGGGCTCTCGTACCTGGTGTGCCGACGGCTGGTCCGGTCACGGATCGGTCGGGCGCTGGTGGCGCTCCGGGAGAACGAACCGCTGGCCGAATCGGTCGGCGTCGACGTAACCCACTATCTCGTGCTCGCCACGGTGGTCAGCGCGGCCATGGCCGGGCTGGGCGGCGTTCTCTACGCGCACTACACACGGTTCGTGAGCCCCGAAGTGTTCTTGTTCACCTACACGGTGACGATGGTCATCATGGTCGTCGCGGGTGGCAAGGGCACGCTCGCGGGGCCTCTGGTCGGCGCCGTGCTCTTCACCGTGCTGCCCGAGGCGCTGCGCGCGGCCACGTCGTGGCAGTGGCAGATGCTCGCGTATGGCGTGCTGCTCGTCCTGCTGGTGTTCTTCCTGCCGCGCGGCATCGTCCCCCGGCTCAGCGCGGTGGTCGCCGCCCGCCGCCCCGAGCCGGCCGCGCCGGCGCCGCGCGCGTGATGCTCGCCGTCAGGGATCTCGCCGTGAGGTTCGGCGGCGTGACCGCGCTCGAGAGCGTCTCCTTCGACGTGCGAGTGGGCTCGATCACGAGCGTGATCGGCCCGAACGGCGCCGGCAAGACGACCGCGTTCAACGCGATCACCGGCTATCTGCGGCCCTCCGGCGGCCGCGTCACCTACGACGGCGCGGCGCTGACGGGGCTGCGGCCGTCGGCGATCGCGCGGCGCGGCGTCGTGCGCACGTTCCAGAAGACCAGCGTGTTCCCGGCGCTGAGCGTCGAGGACAACGTGCTGACCGGACTCCACCTGCGGTCCACCGCCGGGTTCTTCGCGGTCCTCGCCGCCCGGCGCCGGCTGGCGGCCGAGGAGCGGGCGCTGGCCGCCGAGGCCGCCGCCATCATCGATTTCGTCGGGCTCGGCCATCGCCGCCGCGAAGTCGCCAGCGCCCTCCCCTACGGCGAGCAGCGGCTCGTCGAGCTGGCCGTCGCACTCGCGGCTCGCCCGCGGGTGTTGCTGCTCGACGAGCCCGGCGCGGGCATGACCGGCTCCGAGAAGACCGTGGTGAGCGGGCTGATTCGCCGCATCCGGGAGCAGGGCGTGACCGTCCTGCTGGTCGAGCACGACATGCGGATGGTGATGGGGATCTCCGACACGGTGATCGTCCTCAACGGCGGTCGCGTGATCGCGGAGGGCGCGCCCGCGGCGATCCAGGCGCATCCGGAAGTGATCCGTGCCTATCTCGGAGCCTCGGCTGCCTCGGCCTGACGCGCCGGCGCTCTTGCGCCTCGAGAACGTCCACGCCGGGTACGGGCCGATCACGGCCCTGCGCGGCCTCCATATCACGGTGGCGGCGGGCGAGCTCGTGTGCTTGATCGGCGCCAACGGAGCCGGGAAGAGCTCGACCTTGCGCGCGATCTCGGGTCTGCTCGCGCCCACTCAGGGGCGCATCGTCTTCGATGGGCGCGAGATCCAGGCCCAGGCGCCGGCGACCGTCCTCAGGGCCGGCATCGCCCACTGCCCCGAGGGGCGCCGCGTGTTTCCGTATCTGACCGTCGAGGAGAACCTCGCGATGGGCGCGTACGTCCGGACCGATCGCCCCGCGGTCGCCGCCGATCTGGACGAGGTCGGGCGTCACTTTCCCATCCTGGTCGAGCGCCGCCGGCAGATGGCGGGCACGCTTTCCGGCGGCGAGCAGCAGATGCTCGCGATCGCCCGAGCCCTGATGGCCCGCCCGCGGCTGATCCTGTTCGACGAGCCGTCGCTCGGGCTGGCACCGACCGTGGTGGAGATGACCTTCTCGGTGATCGCCGACATCCGACACCGCGGGACGACCGTGCTCATGGTCGAGCAGAACGCGTATGCCGCGCTGCGCATGGCCGACCGCGCGTACGTGATGGAGGCCGGACGGATCGTGCTCGAGGGCCGTGCCCGCGACCTGCTCGAGGACGATCACGTGCGCCGAGCGTATCTCGGCGGCTGAGGGCGTCGTGACGAATGGCCGCGAAGAGACGCTGCCCGGGCGCGCGCCGGTTCGTGAGGTCGCGCCGCACGTCGACCGGCATCTGGCCAGCCGAGCACGAGTCAAGGTGCTACCCTGCCCTCTGGGCTAGAGCACGTCACGACGGAGGAGGTTCCAGGTGCTTCAACGAATCGAGGTGTCGGGCGTCCTGGCTGCCGCGATGATCGTCGCAGGGTGCGGCCTGTTCAAGTCGGCTCCCAAGCCCCCGCCGCCGCCGGTGACGGTGAGCGCTGCCCAATCCGGCGCGAGTGTCGAGCTGGCCACGAATCAGGACCTGGTCGTGCGCCTGCCGAGCAATCCCACGACGGGCTATCGCTGGATCTACGTCGAGCCCAAGGACGCCGTGCTCAGGGTCGACGGCCCGTCGACCTTCGAGTCGACTCAGACGGCCGGCGGGGCCGTCGGCGCCGGCGGCACGGAGATCTGGAAGCTGGCGCCGCTCAAGCCGGGTCAGCAGCAGCTTCGCTTCGAGTACCGCCGACCCTGGGAGCAGGGCGTGGCGCCGTCTCAGGCCGCCACGTACACGGTCACCGTCAAGTAGCCATGGCCGCGCCGAGGTACTGGTTCCCCGCGAAGCGCTACGGTTGGGGCTGGGGACCACCTCGAACGTGGCAGGGATGGCTCGTGCTGGCGGTCTTCGTCGTGCTTCTGGCCGCCGGCGCGATGGTCTTCCTTCCCCGGCAACAGGCGGTCGCCTTCGTCGCCTACACCGTGATTCTCTGCTTCGTGCTGATTGCGATCTGTTACCTGACGGGCGAGCCGCCGAGCTGGCGCTGGGGCAAGAAATGAGCGAGCCCGCAAACCGCGTGGAGCCTCTACCGGCTCCCTATCCGCCCGAGCTCCAGAAAGTGCTCGACGCGATCATGCCGCCCGGCGTGCCGCCACTCACGCTCTTCACCACCTTGGCACGGGTCCCGCGCATCTGGGATCGCTTTCGCGCCGGCAGCCTGCTCGACCGCGGTCCCGTCTCGCTCCGTCACCGCGAGATCGCGATCGATCGCACCTGCGCGCGTTGCGGCTGCGGCTACGAGTGGGGCGTGCACGTCGAGTTCTTCGCCGGGCGGGCAGCGCTGACACCGGAGCAGGTCCGCGCGACGGTGCACGGTGACGCGAACGATCCGGCGTGGACCGACGACGAGCGGCTGCTGATCCGAATGGTCGACGAGCTGCACGATACGGCCACGCTCTCGGACGCGACCTGGCGCGCGCTCGCGGCGACGTTCAGCGTCGAGCAGATCCTCGAGCTGATCGCGCTCGTCGGCTTCTACCACACGGTCGCGTTCTTCGCCAACGGCCTCAAGCTGGCGCCGGAGGCGCACGGCGCGCCGTTTCCCCCGGCCTGACCGCCGACAGCGTTGATGGCGGTCGCGAAGGCCGCGCTCCTCGAAATCGCCCACCGGCTCGTAGAGCGCCGCGGCGTCGCCGGTATTGCCGTCGTGGGCGCGCCCGGAGGCGCGCCCGAGGCGGTCTGGCTTCCGCCTTCCACGCCCGCGGAGCCGGCCTGTCTCGCCTACAGCATCACGAAGACGTTCACGGCCGCGCTGCTGCTTCAGCTGCGGGACGAGCGGCGGCTGGCCCTGGACGACCGACTCGCTCGCTGGTTTCCACGCGTTCCCGGCTCGGATCGAATCTCGCTGCGCCAGCTGCTCAATCACACCGCCGGTATTCCAGACTATGGGAGTCTCGCCTCGTACCACGAAGCGGTACGCGCCTCGCCCGCATCACCCTGGTCGTTCGAGCAGTTCGCCGCCGAGACCTTCGAGAAGGGCCTGCGCTTCGAACCCGGATCGGGCTGGGCCTACTCGAACCCGGGCTACATGCTGCTCAGACGCATCGTCGAGGTGACTGCCGAAACATCCTCCGCGCTCATGATCCGCGACCGAATCGTTCGACCGCTCGGACTGCACCGGACGTTCGTGGCTGAATCGCGGGACGATCTCGCCCAGCTCGCGCCGGCGACCTCTCGAGCGCTGGTTTCCGATGGGGCGCCTCGAGACGGTCGCGGAAGGACATGACGACCCTTGTGCCGATCGGCCCCGCGGCAGAGTCGGCGCGCTGGCGCACGCCGAGCTACGGCCTGGGGATCATGGGCGATCCCGACTCGGACCTCGGCCGGCTCTGGGGTCACACCGGCGGCGGGCCGGGCTACACCGCCAGCGCGGTGCACGCGCCCGACCTGCGAGGCGTCACGGTCTGCGCGATGTGCGCGTTCGAAGGCGAGGTCGATGCGGAGCAAGTCGTCTTCACGGTGCTCGACACCCTCCGTCGAGCACCGTGAGGACGGGTGGGCCTCAGGCAGATTCGTCGCGCGGCTCGGCCCGCGCGAAGCGGCCGCTCCGCAGATCTTCGAGCGTCTGCTCGATCTCCGCGCGCGTGTTCATGACGAACGGGCCGTAGCGCGCGATCGGCTCGTTGAGCGGGCGCGCGGCGGCGAGCAGGAAGCGTCCGCCGGCCGCTCCGGCCGACGCCTCGACGATGTCGCCCTCGCCGAAGACGACGAGCGACGGCGCGTGCGCGGCCTTGGGCTCGGCGCCGAAGCGAACCTCGCCGTGGTCGACGTAGGCGAACGCCGTGTGGCCCCGCGGCACCTCTTCGCGAAACGTGGCGCCTGGCGGCAGCACGACGTCGATGAACTTCGGCGCGACCGCCAGCCCTTCGACCGGTCCGGCGAGCTTTCCACCCTGCGCCTCGCCCGCGATCGCGCGGATGCTCGCCCCGTCCTCGGTCTTCGTCTCGGACAGGCGGCTGCCCGGCAGGTCGCGATACTTCGGCCGGCTCATCTTCTCGCGCGCGGGCAGGTTGAGCCAGATCTGCAGACCGGCGATGCCCTCGGGGCGCACCTGCGGCATCTCCTCGTGCATGATGCCGCTGCCGGACGTCATCCACTGGATGTCGCCGGCGCCGATCGAGCCCTTGTGGCCGAGCGAGTCACCGTGCTTGACCTCGCCCTTGCGGACGAGCGTCACGGTCTCGATGCCGCGATGCGGATGGTACGGAAACCCCGCCTCGTAGTCGGCCGGCTTGGCCGACTCGAAATGGTCGAGCAGCAGGAACGGGTCGAGGTGATCGAGCCGGCGCGTGCCGATGCTCCGGCGCAGATGGACGCCAGCGCCCTCGACGACGGGCTCGGGCGTGACGACGTGGGAAACCGGGCGCGAAGACTGGCTCATGCTATGCCTCCCGATCCTAGAGATGCGAATGCGGTTGTCGCCGATTCAAGCGTACGCCCGCGCCGCCGGGCGCGCCACGGTGGGATCGGGGGTCAGCGACTCGTGTGGCGTCGAAACCGCCCGACGAGCCGGTGCCGGTAGACGTACAGGGGCAGGGCGATGGCCGCGACGACGGCCGTCAGCACGATCACCTGGACGTAGTCGCCGGCCGCCGCGTGGGCACCCTGCGCAGACGCGACCCATGTGTCAGGGATACGGCCGAGCGTGGACACGAGCGCGAAGACCCAGAACGGCATGGGGCTCAGGCCGAAGAGGTAGCAGGTCACGTCTTTCGGGAGGCCCGGAATCACGAAGATCACGAAACAGAGGATGGCCCCTTCAGCCTCGACGACGAAGCCCAGCCTCTGCCAGATCTCGGGATTCACGAGCCGCCGAACGTACCGGATGCCGAGCCACCGGCCGACGCCGAACGCCGCGAGAGATCCCAGGGTGAGGCCGATCGACGAGTAGAGCAATCCCCACCATTCGCCGAAGAGGTAGCCGCCCAGGATTCCCGTGAGCTGCCCCGGAATCGGGGCGATGATGACTTGCAGCGCCTGAAGGCCGATGAACACGACGGGCGCGAGGACGCCCCACTCGCGGAGCGTGTGCTTCAGGAACCGCCGATCGGCGTAGAGACGGGTCACGAGCTGATATGCCGGAGCATCGCTCATCACGAGCCAGACGACGTACCCGACGAGCGCGGCGCCGATCAGGCCGCCGATTCCCCAGCGTAACGTCGGCTTCAGCGTAGGTCTCTAGTTTCCGAAGGTCACTTCGAGCCGGACGTCGGGAAAGCCCGTGGAGCGTTCGAATGCGCGGACGGGCATGCGGGTGCGCAGGTCGTCGGCCAGATAGAACGCGGCCTGGTTGCGGGCGCTCCGCTCGAATCCGCCGTGCGCACCGAGCTTGAAGGGCATGCGGAACGTCCCCTTGAAGGGCAGGACGACGGGCGTCGGGAGCGCGGCCATGACTGCGGTCGCGGGATCGGCGATCTGTGTGATCGTGAAGGTCCCGGCGATCGAGCCGAGCGGAATGTGGTGGAGAACCGCGAGCGACAGGTCGACAGCACCGCTGAACGTCCCGCTGATCACCGGGAGGTCCGGAACGTGGACCGAGCTGTTGCCCGGCGCGTTGACGACGACGTCGAACGTGCCGCTGACGGGGCCGGTACCGCTCACGGTCGAGACGCTGTCCGTTCCGGTAGCGATGACGGTGCAGCTCTCCACGCGCGGGACCGAGATCAAAAGCTCGAACGGACACAGCGGCGTGCCGAGCGCCGCGAATCCCTGGAGCGGCGAGGTGGCGTTCCTGAATACCACGCCCTCGGCTTGATCGAACGTGACCCTCTCGCTGATCTCATAGAGGGTGACTCCGGTCGCGCCGGTCGCCTCGTCGCGATCAGCCGCGTGGCCGGCCGCCGCCAGGGTCAGCAAGATGAGAGCGAATCCAACGGATCGCAGAGGCCGCTTCGTCATGTAGCTTTCAAGCGAGGAGCAGGAGTCGTGCCAGTGCCCCGTCCCGTGCGGAAGTCTCGACAATCGCGCTCTTTGCGCCTTGCGCACGCGATCACCGAGAAGCGCACCGGCGAGGTTCGAGCCAGCCCGTTTGGCATCGTCGGTCGCGAACTGTCCATGTTCTGGAAACGCTGTCCCCGTCGAGCGACGCTACAAACATTGGACATTTTCAGCCGCGGGCGGTTCGTTCACGATCCGTGGCATGGGTGATCCCCGTCACGCGCTCGGCCGCGCGGCCGAAGAAGCGGCAGCGAAGCTCCTCGAGCGCGCGGGCCTGCGCATCGTCGCGCGCAACGTGAAGCTTCGTCAAGGCGAGATCGACCTGGTCTGCCGCGATCGCGAGGTCTGGGTCTTCGTCGAGGTGAAGTGCCGGCAGGAGCGCTGGCGCGACGGGCCCGCGGCCGCCGTGTCGTGGTGGAAGCGCAGACGGCTGATTCGCCTGGCGCAGGGCTATCTCAAGTGGATGCGGATCGGCGAGGCGCACTGCCGGTTCGACGTCGTGGCGGTCACCCCGCGAGGCGACGGGCGCTTCGAGATCCGCCACATCCCGGCCGCGTTCGACGCGACCGGCGTGGTCTGAGCCCGACGCTTGAGATTTCGGGTACAATCACGCTCCCGTGACGATTCTCTGGGATGCGTACCGTAGCGCGCTCGGATCGATCGCCCAGGCGGTCGGGCGCACGCCGCTCGTCACGCTCAACCGCGTGACCACGGGCATCACACCGCCGATCCATCTCAAGCTCGAGTGGTACGGCGCGACCGGCAGCCTCAAGGACCGCATCTACCTGCACATGTTCGACCGCGCCGAGGCGCGCGGTGACCTCCGCCCGGGCATGCGCGTGCTCGAATGCTCGACCGGCAACGCCGGGATCGCCTGCGCCTTCGTGGCGGCTGTCAAAGGGTACCGCTGCACGATCGTGATGCCCGAGGGCATGAGCGACGAGCGCAAGAAGATCATGCTCGCGTACGGCGCCGACCTCGTCTTCACGCCGGGCGGCGAGAGCGACGTCGACCTGTCGTTGCAGCGGCTGGAAGAGATCCGGGCCGGCGACCGGGCCGGCTACTGGGTACCCGGGCAGTTCGACAACGCCGACAATGTCGAGGCGCACTACCGGACGACCGGCCCCGAGATCTGGGAGCAGGCCGGCGGGATCGTCGGCGCGTTCGTGGCCTCGCAGGGCAGCGGCGGCACGCTCACGGGCGTCGGACGCTTCCTGCGCGAGCGCGATGCGCGCGCGCGGCTCTACGCCGTCGAGCCCGAGGAGTGCGCGCTGCTCGCCCGGCGCGAGTGGGGACCGCACGGCATCGAGGGCATCGGCGACGGATTCATTCCCGAGAACCTCGACGTCGCCATCCTCTCCGGCGTCATCACGACGACCACCGAGGAGAGCCTCGTGATGGCGCGGCGGCTCGCCGCCGAGGAAGGCATCTTCTGCGGCATCTCCACCGGCTGCAATGTGGCGGCCGCCCTCAAGCTGGCGCGCCACCGCCCGGATCTCCCGTCGATCGTGACGATGGCGAACGACACGGGCCAGCGGTACTTCACGACGGCGCTTTGCGGCGAGGACAAGCACGTCGAGGTTCCCGAGCGCGAGCACCCGATGGATCCGCGTACGCGTCGCGAGCTCGATCGCTACCAGCCGAAGTGGGAGATCCTCACCTGAATCCGGCCGAATACGATTTCGTCGCGGCGCGCCGTCGGACCGAGGCCAAGCCCAAGTCGGCGGCCGAGAAGCTCACGAGCCTCGAGGAAGCGGTGGGCCGGGTCAAGGACGGCGACCAGATCGGCGTCGGCGGCTGCCTCTTCTCGCGCACGCCCCTGGCGCTGATGCGCGAGATCCTCCGGCAGCGCCGCCGCGGGCTCACGCTCGCGCGCAACCTCACCTGCAACGAGGGCGAGCTCTTCATGGCGGCCGGCGCGGCGAGCCGCGTCATGACCGCGTGGATGTCGATCGGCCTGCCGTGGGGCGTGTCGAAGATCCTCCGCCATTACGTCGAGACGGGCGCGGTCGCGCTCGAGGAATGGAGCCACCTGGCCCTGGGCCTGCGTTTCCGCGCCGGCGCGATGGGTGTGCCGTTCCTGCCCGCGCTCACGATGCTCGGCTCGGATCTCGTCGGGGTCGGCGGCCTCAAGACGGTGCAGGATCCCTACACCGGCGAGACGCTCGCCGCGGTGCCGGCGCTCTTTCCCGACGTGGCGGTGCTGCACGTGCACCGCGCCGATCGGTTCGGCAACTGCCAGATCGACGGCTATCCGCACATGGACGCCGACATCGCGCGGGCGGCGACGACCGTGCTGGTGACGACGGAAGAGATCATCCCCGAAGAGGAGACGCGCCGATATCCCGACCGGACCGTGGTGCCCGGTTTTCTCGTCGACGCCCTCGTCCACGTGCCGTTCGGCTCGTTTCCGCACGAGTGCTACGGCCTCTACGAAGCCGATTACGACCACTTCGCGGAGTACTGCGCGGCGATCGATCGGAGCGGCCCGGCGGCGGTCGGCGAGTACCTCGAGCGGTACGTCTACGCGCCTGCGACGTGGAGGGACTATCTCGATCTCTTCGGCGGCGAGCGCATGGCGTTGCAAGTCAAGCGCGCCAAGGAACTGACACGATGACGGAGCGGTTCAACGCCTCGGAGCTCCTCGGCGTGATCGCGGCGCGCCAGCTTCGCGACGACACGACGGTCTTCGCCGGCGTCGGGGTGCCGCTCCTGGCCGCGGCGCTCGCCAAGCGCCGCCACGCGCCGCGACTGACGATGGTGATCGAAGGCGGCATCATCGGCCCGCAGATCGCGCCGGGGCGGCTGCCGGTGTCGACCAACGAGATGCGCGCCGGCCACCGGGCGACGATGCTGCCGGGGATCACCGACGCGTTTCTGTTCGCGCAGCGAGGCTTCGTCGACGTCGGCTTCATGGGCGGAGCGCAGATCGATCAGTACGGCAACGTCAACACAAGCGTGCTGGGCGCCGATTACTGGCACCCGAAAGTGCGTTTGCCCGGCACCGGCGGCGCCAACGACATCGCCTCGCTGTGCCGCGAGGTGATCATCGTCACGGCGCACGAGAAGCGGCGCTTCGTCGAGCGCGTCGACTTCGTC
>Ga0306924_10002215_pt1 | contig 18266 bp, 16 predicted proteins | sample sta12Can44000111_FD_203756 | JGI IMG/M metagenome (GOLD analysis project Ga0306924, IMG submission 203756) | Lab enrichment of tropical soil microbial communities from Luquillo Experimental Forest, Puerto Rico - statanox.12C.anox.44.000.111 (v2)... | ecosystem: Environmental > Terrestrial >...
ATGGACATTGAGGCTCAAACTGAAACGTTTGGCCTCATCATCGTCGGCCACCTGTTTCACTTCATGCGGGACCAAGAGCTTGCCATCGGCATCGATAACCGCGACGCCAGCGACTTCTTGGAGGTCGAGGCGGGTGCGGCCATGGAGCAACTGCGGAGGAGCATCAGGACGGGTGGCGACGCGCACCAAAGTCACCGGCACACGCTGACCATCACGCAGGTCAGTTGCTAGTGTCTGTTTTTCTTCTTCGGTGGCATGGGGGATGCGGTTGGCCGCCGGATGGATCCGCAGCACGTCGCGCCACGATTTCGGAGATGACTTGCAATTTGCAGCTGAGTTGGTATGTGACATTCGCGTTCTCCTTTCGTGGACGCACCTTCTGCCCGAAGGAATTCCCGGCCCGACGTCTCGCCGCGTCGGGTCGGCCTCGTTTTACCGCCGTTAGTTGAACTTTCTCGACGCGGCCGGCGGCGATCACCACGTCAAATGCAACTCAGCTTTGGGCGGTCTCTTTGCTGATCGGCTTCGAGGGATGGCGAGCGGCGCGCCGCTCATCCGCGGCGAGCTTTTCATCGTCCCAAAGGGGAAGTTTGTTCAAATACATGTCGGGCCGGCGGATCACACCGGTGGCGACGCCACGGTCGACTGTTCGCGGATGTACGCCATAACGCGCCGCGACTTGACGTTTGCGCAGATACATTAGTGTCGTCTCCTGTCACTCGCGTTTGCGACAGGAGCGGCCCTGGTCAGACAGAAAGCAATAGATGAAGTCGGACGACGCTGAAGATAGTTCGGATTTCTGTCTAGGCGTCCGAACTACTGGGATTTCTGTCTAGACGTCCGAACTACTCGGATGCCCCGAGAGACTTCCGGAGCTTGCGCACCTTCTTTTCGATGGTGTTTTCCTCTAGGTGTAATTCGAGTTTGTTGAGCTGGTGATTTACTAGTTTGCTAATCTTCTTCGCAATCTCCCCGGCGCTTAGTTGGCTGGGCAAATACTCCTTGGCATAGTAATAGACGATCTTGTCAACCTCTCTTGTCCTCAACCCCCCTTTCTGTCTCGCGTGCGCTGCTCTGATCTGTCCCACGATCGGATTGCTGATAACGCGACCGCCGATCGTGAACGCCGCTGCTAGCGCGATCCACAGATGGATGGGGGCATCCGGATCAAATGGCTCGCGCCAATCATCGCCTAGCTGCATTGCATCATGTGCGGCGAAGATGTTTGCCAAGGCTTCAACGGACGTGTCGAGCTGTTCGACAGCTTCCTGCAGAACCTTTTTCTCTTTATTGCTTACGTTTGGATGGGTGGCTGCTTCCTCCGCCAGTTTTCTCAGGGTTCTGGGGAAGGCAACTGCTTCCTCGCGCAGCGTCTGCTTCCGCGCTGTCATGGCGCGGCCTGCTCAGCGCCGCCGCAGCTCGACGATGTTGGCAGTGTCCTCGGGCGGGTGAACGATAGCCTCGATCTGCCGCGCCAATGCGGTATAGGCAGCCGCCTTCTCGGCGCGATAGCTGTGCCGATCGTAGACGCCACGCATCGCGGGCAACACATGGCCGAGGCACATCTCGGCAACGTCGCTGGCGACACCGGCGCGGCTCATGAGCGAACGTGCGGTTCGACGCAAATCGTGCAGGCGCCAGCCACGGACGCCCGATTCCGCGTCGAGCTCGCGCTTGACCTTGCTGAATGCGCCGAAAGGGCGCTGACCTGTGGTCGAGAACACGCAAGGCCCAAGGTGCGGCAGCTCGTCCAGCAGCTCGAGCACGGGCTCGCTGAGCGGACGCACCAGCTCTTTTCCGACCTTGTTCCTGGCCGGCGGCAGTATCCACAAGTCATCCACAAGCTCGTCCCGCGTCATGCCAGCGGCTTCACCGCGTCGGCACGCGGTGTAGAGCAAGAATTTCACGAGCGGCCCGACCACGTCGTTACGCTGCTCGGCCGCCTGCCACAGTGCGCGCAGCTCGTCGTCGGTCAGGATCCGATCGCGCGCGTGCTCGCTCGGCTGCTGGCGGCGCATGCCGCGCACTATCGGTGACGTGAATGCGTCGTCCCTGACGGCGTGCCAATTGCATAGCCGAGAAAACGCGGCGAGCGCCACGTCGGCCATGCGCGGCCCGCGCTCGTCCTCGACCCTATCGAGCAGCCGGACAACGTCCTTGCGCCGGATCGCACCGATCGGCGTGCCGGCGCCGAAGATGGGAAATATCAACCGCCAGAACGTGGCCTTGCGCTGGTTGATGGTGCGAAGCCGTGCGCCTTCGCGCTTGAAGTACGCTTCGGCCACCGCGCGCAGCGTGTCAGCCTTGGCGCGTTCAGCCTTCTCGCGCTGCGCCCTGCGGTGCTCAGCAGGATCAACGCCGCGTGCAACGTCGAAAAGGATATCGGCGCAGAGCTTCCGAGCTTGCGCCAGGCTCACGCCGCCCGGCAGCGTCAGTTTGCAGGGCTTGCCGTGTAGCCGGTAGCGCACCGCAAAGCCGCGGGCGCCGGACGGCTGCAGCTGCACGTACAAACCGCGCTGCGCCCCGTCGGCGATCTCCCGGCGCTTCTCGCCGGGCCGCATGTTGCGAATTGCAAGGTCGGTCAATCCTCGTGCCATTGCGTCACCGGGCTTTGGAGTAACGTCGGAGTAACGAAACAGCCTGTCTACGGCTGTCGCTACCTGTCGCACGGTGACGCTATTTTGTGCCGGCTTGCAAGGGGTTTCTGGCGTGCTGCACAGCGAAAGTGTCGGCGTGTGTCTTTCGCTGTCGGCTCAGGCTATGTGAACGTGGTTCTCGTGATAGCCATCGGAGCCGGGCCCGAGCACGGTGGAAAAACGCGCGCAGGCGCTTTTGCGCAAGGTCTCGCGAGACTCCTTGCTCACCTGCGGATCGGTCAGGTCGAGCCGCGTGCCGTTGCCAAGCACGAGGGAGCGGATGTCGAGCGCGTTGGCTCTTCCGTGCTCGGACAGCTTGGCGCCCGCGACGCGGTTGCGCCCGCGGCATTCATACGAGTCGAAATTGTCGATGCTCTTGAGGGTGGCCTTGAGGGAACGCACGGCCGCCGTGACGTCCTCGCGCACCCAGTGCGCGATGGCTTCGGCAAATGTGCAGCGAACCGTCGCCGGCGGGGTTAGTGCCACGCGCCGCTTGTCCGGAAGCACCACGGCTTCGAGCCGCACCACGTCATCCACTCCGCATTCGCCGGGGCCCGTGAGGGGCGGCAGCGATGGTGCGATTGCCAATTCGGTCGTCAGCCGCAGCCGGCAAGCGGAGGGTGGCGGCGACGAATCGGGCTCCGCCGTTTCCGCCTGCGACACGGTTGGCGATGGCGCTGGCGGCACGTTCGGTGCTTGCGTCGGCCGCGGTCGCGGCAGTGGCACCGCATGCGCGGCCGCCAGGCCGGACAGCATCATCACAACCGCGAGCAGGCAAACAGGCTTCACGGCAGCGGTATCCGCAAGGATTGCGACCTTAAGGCGACCGATCGGCGCCTGAAGGCGCAACGACGATGCCATTTCCACCACAAAACGCCGCGGTGCGATAAGCTGTTCGCGGGAAACACGCGCACGTGACCATGGCCCATTTCGACGTGGTGATCTGCGGCCTCGGCGCCACGGGGAGCGCCGCGCTCCTTCATCTCGCGCGCCGCGGCAAGCGCGTGCTGGGGCTCGAGCGCTACGCACCGGGACACGACCGCGGTTCCTCGCACGGCGGCACACGCATTTTCCGCCTCGGCTATTTCGAGCATCCGTCCTACGTGCCGCTGCTGCAGCGCGCGCACGCGCTCTGGCGCGACCTGGAAGATGCGTTCGGCAAACCGCTCCTTCATACCACCGGCATTGCCGAAATAGGGCCGCCTGACGGCGGGCTGGTGCGCGGAACGCTGGCCGCCGCGCAGCGTCATGGCTTGCGCCACGAGATGCTGGCCGCGTCCGAGCTGATGCGGCGTTTTCCCGCGTTTCGAGTGCCGCCCGGCTACGTCGCCGTGGTGCAACCCGCCGGTGGATTTCTCCAGGTGGAGCGCTCGGTGACAGCGCAGCTCGCGCTGGCGATCAGCGCGGGGGCCGAAATGCGCACGGCCGAGGTGGTGCGCTCCATCGAGCCGCGTGGAAGCGGCGTGCGCATCGTCACGGATCATCGAACCATCGATGCTGAACGCGCGATCGTCGCCGCTGGACCCTGGCTCAAGTCGTTGCTCCCCGAATTTGCCGGCCTGCTGCGCGTCACCCGGCAGGTGGTGGGCTGGTTCGAGCCCGCAGACGCGGCGCTGGTCGCGGATGGCCGCCTTCCCGTCTTCATCATCGAGAGCCGCCACGGCATGCACTACGGCATTCCGTCGCATGCGCGGGCGAATCTCGGGGCGGGTATCAAGATTGCCAAGCATCATCACCGTGATGAGAGGGTGGACCCCGATTGCTATGATCGAACAATTTTGCCGCAGGATGAGGCGCTGATCCGTGCCGCTATCGCCGATCACATTCCTGCGGCCAACGGCCTGCTGATCGCTGCGCAGACCTGCCTCTACACCATGACGGCTGATGGCGATTTCCTGATCGACCGATTGCCCGGTGCGCCCAATATCATCATCGCTTCGCCCTGCTCCGGCCATGGGTTCAAGTTCGCCCCGGTTATCGGCGAAATCCTTGCCGACCTCGCCACCACGGGAACGACGGGGCACGACATTTCGCGGTTTCGGCTTGCCCGTTTTGGCGCCTTGGCGGGCGCAGCCGGCTGATAAATCGGCGGTTGCGCGCGGCCAGCGCACCGGTAACCTAAGAGCCGAGGAAACACCGCGAGGGAACACCATGCTCGGGCTGATGCAGGATTGGCCGCTGCTTTGCCATCGCATCATCGACCACGCCGCCATCAACCATTGCGACCGGCCGATCGTGACCCGCTCGGTCGAGGGCGCGCTCCACACCACGACTTACGCCCAAGTGCGTGCGCGGGCGCGGCGGGTCGCGCAACGGCTCGATCGTGACGGCATCCGCCTCGGCGACCGCGTGGCGACGCTTGCCTGGAACACCTGGCGCCACCTCGAAGCCTGGTACGGAATCATGGGGCTCGGCGCCATTTATCACACCGTCAATCCGCGCCTGTTCCCCGATCAGATCGCCTGGATCGTCAACCACGCCGAGGACCGCGTGCTGCTGACGGACCTCACATTCATTCCGCTCCTCGAGAAGCTCGCGGACAAGCTGCCGAGCATCGAGCGCTATGTCGTGCTCACCGACGCCGTGCACATGCCAACGACGTCGCTCAACAATGCCGTGCCCTACGAGGAATGGATCGGCGCGGTCGACGGCGATTTCGCCTGGCGGATGTTCGATGAGAATACCGCTGCGGGTATGTGCTACACCTCGGGCACGACCGGCAACCCGAAGGGCGTCCTCTATTCGCACCGTTCCAATGTGCTGCACGGCCTGACGGCGAATGGCTGCGACATGAAGGGCTACTCGTCGCGCGACGTGGTGATGCCTGTGGTGCCGATGTTCCATGCCAACTGCTGGGCGATGATGTTTGCAGCGCCTATGGCCGGCGCTTCGCTGGTCATGCCCGGCCCCAAGCTCGACGGCGCCTCGGTGTTCGAGTTGCTCGACCGTTACAGGGTCACCTGTACCGCCGCGGTGCCCACCGTCTGGCTCATGCTGCTGCAACATCTCGAAGCGACCGGTGGCAAGCTGCCGCACCTCAAGAGGGTCGTGATCGGCGGATCGGCCTGTCCGCGCGCGATAACCAGGACGTTCCAGGACATCTACGGGGTCGAGGTGCTCCATGCCTGGGGCATGACCGAGATGAGCCCGCTCGGCACGGTGTGCACGCTCAAGCCGGAATATGCCGGGCTGGGCGGCGACGCCCGGCTCGACATTCAGCAGAAACAGGGTCACGCGCCGTTCATGGTCGAGATGAAGATCACCGACGACGCCGGCCAACGGCTGCCGTGGGACGGCAGGACATTCGGCCGCCTGAAGGTGCGCGGTCCGGCGGTGGCCCGCGCCTATTATAAGGACGATAGCGATATCCTCGACGCGGAAGCCTTCTTCGATACCGGCGACGTGGCAACGATCGACGAGCACGGTTACATGCACATCACTGATCGCGCCAAAGACGTGATCAAGTCCGGCGGCGAGTGGATCTCCTCGATCGAACTCGAAAACCTGGCCGTGGGTCACCCCAAGGTGGCAGAAGCCGCGGTGATCGGCGTGCAGCATCCGAAATGGGACGAGCGGCCGCTCCTGGTCATCGTTCTCAAGCGCGACCAGTCGGCCACGCGCGAAGAGATCCTTGCGTTCATGCGCGGCAAAGTCGCCAAGTGGTGGATGCCGGACGACGTGGCCTTCGTCGACGAGATCCCCCACACCGCCGCCGGCAAAATTCAGAAGACAGTGTTGCGGCAGCGGTTCAAGGATTACGTCCTGCCCACCGCCGCGCTGGTATCATAAGCACGCGCCTCGCTTCACCGGGGCCCAAATCCCCTGCCCGATGGCCTCGTCTCCATCCACCCCTTGAGCTATTCGTTGCCCCCTCTCCCACCCTCACGGTGCGTTGCGGTTAGGTTGGGTTGAACCTGAGGAGCCGAATGGCGCGCCGTCATATCGATTCCGAGCCGATGTCGCGGCTCGCCATCTGGGCGCGGCGCATCGCCGGGTTTGCCCTTGCCGCCGCGTTCCTGGCGGCCATCATCGTGCGCTCCGGTCTACTCGAAGTGTGGCCCGCGCTCGCGACCTTTGCCGGCGCGCTGGCGCTCGCGGTTGTCGCCCTCGTTCTTGCCTTTGCCGCCTTTGTGGTGATCTGGCGCGAGGGACTCGCCGGCCTCGGCGCGTCGTTCACCGCCATGGCCGCATCGCTCGCGCTGCTCGCCTATCCGGCCTATCTCGCCCTCGGCGCCTACCGGCTACCCTGGATCTACGACATTACAACGGATCCGATCGATCCGCCGCGCTACGAGGCGCTGGCCCGGCTGCGCCCGCGCGACGCCAACCCGATCGCGTACGAAGGACTTTATGCCGCCGAACAGCAGCGCAACGCCTACCCCGACATCGGCCCGCTCGGCACCAATGCGACGCCGAACGCCGCCTTCGATGCCGCCGTCGCGGCGGTCAACAAGCGGCGCTGGGTGATCATCGCGCGCAGCCCGCCGCAGGGGCCGCGCCGCGAGGGCCGCATCGAGGCGGTCGCGCGCACGCCGATCATGGGATTTCGCGATGACGTGGTGGTCCGCGTGCGCGGCGAGCCCGACGGCGCGCGCATCGATGCACGCTCCTCCTCGCGCTACGGCTCGTTCGATTTCGGAACCAATGCCGCCCGCGTCCGCAACCTGATGAACGATATTGAAGAAGCGATTCGCACGCAAAGGCCGGAACGCCCGCCGCAGCCGCCTCCGGCCGCGAAGAAAGAGACTGGCAAGAAAAAGTTTCAGCGCAGGCGGTAACGCGCATCGATCGACGGCTCGCCATCGGTCGCGACCAGCCCGCGCGTGACGAGATCCTCGATATGGGCAAGGACCGAGCGGCCCGCTGCCGGCACGAGCCGCGGATCGAGGCCGACATAGATGGCGCGCACGATGCTCGGGATGTCGGTTTTGCCGCCAGCCAGTTGGTGCAGGATCGCGGCCTCGCGCCGCTGCCGGTGGCGGATGTAGTACGCAACGAAACGCGGCGCGTCGCGCACGACCCCGCCGTGACCCGGTAGATAGATCGGCTCGACGCGGCGCTGAAGTTTTTCCAGCGACGCCATGTAGTCGTTCATGGACCCGTCGGGCGGCGCCACCACGGGGGTGGACCACGCCATGACATGGTCGCCGGAGAACAGGAGGTTGCCCTCCTTGAATGCGAACGCCATGTGATTGGCAGTATGGCCCGGCGTGGCAACCGCCTCGATGGTCCAGCCCGAACCTTCCACGACCTCACCGTCCGCCAGCGCCTGATCCGGCTTGAATTCGGTATCGTTGCTCGCTTCGAGGCGCGGCGCCTCGCCGACATGGAGCGCCCGCGCGGGGCGATGCGGCCCTTGCGCGAAAACCAGGGCGCCAGTCGCCGCTTTGATGCGCGCTGCTGCCGGCGAATGATCGCGATGCGTGTGCGTGACGAAAATGTGGGTCACGGTTTCGCCGCGCACCGCATCGAGCAGCGCCGTGATGTGCTTCTCATCGAGCGGGCCGGGGTCGATGACAGCAACCCGGCCGCGCCCGACGATGTAGGAGAGCGTCCCCTTGAACGTAAACGGGCTAGGATTGTCGGCAAGCAGCCGCCGCACGCCGGGCACGACCTCCTCGATGGCGCCAGGTGCAAGGTCGAGTGTTTTGTCGAACGGAATGTCGTCGCTCATGGCTGGCGGCCGGAAGCACAGCACGCGCGTTCCGAATGGGGTGCAGCTGATTTCTCCCGTGTCGTCCCCGCGCAAGCGGGGACCCAGTACGCACCGCCTTTTCAGTGATTACTGGGTCCCGGCTCTCGCGCTCACGCGCTCGGCCGGGACGACACCGAGAGCTGCCAGGCTATGTCGGCTCACCCCAGCTTGCGGCCGATGATGTCCTCGCAGCGCTCGTCACCCATATAGAGCGCGCCCGACATGGCCGCGCGCATGCGGTTCGACGGAGCACCCGCGGTTCCCCAGCGATCCGGGGTGGGCATCACCTTCTGCCAGTATTCGGGGCCTTGCGGGACGTACGTCGCATCGTCGATCTGGTCGAGCTCGGTCGTGTACTCGGCGACAAAACCGTTCGGCTCGATGAAATAGGAGAAGATATTGCTGCCGGGGCCGTGGCGGCCGATCCCCCATTCGATGTTGAATCCGTTCTGCTTGACGCGGCCGGTGCCGCGCATCAGCCCGTCGAAGTTCGGCAGCTCGTAGGCCACGTGGTTGAGCGACGGCCCGTTGTTGCGGAACAGCGCCACGCTGTGATGATCCGCGCTGCAGCGCAGGAAATCCATCATCTGGGTGGTGTCGGAGAGCTTGAAGCCGAGCACGTCGATGAAGAAGGGAACCTGATCCTCCACGCGCGCGCTGTTGAGCACGACATGGCTGATCTTGGTCGGACGCGAGCGGTCGAGCACCACGTCGGGATGCTGCGTGAGGTCGGACGAGATGCTCATGGGCAGCCCATCCGGGGTGCGGAACCGGAAGCCATAACCGCCGCCGGCGCTGCGATCGAGCGGCGCCGGCGCGCCCGCGACGTCGATGCCGTAGCTCTTGGCCTTGGCGCAGAGCGCGTCGACCGCGGCGCGGTCGCCGGCGGCGAAATGCACGCCGAGCAGCGCCGGCTTCGGCCGCTCGCGTATCGTGAGCACGTGATGCTCGCCGCCGGTCGCCCGGAACTGAATGCTGTCGCCTTCGGCGGCGATCTCTTCCAGCGCCCACACCTTGGAATAGAACTCCGCGGATTGATGAAGGTCGCGCACGCCAAGCTCGATGCTGCGCACGCCGGTAACCCTGCTGTTCGTCATGGGATCGGACCTCTTGCTCTTGCCTGCCATCGCGTGGCGCCAATTTCGCACAGGTTCGCGTGGAGGGCCAGATGGGCCGCACCAGCGCCCTGTAGCCCGGATGAAGCCGCGCGCAACGGCCTCCCGGAACATAAGAACCCGGATTTCGCTTCGCTCATCCGGGCTACGGGTTGCGCTTACGGCGCGTGCTTGCCTGCTCAACCAGGCTGAGGTCGGCATACCTTGAAGCGTCCATCGTTTCGTTGATGAACCCCAGTTCCTTGACCTTGTCGATGCTTTCCTGAACGACGCGAAGATCGGGTTTGCCGTCGAGATCGCGGTAAAAATCCCGTTTCGTGAACAGCCAATCCTCGAACACCGCGGGCGGCCGTTTCAGGAACCGTGCGGTGATCTGCACCGCCTCCTTGTGATTCGCCGGATCGTAGAGCCAATGCAGGATCGTGCCGTAATCCTCGAGCAGATCGAGCAGCGCGGCCGTGTTCCTGTGGATGAACGGTTTCCGTGCCGCCCAGAACGACAGCGCGATGCGCCCCAGGCTCGATTGCGTCGTGAACAGCGGCTTGGCGAATTCGTTCAGCTCGGGATCGTAGGAGAACGGCAGCACGCCCACCACCAGGTCGCCTTTGTGCTCCTTGAGCATCGCCTTATGGGTGGGGAACGGCGCCTCGATCATCGTGTAGTCGCGCTGCGCCTCGAGCCCGTGCCGGCGCAACGCGGTGCGCATGACGATGTCGACGCCGCTGCCGAGGCCGTTGGTCACGGCGATCTTGCCGCGCATGTCCTCGATCCTGTCGATCCCGGAATCCTTGCGCACGAAATACGGCGTTGAATAGTAACCGGGCGCGCCATCCTGGATCTCGTCGGCGATGATGCGCAGATCGGACAGGCCTGCGTTCTGGATCGCGAGCGGAAAGCTGGTGTAGCCGAACGCAGCGATGTCGATCTCGCCTTGGCTGATGGCGGTGATCTGCAGGTTCGAGGAGGAAAAGTAGATCGGATCGAACAGATAGGACTTGCCGTGATGCTTGGCCACGCCTTCCTTGAGAAACAGGAGCGGAACCAACGAGGCTGGCGCGCTGACCCAGCCGGCGCGGATCTTTACCGGAGACTGGGCAAAGACCGGATGTATCGGCGCGGCTGCGAGCGACATGGCCAGGAGCAGACCAAACTTGATGGCGCGCACTGACTCCTCCCGTCTCATTTGTCTCATCACCCGCGGGTCCATCTTTTTCCGAAAGAGATGGATTGCGGGATCAAGTCCGGCAATGACCGGATCCTAGAGCTTAGCCAACTTCGGCATGACCTCGGTTGCGAACAGCTCCAGCGAGCGCATCGCCTCCTTGAGCGTCATCGCCCCCATGAACAGGTACGTGAGCAGATAGTTCACGCCGAGCTCGGTGCCCTGCCGTTCGATCTGCTCGAGCACCGCTTGCGGCGTGCCAGAGATGACCGAGCCGTCGGCCACGCAGTCCTCGAAGGTCGCACCGCGCGGCACGTTGAGGCGTGAGGTCAGGCCGGTCACGCCGTGCTTGTCGCGCAGCCAGTTCAATTGCGCGAGATGCAGCTCCATGGCCGGCTTGCCGAAGCGGCGCGCTTCTTCCTCGGTATCGGCCACGAAGATATGGCGCAGCACGCCGATCGCCGTGCCGCCGGAAAATTCCGGCTTGGGTTGCGCGGCGCCGCCACGTTTGGCCAGCGCCGTCTTGAACGCCTCGATATTGGTCTTGGCGAACGGCGTCGGCCCGAGGCTGACGAAATGCATACCGTGCTCGCCGGCCCAGGTCGCGCCCGTGGTGTTAGACGAGCCGTACCAGAACGGCGGATGCGGCTGCTGCAGCGGACGCAACGCGATCGGTACATCCTGATAGCTGAAATGCTTGCCGGAATAGCTGAGCTGATCCGTGGTCAGCCCGGCGCTGATGCAGTTGAAGGCGTCGATGAAAATCTCGCGTGAGTCGTCGTGCTCGATCTTGTGATATTTCAGTTCGAAGGGCGACACGCCGCGACCGACCCCTACTTCGAGCCGTCCGTGGCTGAGATGATCGAGGATGCAAATCTCCTCGATCAGGCGCAGCGGCGAGTAGAGCGGGAGCAGGTAGACCAGCGGGCCGAGATGCAGGCGCGTGGTGGCGCGCGCCACCGCGCCGAGATAGACGCCCGGCACCGGCACCATGTTGAGCGGCGTGGCGTGATGCTCGGCGACATGCAGGCAATAGATGCCTGCCTCCTCGGCAGCCTTGGCAAAGGTGAGCCGCTCGTCGAACAGGGTGGCGAGCGGGCGGCGGCCATGCTCGACGTGATCGAACAATCCGATTTTCATTTTTCGTCCAACCGTCCAATCTTGCGGATGACCGGAATGAGCCGCTTGGCGTCCGCTTCGACGAACGCCGCGAATTCCGGCTGGTCCATGTAGGCCGGCGGACTGTTCGCCTTCACGAAGACGGAGGTCACCTGGGGGTCGGCCATGACCTCGCGCATGGCGTTGCGCAGCCGGGTGATGACCGGCGCCGGTGTTCCCAGCGGCACAAACACGCCGGCCCAGATGTAGTACTCGACGTCGCGATAGCCGAGCTCGATCATGGTCGGAACGTCGGCCAGCTCCGGCGTGCGCTTGCCGCCCCAGCTCGCGAGCAGCCGGGCGGCGCCGCTCTGCACATGGGGATGGATCGGGCCGGGCGCCTGCGCCGTGAGATCGACCTGCGCGCCGATGAACGCGGTGAGCGACGGCCCGCCGCCGCGATAGGGCACGTGCAGCAGCTTGATGCCGGCGGCCTGCTGGAACATCTCGAACGGGACGTGCGCGGCTCCATAATTGCCGGACGAGCTGAACGAAATCTGACCGGGCCGCTTTCTGGCATCGGCGACGAGATCGCCGAGCGACTTGTAGGGCGAGTCGCTGCGCACCGCCAGCACGCCGGGATCGGCCAGCACGCGCGCGATCGGCAGCAGCTGGTCATATTCGTAGGACGGCTTGCGGTCGTAGAGCCGCTCGGCTTCCGGCAGGAACGTCATGGAGGAGAGCGCCATCAGCAGCGTGTGACCGTCGGGCTCCGCGCGCGCGGCCGCCGCGTTGCCGAGCATGCCGCCGGCGCCGGAACGATTGTCGACGACGACCGAGCGGCCGAGAATTTTCTCCAGCGCCGCCGCAACCGGACGCGCCGCGAGATCGGCCTGCCCGCCGGGCGGGAACGCCACGATCATGGTGATCGTCCGCGTGGGCCAGGATTGCGCCACCGCCGGCACTGGAAGCGCACTCAGCAGCGCCGAGATGATTATCCAGCCGAATGCAGCGGCGAGAAACGTGCGACGCTCCACCGATCTCCCTGCTCCGCCAGCGGTGCCACGGACTCGGTGCCGTTCCCCTCCCCCTTGTGGGGAGGGGTTAGGGGTGGGGGTCCGTGTTGGTGCACGCGTCCCGCACAAAGCAATGACCCCCCCTCCCCCACCCTCCCCCACAAGGGGGGAGGGAGCGCACCGAGTTTGCGGCTGGCTTGCTCAATTTCACCAGAAACCTGCTCAATGAATCTCCGGCTCGGGGATTTGGCCTTTGCCGGCGAGAAAATCGAAGTCGCAGCCTTCGTCGGCCTGCCCGATATGGGCGGAGAACATGGCGCCGTAGCCACGCGGATAGCGCGGCGGCGGCGGCTTCCAGGCGGCGCGACGGCGATCGAGCTCGCCCTCGCCGACAGCGAGATGGATGCGGCGCGCGGCGACATCGATCTCGATCGGATCGCCCGTGTGCACGAAGGCCAAGGGGCCGCCGACAAAACTCTCCGGCGCCACGTGCAGAATGCAGGCGCCGTAGCTGGTGCCGCTCATGCGGCCGTCGGAGATGCGCACCATGTCGCGCACGCCCGCTTTGAGCAGCTTCTTCGGGATCGGCAGCATGCCCCATTCCGGCATGCCCGGCCCACCCTTCGGCCCGGCATTCTTGAGCACGAGCACGTGGTCGGGCGTGACCTCGAGGTCGTCGCGATCGACCTCGCGCGCCATGTGGTTGTAGTCCTCGAAGGCGAGCGCCGGTCCGCGATGCTTGAGGAAGCGCTGGTCGGCGGCGGCCGGCTTCATCACGCAGCCGCGTGGCGCGAGATTGCCGGTGAGAACGGCGGTGGCGCCTTCCGCGTAGATCGGATCGCGCAGCGGATGGATGACGTCGTGCAGATAGACCTCTGCCCCGGCGATGTTTTCACCCACCGTCTTGCCCGTAACCGTCAAACACGAGAGGTCGAGCTTGTTGTTGAGCTCGTGCATCAGCGCCCGCAATCCGCCCGCGTAGAAGAAATCCTCCATCAGGAATTTTCCCGAGGGCCGCACATTGGCGAGCACGGGGATCTCTCGCGAGATCTCATCGAAGCGCTGCATGTCGAGGCCAACGCCGGCGCGCCGCGCCATCGCGATCACGTGAATGATGGCGTTGGTCGAACCGCCCATCGCCATGTGCACCCTGATCGCATTGTCGAAGGCGGCGGGCGTGAGGACGCGCTCGGGCGTCAAATCCTCCCACACCATGTCGACGATGCGCCGCCCGGCGATCGCGCACATGCGCGGATGCCCGGAATCGGCCGCCGGGATCGAGGAGGCGCCCGGCAAGGTCAGCCCAAGTCCCTCGGCGATCGCCATCATGGTGGCCGCGGTCCCCATGACCATGCAGGTGCCGAACGAGCGGGCGATGCCGCTCTCCATCTCGCTCCATTGCTCCTCGTCGATGCGGCCCGCGCGCTTCTCGTCCCAATACTTCCAGACGTCGGAGCCGGAGCCGAGATAATGGCCGTGCCAGTTGCCGCGCAGCATCGGTCCGGCCGGGACGTAGATCGTGGGAATCCCCATGCTGATCGCGCCCATGATCAGCCCGGGCGTGGTCTTGTCGCAGCCGCCGAGCAGCACCGCGCCGTCGAGCGGATGGCTGCGCAAAAGCTCCTCCGCCTCCATGGCGAGGAAATTGCGGTAGAGCATGGTCGACGGCTTGACGAACGGCTCCGCGAGCGACATCGCCGGCAGCTCGATGGGAAAGCCGCCGGCCTGCAGCACGCCGCGTTTGACGTCCTCGGCGCGCGCACGCAGGTGCGCGTGGCACGAGTTGATGTCGCTCCAGGTGTTGATGATGCCGATCACGGGGCGGCCGGACCAATCCTCGGCGTCGTAGCCGAACTGGCGCAGCCGCGAGCGATGGCCGAACGCGCGCAGGTCGCTGACGCCGAGCCAGCGATGGCTGCGCAGCTCCTCGGGACGCTTACGATGCATGTTTTAATTCTCGTTCGGGATGGAATTCTCGTTCGGGATAGAGAATAGCGCGGCACACTCGGTGCGCTCCCCTCCCCCTTGTGGGGAGGAGCTGGGGGTGGGGGTCAGAGTTGGTTGACGCGGCTCATGCAACAATAACTACCCCCCCTCCCCAACCCTCCCCCACCCCAAGTCGGGCTTGCCCGACTTGGGCATTTTGAATCGCGACCCGCGCGAGCGCGGGGCGCGTGGGGGAGGGAGCGCACCGAGATTGCGGCTCGGTTTTCGATTCACATGGACGACGCTTTTTCGATTCACGTAGACGCTGCGTTTCGATTCACATAGACGCGGGCCTGGGCAGAACGCCGCTATTCCAGCGCCACGCCGCCGGTCTTGATCACCTTCGCCCATTTCTCGGTTTCCTCGGCGACCACCTTGCCGAAATCCTGCGGCGAGCCCGAGATGATGATGCCGCCCAGCTCGGCGAGCCTGGCCTTGATCCTGGGATCGGCGAGGCCCGCGTTGATCTCCTTGTTGAGCTTGTCGATGACCTCGGCGGGAGTGCTGTGGGGGACGCCCATTCCGAAGAACGCGCTGGCCTCGTAGCCCGGCACCGTTTCCGCCACGGTCGGCACGTTTGGCAACGCCTCCGAGCGTTGCGCGGTCGTCACCCCGAGCGCGCGCAGCTTGCCGGCCTGGATGTGCGGCAGCGAGGACGGCATGTTGTCGAACATCACCTGCACGCTGCCGCTGATCATGTCGGTGAGGGCGGGCGCCGAGCCGCGGTAGGGCACATGCGTGAGCTCGACGCCGGTCATGATCTTGAACAGCTCGCCGGAGAGATGCACCGAGGTGCCGTTGCCCGACGACGCCCAGTTGATCTTGCCGGGATTGGCCTTGGCATAGGCGATGAACTCGGCAACCGTGTTGGCCGGCACCGAGGGGTTGACCTCCATCACGTTCGGCACCCGCATGAAGCCGGCGACCGGCGCGACGTCCTTCATGAAATTGAACGGCAGATGCCGGTAGAGCGTCGTGTTGATGGCATTTGCCGGATTGACCAGGAGCATCGTGTAGCCATCGGGGGCTGCGCGCGCGACCTCCGCGGTAGCGATATTGTTGCCGGCGCCGGGCTTGTTCTCGACAATGAACTGTTGGCCAAGCCGTTCCGAAAGCCACGCGCCGATGATGCGCGCGACAATGTCCGTGGTGCCGCCCGCGGGATAGCCGACGATCCAGCGCACCGGGCGCGTCGGGTAATCGAGCGCGGCCGCCTCCGTCGCGGCGGCGAGTGTCGCGGCGGCCAGGCATAGCGCAAACACGCGCGCGAATTTTTTACAAATCATCATCACATGCCTCTCTTGGTCCAGCTATCGCCATCCGCGGGCGGTTTCGCGGCCGAAAGTACGCGGCTTCCCACCGGCCCGGCAAGGTTCTGAAACTGAGAATTCTCCACTATAGTCGGGCTTTCGCGGGAGGGGCCGACGAACTCCGCAGCGCAGCGTCAACATGCCACGCGTTATCCGCAGCAGGAATTCATTGACCGACGCCAATTCGGAAAGCTGGTCGTGGGTGCCGGCGCCGCGAGCGCCGCGGCCGAGCCGCCCGACGCCTTGAGCCAGACGCCAGGCATGCAGCGCATGGCGATGGCGGCGGCCTCCGATGTCCTCCACCTGCCGGACGAGCTGCGCCCCATCCTCGAGCAGTACTATCCGCGCTTTTCCGATGCGGAATACGCGCGTCGGCACACCCTGCTCGCGGGAGTCATGGAAAGCGCCGGCGTCGATCACCTCCTGATCGTCTCCGCGCAAAACGTCGGCAACGCGACGCGCTGGGTTACCAGCTGGCCGGGCACCACCGAGGCGCTGCTGATTTTCCGCCCCGGCGAGCCGATGACCATGTACGTCGAGTACTACAACCACGTGGCGCTCGCGCGCATGCTCGCCCGCGGCGTCGACGTGCGCTGGGGCGAGGAGAACGGCATCAACAAGGTGTTCGACGAGCTTGGCCGGCGCGACGCCAAGCGCGTCGGCGTCATCGGCCCGCTGAACGGATCGAAGTGGAAGACGCTCGAGTCGAAATTCCAGGTCGTGAGTCTCGACGGCGAGTACATCAAGCTGCGCACCTTTCAGAAATCCGACGAGGAGATCGCCTGGCTGCGTGTGGGCGCGGCGCTCAGCGATGCCGGCATGGCGGCGCTGGTCGCTGGCACCAGGCCGGGGCTCGCCGAGCACGACCTCGGCAACATGATCGAGCGCGCCTATGTCGGACTCGGCGGCTCGCACGTGATCCATTTCATCGGCTCCACTTCGATGGCGACGCCGGACTGCTGTGTGCCGCGGCAGTTCACCTCGCGGCGGAAGATCCAGCCCGGCGATTTCGTGTTCTGCGAGCTGTCCGCTGCCTGGTGGGACTATTCCGGCCAAGTGCTGCGCGGATTTACCGTCGAGGCCGAGCCCACCTCGCTCTACCGCGACCTGCACGCGACCGCGCAAGCCGCGTTCGACGCGATCACCAAAACCATTCGTCCCGGCGTCCATTCGAACGAGCTGATCGAAGCCTCCGCCGTGATCGAGAAGAACGGCTTCACCACCAACGACGATCTCGTGCACGGCTATGGCGGCGGCTATTTCGCGCCGATCCTCGGCTCCAAGAGCCGCCCGGCCGGGCATCCGCCGACCGTCACCCTGCAGGAGAACATGTGCATGGTGGTGCAGCCCAACGTGATCACCCGCGACGAGAAGGCGGGCGTGCAATTCGGCGAGCTGGTGCGCGTCACCAAGACCGGCTGCGAGTCGCTGCATCGCACGCCGCACGGCATGTTCCGCGCCGGCCAGGCGATTTGATCTGCTCTGACTCGCTCTCGCTCCGCCTCATCCTGAGGAGCGAGCGCAGCGAGCGTCTCGAAGGATGAGGCGGCCCGGACCGCGGCGGCCCCATGCTTCGAGACGGCCGCCTTCGGCGGCCTCCTCAGCATGAGGCCGATCTGGTTTGTTCTGCCCGGCTTGACAGAATGCTTCCAAACAATGCCCTTAAGCGCCCGGACAGGGTTGGGTGCTGTAATGCGTTGCCTTTCCTGCGGCGCGGAGATGGACCTCATCGAGGTCGTCCCGGACACCACCAAGATGGTGCGCGGCTACGAGCACCAGACCTGGCAGTGTTCGTCCTGCGCCGAGATCGAGCGCCGCCTGGTGTTCAGCGGCTCCAATGGCTCATCGCGCCCGCAAAAATTTCCGCCCCGTGAGCGGCCCGCGACGCCGCCGGCGCCGCTCATCCCGTCACCCGCCCCGCGCGCCGACCAAGGCGCCGAAATCGCCAGCGCCTGGCGCCGCACCTTCGCCAAGCTGCGCGCCCGGCAGGCAAATAAAAGTTGACACCATTTAGAGGTGCTCAATCGGATGGAGGCTGAAATGCTGCGCAAATCTCTCGCTGCGATTGCCGCCGCGGCCGTCTTGGTGACGGCGTTTTCCGTCCCGCCCGCTGATGCCAAGAAGGGGAAAAAGGGAAAGGGAGATCGGCGAGAAACGACGATGGCTGCGCCGTCCCTCGATGGGCGCATAACCGGTCGCGCGCGAACCTGCTGGCACGATACGTTTGTGTACGACGTGAGGGGCATCC
>Ga0306924_10002218_pt1 | contig 18247 bp, 13 predicted proteins | sample sta12Can44000111_FD_203756 | JGI IMG/M metagenome (GOLD analysis project Ga0306924, IMG submission 203756) | Lab enrichment of tropical soil microbial communities from Luquillo Experimental Forest, Puerto Rico - statanox.12C.anox.44.000.111 (v2)... | ecosystem: Environmental > Terrestrial >...
CAGCCGCTGATAGATTAGACCTACGCCCTTGGCATAGTTTTGATCGGTGGTCTCCACCTGCAGCGCACGCTCGAAATCGTCCAGCACCGGCAAAATCTGCTTCACCAGGTCCATCGACGCAAACTGCAGATACTCGGAACGCTCCCGTTCGAAACGGCGCCGCGCGTTGTCGAACTCCGCATGTATACGGAGCAGACGATCTTGCAGGTCAGCCTTCTCCGCGGTCAGCTGATCGCGCTCGGCGGCGACGGCTGCCAATTGGCCTTCCGCCGTGACGGCAGGAAGGTCGCTCTCGTCTGACGATACGTCAGAGGGGTTCTGATCAGGCTTCCCGGTGTCCACTGTTTTTAGCTTACCAAAGACGTTGTCAACTTAGAATTGCGCGCTTTCCAGGGCGCGGCTGGTCTGGATTACGGCCGCCATCGCGCGCTCGTACTGCATCCTCAAAGGTCCCAGAACAGCTACCTTAGCCGGCAGACCGCTGGCCATCTGCACCTTCATGCCGATGAGCGCAAAACCCTTCATGGCCGGGTGAATCTCCTCGAGTCCGACTTGGACTTGCAGCTCGCCGGCCGGCTGCTCCAAGAACCGGTCGAGCAAATCGATGAGGCGCTCCTTTTCCTCGAGCGCGTGCAACAGTTCCCGGATGGTTTCACGCGTCAAGTGCAGGTCCAGCCCAAGCAGATTGGAGGCTCCTTCCATGTGCACTTCTGGCGAGGTGTCCGCCACCAGCAAACCTTTTTGATAAAGCAGTTGCAGCTTTCGTTCCGCCGCATCGTAGAGCGCACGCTCCTCGTCGATCCGGCGAAGCAGTTCGCGTCGTGCCGCGCCCAGTTGCCAGCCACTGAAATTCCGGTTGACGTAATTGCGGATCGAAGTCAGTTCCTCCGACGTCACCGGTTCGTCGAGCGCCAGTACCCGGTTGCGCACCAAATGGTCGCGCGTCACCAGGATCATGAGTACCCGGTCGGCACCCAGCGGCAACAGTTCGATCTGGTCCAGTTCCTGAGCCAGAGCCGGAATCGCCGCCGCGATTCCCACATTCCGGGTCATTTCCATCAGGATGTGGCTCGAACGCTCGACTCGCTCTTCGACCGTGTGGAGGCCGCTCAGTTCGCTGCGGAGGCGTTCGGACTCCGCCGCGGCCAGGCGGCTGGCTGTGATGCAGCCCACATAATAGCGAAAGCCCTTCTCGGTCGGAACCCGCCCCGCGGAGGTGTGCGGCTGAGACAGATATCCGCCTTCAGCCAGATCGCTCATCACATTGCGAATCGAGGCCGGACTGAGAGCCTCGGTACGCCGGCGGGAAAGCGTTCGCGAGCCAACCGCCTCCCCGGTCTCGATATAAGCGCGCACCAAGGCGGTCAGAATCTCCTGGTGTCGCGCATTGAGTGGCGCGCCGGTTTGCGAAGGGCCCTGGACTCCCATTCTGGCTTCATTGTAATCTGATGAAAGCAAAGGGTCAATCGACACCAACAGATCTCTTTCGCGCCGATTCCATTTTCGTGATGAATCAATGGGTTCCGAGCGGCCCAATTCGGTACTAGTACGCAAGTACCTAAACGTATGAAGGAGGGGTGAACCTTGATAGGTATGCGTTCGTACAAGCCAGCGCTTCTCGACTTCGTCTAATCCCGAGTTTGATAAGCTGACCCGATGGCCCAACCGGCCGTTGCCCGCTCGGACCTCTCGGAACGAACACGCCGCCACGTCACGCGCCGCGTGATGCCGTTCCTTTTCCTGCTCTACATCATCGCCTACGTCGACCGCATCAACGTGGGCTTCGCCGGCCTCCAAATGACTGGCGACCTTGGCTTCTCCGATGCCGTGTTCGGTTTTGGCTCGGGCATCTTTTTCGTCGGCTATGTACTGCTTGGTATTCCCGGCGCCGTTCTGGTGGAAAAATGGAGTGCCCGCAAAGCCATTGCCGCTACCATGCTAGTCTGGGGCTGCGTTGCATCCTCCACCGGTTTCATCCACACCGCGCAGCAGTTTTACGCCATGCGTTTCGCGCTCGGCGTCACCGAAGCCGGGTTCTTCCCCGGCCTGATCACCTACCTCGGCCACTGGTATCGTCCGCAGGACCGAGCCAAAGCCGTCGCTATGTTCATGGCCGCGATTCCGGTTTCGAAGACGATCGCGGCGCCCCTTTCCGCTTTCCTGATGCAGGCGCACTGGCTTGGTCTCGCCGGATGGCGCTGGCTGCTGATTCTCGAGGGAGCGCCGGCCGTTGTCTTCGGTGTGGTGACGTGGCTCTACCTCACGGACCGCCCGCACCAGGCTCGCTGGCTGCCGCCGGATGAGCGCACCTGGTTGATAGGCGAAATCGAAACCGCCGAGACCCGTGCCACCGCGGGCCAACCGATGCCGCTGCTGCGCGCGCTCTGCCATCGCGACGTGCTCCTGCTTTGCGGTGCCTACTTCGGCGGCACCGTCGGTGACTACGGCCTCGGCCTCTGGTTACCCATTATGCTCCAGCGTCTCGGTCACCTGACGATTTTTAGGACTGCGCTGCTTTCCGCCATCCCTGCGGTGGTCTCGGTTCCCGTTATGCTCGCTGGCGCCTGGCATTCGGACCGTACTGGCGAACGCCGCTGGCACGCCGCGCTTCCGCGCTGGATCGCCGGCGTCGCTTTGGCCTGGCTGGCTCTCGAGGCCGCCGGCGTCCCTTTGGCGCTCGTGTTGTTCACCATCGCAACCTGTGGCATCATGGCATCCTACGGGTCGCTCTGGGCCATGCCCACCAGTTTTCTCGGCGCCGCTGCGGCTGCCGCCAGCATCGGCATGATCAACTCGTTCGGCAACCTCGGGGGTTTTGCCGGTCCTTATTTAATCGGATGGTTCAGCAACCGCACTGGCGCTTTTTCGGGAGGTACGTGGACCATGGTCGCCGGCCTGTTTTTCTCGGGCCTCTGCGCCGTGCTCGTGCGCATGCGAGCCGCCCGGCGCTAGCGTTCGTAGCCCGGCATTAAGAAATCAAAGTCGCATCCCAGATCGGCCTGCGTCACATGATCCAGAAACAGCCGCCCGTACCCGCGTTCGTAGTGGCTTTTTGGCGGCGTAAACCGGCGTAACCGCTTCTCGATTTCGCCCGGCGGCACCACCAATTCCAGCTTCCGCGCCGGCACATCCAGCACGATCTCATCCCCGGTCTCGACCACCGCCAGTGGCCCGCCGACTGCCGACTCCGGCGCCACATGCAGCACGACCGTCCCATACGAAGTTCCACTCATCCGAGCATCGGAGATACGGACCACATCGGTTACGCCTTCCCTCAGCAGCTTGCGTGGCATAGGAATGTGTCCCCATTCCGGAAAGCCCGGCGCCCCCTTGGGCCCGCTGTTCCGCATCACCAGCACCGTCGTCCGGTCGACCGGCAGATCGTCGCGCTCGACGGCTCCAAGCATCTGTTCGTGATTCTCAAACACGAACGCGCGGCCCCTATGCTCCAGCAATTCCGGAGACGCGGCCGTCTGCTTGATCACCGCTCCATCCGGCGCCAGGTTGCCAGACAACACCGCGATCCCGCCTTCTCGGTAGATCGGTTGGTCGCGCCGCCGGATCACCGCATCGTTGAGCGAAGGCCCCGTGTTCTCCGCCAGCGTCTTCCCGTTGACCGTCAGGCAATCCCCGTGCAACAGGTCGGCAATCCGGCTCATCACCGCAGGAATGCCGCCGGCGTGAAACAAGTCCTCCATCACGTACTCCCCCGAAGGTTTCACGTTGACCAGGCATGGCGTGCGCCGCGAGATGCGGTCAAAGTCTTCCAGCGTGAGCCGGATACCCAGCCGCCCTGCGATTGCAATCAAGTGCACAACCGCGTTGGTCGATCCGCCGAGCGCCATCAGCATAGTGATCGCGTTCTCGAATGCGGCGCGCGTCAGGATGCGCGAAGGCGCAAGGCCCGGCTCGATCATTTCGACAACTCGCCGCCCACTCAACTCCGCGATGGCGAGCCGCCGCGAGTCCGGCGCCGGAATATTCGCGCATCCCGGCAGCGTCATTCCCAGGACTTCCGCCAGGCTGGTCATGGTAGACGCTGTCCCCATCACGGCGCAGTGTCCAGTACTGCGAGCTATGCAGCTTTCCACCTCAGACCACTCCTCGTTTGAAAGCCGCCCGGTCCGATATTCATCGAATAGCTTCTTCCCATCAGTGCCCGAGCCCAGCCGTTGTCCCCGCCACTCGCCCACCAGCATCGGCCCGCCCGGCACGACAATCGCGGGAATGTCGGCACTAGCCGCGCCCATCAATTGCGCCGGCGTGGTCTTATCGCAGCCGCACAGTAGCACCACCGCATCGAGCGGGTTGGCGCGGATCGACTCCTCCACATCCATCGCCATGAGGTTGCGAAACATCATGGCGGTCGGCAACATGAACATCTCACCGAGCGAGATGGTCGGAAACTCGAGCGGGATGCCGCCGGCGATCAGAACGCCGCGCTTGACCGCCGCTGCGACCTCGCGCAGGTGCGCATTGCAGTTATTGAGCTCGCTCCATGAGTTGCAGATGCCGACGACGGGCCTGCCTTCGAAGATGTCCGAAGCAAACCCCTCTGACCGCAGCCAGGCCCTTCGTGAAAAGCCGTAGTATTCCGGACTCTGAAACCACCTGCTGCTTCGTTGGTTCTTCATGAGGTTTAAGGCCTAGTGTAGCCGCCGCGACTCCTCCAGCGGGCCGACATCTTGAAGGAACCGTACTGGCGGATCGGCACCGCGCTCGCGTTTATGGAGTGCCGGTGCGTGGCGGTTTCCTCCGCCAGGTTCTGCATCATGCGGTAGCGAAGCGCATAGTCCAACTCATCCATTCCGGCCGCGTAATCGGAGAGCTTGCGCGGCAGGCCGCGCTCCAAGACCACCACCGAGAGCGACGTGCGCGCGGTGATCGCTTTAGCGAGGGTGAGGCCGACGAAGCCGCCGCCGGCGATCACCACGTCGACCGGCTTCAGTTGCCGCATGGAGCCTCCTTTTGGTGCTTTATTCTACCCCTCGATCATCCGCAGGCGCAGATAGCGAAGATTGGGGAGCAGAAAATCGGGCGCGTGCCGGTGCAGCTCCTCGCGCGGGGTGATGCCGGTCCTCACGGCGATGACGCGAATGCGGTTGGCACGCGCGGCCAGAATGTCCGCAGGAGCGTCGCCAATCAACGAGACAGGCGAATGGTGCTCGATCCAGCCGCGGCGGCGGGCTTCGCGGATCGCCTGGCGCGCCAAGCCGGCACGGGTTTTGGCCGTTTCACCAAAGGCGCCGAACCGGAAATAGCGCCGTAGGCCGGCGCGCTCCAGTTTCCTCCAACCGATTCGGGTAAGATTACCGGTCACCAGTCCGAGCAGGATGCCGCGGCGGGTCAGGCGATCGAGCACCGGCTCCACGGCCGGGCAGTGCGTGCCCTTTAGCGCCGGGCAGACCCGCAGATAGTGCCGCTCTGCGGCCTCGATGATCTCGGGCATCGCAGTGTGGATGCGCTCCCGCGAAGCGCCCGCGCGCTCTAGCATTGAGTTCAGGATGTCGGGGTCGAGCATGCCCTGCACCGGAATTCCTTCGGTCGTGGTATTGAGCCCGGTGACACGGCGAATCCCTTCGACCAACGCCTCGCGATGGTGCGGGCCGGCGCGACGAACCAAGGTGCCATCGATATCGAACAGAACTAGGGCCGCGTACTTCACTTTGGGAAATGTCATCATAGCAGCCCGCGCCGCCGTTACAATTGTGGATGTGCAGCGCTCTAAATTCCGCATCGGCCTGATCCAGATGGCCTGTTCGCTTGACCCGAATGAAAACCTGGCTAAGGCGGAATGGCGCATTCGCGAGGCCGCGGCGAAGGGTGCTCAGATCGTCTGCGTGCCGGAGTTGTTCCGCTCGCAATACTTCTGCCGCGAACAGAACACCGCCTGGTTCGATCTGGCCGAGCCGATTCCAGGGCCGACCAGCGAGTCGTTCACGCGACTCGCACGCGAGCTGCGGATAGCGTTGATCGGGTCGGTGTTTGAACGGCGCGCCGCGGGCGTCTACCACAACACAGCGCTGGTGTTTGACGCCGACGGCTCGCTCGCTGGCACTTATCGGAAGATGCACATTCCCGACGATCCTTTGTATTACGAGAAGTATTACTTCACGCCTGGCGATCTGGGGTTCGGCTCGTTCAACACCCGCTACGCGAGAGTCGCCGTGTTGGTTTGCTGGGACCAGTGGTATCCGGAAGCCGCACGGCTGGCCGCACTCGCTCAAGCTCAGGTCTTGTTCTATCCGACTGCGATCGGCTGGCACCCCTCGGAAAAAGCGCAATTGGGCGCCTCGCAGCACGACGCGTGGCAGACCATCCAGCGCGGGCACGCCATCGCCAATGGTCTTTACGTAGCGGCGGTGAACCGGGTCGGCTATGAAGGCCCTCCGGAGCACGGGCTGGAGTTCTGGGGCCAGTCGTTTGTCGCCGGCCCCTTCGGGCAGGTGTTAGCCGAAGCGTCGCCGGCCGCCGAGGAGATCCTGGTGGTCGAGTGCGACCCCCGCCTAATGGAAGACGTACGGCGCAACTGGCCGTTCCTGCGCGACCGGCGCATCGACGCCTACAGCGGACTTTCGAGCCGGGTGATCGATTGAAGGCCGAAACCCCGCGCAGTCTGGGCTACCGTATGCCCGCGGAGTGGGAACCGCACGAGGCCACCTGGATCGCCTGGCCGCACAACCGCTCCGACTGGCCGGGCCGCTTCGCGCCCATCCCCTGGGTGTACGGCGAGATCGTCCGCAAACTGAGCTGCCTGGAGGGTGTGCGAATCCTGGTCGAAGATCCAAAACTACAACAACAGGCCACGCGCGTGCTATCTAAGGTCGGTGCGCGTATGAGCGCAGTGGAATTTTTCCCATGCCCGACCGACCGCGTCTGGACCCGCGATTACGGCCCGCTGTTCGTCAAAAACAAGGCAGGGGATATCGCATTGACACGCTGGCGTTTCAACGCCTGGGCGAAGTACGACGACTTCCAGTGCGACCAGCGCGTCACCGAATTTCTAGCGTCCCGTTTGAAACGCCGCGTGTGGCCCGTGGACATGGTGCTCGAAGGCGGTAGCATCGACGTCAACGGCCAGGGCCTCCTGTTGACCACCGAAGAGTGTCTGCTCAGCCCGGTGCAGGCGCGCAATCCCGGAATGCCGCGCCAACAGATCGAGCACACGCTGTGCGCGTCGCTTGGTGTCAGCCGCGTAGTCTGGCTGCGAAACGGGATCGCCGGTGATGACACCCACGGGCACGTCGATGACATCGCGCGATTCGTCTCGGCCGACACCGTGGTCGCAGCCTGGGAACCTGACCGCTCCGACCCGAATTCGGCGACGCTCGCCGAGAACCACGAACTGCTTCGCCAAGCCGGCTTACGTGTTGTGAAACTTCCCATGCCGCGCCCACTGGTCTTCGCCGGGCGGAGGCTGCCTGCCAGCTATGCCAATTTCTACATCGCCAATGGCCTCGTGCTGGCGCCGACTTTCAACGACCGGAACGACCGCGTGGCGTTGTCGATTCTGGCCAAGCTCTTCCCGGACCGCGAAGTGGTGGGCATCCACTCCGCCGACCTCATCTGGGGCCTTGGCGCGCTCCACTGCATCACGCAGCAGCAGCCGGCCTGAAGCGGGCCGGCCGGAATCGGTTCGGACGCCACCAAAGAAAAATCAAGATATCGGGTATGATTCTATTGATTCCGGCACACTCGCGACGTATACTTTTTTCCGGCATGACAGAAAGCATCCAGGACGCGATCCGCAGCGAATTGAAAGGCTCCGAAAAGGGTCCGGATCATCTGTTCGGCCTGGCCTTTTCCGGGGGCGGAATCCGCAGCGCAACTTTCAATTTGGGTGTGCTCGAGCGCCTCGAGCAGCTCAAGCTTCTTCCCTTCGTCGACTACCTTTCCACGGTGTCCGGAGGCGGCTACATCGGCTCCTGGTATTTAGCTTGTCGCAAGGACCGACTAAAAGACGCGGAACAACGCCGGCGTGCCCTCGATCATCTCCGGCAGTCGAGCAACTACCTGGCGCCAAAAACGGGATTCTTCAGCGCCGACACCTGGACCATCGCCATGGTGTGGCTCAGAAACACGATCTTGCTGCAATCCATGCTGGTCAGCCTGTTTGCGCTGCTGCTGCTGTTGCCGCGGTTTTTGGAGTGGGGTTTCACGAACTTACCCGCCAACGCAACTTCACTGGCAGCCTTAGTGCTTTTCGCCATCGCGGCCGTTCAGATCGTTTACCGCCTGGCGCGCATGCGGGAAACCGACAAAGAAGGCGAGTCCGCGGATCGGACAGAGACACGAGTCCGGCCGCGCATGCGAAGCTTCGCCAAATTCATCCCAACTCGACTCCGGCCAGAGCAAGCGGGAGAAAGCCAGAAAGGACCAGACGCACAAGGCTGGCTGCAAGTCACGGTGTTAGTTCCGTTGCTAGTGGCCGCCGCATGCTTTGCGTCCGCCCTCTGGAGAACGGCAGGTGCGGCTCGACCGGATCTGTGGACCTTACCGGTTTGGGAGGGTGGAGCCGTAGCCGCGGCGACGTGGCTGGCCGCCTGGTACTCGTTGCTTTACTCGGTTCGTGGACTCGCTTGGCTACCGGGAATTTTTGCGATCGGCTGCCTCTCTGGAGCGCTCGTCGCATCGCTTGGCTACGCCACGGCCCAGTGGTACGCGAGCCTGACTGGCCTGATTGGCCACTCCCAGGCCCAATGGCTGGCGGGGATGACCGGCGCCCCTATGATGCTGGCCGCTCTCGGCCTGGCCGTCGTTCTGCAAATCGGACTATTGGGCCGTGCCATCGACGACTCGCGCCGAGAATGGTGGAGCCGGCTGGGCGCCTTCCTGGCCATCTATTCGGTGGCCGCGTTGACGCTCGGCAGCGCCGCGGTGTATGCCCCGTGGCTGGCGGATTTCGTGATGAAGGGCACCTGGGTGAAATGGCTGTCCGGCTCGGTGACCCTGGGCGGTATCACCGCCGTATGGAGGGGCCTGGCGGCCGCTCGCAGCCCCGATACGGGTGGCGAAGGCGGCAACTCGAACAAAGAGATGCTCGCGAAGCTGGCGCCGTTCGTGTTCATCGCAGGGCTGCTGATCTTCGTGTCAGCTGGTTTAAATCAGCTGCTCGCGGTGACGATGGACTGCAAATGCCAATTCGTTTGGCAAACTCTGGATTGGTCGATCTCGAGCTCCCAAATGGGCGAACTCGCGATCGCCGCCGCCATCAGTGCCGCCGCGCTCCTGCTGCTTGCGTGGCGTGTGGATATCAACGAAGCGTCGATGAATCCGTTCTACCGCAACCGCCTGGTGCGCTGTTACCTGGGAGCAGCGCGAGCCGCGCTGGGAAGGCGCCGTCCGAACCTGTTTACCGGCTTTGATTTCGCCGACGACTTCGGGCTGGTGAAACTGCGCGCCCAGGAAGGCTACGACGGTCCTGTGCCGATTATCAACACGACCCTCAATCTTACCGGCGGAGAGAACGCTGCCCTCGAGGAGCGCCGCGCTACCTCGTTCTTTTTTACGCCCTACCGAAGCGGGTCGACCGAGACAGGCTGCCAAAAAACCGAACATATCGGAAAATTCGCAACCGGCATCCGCTTGGGGTCGTGCGTCGCGACTTCGGGGGCCGCGGTAAGTCCCAACATGGGATTCCATACCTCCGCGCCCGTCGCGTTCTTGATGACTTTCTTCAACGTGCGCCTGGGGCTCTGGCTCCGAAGTCCGAAAGCGGGTCCGGGCAAACAGCTCTCGCGCTGGGGCTTGTGGTACCTGCTCAAGGAACTGTTCGCCACCGCCGATGTAAACGATCGCTACATTTATCTCTCCGACGGAGGACATTTTGAAAACCTGGGCGTCTATGAGCTGATCCGCCGCCGCTGCCGCTATATTCTTGCGTGCGACGCTGAGGAGGACCCAAACCTGGTGCTGGAGGGCTTAGGGAACCTGGTGCGCAAAGCGCGCATTGATTTTGGAGCTGAGATCGTGATCGATACCTCACAGATCCGCCAGAGAGACGAGAACGCGCGCTCGCGAGCGCATTGCGCCGTCGGTCGCATTCATTACGACGGGAATCCGAACGAAGCCGAGGCCGGCTATCTTATCTATCTCAAGGCGTCACTAACCGGAGACGAGGTTTCCGACGTCTTACAATACAAGGCCCAGCACGCCGCGTTCCCGCACGAATCTACGGCCGACCAGTTCTTCAGTGAGTCCCAGTTTGAGAGCTACCGGGCTCTCGGCGACCACATCGTGGAGAAAGCGTTCGCGCGTCAGAAGATTCCGGCGCGTCGGGGCGAGCTCGAGAGCCTGATGCAAGCTATGAGCGAAGACTGGGCGCTTCCCAGCAGGTTCACCGAGGAGCACTTCGCTCACCATGCCGAGCAACTCAACCGTTTGTGGGACGAGATCCGAAAAGATCCCGACCTGGCCTACCTGGATCCTCAGTTGTTCCCCGACTGGGCGAGGGCGAGAGCGGATCCGCGCGACGCCGGTTTCGGAGGCCAGCGCAGAGGTCTGTACCTGGGTCAGACGATTCTCCAGTTAATGGAAAACGTGTACCTGGACCTGCACCTCGACACTGAGTCCGAGCATGTCGACAACCAGGGCTGGATGAGGTTGTTCCGCAGATGGGCAGCCTCCTCGCTGGTTCAGCAGGCATATGAGCTGTCCGAGGACACCTACGGCGACCGGTTCCGAAAATTTTGTCAGCAGGAACTGAAGTTTCCACCGAGAGAAGCAAAGGCCGCCACGCCTTGAAGGCTCCCGAACGCCAGCCCGTGCCGCCTAGGGGTAAAGCAAGACTTTGAGCGCGCCTCTGCGGGCGGCGTGCGCGAACGCCCTCGGCGCCTCACTGAGCGAGTAGGAGGCACAGATCATCTGTTCCAGAGGAATCTCAGTGTGATCGAGGAGGGGTAGCGCCGCTTCGAAGCGCCCGCAGCGGGAGCCGACCAGCGTCAGCTCATTCACGATGACGGGCGCCAGATCGATGCCCACCAGACCGTGAACCGTCGATTTCAAAATGAGCGTCCCGCGCGGGCGGGTCATGGCGGCGGCTTTCGCGAGGGCGTCGGGGTTGCCGGTCGCTTCCACGACCCAGTCGTAGGCGGCGGCGGGCGCGACGTCGGCGGCGATTTCAGTGGCAACGCCGGCGGCCGCCGAAAGGCAGAGCTTTTCCGGGTGGCGGCCGAATTGGTGCACGCGATAGCCGCGGCGATTGAGCACGTGCGCGATCAACAAGCCCAGCTTGCCGTCGCCCAGGACGGCGACTTCGGCGCCCTCGGGGATCGAGACTTGATCGAGGATTTCGCATGCGGCGGCTAAAGGTTCGGTGAACACAGCCCGCTCGGCGGGAATCGCCTCGGGGACCGCATAAACGTTGCGCTCCGGCAGCACGAAGAATTCTTCGAACGCTCCGGGCTGATTCACGATGCCGAGCACGGTGCGCGTCGGGCAGTGTCGACCGAGGCCTCGCCGACACCAATCGCAGCGCGTGCAGGCGACATTGATCTCGCCGACTACCCGCTTACCGATCAAAGCCAGCGTATCGGCCTCCACCACCTCGGCAACGAACTCGTGGCCGGCAACGCCGGTGAAACCGTAGTATCCGCGCAGCAATTCGAGATCGGTATTACAAATCCCCGCGCAGACCAGCCGGAGCAGCGCGAACCCCTCGCGCCGGGCGGGACGCGGCAAATCAACAACCCTTACGGCCCCCTTCTCCAGGTGGACAGCTTGCATGCATCCATGGTAAGGGAAGTGATATCTTTTAAGGAGCTTTTGAAAGACCGCACGCCAGGAGGGTTCGATGGCAGAAATCAAGTTCAACGTCAACGGCAAGTCGCAGACGGTTAACGTCAGCCCGGCTATGCCGCTGCTTTGGGTCTTGCGCGACACGCTAGGCCTGACCGGGACCAAGTTCGGTTGCGGCATGGCGCTTTGCGGCGCGTGCACAGTGCACCTGAATGGACAGGCGATTCGCTCGTGCATCACGCCGATTTCGAGCGTAGCCGGCAAAAACATCACAACCATCGAAGGGCTCTCGCCGGATAGCACGCACGCGGTGCAGCGCGCGTGGATCGAAAACGATGTGCCGCAGTGCGGGTATTGCCAATCGGGGCAGATCATGGCGGCGGCTTCTCTGTTGGCCAAGAAAACACGGCCGACCGATGCGGATATCGATGAAGTTATGAAGGGGAACCTCTGCCGATGCGGAACCTACCAGAGCATCCGGCGGGCGATTCACCGCGCATCGGAGATTCTGACTGCGTCGAACGGCACGGCCAGGCAAGGAGGTGTGGCATGATCGGTGTGAGAAAGGTCAATCGCCGCGATTTTCTGAAGACCGGCGTCGCCAGCGCAGCTGGCCTGACGCTCACGTTTGCCCTGCCGGAGCGGCTGGCGGCCCAGACGCCGGGCACGGTGGCCAAGTTGAACGGTTACGTGCACATCGGATCCAATGACGCGATCACCTTTGTGCTCACCAAGTCGGAAATGGGGCAGGGCCCGCTCACCTCTCTTTCGCAGATTTTAGCGGAGGAGCTCGAGTGCGACTGGAAGAAGATTCGCACCGAAATCGCAGGTGTGGACCCCAAACTCTACGGACCCCTGCAAGGGACTTTTGGAAGTTTGAGCGTGCGCACCTCCTGGAAGCCGTTGCGCGCAGCCGGGGCCAGCGCACGCGAAATGCTGGTGGAAGCCGCGGCACGAAAATGGGCCGTCGACAAGTCGCAGTGCCGAGCGGAAAACGGTGTGGTTCTCAATACCGGGACCAACGAGCGCCTGACTTACGGCAGCCTGGCCGAGGCCGCCGCGAAACTCCCGGTCCCCCCCACGCCCGCCACCAAAGACCCGAAACAGTTCCGCTATGTCGGTAAATCGCTCAAGCGCCTCGACACGCCGCTCAAAGTGAACGGGACGGCAGTGTTCGGCATCGACGCCAAGGTCCCGGGTATGCTGTACGCCGTGGTGGCAAAGTGCCCCGTATTCGGCGGAAAAGTCGCCAGCTTCGATGCCACCAAGGCCAAGGCCGTGCCGGGCGTCAAGCAAGTGGTCCAGATTTCGAGTGGCGTTGCCGTGGTCGCCGACAACACCTGGAACGCCATGGAAGGCCGCCGCGCGCTCGAGGTTCAGTGGGACGAAGGCCCGGTCGCGAAATGGTCGAGCCCGGGGATCCGGCAGATGTTCGCGGATCTGGCGGCGACCCCAGGCGCCGTCGCGCGCAAAGTGGGAGACGCCGGGGCAGCCTTGACGAGCGCCGCCAAGAAAATCGAAGCGGTTTATGAGGCGCCGTATCTTTCGCACGCGCCCATGGAGCCGATGAATTGCACGGCCCGCGTGCGCGCCGATGGTTGCGACATCTGGGCTCCGACGCAGATTCAGACCGCTGCGCGCGCTACGGCCGCCAATATCACCGGGCTGCCGCCGGAAAAAGTCGAGATCCATACGCTCTTTCTGGGCGGCGGTTTCGGACGCCGGGGCGGCACGGATTTCATCGCGGACGCCGTCGAGTGTTCCAAGGCCGTGGGAGCTCCGGTAAAGCTTACCTGGTCGCGCGAAGACGACATGCAGCACGACATGTACCGGCCTGCGTCCTACACGACGTTTGCCGGTGCATTGGATGCCGACGGCTGGCCGGTGGCGTTCACCAGCCGCATCGCGTGCCCCTCATTTGCCGGGCTGAACAACGGTGTGGACCGTGCCGCCGTGGAAGGTATTGCAGACCTGGTCTATGACATTCCCAACGTGCAGGTGGAATATCACGTCGCGGAACCAGGCATCCCCACCACCTACTGGCGATCGGTCGGGTATTCGCAGAACACCTTCTTTACCGAAGGTTTCATCGACGAGCTGGCACACTCTGCCGGCAAGGATCCGCTGGAGTTCCGGCGCCACATGCTACAGAAAAAAGAGAGCGCGCGCGCCCTGGCCGTGTTGGAACTGGCCGCGGAGAAGGCTGGCTGGGGAAAACCGCTCCCGGCCGGACGAGCTCGTGGCATATCGCTCGTCAACAACATCGGCAGTTTCAACGCACAGGTGGCCGAAGTGTCCCTCGAGAAGGGCAAACCGAAGGTCCATCGCGTGGTGTGCGCGGTCGATTGCGGCCAAGTCGTCAACCCCGCGATTCTCGAACAGCAGATTCAGAGCGGCATCGTATATGGGTTGTCGGCGGCGTTAAAAGGCGCGATCACGATCGACCGCGGGCGCGTCGAGCAGGCGAACTTCAACCAATACGATCCGCTGCGGATGGACGAGATGCCGGTCGTCGAAGTGCACGTGGTTGAGAACCACTTGGATCCTGGCGGCATCGGAGAAGCCAGCACGCCGACCAGTGCGCCGGCAATCGCCAACGCGCTGTTTGCCCTCACCGGCAAACGCGTGCGCAAGCTGCCCATTCGGGCCGAAGATTTGGCTTAGCGCGATCCTCTGCCCAGGGTACAATCAGTAGCGTGAGACTCTGCCTGTGGCTCGCGTTCGCGTCGACGCTCGTCGCACAGAAGAAGCCGATCACACTCGAGGCGCTCGGTGATCTGACGCGTGCGGCGTTCAACAGGACGACGCCAGGCACCGCCTATTGGGCCCCGGATGGAAAGACCTTCGCTTTCCGGCAAGGCAGCGACCTGCGTCTCTACCTAGCCGCCGCAAAACAATCAAAAGCGATCGTTTCGCTCCAAGCGCTCGATCGAGCGGCCCTGGACCCTCCCGAAGACGGGCCTGCGGAATGGACCGACCGGCACGCACATACGGGCGGAATCGCTTGGTCGGCCGACGGCCAGTCGCTCGTCTACACGAGTGGCGGCGACATCTTCCTCATCCATGTCCCAACCGGCACTTGGGAGCAGCTCACAAAAACCGCAGTGGCGGAGATCGATCCGAAGCTCTCGCCGGACGGGAAAAAGGTTCTGTTTCGCCGCGGCTCGGATCTCTATACGGTGGACGTCGATACCCGCAAGGAAACGCGGCTGACCTCGGGTGGCGCGTCCACGCTCTTAAACGGCGGCCTCGATTGGGTCTATCCGGAGGAAATCGGGCTGACGACCGCTTTCTGGTGGTCGCACGACTCGAAGTGGGTGGCGTATCTTCAGTTCGATACCTCGCGCGAGCCGCTGTTCCCTCACGAAGATCTCCTCCACCTGCGGGCGGTGTTCGAGCCGGAGCGCTATCCCCAGGCCGGCGAGAACAATGCCGATGTGCGGTTGGGTGTCGTCGCCGCCGGCGGCGGCCCGACCCGCTGGTACGATGTTGGTGAGACACGCAACAGTTGCCTGATCGCGCGCGCGGGGTGGATGCCGGACGGCCAGCGCCTCTACGTCGTACGAACCAACCGCGTGCAAAACCAGTTGGAGGCCTTCACCATCGACAGGACAACCGGCGCAACTGCGAGCCTGTTCCGCGAATCCGACCCATTCTGGATCAATCTGACGGGCGACCTGCTCTTTCTTCGGGACGACCGATTCCTGTGGACTAGCGAGAGGACCGGCTACCGGCACATCTACCTCTATTCGAACGACGGCAAGGAGGCGAAGGCTCTAACTCATGGCAGTTGGGAAGTCACTGCCATTGACGCAGTGGATGAAATCCGCGGCCGCGTGTTTTACAGCTCGTCGGAGCCGAGCCCGTTGGAACAGCATTTGTATTCGGTCGACTTCGCCGGCCGCGACGCCCAGCGTATCAGCTTGGAATCCGGCACGCACAATGTGTCAATGGGCCCGGGCGGTTCGTACTATCTGGATACGTTTTCGAGTTTGGTATCACCGCCCGTCACGACTTTGCACACCGCGGACGGGCGCGAAACCGCGGTCTACCGTGCTGCCAATACCCAGGAAAGCGAATACGAGGTTCTGCCGGCCGAAATCGTCCACTTCCGGGGAGCGGACGGAACCGAGCTCGCCGGCCGGCTGATCAAGCCCGCCGCGTTCGAGGGCGGGAAAAAATATCCGGTGGTCGTCAACGTGTACGGCGGGCCTGGCGTAGCCTTGCCGGTGCGCAATGCGTGGCCGGGAGTAGGCCTCGATCAAGTGCTGGCACAGCGGGGATACGTAGTCTGGCAAGCCGATAACCGAGGCGGCACCGGACGCGGCCACGCCTTTGAGACGGTGATTGCCCACCAACTGGGGATCAACGAACTGGCTGACCAGATCGCCGGTGTCCGCTACCTGATTTCGCTTGGGTTCGCCGACCCGGCACGGATTGGTATCCGCGGTTGGAGCTACGGCGGATTCATGACCGTGAATGCGCTGCTGCGCGCGCCGGACCTGTTTCGCGCAGGTTTTGCGGGAGCGCCAGTAACCGACTGGCTGAATTACGACACGATCTACACCGAACGATACATGGGGCTGCCCCAGGACAATCAGAAGGCCTACGAACAGACCGCGCTCACACGAGACGCCGCGAGACTCAGTGGGAAGCTGCTTCTGGTGCACAATTTCGAGGATGACAATGTGCTCTTCCAGAACACCCTGCAGCTGGTCAATGCCCTCCAGCAGGCCGGAAAGCAGTTCGAATTCATGCTCTACCCACAGAAGGCCCACAACGTGGGAGGGAAGGCGGCCACGCAGATGAACGAGCTGGCACTGGAATTCTTCGACCGCAGCTTGAAGTGAACCGCGACAGGCTCGGGCATCCTTGCGATTGGGGCCGGCTGCGGAGATTACAATGGGAACTTCATGGCTGCTCGACTGGTCTGTTTCGAGGAGAAGTGCCGCGCCGGGTTTCCCATCACCGAAGTGATCTACAACTGCCCGAAGTGCGGGGGGCTGCTCGAAACAGCGTACGAGCCCCCGGAGCAGTCGGCACCGATGTTGCGGCGGCTGTGGCGGGAGCGGCGCAGCTCCAATGCGCCGCTCGATCAGAGCGGCGTGTGGCGTTACCGGGAGCTCCTTCCATTCCTCTCCTCCCATTCGTGCGTGGTGACCCTCGGCGAGGGTAACACGCCCCTGCTCGAATCGCGGCAGGCCGCACAGTATGGAGGGCTGGACCGCCTGGTATTCAAGCACCAGGGGTTCAACCCGACCGGTTCGTTTAAAGACAACGGCATGACTTGCGGGACGGCGCAGGCTCTGCGGCTCGGGATGACACGCGTCGCGTGCGTTTCCACCGGCAACACGTCGGCCTCCATGGCCGCCTATGCCAGCGCGGCGGGATTGCAGCCAATCATCTTTATCCCGCACGGCAACATCTCGTACGGCAAGCTGGCGCAGGCCCTCGAATACGGCGCCCGCACGCTGGAGGTCGAGGCCAACTTCGACCAGATCCTGGCGCTGGTGCGGCAACTGGCGGAGCGGCTGGGGATTTACCTGCTCAATTCGATCAATCCGTTTCGTATCGAGGGGCAGAAGACCATCATGACGGAGTTGATGGACCAGCGGGACTGGCGCGTGCCGGACTGGGTCGTGTTGCCCGGAGGCAACCTCGGCAACACCGCGGCGTTTGGCAAGGGGCTGCGCCAGATGAAGGAACTGGGCCTGATCGACCGTTTGCCGCGGCTGGCGGTCATTCAGGCTGAAGGAGCCGCGCCGTTCTACGAATTCATGCGCCGCCCGAAACGCGGTAGGTTTCCTGTGGTCGCTCATCCGGAGACGCTGGCGACTGCCATCAAAATTGGCGACCCGGTGTCGTGGCCGAAGGCCCGGCATGAGGTTCGTACTTCAGAAGGCGTAGTCGAAAGGGTCAGTGAGCAGGAAATCGCAGATGCCAAGGCGGTGATCGGACGCTGCGGGATCGGCTGCGAGCCGGCTTCGGCGGCAACCTTAGCCGGAGTCCGCAAGCTCACCGCAGCCGAAGTGATCGCTCCGGACTCCGACGTTGTGGCCGTTTTGACCGGTAACGTGTTGAAGGATCCCGACTACATCTACCGCTATCATACCGGCGCGCTCGAGGCACCGGACGGAAGCCGGATCCGCTCCAGTTTCCCGAATGCGCCCGTGGTCGTCCCGAATGACGCCGAGCGAATCGTGGAAATCCTGGGGCGCCCCGCCTAGCGCAGGACGGCCTGAACGCGCGCGGATAATTCGGCTTCCGTCACTGCACCCGGGTGGTAGTAGCGCACGATTCCGCCGCCGTCCAGCAAGACGATGGTGGGGGTCGTGCTGGCACCATACGTCTGGAAATTGGCGCGACTGACAGGCGCCGGAAACGCGCCTAGAGGCGCATAGTAGTGCTGGCGTATCAGTTCGATGTACTGCCTCTCGGCCTGGGGCGTCGCCGGATCGCCTCCCGCCGCATATCCATAAAGCCGCGTCGGACCGACTACAGCCAACCGCTC
>Ga0306924_10002220_pt1 | contig 18244 bp, 16 predicted proteins | sample sta12Can44000111_FD_203756 | JGI IMG/M metagenome (GOLD analysis project Ga0306924, IMG submission 203756) | Lab enrichment of tropical soil microbial communities from Luquillo Experimental Forest, Puerto Rico - statanox.12C.anox.44.000.111 (v2)... | ecosystem: Environmental > Terrestrial >...
TCGAACCAGTGCATGGACTGCCCGGCCAGCACGGCGTCCAGGCTGGCGTCGGGCAGCGGGATCTCCTCCGCACTCCCCGGCACCGAACGCGCCGCGGGCATCGCCCGCCGCAGCTCGGCCAGCATCCGCGGGTCGGGTTCCACCGCGATCACCTCGGCGCCCAGGCTGACCAGCGTCGCGGTCAGCTTGCCGGTGCCGGCGCCGAGGTCGGCGACCCGGACCGGCCGGCGGTCACGGACCGGATCCACCGCCCACCGCACCGCGGCCTCGGCATAGCCGGGGCGGTGCTCCGCGTAGGCGGCCGCGGCGGCGCCGAACGACGAGCCGCGCCGCAGCCGGTCCGCCGCCTCGGCCTCGTCCCCGGAACTTTCGGTGCGATCCGGGTGACCAGGGGCGGTCTGCTCGCACACCCGAGCGAGCTTATTCGGCCGGGCGCCGGGCGTCGTAGGCGGCCCGGGCGGCGTCGATCTCGTCCAGGTGGCTGTCCGCCCAGATGACCAGCTGGCCGATGGTGTCGAGCAGGGTGCGCCCCATGGGGGTGAGCGCGTACTCGACCCGTGGCGGGATGACCGGGTGGACGGTCCGGGTCACGATGCCGTCCCGCTCCAGCCCGCGCAGCGTGACGGTGAGCATCCTGGCGGTGATCCCGTCGATGGCGCGGTGCAGCTCGGTGAACCGCATCGTGCCCTGCCCCAGCAGGTCGATGACGTACACCGACCACTTGTCGCCGACGCGCTGGAGTACCTCCCGCGCGCGGCAGCTTGTCGGCTCGCTGGCCGGCCCCGGTTCGCCGCTCCCCGCCGGATCGCAGGCCACCTCCGGTGGCTCGCGGCCCGGGTCGGCTGGCCCGGATTCCACGACATTCCCTCCCTGGTATCACACCAGGTTACTTCGCCTGAGCTGCCCTGTCCTAATGCTTGACGCTTCAACCATCTAGTAGTTACTATAAGGAAGCTACGTACGCGAGTAAAGTCGCATACTATTAGGAACCGTCTATCTGGAGGAAAGATGACCGAGACAGCCGTGGAGATTCCCGGCTACGTCGCCGGCACGTGGACCATAGACCCGGTGCACTCCGAGGTGTCCTTCGTCGTCAGGCACATGATGGTGAGCAAGGTCCGCGGCCGTTTCGACAAGTTCGAAGGGACCATCATCACCGCGCCAGACCCGCTGCAGTCCAGCGTCACCGCCACCGTCGACCTGAGCTCGGTGAACACCGGCGAGCCCAACCGGGACAACCACATCCGCAGCGCCGACTTCTTCGAGGTCGAGTCGCACCCGACCCTGACGTTCCGCTCCACCGGCGTCCGGCCCGACGGCGACGACTTCCTCCTCGACGGCGAGCTCACCATCCGCGGCACCACCCGGCCCATCACGCTGAAGCTCGAGGTGAACGGCTTCGGCCCGGACGCCTACGGCGGCACCAGGGCAGGCTTCTCGGCGACCGGCGAGATCAACCGGCACGACTTCGGCGTCAGCTACAACGGCCCGATCCCCGGTGGCGGCGTCGCCGTCAGCGAGAAGGTCACGATCAACATCGAGGCCGAGGGAGTCCTCAGCCAGGACCAGTAGAGGGATGGCCCAGCGCCGGCCGGGGACCGTACGCGGCTCCCGGCCCGCGTTCATCTTCCGGAAGCCGAACGGTCCGGGCGCCTGCCCTGGCTCAGCCGGCCACGCCGTGCTTGACCAGGTAGTCGATGTAGAGCGGGCGCAGCGCCTCGGCCACGTCGCCCTCCCCGGAGTCGATCGCGTCCCCGAGCAGCGCGGTGACCTTGGTGATGTCCCGCCCGGCCTCGATCGAGTGCCCCTCGGAGGCTTCGGCCGCCGGGATGGCGCGCAGCAGTTCCCAGAGGAATTCGACGTCGACGTGGTGCACCGCCCGGCGTACGGCGAGGTCGTGCAGCTCGCGCGAGGAAAGCGCGTCCAGTTCGTCACGGGTCACCCGTGGACTCTACCGCCTGCTCCCGCCCCCCGCCGCCCCTGGCCCGCCGCCTCTGGCCCGCCGCCCCTGGCCGGCCGCCCCGGCCCCCGGATGCCAGCCCCGGCCGCGTCCGCCCGATATATCCGGTTAGTCGGCTACTGGGGGAGATTGTGAAATTTCGTCGTAACGACAGTGGCGATCTGAGCGTTCAGCATGGCCGGCCCATCGTGTCGCAGCTATTTCGCGCGCCGATGTCGCGTGTCCCGGCGTGCACCGATTGTTCAATAATGTCGTGCTTACCACGTGTCCCGACCGCCCGGCGGTGTTGGCGCGGTGTCGGGCGGGAGTCCTGCCCGTGTGACATGTGGTGTCTCAGTCAACATCAGTCATCAGTGTGATGTTACGTCTGTCAGTCATCGATGAAGTTGATCTATCCAAGGCTCCCTGAGGCGAGTCCGGGCGCGACGGAGAAACCGGTGGCGGCTCCGCCGGGCGCCGCCGTAGCGGGCCATATCGTGATTCCTTGGTTAAGTAATAGATAACGGTTTTGCACACGATTGACGCTGGTTTGCGCTGGTTGTTAGATTCCGTCGGAAAGGCGTCTCGTAACGCGGGACGGTCACATTGGCGTGGTCGGCGGGCCTGGGGGACGGACTGGGACTGGCGGCACGCGTGAGCGAGAAGGATCGCACATGCGCATTCCCTGGTCTGGACGGGAATCATCGACGAGATCCGGGCGGGGCTCGCCGCCCGCAAGCATACGGAGATGGCGGCTGCTGCTGGTGCCCGCGATAGGCGTCGCGGTCGTCTGCCAACTGACCCTGACGGGCGCGTCCGCGGTGGCGAGCACGAGCACCGCGGCCGCTGGGACGTCGGTTGCGACCGGTGCCATCGCACCGAACAAGATCAATAACCTCGACTGCAACGGCTTCAGCCCCAAGTACACGTCGGCGGCGCCGGGACACCGGGGCCTGTGCACGGACCCGCGCGGCCTCGAGGACGGGAAGTCCTCGCGCTTCGAGGACAACGGGCACTACATCGGCCACGACGAGCCGAGCGTGAAGTTCATCTCGAACTACCCGACCTCGGGTTACGCCATGAGCTACCTAATGAAGATGCCGCGGGACCCGGCGGCGCCGCCGACCTCGAACGGCAGCGTCACCGACTACGCCCAGCTGTCCGTCGCGCCCTGGTTCGGCCTGGGGCTCTGCGACCCGAAGTCCTACCCGCAGAACCCGTGCACCCCGCGCAGTGACACGAACTCCGGGCTGATCAACGATCCGAACGCGGCCGGCGCGGCGTTCATGGAGCTCCAGTTCTACCCGCCGGGCTTCACCCCGTTCAACGACAACATCAGCTGCGACCCGACCAAGTGGTGCGCGGCGCTCAACATCGACAGCCTCGAGTGCACCTTCGGCTTCGCCACCTGCAACAATAACTGCATCGAGCCGGTCAACTTCGCGTTCCTGCAGACCAACGGTGTCCCGGCCGGGCCGCCCAGCCCGCAGCTGACGAACGCGAACACCTTCACGCCCAACGCCAACACGCTGAAGATCAACCCCGGTGACCAGGTGGAGACCGACATCTCCGACCCGGCGCAGGGATTCACCACGGTGGTCAAAGACTTGACCACTCACCAGACCGGGTTCATGGTCGCCAGCGCGGCGAACGGCTTCATGAACACCAACATCGCCGATTGCTCGGGTACCCCGTTCACCTTCCATGCGGAGTACAACACCGCGGCGCAGCAGAACCAGACCCCGTGGGCCGCGCTTGAGGGCGGCGTGCTGATGCAGCAGGAGATCGGCCACTCCGAGGTCTGCTCCTCGCTGGCCAACAAGGACCCGTTCCACGGCGTCGGCTTCAGCGACCCGAACGTCTGGGACACCTGCGTGGGCGGGAGCGACAGCGGCACCGGTGAAGGCCCGTGCAACGGCACCATCTGCCAGAACGCCACGACAGAGGGACCGAACGGCGTGGTGGCCTGCCCGACCAACGACGCGGCCAGCGGCGCGAACTGCGAGTTCGCGGACGGCGTGTGCTTCAAGGCCGGAACGCGGACCGTGCTGGTGAACGGCGTGCCGACCACGGCGTCCTCGCGGGCCAACGAATGCCTGGCCAACCGGTTCCAGAACGGTGACCTGGACTTCGATGGCCTTCCTTACCAGCATGCCTGGCCGGACGGGAGCGCGAACCACCCGACCTCGTTCCAGTATCTCGGGCCGTTCCAGCTAAGTACTCGTCCGTACCCGCAGGTGCAGTTCGAGACCGACCTGGCCGCCTCGGAGGCCCTGTGCGACGTGGTGACCGGCGCGGGCTGCACGGTCCCGCCGCGCGGCGGCGCCACGTTCTACCCGTTCTGGTCGCTCAGCCCGCAGACCCACATGCTCGGGAACCGCAACGCCACATGCGTGTGGAACTTCGGTGACAACCAGCCCAACACCCTCAGAAACCTCGGCGGGGATGCCCAGTACGGCACCCCGAACGTGGACAGGTTCGGCGGCACGATCATCAGCCCGGTCCTGCCCAACCCGCAGTTCACCGGGATCTGCTCCTAGGCTAGCTCCCTTATCGAGGGGTGCTCCGTCGGCTGGCGGAGCACCCCTCGTCTTTTCCGGCGCAGGCCGTCGGACACCGCCTGCGCGACCGCCCGGACCTCCGCACCTGACCTCGTGCGTGTGGAATTTCGGGAACGTGCTGCCGAGGACCTACCGGACCTTCGGCAAGGACGCCCAGTCCGGCATGCCCAACGTGGCCAGGTTCGCCGGCACGAGCACCAGCGCGGTGCTGCCCAACCCCGAGTTCGCCGGGGTCTGCGCCGGTCCCATCTAACCGCTAGCAGGTAAGCGCTGGGGCGCCCCGCCGGCCGGGCGGGGCGCCCCAGCGGCGTTCGGCATCGTGTCGCATACCCGGGATTACCGCGGGGTGCTGAACGGCCGACGATTCCAATTCCGTTAGTTCGCGAATAGTTCGCAAGCCTCGACCCTGCACAATTCTCTGAGTCACCCTTCAATGGCTAACAAAAAACAAATCATCCTTTGTGGGTTATTGACGGCTGTTTGTCCGATTGTTAGATTCCGGCGCAAAGCGTCTCGTATCGCGGGACGGTCACACCGGCGTGACCGCCGTGGCCTGGTGCGCTCAGGGACCGGCGGCCGCGCCTGAGCGGGAAGGGATCGCCATGCGCTCTCCCTGGTCACCACGGAGACCTTCGACAAGATCCGGACGGGAGTCACCACCGGCAGGAGGGCGGAGGTGGCGGCTGCTGCTGGTACCGGCGGTGGCCGCCGCGGTCATCTGCCAGCTCAGCCTCACCGGCTCGGCCGGGGCGTCAACCTCCGCGGCCACCGCGAAGGCCGGGACCAGCGTCGCGACGGGCGCCGTCGCGCCGAACTCGGCCAACGAGCTCGACTGCAACGGCTGGAGCCACAAGTACCAGACGATAGGGAAAGAGGCCGGCGCCCTGTGCACCGACCCCATCAAGATCCTCAACGGCAAGGCCACCCGGTTCTCCGATAACGGCTGGTACATCGGTCACGACGAGCCGAGCGTGAAGTTCATCTCCAGTCGGCCGGGCTCGGGCAACACGATGACCTACGTGATGAGGCTGCCCCGGGACCCCAAGGCGCCCCCCACCGCGAACGGCAAGGTGGTCGACTACGCGCAGCTGTCCCCGGCGCCCTGGTTCGGCTTGCCGATCTGCGACCCGAAGTCCTACCCGCAGAACCCGTGCAAGCCGGACAGCGATACCAACTCCAGTACGATCACCGACCCGAACGCGGCGGGCTCGGCGTTCATGGAGCTGCAGTTCTACCCGCCGGGCTTCACCCCGGCGTGGACCGACAACATCAGCTGCGATGCGACCAAGTGGTGCGCGGCCATGACCATCGACAGCCTCGCGTGCACCTTCAACTTCGCGACCTGCAACAACAACTGCATCGAGCCGGTCAACTTCGCCTACATGCAGACCAACGGCGTCCCGACCGGCCCGCCGAGCCCGCAACTCGCCAACGTGAGAACGTTCACCCCGAACCGCCATACGCTGATGTTCCACTCCGGTGACGTGCTCGTGGCCTCCATCTCCGACCCGCGGCAAGGGTTCACCGCGGTGGTCCGAGATCTGACCACTCATCAGACCGGGTTCATGACCGCCAGCGCGAGGAACGGCTTCATGAACACCAACATCGCCGACTGCTCGGGCACCCCGTTCACCTTCCACGCGGAGTACAGCACGGCCAGGCAGCAGAACCAGGTGCCGTGGGCCGCGCTCGAGGGCGGCGTGCTCATGCAGCAGGAGATCGGCCACGGCGAGGTCTGCAACTCGGTGACGAACAAGCAGCCGGCCGTCAATCCCTCGGGCGCGACCGGCTACACCGACCCGAATGTCTTCCAGACCTGCGTCGGTGGCTCGGAAGGCCCGCACGCGGTCGGTGAGGGCCCGTGCAGCGGCGCCATCTGCCAGAACGCCACAACGCAGGGACCCAACGGCCCGGTGGCGTGCCCGACCAACAACGCGGCCAGCGGCGCGCTCTGCGAGTTCAGCGACGGTTACTGCTTCCCGAAGGGAACGCGGATCGCGTTCATCAACGGCTCGCCGGTCAAGGAGGTATCACGGGCCGCCGAGTGCAACCAGGAACGGACCCAGAACGGTGACCTGGACTTCGAGGGCCAGGCGTACCTGCCGGACTGGCCGAACGGCAGCCGGAACTTCCCGACCTCATTCCAGTACGTCGGGCCGTTCCAGGCCAACGGGCAGCCGTATCCGCAGATTCAGTTCGAGACCGACGCGGCCGGCTCGGAGAACCTGTGCAACGTGATGACCGGCGTGGGCTGCACCGCCCCGCCGATCGGCGCGAAGTTCTACCCGTTCTGGTCGCTCAGCCCGCAGTTCAGCGCGCTCGGCACGCACGCGAGCAGGTGCGTCTGGAATTTCGGGAACAACCAGCCGAACACCTTCAGGAACTTCGGGAAGGACGCCCAGTACGGTGCGCCCAACCTGGCCCGCTACGGTGGCACGCTCATCAGCGCGGTCCAGGCCAACCCGCAGTTCTCTGACGGCTGCAAGCGCTAGGAGGTAACAGGCTGAAGGCGCCGGGGCGCCCCGCCGGGCCGGCGGGGCGCCCCGTTGCCGTTCGGCCTGGCGGGTGCCTAGGCCCGGAGCCGGGACAGGAACGTCCCCCAGTTGGCCAGCAGGGTGCGGGGAGTGTTCGGGATGAACTCGTTACCCATCCAGATGGCGCCGTCCGCGAAGACGGCGGCCGAGTAGTCGCCCCAGCGGGCCACCCCGGGAGTCGGGGACTGGAACGCGGCGTAGCCGGTGAACCCGTCTTCCGGCAGGACACCGGCCCCGCTGATGTGAATGGGGCCGACCGTCCGGCCGAAGGCGAACCGCACGTAAGCGGCGCTCGGGAAGAAGTCAGGCCCGCTGAGGGTGAAGGCCATCGCGCCGACGCCGAACCTGTTCACCGCGATGGAGGGGAACAGGACATTCTCGCCGTTCACGGCCACATAGCCCTGATTGAGGATGCGCGCGACGACCCCGAACGGAGTGCCGGCCGCGCCGACCGCGAAGTAGGCGATGCCGACCCTGGGCGGCCCGGTCGCGGACGTGACCGTCGTGTTGACCCCGCCGAGCAATACGCCGTTCAGGTCGACCACCTGGTTCATCCGCGAGTCGTTGGCGTTGATCTTCTGCAGCGGCTCGCCGACCGAAGTGCCGAGCGGAGTCGGCCCGAACTTCTGGGTCGCGCCGGTGTTGATCGGCAGGCCGTACGTCTCGCTGCGCAGCACCACGTGGCTCAGCCGCAGCCGGGGGTTACTGCCCCTTAGCGAGCCCGTGCCGGTCAGCGACCAGGCGGCGATCCGGTTGTCCAGCGGCGCGTTGTTCTGGAAGACGTCCTCCGGGCCGCCGGTCATCAGCAGCTCGGTGCCGCTCCGCGGGTTGACCGATACCGAGGGCTGAATCGATCCCCAGAACGGGAGGTTCCGGTCCCCGGTCGGCACCGTGCCCACGTCGAGGTGGGTGAACACCACGCTGCTCGCGCCGCTCTCCAGCGCGGCCCGGCCGAGCCCGTAGATCTGGCCTCCGTTGAAGAAGAACTGGGGATTGTTCTGGAATTCGTTGGTGGCGATGAACACGCCGTCACGGTTCGCGCCGAGCAGTGGCTGGTCCGGCAAGCACGGGCAGCCGGTGTGCGCCGGGGTACCGTCCTGGCCATCGTTGCTGGTGTCCATCGAGTAGAGGATCCACGTCCCTCTCGGGTCGCTCGTCACGCTGACCGCGATGAGGACGTGGGTGCGGTTGAAGGGGGCAGCGCCGCTGAAGTTGCCCGGCGCGTCTACCTCGAGGATGGTCTGGATGAAGCGATTACCGACCGGGTCCCAGTAGCACTTGGGGTCGGAGAGGAAGTCGCCAAGCACCGCCGGGGTGCTGCGGATGACCGCCGGTGACCTCTTGTAGAACTGGTTGAGCGCGGTGGCCGCGGTCAGTTGCGTCCCGCGCTCGTTGTACACGGCGAAGGCGTCGTTGATCGGCTCCACCACGAAGCCGTTGCCCACGCACAGGCCCTGGTCCGGCGGCTCCAGGCTGAACTGCGTGTTCACGTAGATGCCGGTGCCGGCGGTCCGCTGGTCCGCGTGGGACAGCCCGTTGAAGCCGGTCGCGGCGCCGGGGTTGCGGACCACCGGGGTGCCGGGCGGCGACGGCGGCCGCAGCTTCTGCGCGGCCTGGTTCATGCGCGGATCGCGGGAGAACTGGTGCGCCACCCCGGAATCTTGCGCCGCGGCGGCATGTCTCGGCGCGGCCGCCGCGGTCCTGGGCAGCGGCGCCGATACGCCGTAGCGGACCGCCGTACCGGTCACCTGGGTGGGATGGTCGTTCCCGCCGAACGGCTTCGGCGCGGCCGAAGCCCCGGGTGTCGGCCCGAACGCGATGACCATCCCCGTGCAGACCGCGGGCACCAGCAGCAGCCGCCATTTCCGCCGGGCCGCAGGCGGCGATCCGCGCCCGGAACTTGTCGGAGATCTTCGCGATGACCAGGATTTGCGCATGGGCTAAGCCCTTCCCGCTCACGCGTGCCGCCAGTCCTAGGCCGTCCCCTCGGCCGACGGTCACGCCCGTGTGACCGTCCCGCGTGCGAGACGCTTTCGGACGGAATCTAACAATCACGGCAAACGACCGTCAATCACCCACAGAACGCGTAAGTGTTCCCTTTGTCCGGATTCGTGATTAAGCGCGTTACGGTTGATTCTCGCTGGTAGGTGTGTGATTTAGGTGCCTCGGCCGAACAGGACGGACGGAGCATCACAACGCTACGCAGGCACCAATAATAACGCTGGCAGCATCAATAACTGGGTTCATCTTTTCCCCGCGGTGCTAAGGGCACCCCTCAGGCCCAGTGAGTGTGATGGCGCCGGACCATGGAACGGATTATTTACCGGGACTATCAGGATGAACGTCTGCCGTACCCTGACCGGGAATTGACGCCACCGGAAACGGCCCGCGCGACCGTCCGGACCCCCGCGAGCCCGGGCAGGTCGTCGAGCAGCACCGGCTGCCCGTCGGCGCCCGCCAGCGGGATACGCCAGTTGGGGTACTCGTCCACCGTGCCCGGCATGTTCTGCGGTCGCCGCTCGCCCGCGGCGTCGGCCAGCGAGACGCCGATCAGCACGGCGGGCGTCCGGGTCAGGTAGGCGTAGAGCGCGGTCGTGAACTCCGCCGGCGAGGGGCGGCGGTCGCGCCGGGGGAGCAGGCCCTCGCGCGCCAGCATCGCCAGCCACTGGTTCATCTCCGCTCCGGCGGCGGCCCGCTCTTCCGCCTCCGGCTGGGTCAGCAGGCCGAGTCCGGCCCGGATGGTGACCTGCTCCCCGGTGAGGAACGCCGCGGCCGGCGGCATGTCGTGCGTGCCCACCGTGGCCAGGCAGCCGCGACGCCACCCGCCCGGCCTGCGCGGGGTGCCGTCCGCCCGCCGCTCGAACCACAGCACGGAGGTGCCGAGCACCCGGCGCCCGGCCAGGAACGTCCGCATCCAGGGTTCCACCGTGCCGAGATCCTCGCCGATCGCCAGCGCGTCCGCGCGGGCCACCTCGGCGGCCAGCACATCGCCCATCAGCTCATGGTCGTACCGCACGTAGGTGCCCAGGTCCGGCGACATCCCGGCCGGTATCCACCACAGCCGGGCCAGGCCCATGACGTGGTCCACCCGCAGGCCGCCGGCGTCGCGCGAGCAGGCCGCGATCAGCTCGGCCAGCGGACGGCCCGCCTGGGCGGCGAGCCGCTCCGGATGCCACGGCGGCAGCGTCCAGTTCTGCCCCCGCTGGTTGAACTCGTCCGGCGGTGCGCCCACGCTGATGCCGCGCACGACCACGTCCTGGCGGGCCCAGGCGTCGGCGCCGCCCGGATGCGCGCCGACCGCGAGATCGGTGATCACGCCGATGCCCATGCCGGCCCGCCTGGACGCCTGCTGCGCCGCGGCCAGCTGCTCCGCCGCCAGCCACTGCAGCCAGGCGTGGAACCCGATCCGGTCGGCCAGCTTCCGCCTGAGCCCGGTGACCTCGGCCGAGCCCGGGTCGGCCAGCGGCGCGGGCCAGGACCGCCAGTCCGGACCCTGGGCCTCGGCGATGGCGCACCACGTCGCCCAGTCCCCGATGGCGCAGCGGTCGCGGGCCAGGAACGCGTCCAGCTCGGCCTGGCGGCTCGCGGTCAGCGGCACCGCGCGGATCAGCTCGAGTGCGGTGCGCTTGGCGGCCCAGACCGCGTCCCGGTCGATGAACGCCGCGGTGCTGCTCGCGGCCCGCAGCGGAGCGGCCAGCGCCTCTACCCGGGCCCGGTCTGCGGCACTCAGCCCCTGGTATTCGGGGATGTCCTCGATCCGCAGGTACAGCGGGCTGATCTGGCGGCGGCTCATCGGCAGGTAGGGGGACGGGCTGACCGGCGGCAGCGGCTCGGCCGCGTGCAGCGGGTTGACCAGCACGAAGTCCGCGCCCAGATCGCCGGCGCTCCAGGTGGCCAGGTCGGCCAGGTCGTGCAGGTCGCCGTGCCCCCAGGAGGCGCGCGAGCGCACCGAGTACAGCTGCACGGCAAACCCCCAGGACCGGCGGCGAGGGAACGGCGCTAGAGCGTCGTCCCCTGCGGCCGGGAGGGCGCTCGGCGTGGTCAGCGGCCCGCCGAGCGCCGCGAGAACCGCGGCCAGCGTCTCGTCCGGCACCTCGACGCGATGCCCCCGCCAGTTCCGGTAGGAGACCGCCACCCCGCGCGCCTGCGCCCGGCGGATGAGTTCTGCGCGTCCTGTCACCGCACCAGTCTGCCCCGAGACGGCACCCGCCCCGACCAGGTTCTAACCGCAGACCGGCCTGCGCAGTCTCAAAGGGCAGAAGGACGCCGCAAACAGCGGATCCCAGGCCACAACAGGACGACCGGACATGAAGCATCTCAGCACGATCCCGAAAGCCGCCCGCCGGGCGGCCGCGGTCATCGCCGCCGCCTCCGTCGCCGGGCTGATCGCCACCACCGCCGCCTTCGCGGCGAGCTCGTCAGGCGCCATGCCGACGGCGGACACCACGCCCGCGGCCCCCGCCGCGGTCCGCGCCTGCACGGCGAGCGACCTCGGCGCCTGGGTGGCGGTCACCCAGGGGAACGGCGCCGCCGGGAGCATCTTCTACCCGCTGCAGTTCACCAACCTGAGCCGGCACACCTGCGCGCTGCGCGGCTTCCCCGGGGTGTCCGCCATCGACCGGAACGGCCACCAGCTCGGCAGCCCGGCGAGCTGGGATCACGTGATCCCGGTCAGGACCGTGGTGCTGGCTCCGGGCGCGACGGCGCACACCATCCTGCGCTGGGGCGACGTCACGGTGGCCACCTCGCCCGGGTGCCACCCGACCTTCAGCACGTTCGAGCTGCGCATCTACCCGCCGGGTCAGTACCGCGCGACCTACGCCGCCTTCGGCCTGGAGGCCTGCTCGCACGCCGGGCCCGTCTACCTGGGCGTCCAGCCGGTCCGGCCCGGCGTGGGCACGGTCAACGGCTGATCCCGCGCGACCGGCCCCGCGAGCCCTGGACTCGCGGGGCCGGCCGCCCGCCTGCTATGGGCCCGCGGGCTCCAGCACGAAGACCGGGATCTCACGCGCGGTCCTCTTCTGGTAATCCGCGTAGGGCGGGTACGCGGCGACCGCCCGCTTCCACCACTCGGCCCGCTCCTCCCCGCTGACCTCTCGGGCGACCATGTCCTGCCGGTTCGGGCCGTCCTGGAGTTCCACCCGCGGGTTCGCGCGGACGTTGTAGTACCACAGCGGGTGCGCCGGCGCGCCGCCCTTGGACGCCACCATGGCGTACCGGCCGCCGTGCTCCACCCGCATCACCGGCGTCTTGCGCAGCTTGCCGCTGCTGGCGCCGAGGTTGGTCACGATCACCACGGGAAGGCCGGTGTCCCGCAGCGTGGTGCCCTGGGTTCCGCCCGAACTCTCGTACAGCTCGACCTGATCGCGTACCCACGCCGCCGTGCTCGGCTCGTATTCTCCTTCGACTGGCATACCGGACAGTCAACACCAGGCGTCCGCCGCGCCCTGTACCGGGGCGTCAGCTTGCCGCCGCCGATGCCGGCCGGAACCGCGACGAGCCGGCCCGCGTCTGATCATCATGATGGCGTCGAGACGGCTCACGATGGTGCTCGCCGCCACGGCCGTTCCGGTCGTGCTGACCGCCGGCTGCGCCAGCGTCGCCAGCACCACCGGCGCGCACCCGGCGGCCGCGGTCCACGCGCGCACGGCGCCCACCGCGCGGTTCAGTGCCATGGGCCTGTCGTTCCGGTATCCGGCGGCCTGGCGGACTGTCACCCCGAGGCCCGGCCTCTCGGACTTCTCCGCGCTGATCGCGTACCTGAGTACCAGCCGGCTGAGCGGCACCTGCGTGGCCAGCGCCAGCCCCGGCCGGGTCGCCGAAACCTGCGCCTACCCGATTCGCGTCCTGCCGCCAGGGGGAGTCCTCGTCAGGTGGAGCGCCAACGGCTCCCCGACGTGGCGGATGCCGAAGGCCAGCACGACCGTCGCCGGCCGCGAGGCCGCCGAGAGCAGGACCCGCGGCGGCTGGTGCGCCGTGCTCGGCGCGACCGAGACGATCACCGTCATGATCCCGCACGCCGCGCCCGGCCACTGGTACCAGATGGACGCCTGCCTGCGCGGCCCGGGCCTGCACCAGCAGGAAGCGCAGATATCGTCCATGCTCGACTCGGTGCGGATCAGTCCGGGTTCCTGAGGCCCAGATCCGTACCGCAACGGTGGGTGCCGACATTTGACTACAAATTCGAACCGTCTGTGTCGGGACGGGCGGATTCGAACCGCCGTTCTCCTGACCCCCAGTCAGGCGCCTTAACCAAGCTGGGCCACGTCCCGTCCGCGCCGAGTTGCTGCCTACCGCGGTACGTACCACCTGACTTCGGCGGCACGGGTTAGCTTAGCGCAACCGCGGCGCCGCCTGGAACGAAGCCGGCCCGAACTGGCGCCGCACCGCCGCGGATGCGTGCTTCGCGCCGGAGCGGGAAGTTACGCTGTGCGGGCATGGCGCGGGTCCCGCGGTACTTCGCGCAGGCCCTGATCGCGACCGAAGACCACAGGTTCAACACCGATCCCGGGGTGGACCCGCTGGCCATGGGCCGGGTGGTGATCTCCTGGATCATCGGCCGCCAGGACCAGGGCGGCAGCACCATCGACCAGCAACTGGCGAAGAACCTGTACACCGGCGGCCACGGCGGCTTCACCGAGGACCTGGAGCAGATGGCCCTGGCCGTCAAGCTCAACCAGGCCTACAGCCGGGCGGAGATCCTGCGCATGTACGCCGCGGTGGCCTACTACGGCCACGGCTACTACGGCCTGGACGCGGCCAGCTGCGGTTACTTCGGCCGGCCGCCGGACCGGCTGACGCTGGTGCAGGCGGCCATGCTGGCCGGGGTGGTGAACGCGCCCAGCTACGACGACCCGCTGGTCTACCCGCGGCAGGCCAGGAACCGGCTGGTGCACGTCATCGGCCGGATGGCCGCGGTCGGTTACCTGACGCAGGCGCAGGAGACCACGGCGCTCAACGCGCCGCTGGGCCTGTCCGCCGTCCGCGGCTGCCCGTGATCAGTGCCGCCCTGACAACGTGGATGCCACAGCCGCCCTGACAACGTGGATGCCACATCCACGTCGTTCCAGCGACATGGCTGGGACATCCACGCCTTTACGGCCAAAACCGGCGTTGGCCCGCGATCAGGTGCCCGTCTTCTCCGGCTCGAGCTGCTCGGCGAGCAGCGCGTCGTCCCCGAGCAGGAATACCCAGCGCCGGTAGCAGTACAACCGGAAGATGGTCGCCACGCCGATGCCGATGATGTTCGACACGTTGTAAGCGAGCTTGCCGTCCAGCCCGAGCCCGTACCGCACGGCCGCGACGAAACCGAGCTGGATGAGCAGCCCGATCCCGTTGAAGACGAAGAACAGGACAGACTCGCGGCCCCAGTGGCTGCCGTTCCGGTGCCGGAACGCCCAGAGCTTGTTGCCCAGGAAGGCGAACACGGTGGCCACGACGGTGGCGATCGCCACGGAGGTGAGAGGGCCGAGCCCCACCCCGTAGTGCAGCACGTTGGAACCGCCGATGGTGATGAAGAAGGCGATGATGCCGACCACGCCGAACTTGGCTACCTCGTGTATCAGCACCCTGAATCGAGCGTAGAGATCGCGCAGGAGATCCACTCGCTTCTGTCCTTTTGCCGGTCCAACCCCTGATAGACCCGACCTTACCGTGTACCGGGGTAGTGCTTCGTACCGACCAGTAAACCGTTCGAGAAATGTCACACCCCCCAGGTAGCGTGAATCAGGTGCCTCAAAGTGACGTTCTCGTCCGCGCGCGCGGCCTGACCAAACGGTTCGGGGATTTCACGGCGGTGGACGGGATCGATTTCGACCTGTACCGCGGCGAGGCCTTCGGCTTCCTCGGGCCGAACGGCGCGGGCAAGTCCTCCACGATGCGGATGATCGGCTGCGTCTCGCCGCCGTCCGGCGGGGAGCTGACCATCCTCGGCCGCGACCCGGTCCGCGACGGGTCCGCGATCAGGGCCAGGCTCGGCGTGGTCCCGCAGGACGACACCCTCGACGTCGAGCTGACCGTCCGGGAGAACCTGCTCGTGTACGGCAGGTACTTCGGCCTGCCCCGCCGGGTCATCAGGGAGCGGACCGACGCGCTACTCGATTTCGTCCAGCTCTCGGACCGGGCCGGGGACAAGGTCGACCCGTTGTCCGGTGGCCTGAAGCGCCGCCTGACGATCGCCCGCTCGCTCATCAACGAGCCGGAGATCCTGATCCTCGACGAGCCCACCACCGGGCTGGACCCGCAGGCCAGGCACGTGGTCTGGGACCGTCTTTTCCGGCTCAAGCAGCGCGGCGTCACGCTGATCCTGACCACGCACTACATGGACGAGGCGGAGCAGTTGTGCGACCGCCTGGTGGTCATGGACCACGGCACGTTCGCCGCCGAGGGCTCGCCCCGCGACCTGATCGCGCGCTACTGCTCGCCGGAGGTGCTCGAGCTGCGCTTCGATCCGGACCGGCACGAGCTCGCCGCGGACAAGCTCAGGGACTTTCCCGCCGAACGGGCCGAGGTTCTCGCCGACCGCATCCTCCTCTACGTCACCGACGGGGACGACGCCCTGGCGGCGGTCCGCTCCACCGGCCTGGAGCCGCTCACCTCCCTGGTCCGGCGCGGCACGCTGGAGGACGTGTTCCTGCGGCTGACCGGGCGCCGGCTGGAGGACTAGTGCTTACCCCCGGGGGGCGACCCCCCGGGCTAGCACTGCGAGCCTTCCAGTGCTGGCTGACGGTGTACCGGCGGATCTGGCGCTCGAGCATCTGGTCCAGCGTGCTCGGCCCGCTGTTCTACCTGGGCGCGCTGGGGATCGGGCTGGGCACCCTGGTGGACAGGCACGGACCCGGAGCGACGGCGAGCCTGGGCGGGGTGAGCTACCTGGCCTTCGTGGCTCCCGCCATATTGGCCTCGGGGGCCATGAACACGGCGATGGGCGAGGCGAGCTACCCCGTGTTCGGCTCGGTCAAGTGGAACAAGATCTACATCGCGGCGCAGGCCTCGCCGCTACGGCCGGGCGACATCTTCCGCGGCCACCTGACGTTCATGGCGATGCGGCTCGCGATGAACACCGCGCTCGTCACGGTGTACATGTGGGTCTTCGGCGCGACCAGGTCCGCCTGGGCGGTCCTCGCCTGGCCGGCCGCCACGCTCACCGGGCTGGCCTTCGCCGCGCCGATCGCGGCCTGGGCCGTGACGCTGCGGGCCGAGACCTCGTTCGCCTACATGTTCCGCTTCGGCATGATGCCGCTGATGCTGTTCTCCGGCACGTTCTTTCCCCTGTCCCAGCTCCCGGCCTGGCTTCGCGTCATCGCCTACGCCACGCCGCTGTGGCACGGCGTCAACCTGTGCCGCATGCTCTCCCTCGGCGACGTCGACCCGCCTGTGGCCCTCGTGAACGTGGCCTACCTGACCGCCCTCGCGGCCGTCGGGATCCGGGCCGGGGCCCGCACCTACCGCAGGCGCCTGTATGTCTAGCGCGACCATTCGGATGCTACCGCCGGCGGGCCTGCTCGCCCGGCTCAAGCGGGCGGGCGGCGACGCGGGCAGCGTGCGCCTGATCGAGCGGCACGCCCGGGTCTACCGGCACGCCTGGCTGGTGTTCGCGTCCGGGATCTTCGAGCCGCTGTTCTACCTGCTGTCCGTGGGGCTCGGACTGGGCGTGCTGGTCGGCAAGGTGCCGGGTCCCGGCGGGCAGCTCATCCCGTACCGCGACTTCGTCGCGCCCGGCCTGCTCGCCGTGTCCTCGATGAACGGCGCCATGTACGACTCGACGTTCAACATCTTCTTCCGGCTGAAGTACGCCAAGCTGTATGACGCCATCCTGGCCACGCCGATGCGCCCGGCCCAGGTGGCGCTGGGCGAGATCGGCTGGGCGCTGCTTCGCGGCACCGTCTATGCCTCGGCGTTCATCCTGGTCATGCTCGCGCTGGGCCTGGTGCACTCGCCGTGGGCGGTGCTGGACGTGCCGGTGGCGGTGCTGATCGGCTTCGCCTTCGCCGCCATCGGCATGACCGGCACGACGTACATGAAGAGCTGGCAGGACTTCGACTACGTGATCCTGGCCAGCATGCCGCTCTTCCTGTTCTCCGCGACGTTCTACCCTCTGGGCGTCTATCCGCGGGTGGTCCAGGTGATCATCGAGTGCACGCCGCTGTACCAGGGCGTCGTGCTGCTGCGCGCCCTGACCATCGGCGTGGTCGGCCCCGACCTCCTGTGGCGAGCCGGCTACCTGGCCGCGCTCGGCCTGGCCGGCCTGTTCGTCTCCGGCCGCCGCCTGGCCAAGCTGCTCCTCATCTGACCAGCGTGCTCACCGGCCCACGCGGACCCGCTTGATCAGCCGGAGCAGCTGGTCCCCGGCCTCCCGGTGTTGCTGCGCTCCCAGCGCACCGCCGTGACTGGTGATACGTGCCCGCCGCTCCGGTCCGCCGGGTTGATAAGGCGTGGATGTCCCAGCCATGTCGTTGATACGACGTGGATGTGGCATCCACGCCTTATGCTCTGGTACGGGCGGTGCCGGAGTGACTGATGTCCGTTTTCGCACATGCGGCGCGGCGCTGTGGCAACAAGCTGACTCGGGAATATCCAGATTCCGCGCCCGCGCGATGGCCGGGCCCGCGCTGCACAGGCGCGCCGAGAGCCGGGCATGCGCGCGGCGAAGCGGGAGTCGCCGCAGACCGGCGTACTGATGGGTAGGTACGCTGGACGCGATCGCCCACCCTGTGGCAGCGGCCCGTCGGAAGGTTGTGCTCCATGGACTTCGGCTTTGACGCCAGGACGCTCGATCTGCGCAAGCAACTGCTCACCTTCATGGAGGAGCGCATCTACCCGGCCGAGGCGGTGTACACGGAGCAGGTCGAGGCGGCGGAGGCCCGGGGCCAGTTCTGGGAGCGGGCGCCGGTCACCGCGGACCTGAAGGCCGAGGCGCGCAGCCGCGGCCTGTGGAACCTCTTCCTGACCGGCAAGGCCGCCGAGGCGGTCCGCAAGCTGGACCCCTCGCTGCTGCCCGACCCGCAGCTGACCAACCTGCAGTACGCCCCGCTGGCCGAGATCACCGGGTGGAGTGGCGCGCTGGCGCCCGAGGCCCTGAACTGCGCCGCCCCCGACACCGGCAACATGGAGGTGCTGGCCGAGTTCGGCTCGCCGGATCAGCAGGCGCAGTGGCTCATCCCGCTGCTCGAGGGCACGATCAGGTCCGCCTTCTGCATGACCGAACCCGA
>Ga0306924_10002221_pt1 | contig 18239 bp, 17 predicted proteins | sample sta12Can44000111_FD_203756 | JGI IMG/M metagenome (GOLD analysis project Ga0306924, IMG submission 203756) | Lab enrichment of tropical soil microbial communities from Luquillo Experimental Forest, Puerto Rico - statanox.12C.anox.44.000.111 (v2)... | ecosystem: Environmental > Terrestrial >...
CGCTTCTTTCAGGCCTCGCCTCGCGGCGCGTGTGATTTCACCCTTGCGCTTCGCTATCACTTCACGTCCATCACGTTGTGAAGAGGACTTGCACCTCCCAGCTGTCAAACATGCTCGGCACACAATAGCAAGGCCACGAATCCTGAGGACTCGTGGCCACGATCACCGACCGACTCTGCCGGTCAGTCTTTCTTGGCCTTCTTCGAGGCGGTCTCTGTTTTGCTGGACTCGGTCTTGCTCTCCTTCTTGTCGTCTTTCTTGCTCCCCGGCTCTCCGTTCGATCCCGAGCCCGCGGAAGATTTCTTGGCGTAGTCAGTCACGTACCAGCCCGAACCCTTGAACTGCACAGCCGGTGCCGAGAGCACCTGCTCGACCGGGCCGTCGCAATCGGGGCACTTCTTCACCAGTGGGTCGGAAAACTTCTGGATCTTTTCAAAACGATGGTGGCACTTCTTGCACTTGTACTCGTAAATGGGCATGAAACTCCGATGTCTCAGAAAAAACCGGCGTGCGCAGGACGTGCATTGGCGCGCCTCTCGACTACTTAGATTCTAGGGAAATGGTGGAGGGCGCGTCAATTTGGAAACCGGCACCTGGGTCTAGCACTCAGCCAGAACGATTTCACACGCGGCGCGTGTGAGTCATCTAATGCGGGTGTGCCGCCGGTTGTCGCACAGTTCAGAAGGCTGCAGGTTTTGCTCACCCGCAGAATTGAGGCTCGGGTGCCCTCATTCGCTGCTCCTGCCTTAAATGCCAAGTGCCACCGGCTGAAGTGCTATCCTTCCCGCCATGCCCCGGGGGTCCGACGCTGCCACGAACTCTACCTCACTCGATCCCGGACCCGCGCTCTACCTGGTTGCCACCCCGATTGGCAATCTCGAAGACATCACCCTGCGCGCGCTGCGTGTGCTGAAGGGTGTCGACCTGATTGCCTGTGAAGACACGCGGCAAACGCAGAAGCTGCTCAATCACTACGAGATCAGCACCCGCACCATCAGCTATCACGAGCACAATGAGATGACCAAAGCAGCCGAACTGGTGGTCGACCTCGAAAGCGGCGCCAACATCGCCCTCGTGACTGACGCCGGCATGCCAGGCATTTCCGATCCGGGCTTTCGGCTGATCGCGCTTGCAATCCGCCATCATGTACCAGTCGTCCCAATCCCGGGGGCGTCCGCCTTTCTCGCCGCTCTGGTGGCGAGTGGCCTGCCTACCGATTCGTTCCGTTTCAGCGGGTTCCTTCCTGCCAAGCGAGGGGAACGCCGTACTCTGCTCGAAAGCCTGCGCAGCTCACCCCGAACACAGGTGTTTTACGAAGCTCCGCATCGGTTGCTGGAAGCACTGGAAGACGTGATCGAGGTACTCGGCCCCGACCGTCACATCGTTGTCGCCCGCGAAGTCACCAAGATCCACGAAGAGTTTCTGCGTGGCCGGGTCTCCGAAGTGTTCGCGAGATTGCATTCCCGCGGCGATGTGAAAGGCGAAATCACGCTGCTCATTGCCAAGGCGGAAGAATTCGCACGGGCTGCGACCACCCCGGTTCGCGTAAGCATCCGCGAACGCCTCGAGCAGCTCATGTCCGAGGAAAAGATCGACGAAAAAGCCGCGCTGAAAAAGATTGCGAAAGAGATGGGCGTCTCGAAAAGCGAAGCCTACAGGGAGTTACAAAGGAGTAAGTAGCAGTGCGCACGTAGGGGCAGCCGCCCTCGGGAGCCTGTCCCTACGTGTACGTCTATTTATCCGTGTCCCTAAACGCGTACCTGGCCAGCAGAAACGGGCGCGACGTTGGCGGCGTGTTGCTCACCGGGTTTGAGGGATACGGGTCTTGAGTCGTGGTCGGAAAGCCCCACACCTTCCCGTTGCGCAGGTCGACGACGACCTTCCCGTACACCTGCTGGCTGCCGTCCGGGGCCCGCAGCATGTACGTGCCGGGCTCGATGTACAAGGGATAGCCCTCACCGGACTGGGCAAGTGCAGACCCGGGCGAAATCAGGGGACGAATGGCGATCGAGACCAGTGAAGCGGCGATGATGAGCAGCAGGGTTTTCACAAAAGCGTCGATTCTCACGGGCGCGTCCTTTCTATCTCGAGCAAGAACTCGTCGGCATGTTCTCTACCCGGCCTTGCCGACTGGGGGTAACTGTTCATCCGACGAGCCTGCAAGATAGATCACAGCCACCTGCCAACTCAAGCTGCACTGCAGACGAACGGGACTCCGGTGTAGACTTTCCGGTTCTGACCCGAAATCGAATCTCGTCTGTATGGGAGCGTCGTCTTGAAACGTGCGTGCGCAAGTCTGTTTCTGATCGCCTGCCTTAGTTCCGCCGTCTTTTCTCAGTCTTTGCCAGAAGCTTCCCGGAAGCCGCTGACCATCGAATCGATTTTTGCCGAAGGCGGCATCACGGGCCGGTCGCCTGAGGCGGTGCAGTGGAGCCCAGACGGCAAGCTGCTCTCGTTTGTGCAGCGCGACGATGCAGGTGAGCACGGACAGCTATGGTGCGTGGATGCAGTTGCCGGAGAGAAAAAGATTTTGGTCAGCGCGGCCAAGCTGGCCGGCCTCGCGCCAGACGCGACCAAGATCAAGGACGAGCGCGAGAAGGAGCGGGTGCTGCGCTACCACGTTGCCGCCTATGTTTGGGGCCCAGATTCGAAATCCCTGCTGTTCAACTCCCAGGGTCAGCTCTGGTCGTACAACCTGGAAAACGGGGTCGCCATTCAGATCACCTCGTCGTCAGATGCCAGCCAGGACCCGAAGTTCTCCCCCGATGGCAAGAGCATCGCCTACCTGCGAAAGCACAATCTCTACGTGCAGCCCGCTGGCATACTCGAGGGCCGGCAGCTTACCGAAGACGGCGACGAAAACATCCTGAATGGGGAAGTCGATTGGGTGTACGCCGAGGAACTGAGTGTTCGCAGCAATTACTTCTGGTCGCCCGACAGCAAAGAGATCGTGTTCCTGCAGATGAACGAGAAGCAGGTCCCCACCTATCCCATCACCGACTGGATCCCCACGCATCCGCGAGTGGACCAGGAGAAATACCCCAAGGTGGGTGATCCGAACCCGAGCGTGCGCTTGGGGATCGTTGCAGCCAAGGGCGGCAAGCCGAAATTTCTCTCGCTCACCAATGACACCGACATCTACATGCCGCGTTTTGGCTGGGTGCGGGAAGGGGTCCTGTGGGCCCAGGTGTTGAACCGCGCGCAAGACACGTTGGACCTGTATTTCATCGAAGCGAAGAGCGGGCGAAGCCGCAAGGTCCTCACCGAGAGCAGCCCGGGCGCGTGGGTGGAAGTGAACGACGTATTTCGGATTCTGAAGACCGGCGACCGTTTTCTGTGGACGAGCTGGCGCGACGGTCACACCCACCTGTACCTATATAGTTTCGACAAGCAGAATCCGCTGGGCACCGACGCGAAACTCGAACGCCAGTTGGAGAAGGGCGATTACGAAGTTCTGTCAGTTGAGGCGGTGGACGATAAGGCGGTCTACTTCACCTCCAACCAGGACGATCCCCGGCGGCACGGAATCTTCTCCGTAAAGCTGGATGGCTCTGACCTCACGCGAATCTCGCAGCCCGAAGGGTGGCACTCGGCAGCCTTCTCCGACGATGGCAAACACTGGCTGGACCGCTACGCGAACGCCAACACTCCTGCGCGCTGGTCTCTGTGCGGCGGAACTGGACCATGCAGCCCGGTGTGGGAATCCCGAAGCATCGCCGACTACGGCGTCGTTCCGCAGAAGTTCCTCGAGTTCAAAGCCGAGGACGGCACGACGCTCTACGGCCAACTCCTGCTCCCCGACGGCGCGGCGAGCGGCAAAATCCCGGTCGTGATGTATGTCTATTCCGGACCTGCGGCCCAGGTTGTCACGGATGCGTGGGCAGGCACGACTGCCTTGTTCCATCAAAGGCTGCGGCAAAAGGGGTTTGCTGTCTTTTCGGTCGACAACCGAGGCACCCCACACCGTGGCCGGACCTTCAGCGCGAGCATCTTTCACCAGTATGGTGTGATCGAACTGAAAGATCAGCTCGCCGCCCTCAATCAACTGCTCGAGCAATATCCGACACTCGACAAGGACCGCGTGGCATTTTGGGGATGGTCCGGGGGCGGCTCCATGACCCTCTACGGCATGACCCACTCTGACGCGTTCAAGGCGGGAGTCTCGGTCGCACCCGTCACCGACCCGCGCAACTACGACAGCATCTACACGGAACGCTATCTCGGCCTTCTTAAGGATGTCCCCAACGGCTACGAACAAGGCGCGATCACCAAAGTCGCCGCCCAGTTGCACGGTTCGCTGCTCCTGGTGCACGGCACGAGCGACGACAATGTCCACTTCCAGAACAGCATCCAGATGATCGACGCACTGATCAAGGCTGACAAGCCGTTTCGGCTAATGGTGTATCCCAACAAAACCCACGGCATTGCCGGGACGGCCGCGCGCACGCACCTGTTCCAGCTCATTGAAGAGCATTTCGAGCACGAACTGAAATAGAGGAAAGCGAAATGCGCCGGATGAGCCTGGGCGACTTTGAGCTGAGCGCGTTTTCCGACGGAGTTTATCCGCTGGATGGTGGCGCATTCTTCGGAGTGGTGCCGAAGGTCATGTGGTCAAAGAAGGTGGTGGCCAACGAGAGAAACTTCATTAGGGCTGGACTGAATTCGCTGCTGGTGCGAACGGGGAAGCACAACGTGCTGATCGAGACAGGGATCGGCAACAAGCTGCCGGAAAAGATGATCAAAATCTACGGCCAGCCAGCCAAACTGCTCGAGAATCTCGCCTCTGGCGGAGTTTTGCCCGAAGACATCGATATCGTCATCAACACCCACCTTCACTTTGATCATTGCGGCTGGAACACGGTACGCATGGGCGATCGTGTGGTGGCCACCTTTCCCAAGGCGAAGTACTACGTGCAGGAAGGTGAGTGGCAGCATGCGCAGGAACAGCACGTACGCGACGCCGTCAGCTACATCAGTGATAACTACAATCCACTGATCGAGAGCGGGCAGATGGAGCTCCTGCGCGGCGACCGCGAGATCGTGCCGGGAATCTCAGTGCGGGTCTTTCCAGGGCACACCGCGCACATGCAGGCCGTGGTGGTGACGATTGGCGGCAAGACGGCCTGCTATATCTCGGACCTCATTCCCACCCGCTCGCATCTGGATCTGACCTGGGTGATGGCATTTGATTTGTATCCGCTGGAAACGATCAATAGCAAGCGGCGGTATTACGCGCAGGCATTGCCAGAGAAGTGGCTGACGGTGTTTACGCACGATGATGCAGTGCCGTGGGCATACCTGGAGGAAAGCGCTGGGAAGCTAGTGGCACGAACTGCGTAGGCCCAGACCCCTCGTCTGGTGGCGGAGCCTAGCGGGGATGGCTAGTTCTCTGCGGCCGGAGAGAGGACAGCGGAGCCGTGCTCCGCCGGGCAGACCAGGGAGTCTGCCTGTACAGGACCTAGCCTCGCTTCGAAAAAGTCTTCCACACGACGCAGAATCTCGGTAGCTTCCCGCGCCTCGTAGATCGCCTTGCGCAAGCCTGCCCCACCTGGCACACCGTGCGTGAACCACGACCCGAACTGCTTCATCTTGCCTGGCGCATCGGGGAATTTCTCCTCGATCAGCATGCTGAAGTAGGTGCGGATCATGTCGTAGCGGTCGGCCTCATCCGGCTCGTCGTAACGCGCGGTCGCGGTGTACTGCTCGATCTGGCGGAAGATCCACGGATTCGACGCAGCGGTGCGCCCGATCATGACGGCGTCGCAACCAGTCTGCGCGATCATGGCGCAGGCGTCTTCTGGAGTGCGGATGTCGCCGTTACCGATGACCGGGATCTTTACAGCATCCTTGACCGCGGCGATCCACTCCCAGCGCGCGTTGCCGCTGTAGCCCTGCTCGCGGGTCCGGGCATGAAGCGCGACCGCGCAGAGGCCGCAGGCTTCGGCCATCTTCGCCAATTCCACGCAAATGATTTCCTGGTCGTTCCAGCCGGCACGGAACTTCACGGTGAACGGGATCTTCACTGCCGCCCGAACCGCCGCGAAAATCCTTCCAATCGCCGGCAAGTCGCGCAACAGCCCCGATCCCCCATTGCACTTCACGACTTTCTTCGCGGGGCAGCCCAGGTTCAGGTCGACCAGATCGAAACCCAGGCCTTCCACCATGCGGGCTGCTTCAGCCATGACCTCGGGATTGCTCCCGAAAAGCTGCGCCGAGATGGGATGCTCGTCGTCGTAGAAGTGCAGGTAGCGCTTGGCCTTTTTGTCCTTGGCGCGGAGTACGCCGTCGGCCGAGGTGAACTCGGTCATGATCAGGCCGCAGCCGCTCAAGTTGCGGATGAAGCGGCGGAAGACGGTATCGGTCACTCCAGCCATGGGGGCGAGAACGGTCGCAGGCGCGATTTCCACCGCGCCCAGGCGAACCTTGGCCGGGACCGGAACAAGGGTCGCTTGTTCGGGACAGGGGTTGGCCGGTTTCTCCCAGTACTTGCGCACGTGGCTATTCTAGCGTGGGTGACAAGGCTAAGCCCTGATAACAGAAAGCCCTCGCCGCAGCGAGGGCTCGGAGCCTGTCTCGAACCGTCTTACTTCTTGGCCGTTTCGGCCTTGGCGTACTTGCGGCGGAAGCGCTCCACGCGGCCTGCGGTATCGAGCAGTTTCTGCTTCCCCGTGAAGAAGGGATGGCAGTTGGAACAGATTTCCACGTGCAGGTCGCCCTTATGGGTCGACCGGGTGGTGAAGCTGTTTCCGCACGCGCACATTACGCGAATTTCCTCGTATGCGGGATGGATGGATGCTTTCATGTCAGTTGGGAACCTCGATTCCGAAATTTTGATTGTACAGGAGGGTCGGAAGATTCAGCAAGGGCCAAGTCACTGATTGTACGGAGGTTGGTGGCAAGGATATGCTGGTGGCCGCGGGAGGCCGAGCAAGGGAACGCTATGTCCAACCTGGTGTCCTGGCACACGGTAACTGCACTCTGGATGGCCTGGCTCGTCTACTGGTTCGTGGGTGCCCTGCGCGTGCGCCGGAACGAACGAGGGGAATCGCAGGGCCAGCGGCTCCGCACTGCCCTGGTGCTGGCGGCAGGAGCTTACCTGATCTTCGCCCCGGTCGTGCCGTTTCGCCCGCTGAACGCGCGTTTCCTCGCCGACGCGAGGGCAATCCGTGCGCTGGCTCTGGGCATCGTCGTAGCCGGCCTTGCGATAACGGTCTGGGCGCGGCGCCACCTCGGTCAATTCTGGAGCGCCCGGGTTTCGCTAAAGGAGGGCCACCAGTTGATCAAGTCGGGACCTTACGCCTGGGTGCGGCATCCGATTTACAGCGGCATTTTCCTCGCTATGCTGGGAACCGCGCTCTTTGTAGGCGAATGGCGCGGGCTGTTGGGGACAGCGGTGTTCTTGGTCGGCCACTGGCTGAAGGCGCGGAGAGAAGAAGTTCTGCTGGCGGGCCAGTTTGGGACAGCCTACGAAGACTATTGCCAGCGCACAGGTTCGTTGCTGCCGCGGCTGCGCTAAAGCGAAAAACGGCAGGACCGACCTCCTGCCGTTCGCGATCGAACCTTGACTGGATTATTTCTTATTGACCGCTTTCTTGAGTTCCGCCCCTGGGGTGAACTTGGCGACTCTGCGAGCGGCAATTTTGATCGTGGCTCCGGTTTGCGGATTGCGTCCGTTACGGGCCTTTCTTTGCGAGACGGAGAACGTCCCGAACCCGATCAAAGCCACCCGGTCTCCCTTTTTCAGAGCAGCGGTAATGCTGTCCACTGCGGTGTCGATCGCCGTCGCCGCTTGCGTCTTGCTCATGTCGCAGGCTCCCGCGATACGGTCCACGAGATCAGCTTTGTTCATCGTCTCTCCTAGGCAGAATTCCAGTCTGCCCCAGCCCATTCCGGGGGAGGATTGCAGCAATATTGCCGAGGCGGAATTCTGATCGGCCCTATTGTGCCGCTACTTCGCGGGTTGTCAACTGTGAATAACTCGGAAAGCCGCGTCGTTGTTGCGTTTTGCCGTGCTCGCGGCGCACTTTTTCCGCATAAACGGGGGTTCCGGGGCACTCCGCCCACAGCAGTGATGAACTTGATTCCAAGATACACGTTGGTACATCCGCTCCAGATCTGATCGGTCCGCGCACGGCCGGTGACGGCTGCGCGATTTCCTCGGTTCTCCACAGAGACGCTCTCCGCTGCACAGGATGTACACAAACGGGCTCGCTTTGGGACTTGCGCAACTCGTGCCCGACGGTGCACAGTCGAAAGACGAGGACAGTATTTTCCAGATGAAGGTATCGGCCGAGATTTGCCCGCTTTGTGAAGGAACTGGTTGGAAGACGGTAAGTCAGAATGGGGATCGGCGCGTCGCGCGTTGTGACTGCCGCCTGAAGGTGCGGGCGGAAACCCTACTCGAGGCGGCACGCATCCCCAAGCGCTACGAGCATTGCGAGCTGTCGAGCTTTACTACGGATTTCCCCGGCGCTCATCCATCGCTGGCGATGGCGAATATTTCGGCAACGAAGTTTGCCCAGGAATATGATCCGGCCGATGGGACGGGCTTGCTACTGATCGGGAACATTGGGACGGGCAAGACTCATTTGGGCGTGGGCATTTTGAAGGAACTGATCCTCACGCGCGGAGTGACCTGCCTGTTCTATGACTACCGCGAACTGCTGAAAGAAATCCAGAATTCCTACAACGCCTCCGTGCGGACGACCGAGCTCGAAGTTCTGCGACCGGTTTTTGAGACCGAGGTTCTCTTCCTTGACGAATTGGGTGCGGTGAAGCCCTCAGAGTGGGTCTGGGACACGGTCAGCCTGATCCTCAACACGCGCTACAACCACAACCGGACGACCATCATCACCACGAATTTCGACGACCAGCCGCCGGGCGGAATGATGTCGTCGGTCAAAGCCGCCGCGCGCGAGGAGACTTTAGGAGACCGCATCGGGGAGCGGATGCGGTCGCGTCTGCACGAGATGTGCCGGATTATCAAGTTGGATGGGCTGGACTTCCGGCAGAAGTTCAGAAGTGCGAATTTTCGCTGAGAGGTGGTTCAACCGGCGATCGCGGGCGAATCCGTTTCTTCACCTCGCATCATGCAAACATGGTCGTCCTGAGCGCAGTGAGGCGACAGCCGAACGGAGTAGCAGGACCCCGCGGCCTGCCTCGGGCGTACAGGACGCAAGGGTCATTTCCATTGCGGCTCAACGTCCCTTGATCGCCTCGCCCGCAAACGCCATCTTCCGTCCCCACTTCTCTGCCAGGTCCTCCCAGCGAGGGTTCCGCGACTCGATTAGCGCAGTCTTCTTGGAGCAGCGCCAGCCTTTGAGCTGCTTTTCGCCCTCGATGGCCTTGCGCACATCATCGAAGCCTTCGAAGTACACCAGGCGCTCGCAGTGATACTTGCTGGCGAAGCCTTCAACCTCGCCGCTCTTGTGCTCGTACATACGGCGCCCGATATTGTTGGTGACACCGATGGAGAGAGTAGCGCGCAAGCTGGCGACGATGTAGGCCCAGTACTCGTGGTTCATCGTAGAAATGCTCGTCGAGGCCGGGCGCTGACGCCAGGCTGCGGAGAACGTGTCCCGGGTCAGGCTTCTCGCTTGAGAGCCTCAAACACGCGCTCGACCTGTCCCTGGGTTGCGTCCAGCGATCCCGAGTTGTCGATCACGAAGTCGGCTTGCTTGATCTTTTCTTCGTCGGTTAGCTGCGCCGCCATGCGGCGCTGTACTTCTTCCCGTGCCGGATCCGGCGGAATCTTGAGTCGCTCGGCGAAACGGCGCACTCTCTGCTCCTCGTTGCACGTCACAACGATCAAGCGGTCGAAATCATCGGCGGCTCCGGCTTCGATCATCAAGGCCGCCTCGACGATGGCAATGGCATGCGGGTCGCGACGGCCCAGCTCCTCCATCCATTCATTCTGTCTTTGGATCACTGCGGGGTGGACGATCCGGTTCAGTTCTTGCACGCGTGCCGGGCCACCGGCGCGTCCGAAAGCGGCTTCCGCAAGTTTCGGACGGCTGATGGTTCCGTCTGAACCGACAACGCCCGTGCCGAACCGGTGGACAACTTCGGTGTAGACCGCCTGGCCGGGCTGCATCAACTGGTGGGCGATGTGGTCGGCTTGAATGAAGTGGGCGCCGCGGGCGGCGAACATCTCGCCGACGACCGATTTACCGCTCGCCATACCCCCGGTAAGGCCAACTTTGAGCAACCAGCCCTCGCATCCATTGCGCCGCTACGGTCGAGCAGAGTGCGGAGTAACGCGGATTCCTCGGTCGTCCTCGCCGCGCAAGCGCGGCTAGGGACGGCTGGGAATGACAAAACATTAAGGAAGCTGAGTGGCACAACCAAACTCGTGCCCTTCCCGAGAGCAACCCGAGACGGCTTCTACTCTTCTTCGTCCTTCACTTCGCCGCGCTCGGACCTGGATTTCTCGATGATCTTCTCCTGTAACTGCGCGGGCACGATGTCGTAATGGTGCATTTCCATGTTGAAGCTGCCGCGGCCCTGGGTCATCGAAGTGAGATCGGCGCCGTAAGTCAGCATTTCGGCCATGGGGACTTCGGCCTTGATCACCGTGTTGCCGGCCTTGTTGTCCATGCCCTGGATGCGTCCCCGGCGGCTGTTCAGGTCGCCCATGATCGATCCGGCGAACTCGTCGGGGACGGTGATCTCGACCCCCATCACCGGTTCGAGCAGCGTGGGCTTGGCCACTTCCATGGCTTTTTTAAACGCAATGCGGCCAGCCATCTGGAACGACAGGTCGTTCGAGTCGACATCGTGATACGAGCCGTCGTAGAGCACGACTTTGAAGTCGACCACCGGATAGCCGGCGAGGTAGCCGCGTGCGGCGGCGTCTTTGATTCCCTTCTCAACCGCAGGAATGAAGTTCTTCGGGATGGCGCCTCCGAAGATGTCGTTCACGAACTCGAACTCACCGCCGCGCGCCAGCGGCTCCATCTTGATCTTGCAGTCGCCGTACTGGCCGTGGCCGCCGGTCTGCTTCTTATGGCGGCCCTGCACGTCGGCCTTGCCGCGGATGGTCTCGCGGTAGGGGACCTTCGGAGCTTTCAGGTTCACTTCGGTGTGGTATCGCTTCTTCAGCTTCGAGACGACGACTTCGATGTGCTGCTGCCCGGTGCCGGCGATCAGGAACTCTTTCGTCTGCGGGTCGCGGAAGAAGCGCAGCATGGCGTCTTCTTCCATCAGCTTGTGGATGCCGGGGCCCAGCTTGTCTTCGTCGGCGCGGCTCTTGGGCTCGATGGCAAACGTAATCGCGGGCTCGGGCAGGCTGACGCGCGGATACTGAATGGGAGCCGCCTTGTCGCCGAGGGTGTCTCCGGTGAGTGTGTCGCGCAGCTTTGCCACCGCACCGATGTCGCCGGCATGCAGTTCGGGAACGCCCACCGCGTTCTTGCCCTGCATGATGGAGATGTGGGACAGCTTTTCCTGCGAACTGCGGGTGAAGTTCTGCACGGTGGTCTCGTTCTTCAGTACCCCGCTGAAGACTTTGTAGTACGAGATGCGGCCTGCAAATGGGTCCGAGACGGTCTTGAAGACGTAGAGCGACATCGCGTCGGAATCGGCTACGTGCCGCTCTGGCGATTGCCCGTTCCCTCCCGCGATCCCGTGCAACGCGGTGTGCTCCGTGCCCGCCGGCGTATAGTCGGCGAGGAAATCCATCAACTTGTCGACGCCGATATTCCCCAAGCCCGAGGTGTAGAGAACGGGGAAGATCTTGTCGTCGCGGATGGCGTCGTGCAGTGCCGGGATGAGATGTTCTTCGGGGATGGTGCCCTTCTCGAAGAACTCCTCCATCAGCTTGTCGTCGCCCTCTGCCACCAATTCGACCAGCTTCTCGTGGGCCTCCTGGGCCGCAGCCGCCAGGTTCGCGGGGATATCACCTTCTTTGCCCTTGCCATTGCCGCCGAGTTCGTAGCTGTAGGCCTTCATGCGCACCAGGTCGATCACTCCGCTGAAGCTCTTCTCTTTTCCGATGGGCAACTGCAAGGGTGTCACCTGGCGGCCGAAGGCGCTTCTCAAAGATTCGAGCACGCGTTCGGAGTCGGCGCGGTCGCGGTCCATGCGGCTCACCACAATCACCCGCGGCAGGTTGATCTCTTCGGCGTAACCCCACACTCGCTGCGTAACGACTTCCACGCCGGCCACGCCGTCTACGACGACAAGGGCGGCTTCTACCACGGGCATCACGGTCTTGGCTTCGTTCACGAACATGTTGAAGCCGGGGGTGTCGAGCATATTGATTTTGGTCTTGCCCCACTCGGCAAAGGCGATTCCGGTGCCAATAGACATCTGGCGGGCAATTTCTTCCTCGTCGTAGTCGGTCGTGGCGCTGCCGTCGTCGACGCGGCCCAGGCGCTGCGTGGCTCCCGAGGTGTAAAGCGCGGCAGAAACAATCGAGGTTTTGCCTGCATGTCCGTGGCCGACCAGGGCCACGTTGCGGATATTTGCGCCTTCGTAAACTTTCACGGGTTCACTCCTCCAGCAGGCTGGAAACGAGACAGGCTCGGCCACAACCACGCGTCGGTCCTCGGTCGTCTGCTGAAGATCGGTCTGGCGGAAGACCGACAATAAAGACGAGATAAAAGTTCAGGACTGCCACGGGCCGGCCGGAACATCGCCTGCCAAAACTCAGGATGCTAACACGCCGGAACTTGCCGTCTCAAGCAAAGGCTCGCACTCTTGCGCCGGTGAATTAAGCCGAATTCCCCGATCAATCCGTTTCGCTCCCTCTCCCGAATGTACAAACCGTGGGCACAAATGGATTCCGCCCCAAATACTCAGGAGCGACTCTCATGAAAAAACTTACTCGGTTTCTCCATCTTTGCCTGATGTCGTTTGCCGCCGTAGCACCCGCCTATGCGGCTGCGCCACGGGCGACCACAGCGCCCGCCGAAAAGAGCCTGTATCAGCGCCTGAGCGGATACGACACCCTGGCCGAGGTCACCGATGAGTTCCTCACCGGGCTGGCGAGCGATCCCCAACTGGGCCGGTTCTTTGTCGGCTTGAGCGACGACTCCAAGACTCGCGTCCGCCAGCACGTGATCGATTTCCGGTGCGTTGCCAGTGGCGGTCCCTGCAAGTACACCGGTCGTGACATGAAGACTGCACACACCGGCCTGAATATCAGCGAGTCCGACTGAAATAAAAGCGTGCAGTACTTGGTTGGAACCCTTGACCAGTTCAAGGTTCCGGAAAGGGAGAAAGGGCAGGTGCCGGGAGCCCTCTCTGGGCTGAAATCCGACATCGTGGGGCGGTAGTGTCGTCTGGGGAAGCGCGGGCGAGGGGAGGACAGGACTGTTCTTCCCTACCGTCCATGCGCCTGTGATACCCGTCACGGGGGATTGTGCGCTGCCAGGAACTCGCCTATGCTTATGCGGTCGGCTTTGAGTCCTGCGATCACAGGAAATCGTTGGCGTTCGTAAGGCCCCCGGACCTCGAAGCTCTTTCTGCCAAGTTTGTGCACCGTTTGACGGCCAAAGCGCTGGTGTTGGTGTTGCTGTTCGGGACGTTTGTCCCGTTTGCAGCGAGCGCATTGACGAATCCCGCTCAGGTGCCGGGAGCGCATTGCACCCGGCACCCCGTTCCGGAGCGCACTGAGCCGTCGTCCGGATGCCATCACCACAACGCTACAGCAGAGACCGCCGCGGTCCCCCCCCTAGCTCGCGATCTTCGTTCCAAGCCCTGTTGTGATGAACATGCATGCTGCCGGTCCCAGGCGCGTACCCAATGGGCAAATGTCCGTCTGGGGGCTCCGCTTCAGCGGAGTGATCGCGCGCAGGAACCGGTTTCACGGCTGGCCGCACAATCGTACTCCGTCGATGTCGAACACTATCTCCCCGCGCGAGCTCCTCCCGCTCGCTAAAGAACCTTCTCAGGCTCTCTGAGAAGTCGCGATTTCCACGCGCAAGAATCGCGTGGATGTCTGGCACTCGGAGTTCCACCCACCGATGGTTCGTAAGACGGGGAGATTATGAAGAGCAGCCATTTTCTGACTGCATTACTTTTCGGGGTCTTGGTATTTTCGAGCCTCGCGAGCGCCACCATCTTCGGCTCAGTCCACGGGTTGATCCACGACCCACAGCACCGACCCGTGGAGGACGCCAAAGTCACGCTTCGCTCAACCAGTTCCGATTGGCTGCAGACGGCCAGCAGTGATACGGCAGGCGAATTTCAATTCGACAACGTCCCAATCGGCGACTACCGAGTGACGGTCGAGGCGGCCGGATTCGCACCGGAAGAGCAGAAGATCGTTCTCACCTCGGGCCGCGATGCCAAACCACACTTCTCTCTCACGGTCGCGCGCACCACGGTCACGGTCGAAGTTCAGGATGTCGCACCCGCCGTCAATCCGGAATCTTCGACCAGCACGAACCTGGTGAGCCGCGATGCCATCCGCGAGACTCCGGGGGCCGACGCCGCCAACAGCCTGGCCATGGTCACTGACTACACCCCGGGCGCCTACATGGTGCATGACCAGTTGCACATCCGCGGCGGGCACCAGATCTCCTGGTTGCTCGACGGAGTACCGGTGCCAAACACCAACATCGCCTCGAATGTAGGCCCGCAATTCGACCCCAAGGATGTGGACTACATGGAAGTCCAGCGTGGCGGTTTCAATGCCGAGTACGGCGACCGCACCTACGGCGTGTTCAACGTGGTTACGCGCTCAGGTTTCGAGCGCGATCGCCAGGGAGAGGTGCTGCTCGGCTACGGCAGCTACCACAACACCGACAACCAGATCAGCTTCGGCGATCACAGCGAACGCCTCGCCTGGCTGGGAAGCTTGTCGGGCTACCGCACGGATCTCGGGCTCGAGACGCCGACCAGGCATGTCATTCACGACCTGGGCGCGGGACTCGGCGGATACGGCTCTTTGATCTTCAACCGGTCCGCTTCCGATCAATTGCGCCTGATCTCTTCGGTGCGCGGAGACCATTACCAGGTGCCGAACACCCCGGATCAACAGGCTTCCGGCGTCCACGATATCGAGAACGAGCGCGACGCTTTCGTCAATCTGACGTGGCTGCATTCCATCAACCCGAACACCGTTCTGACCATCTCGCCGTTTTACCACTTCAATCGCACCCACTACTTAGGCGGCTACAGCGGAGTGCCCGATCCATCAGTCGTTATTCCTGAAGACGACCGCGGCTCCAATTACATCGGGGGCGTGGTTTCGCTTGCGTACCGCAAGGGAATTCATAACCTCAGCGGGGGAGTGCAGGTGTTCGGGCAGCGTGACAACCAGTTTTTCGGCGTGGTGACCAGCGCTGGCAGCAATCCGCCGATTGCCGAGCGTGAAACAGTGTGGGGCAGCACCACTGCGCTGTTCCTGCAGGACCAGGTCAAACTCACTTCCTGGCTTACGGTGAATGGTGGGGTGCGCTTGACCCACTTCAGCGGCGCTGCTCCTGCCGGATCGAACCTGCCCCGAGTTGTCGACAACGCTGCCGACCCACGGATCGGCGCGGCGGTGCAAATTCCCAAGCTGCATTGGGTAGCGCGGGCATTCTGGGGGCGATACTACCAGGCGCCGCCTCTGCTCACGGTTTCCGGTCCGCTCATTGAGCAGTGCGCTGCACAAGGCTGCCAGTTTGCAGCTTTGCGCGGCGAGCGCGACGAGCAGCGCGAATTTGGACTCACCATTCCCTTGGCGGGCTGGACCGTCGACGCGAGCAATTTCCGCACCGCAGCCGAGAAGTTCTTTGACCACGATGTGCTCGGCAACTCGAACATCTTCTTTCCGCTGACACTCGAGCGGGCGCGTCTGCACGGGTGGGAGGTCACGGCGAACTCCCCTCGCATCGGCGGGGTGGCTTCCTGGCACTTGGCGTATGCACACAACTATTCCCAGTGGTCTGGAGGCGTGACGGGAGGCCTGGTCAGCGGCACCAACTGTGACAGCCCTGTTTGCTACCTCGATCACGACCAGCGCGATACGGTCAGCACTGGCCTGAATTTCAAGTTCCCCTGGAAGTTCTGGTCCGCCTGCAACGTGAACTATGGCTCGGGATTCCTCGACGGCGGAGGGCCGGGACACCTGCCCGCTCATACCACGGTCGATCTCTCGATCGGCAAAGCGTTCGGCGAGAACTGGAATCTGCGCTTCAGCGCCCTCAATCTTGGAAACAACCACTACATGCTGGACAACAGCAACACCTTCGGGGGGACACATTTCGCCAATCCGCGAGAACTGGCGTTCCAACTGAAGTACCGGTTCCGTTTCTAGCTGGATAAGAGGCTCTTTCAGACCGGAGCGCGCAGGAAAACTAACTCGCCGCCACCGGCTTCTTCCCGAGCCGCGCGGCGAGCCCGTGCAACGTGGTTTGTGTTTCGGGGGACCACCACCAGGCATTCACTTGCCGCAGTTCGGCCTCGAGATCTGTTTCGAAACAGACCGTCAGGTCCGCGCGAGCCAGTCTGCGCGTGCTGTTCATTGCTGCCGGTGGTACCTCAAGTAAGCCTTGGCACCAGCGAATCGCACGATCGACGACTTCATCGGCGGGAATCAGTTCGTCGACCAATCCAAGCGCAAGAGCCTGCTCGGGAGAGAGGAGCACCCCGCCAACTCCCAGCCGCTCGGCTTGCCGTGGACCCACCAGGCGTCGTAATGCCGCCAGGATCACGGGCGGCAGAGGAATACCGACCTGTACCTCATTCAGCCCGAGTTTGAAGTCCCCCTGGGCCATGAAGCGATAGTCGCAGAACAACGCCAGCACCGTTCCACCGGCGGGAGCGTGCCCGGTGATGGCTGCGGCAATTGGGATCGGAGAGATGGCTAAGGCTTGCAGCAAGCCATAGAATTCGCGCCAAAGGGTTGCGATCCGTACCCGGTCGTAGCCGAGCAGGAGGGGCACGTCCAATCCGCCCGAGAATCTGCCGGGCGCCCCGGACAACACCAAGGCCCGTTTGCCAGTCGCGGCAGCTCCTTCGATCGCCTCGCGCAAAGCGATGATCATCTCACATGAGAGCGCATTCGCGGGCGGCCGGTTGAGACGCCATTCTTGAATCGAGCCATGTTCCAGAGTTGAAAGCATATGGAGAAAACCGACGGAGGATTATCGGCGAGGCTGAGGATTCAGAGCGATCTGCCTGCCGCCGGGACGCGGTCGGCTTAGCCCCGCGTGACCTTTTCAATCTCTGCACGGAGTTCTTCGTACGACGCCGCCCCCGGATGATAGTAGGCGATCTTTCCCTTGCGATCAATCAGGACCAGAGTAGGAGTCGTGCTCGAACCATAGACTGTGAAATTACTCTTGCTCACCGGGACAGAAATTCCTTGCAATCCGGGATAGTATCGTTGCCACACGTTCTTGATGTAGGCGAGTTCTGCCGGGGGCGTGGCCTCTTCTCCACGCTCGGCATAACCGTAGCGTTGCGTGGGGGCGATGATGGTGAGCTCCGTGAATTCGGAACGCAGGCGGGCGATGATCGGCCCCTCCCCCTTGCAGTCCACGCACCAGTGCGCCCAGAAAAACAACAGCTGGGGAGTTCCCTTCAGTTGCGCTGCGGATGCCGGCGGGGCCCCGAAATACTCGGTCGACTTGAGCGGGGGAGCGGGCTGCCCTCCCAGTATCAGCAGGTTCAGATTCTTGTGCAGACGGTTCGCGATCGAAGTATTTCCGTAAGTCTGCAAGGCCCTGCGCAACACTGCCGTCGCCTGCGCTTTGTGCCCTTGTCCCGCCAGAGCTAAGGCCTGGACTTCATACCCGGCCCCAATCGCAGTGGCCAGATGATCATCGGAATCGACTGAGCGCCCCTTGATTTGTGGGGCGGCAAGCATCAGGGTCTGACTTGCATAGGTTTCCGCTTGCGGATAACGCTCGAGGGCCAGAGCGCCGCGCCCCATCCACGAGAGGGCCTCAAGATATTCAGGAGTCACTCCAAACTTGGCCCGATAAGCCCCCAGCGCTGATTCGGCGGAAGGAAAGTCCTGCTGGGTGAGGGAACGTCGGACGTCTTCTACGATGCCTGCAAAGCTCAATGCAGCAGAAAGGCAAACGACTGCGAATCCGCCCAACACCAATCTACGAATCATGCTTTCATGATGAATGGAACCCGGGGAAGTCGCAACCATTTGCAGTGCTTGCGGCGTCTGGGTTAACAAAATACAGCGCACAGAAGCGGCATAGGGGAGCGGGTCACCCCGCCTCCCCTGCCACACCACCGTACATGCGGGTCCGCATACGGCGGTTCGGCGGATTAAGCTAACCCCGTGC
>Ga0306924_10002230_pt1 | contig 18211 bp, 16 predicted proteins | sample sta12Can44000111_FD_203756 | JGI IMG/M metagenome (GOLD analysis project Ga0306924, IMG submission 203756) | Lab enrichment of tropical soil microbial communities from Luquillo Experimental Forest, Puerto Rico - statanox.12C.anox.44.000.111 (v2)... | ecosystem: Environmental > Terrestrial >...
CAAAAAATTTGACCCGATCCCCGGGTTTTAACTGCAAATGATCGCGAATGGCCTTGGGGATCGTCGCCTGACCCTTGCTGGTGAGTGCAGATTCCATCTATAGGTCCATTACTTTTTTCGAAAAGTAAGACCCACGCTGAACATAGTCAAGCGGTTCCGCTGGCCCCAGCGTCGTCATCCGTTGGCCTGCGGATCCGCGACCGGTCGACCCAAGCGCCCGGACCTGGCTTCGCCGCTGCGACCAGGCGTCCGACAGGAGGTGGCGACGAATTTGCGGCACGGCGACTGCGAGCCGGCCGCCTCGACGCGCAAGGTGTCACGGGTCGATTTCGCCGAGACCGCCCGCACCCCTGATTCACCTGTTTTATCAGGTCGAGATCAGGACTTCCCAAGTTCCTAATCGAGGATTCTTAGCCCGCTCACAATCGCTGTCGCCCGTGACGATAAAAGGAGACTGTGGCAATTGCGCGGTGGTTACCTAGAAATCGCTGAATGACTTGGGGTTTGGACAGCACGACCACCTCACGGCGGTTCGTCGGCGACGGCGAGGAGGCGGACGAGAGGGGGGCCCTGCTCGACAGCCTTGTGCACCCCGACAGCGGCATCGCCTCACTGTCGATCGCCTTGGGCTGCGACGCCTCGCAATTCGACCTCGACGGCCCATTGCCCGAGATTCCGGAGAGCAACGCCAGCAAGAGCGGCCGCGAGTGGGTAATCGAACGCGCCCGCCGCGACAATCTGACGGTCCGACAACTGGCCCAGATCGCCGGCGGCTACGGCGGCCTCGCGATGGTCGGCACCCCGAGGATGATCACCGACCAGATGGAGGAGTGGCTCTACAGCGGCGCCCGCGACGGCTGCACATGATGTTCCCATGGGTCCCTGGCGGTCTCGACGACTTCGTCGACCGGGTCGTCCCTGAACTCCAGCGCCGCAAACCTCTTCCGCCGCGCATACGAGGGCCGGACCCGCGCGAAAACCTCGGCCTGCCGCGCCCGGAGAACCGGTTTTCGAGAAGCGCGGGTTTTAACCCGGAGCACCGGCCGTTTGCGCCGAGAGCGAAATGGTTCTGGCCGCGTTGTGGCGTGGGCATCTGCACTGTGCGAGTCGGAGCAGCCAGCTCGCTCCTTTGCTGCTGCGGATCGGCTGACGCCTTTGCGCCGAAAGCGGGGATTCCCCGGCTGGATTTTTGTGAACCACCGACTTGATGCGTCTGTCGGCTCCAGGGTTACCCCAGCTATTATTTAGCTGCTGCCGCTGGCGACGCAGCTCCCATTCTGCCCTCAAAATCATCCAGGGCAGCCACTATACGGTGTAGCAATGGCACGAAGCCTTTAAAGTCGATGGATGCTGCCTGCGGCTTGATAATTTTCTCCGCAAAAACCTGTTTCGAGTAACTGTCGTGATCCCCGTGCTTATGATTTGGATCGAAAGGCTTTCCATCGATCGTAATTGTTAATAGCTCAGGCGGGAAGAAATCCTCGATGCAGGTTTGCTCTTTGTCAGGGAGCGATGGTGTTTTGATCAAATAAAGATTGTGTTTCAGATGATAAAACGCCTCCGATGAGGTGTGCGTAACCGTTATGTTGCAGAGGCTCTTTGCAACTCCAAAAAGCTTTTCCCGCGCACCCGCGTCGTTGTCAACGACGATGATGACAGGAAATTCCATGGGGCGGTGTCCATACTTCGCTTCTATAGTCCTATACTCATTTATAAGGAAGCTTAGATCCCCCGTTCCGCCGCCGAGTTGCAAGACATCGCGAACCGTATCGGTGTAATTGAGGAAGCGTAGGGCGTTAATAAACTTTCCGTTTTCCATCTCGCCGAGCCGCGGGTGGAACCCGGTCAGATAGCGGATGGCGTATTTCAAATACACAACATCCGTTTTTCCCTCCGTCACAATCAAAGGTCGCCTCGGCCTCACGAAGTTTTTATAGAACAAGAACTTTCGATAAAGCTTGCGCGCGGCTATTGGTTTCTTCTTCTTTTCGTCGGCTTCGCGTCTATCAGAATGGTTTTTCACCCGGTAAATATGTTGGAGGATTCCGTCCAGTGGAGGCAAATTGCTTATGGCCGTATCGTCTTCAATCCTGCGATAGCTGCCGTCCGTGAAAAGATGCTGACACATAGCGCGCGCGAAACGGTAGTACTCGGCACGAATGTTCACTTTATCGTTGACGGTAAGTCCTGTCGCCATCTGGCGCGAGCCCCGGTATTGCATGCGAGTCTTCGCCGGATTTATCTGAAATCCGCCGCGTTCGATCGTCTGGCGCAATGGTGCGCCGAGTTCCCATTGATGCGTCCCGGGCACCTGGTAGGCTAGCTCAGGCGGAAAATCCTTTCGGCCTGTGGAGAAAGTGATGTCGTCGACGAAACGCGAATAGGTGCATTTGTGCTGTCTCGCTAGGCGCGCCAAGCGGACGTCCAAAATGTGCGTGACGACGTTGGATATTACGGGCGAACAGGGACTCCCCTGGGGAAGCACGTGCTCGTCACAAGCGATTTGCGCGATCACCGTCGCGACTTTTTCTTGAAGCGACCAGTTGTTATCCTTCATGAAGACTGCGCGGACTCGCCCGAAGTTGATCGAGGGGAAATAATCCTGCAGATCGAGATTGAGGACGTAGCGCCGGCGCTTATGCAGTGCGGCATTCGTGATGATGGAGCGCTTCCTGACAAATCCATGCGCGAGAGGCCGACGCTGCGGCGCCCCTTTAAGGAGATCATCGAGGCAATCGGAAAGCAAGTTCGCTAGACGCCGCTGCGCCAGTTTCAATTGCGGTACCGGGGCCCGGATGCGACGAACGCCCCCGCTACGCTTCGGTATGTCGAACGCGATGTATTTCGGATCAAGCTTATAAAGCGTATGGGCCAGCCCAGAGGGCGTGAAGTTGAGGATCACGGCGAGGTCTGCCAAGCTCGTGGCAGCGCGCAGCTTCTCGATCCACTCCAATGTTCGGATATCCTGCCGAGAATGGGCTTGCGGGCACTCTTAGGCGTCTGGCGAATCAGCTATCGCATCATTCAGAGTGCATGAGGGGATCCATGGAGCAATGCCCCGTGGCATCTTTGTCTTATGTCGCGAATCTTCGACAACAAATCTGCCCGCAAGCGTGTTACAGATTGAACACTTCGACGGAGATTAATCAAGTGCCTTCCGCGCTTTTAAACCTAAATTGTTGAGCAATCCGCGGCGGTACTCCGGCCGGGCTCGGCCCGATTCCAGCGCCTTCGCGGCAAGCGCGGCTGCTGTCGTCGAGGATTATCGACCCACGGTCCGCCGCGAACTGTTCAGCTGTCGTGAGGGGCGCGCATTAGGGAGGCGGCAGCCGGATCAGTCGCGCTTGCGGTTCGCGCAACCCGTCTCGGCACACCGGCTTAACGTTAATCTCGGGCTTTTGGCGCCTGGCTTGTGCAAGGCCATTTGCAGCCGCAACCGCGTTTCCGCGCCGCCGCCAAATGCCTTGTCGAGACGGATCGCCATGTCGGCCGAAATGCCGCTTTTGCCGTTGACCAAGTTGTTCAGGGTCTGCCGCGTTACCCCTAATGCCTCGGCCGCCTCGGTGATCGTGAGCCCCAGCGGTTCGATGCAGTCGTGCCGCACCGAAAGGCCGGGGTGGGGTGGGTTTTTCATCGTTATCGCCGGGCCTTTCTAGTGCACCGGCTCAAACAGATGATTCAGAGCCAACCGCGAATGCTGGCCATGCCAAATTGGCATTGTTATATTGATAATAAGTGAGTCTATGTGGTATATTTGCAGTGTCGAAGCTTAACCTATCATCCGCTGGAACGCACGACAGAGGTCATTCGATTGTGATCACCGCAACCAGAAGAGCCGCAGACCAGCGGTATTCCCGCTGTTATTTGCCTGGCCGAACCGTTCCCGGGCCAGGATTTCTGCGGCTTAGGGACGGCAACTCGCTGATAATTTCCTGCAGAAACAGCAAAAACAGCGAAAACCCAATATGGCCGATCCAACCGCGCACTGATTATCCGCACCTTTATGAATGAATCAGAACACTCGTGGTAATCGAGCCAATAATCAGCAAAATCGCCCCTCAACGGATGCAGTCGGAAGCCGGGCAGGTCGAGTTGCTGGGGGCCTGTCGCCTCGTCAAAAATGCGGGCGATCTTGTCGGCGTAACCCGGGTTCAGCTCGCGTCGGTCGTCCTGTTCGTAGAAGCGGCGCAGGCCGCGATGCCGAAGTCGGCGTATCATGCGGGTCTGATGTGGTGACAATTGTCACTTGTCAAAACCGCTGCGCTCGCTTAAGTCCTGCGACCAAAGCGGCTAGCTGCTGATTTGCGCAGAAGCAGCAAACGGGTGAGATGGCCACCCGAGTAAGTGGCAATAGGACCACGTCTGCTCGGTGCTCGCGCGGACTGCCCTCGGTGCAAAGCGGGGAGCACGATGTTGCGCGCGTCCTTCTCGGCCCTGGCATGGGCTGAAAAGGCAGGAGCGTCGTCATTCCGGGGCGCGGGCTGTGCCCGCGAGCCCGGAATCAATGAACACTGGCCAGAGAAACCATTGGTTTTGTCGGTGTTCATAGGTTCCGGGCCCGGCCCCCTGTTCAAGCCAGGGGCAAGCTCTGACGGGCCGTCCCGGAACGACACGTGAGTTTTTCCGCAGCCTGCTGGTGCTGGTCGATGCGGGGTTTGGCCGGCGGCGCTAGTCGAGGCGCTTGTTTTCGATTTCCTTCGTCGCACGCTCGCGTTCGCGTGACTCCGCAGCGCGCTCTTCCTTGGGGCGGCCGAAACGAACGCGGTTTTCTTTCGCCCGGGCCTCGGCCTCGGTGCGCCGATGGTTTTTGCGGTATCGGTTCAGGTTGATGATCATCGCTAGAAAGCCTTCGCCTCAGAAAAGAATGCCCGTTGGGCGTTCCGGGCACTGTAACCATCGTTCGCCGTAGCGCAATCTCGCCAACCGCTAACGCGCCGTTGAGGCATTTGCCGCAGAGTGTCATTTTAGCGGTGATCCGACAGCTTGGACGCTCGCTTGACGAGGGCAACGGCTAGGATCGCTCGCAGCCTCGGGTTCGCGCTCCGATGTTTGGAAGAATGTTGGGCTTCCTGTCCGCCGACATGGCGATCGATCTCGGCACGGCGAACACGCTCGTCTACGTCAAAGGGCGCGGCATCGTGCTGAACGAGCCTTCGGTCGTGGCGATCGCCAGTATGAAGGGCCGCAAGCAGGTCCTCGCGGTCGGCGAGGAAGCCAAGCTGATGCTCGGCCGCACTCCAGGGAATATTCAGGCGATCCGGCCGCTGCGCGACGGTGTCATCGCGGATTTCGAAGTGACGGAAGAAATGATCAAGCATTTCATCCGCAAGGTGCAGAACCGCCGCAGCTTCGCCACCCCGCAGGTCGTCCTGTGCGTGCCCTCCGGCTCGACCGCGGTGGAGCGGCGCGCGATCCGTGAATCGGCCGAAAGCGCCGGCGCCCGGCGGGTGTTTCTGATCGAAGAGCCAATGGCGGCGGCAATCGGCGCCGGTCTGCCGGTGACCGAGCCGAGCGGCTCGATGGTCGTCGATATCGGCGGCGGCACGACTGAAGTGGCGGTCTTGTCGCTCGGCGGCATCGTCTATTGCCGGTCGGTTCGAATGGGTGGCGACAAGATGGACGAGGCAGTCATCGCCTATATCCGCCGCAACCACAATCTGCTGGTCGGTGAGAGCAGCGCCGAGCGCATCAAAAAGGAAATCGGTTCCGCTTGTATGCCCGAGAACGGCGAGGGGAGGGTGATGGAGATAAAAGGCCGCGATCTGATGAACGGTGTTCCCAAAGAGATCGTTATCAGTGAGCGGCAAATCTCGGAAAGCCTCGCCGAACCGGTCGGCTCGATCATCGAAGCGGTCAAGGTGGCACTCGAGCACACCGCACCCGAACTCGCCGCCGACATCGTCGACAAGGGGATTGTGCTGACCGGCGGGGGCGCCTTGCTCACCAATCTGGACCTGGTGCTCCGTCACGCCACCGGTCTCCCGGTCTCGATCGCCGACGACCCGCTGAGCTGTGTAGCGCTCGGCACGGGGCGCGCTCTCGAAGAGATGAGAACCCTGCGGAATGTGTTGATCAATACGTGGTAGCAACCGACGGCTCGCGATGGAATTCGGTGAGCCATGGCCTGAGGCAATGGGTCGATGCGGATCTCTGCAGCCCGCCGCGCTACGATAGAGCGCGCATCCGTTTCTCTGCTGGTCGTGCTCTCGGCGGCGATGATCCTCCTCGGCAAGGCCGATCAGGTTGTGCTCCAATCCTTGAGGAGCTACGTGATGGATGGCGCCGCTCCGGCGCTGGATGTGCTTTCGCGCCCCGCCGCGGCCCTCGCTACCGCCGCCCATCGCGTTCTCGGCTTCATGACGGTCTACAGCGACAACGTCCGGCTCGCCGAGGAGAACGAGAGACTGCTCGGATGGCAGCAGGTCGCGCTGAGGCTCTCAGCCGAGAACGCGCAGCTTCGCGACCTGACGAAGCTGGTGCCGGAACCTCGGATTTCCTTTGTCACGGCCCGGGTGGTTGCGGATTCGGGCGGCGCTTATGTTCGCACTCTGATGATCGATGCCGGTCGCGATAACGGGGTGGCGCGCGGCCAGGCAGCGATGACCGGTGAGGGTTTGGTCGGCCGCGTCTCTGAGGTGGGGGCCAGGGCAGCACGCATCCTGTTGATCACCGATTTGAACTCGCGCGTGCCGGTCGCCGTCGACGGTACCCGCCAACGGGCGATCCTTGCTGGCGACAATTCCGCCCGACCGAGCTTGCGTTACGTCGACGCCGGCGGCGGCATAAAGATCGGCGACCGGATCGTCACCTCGGGCCAGGGCGGGGTATTCCCGCCGGGACTTCCGGTTGGGGTCGTCGTCAGCGTGGATAGCGAAGCGCCCCAAGTGGAGCCCTACGCCGCGCTGACTCGGCTCGACTACCTCCGCGTCGTCGATTATGGCCTCGCCGAAGCCTTGCCCAATCCGTCGACTGTCGCCGGACGTGGCGGCAAGCGGGCGGATACCCAGGCCAGCGGCCCACCGCCACTGCGTCGCTGAGCGGCGCGCCGCCTGCCCGCGATCTCGCTTCGGCCCTTGGGAGCCCGAACCGAAACCATGGTCAATGTGCTGCCGATTGCGACGACAGTAGTCGCAGCGCTCTTGTCCATCGAACCGCTGCGTATCGGCGGCTTCACGGCGCTGACGCCGGCCTTCACGTTGATGGCTGTCTATTACTGGACGCTCTACCGCCCGGATCTGCTGCCGGCTCTGTCCCTGTTCATCATCGGCGTGATCCAGGACCTGCTCTCGGGCGGGCTGCCGGGAGCTACCGCGATCATGCTGTTGCTTGTCCGAGCGATCGTATCAGGGCATCGTCATTATTTGGTCAACCAGCCATTTCCGTTCATATGGGCGGGCTTCACCCTGCTGACCGGCGGCGCGATGCTGTTCTTATGGGCATTGCACTCGCTGCTTGCCGGGAATGTCCTGGAGTTGCGCGAGCCGATCCTCCGTGCGGTGCTGACGATTTCGATGTTCCCGGTCGCCAGTTTGCTCTTGGGCCGCACGCAGCGCGCGATGATCGGTGCGGGGTGAGCGGCGATGCGGCGAGATGCGCGGCGTCAGCAACTGTTAACCCGGCGCGCGGTGATCCTTGCGGGCGGCCAGGCGCTGGTTCTCGCGGCGATCGGCGCTCGGATGTACCAGCTGCAGATCACCCAGTCCGAGCGCTACGCGCTGCTCGCCGACGAGAATCGGATCAGCCTGCGGCTGATCGCGCCGGTTCGCGCGAGAATTGTCGATCGCTTCGGGGTCACGCTTGCCGAAAACCGGCAGAACTATCACCTCGTCATCGTCCCCGAGCAGGCGGGCGACATCGCGGCGACACTCGACGCCCTCGACACGCTGATCCAGGTCGGCGAAACCGACCGCAGGCGCGTCTTCCGCGAGATCCGGCGCAAGCATTCCTTTGTGCCTGTCATCGTCCGCGCCAATCTGAGCTGGGAGGAAATGGCGCGCGTCGAGGTGGCAGTCGCGGAGCTGCCCGGGGTTTCCATCGACCAGGGCGTGACCCGTCATTACCCGCTCGGTGAGCTCACCGCGCATGTCGTCGGCTATGTCGCAGCAGTATCCGAGCAGGAGCTGGATGGCGACCCACTGCTCGAACTGCCCGACGTCCGGATCGGCAAAAGCGGCGTCGAGAAGTCGCAGGACGCGGAATTGCGCGGCAAGGCCGGGACGAGCCAGGTCGAAGTGAATGCGCTCGGCCGCGTCGTCCGTGAGCTCGGCCGCGTCGCCGGAAAGCCGGGGCAGGACGCAGTCACGAGTCTCGACGTCGTCATGCAACAGTTCGTCACCCGCCGCTGCAGCGCCGAGCAGAGCGTCGCCTGCGTCCTGCTCGATGCGGTGACCGGCGACGTGCTGGCCCTGGTTTCGAGCCCGAGTTTCGATCCGGTGCCGTTCTCGGCCGGACTCACCTCGGCGATGTGGCAGGAGCTTTCCAACGACCCGCGCAAGCCGCTTTCCAATAAGGTAATCGCCGGCGTCTACCCGCCCGGCTCGACATTCAAGCCGGTAGTTGCGACGGCCGCGCTGACAGCGGGAGTTCTGACCCCCGAGACTTCGTTCACCTGCCCGGGCTACCTCCAGTTCGGCAACGTGACGTTTCACTGCTGGCGGCATGGCGGACACGGCACCTTGCGGCTGCGCGACGCCATCAAGAAGTCCTGCGATGTCTTTTTTTACGAGACGGCGCGGCGGGTCGGGATCGATCGGCTCGCGGCGATGGCCCACCGGTTCGGGTTTGGCAGCCTTCTCGGCCTCAACATCCCGGGCGAGCGGCCGGGCCTGATCCCGAGCCGCGAATGGAAGTTTGCGACCACCGGAAGCGCATGGTCACAGGGGGAGACATTGATCGCGGGGATCGGCCAGGGGTCGGTGCTGGCGACGCCGTTGCAGCTCGCCACAATGGTCGCGCGGCTCGTCACCGGCCGTGCCGTGTCGCCTCGGCTCGTGCGCCCGGAAGGGCTGATGTCGCCCGGCGGCGGCCGTGCGGCGGGCGACTTCCCGTCGCTCGGCCTCCATCCGCGCACGATCGCGTTTGTGCTCGATGGAATGAATGCGGTCGTCAACGAGCAGGGCGGCACCGCTTATGCCGCGCGCATCCCCGAGCCGGGTCTTGCGATGGGCGGCAAGTCGGGCACTTCGCAAGTCCGCCACATCAGCGACTACGAGCGGACGCACGGCTTTCGCAAAATACGCCAGATCCCCTGGAAGCAGCGTGACCATGCGCTGTTTGTCGCCTTTGCCCCGGTCCGCGCGCCGCGCTATGTCTGCGCGACGGTGGTCGAGCACGGCGGCACGAGCGGCGGCGGCGGCTCGGCCGTTGCGGCGCCGATCTGCCGCGATGTCCTGCTCGAGGTGCAACGGCGCGATCCCGCGCGACGGGTGCCCGGCGAGAGTGGCGTCGCGATCCTCGACACCGGCAGTCACCAATCGGCGACCCAGGGCGGCTGAGCCGTGGCCGGCCTGACCTCCGATTTCGAGCGCGAGCCCGGGTTTGCCGACAAGCTCCGCGGCATCAGCTGGGGGCTGGTGCTGCTGGTGTTCATTGCCGCGTCATGCGGTATTGCGGTGTTGTACTCGGCTGCCGACGGCAATATGCAGCCCTGGGCCGCAACCCAGATGATCCGTTTTGCAATCGCGCTCGTTCCTATGATCGGCGCGGCATTTCTGGGGATCCGACAATGGTTTCGGGCAGCGTATTGGGCCTACGCAGTTGCACTGGCACTCATTGTGGCCGTCGATTTGCGCGGATTTGTCGGCATGGGGGCGCGCCGCTGGATCGATCTGGGGTTGATCCAGCTGCAGCCGTCATCGTTGATGAACATCGCGCTGGTGCTCGCTCTGGCGCGCTATTTCCATGTTCGCACGGAGGAGGATGTCGCGCGGGTTCGTTTCCTCCTGGTGCCGGCGCTGATGGTGCTGACACCAGCGGCGCTGGTGCTGAAACAGCCCGACCTCGGCACAGCGATCATGCTATTGCTGACCGGAGCGGTGCTGTTTTTCATCGCTGGGGTACGTCTACGTTTCTTCGCATTGACGGGCTTCGCCGTCGCGGCCGCCGCGCCCACCGGTTGGCATTTTCTCCGCGACTACCAAAAGAACCGGATCTACACTTTTCTCGATCCGGAAAGCGATCCGCTGGGCGCCGGTTATCACATTCTGCAATCGAAGATCGCCCTCGGCTCGGGTGGGTTTTTTGGTCGGGGTTTTTTGAACGGCAGCCAGAGTCATCTGAGCTTTTTGCCGGAAAAGCAGACCGATTTCATCTTTACCACATTGGCCGAAGAATTCGGTTTTATCGGCGGGGTTGCTCTGCTCGCGCTCTATAAGATGATCGTCGGCTACGGGTTTGTGATCGCCCTGCGATGCCGCAGCCATTTCGGTCGCCTGCTCGGGCTCGGCATCGTGACCAATTTTTCGCTCTATGCGTTCATCAACACGGCAATGGTCATGGGTCTCATTCCGGTCGTCGGCGTGCCATTGCCACTGGTGTCCTACGGCGGCACGGCCATGCTTGCGGTGATGTTCGGCTTTGGCCTTTTGTTGAATGTCGGCGTTCACCGAGAAGCCCGGCTCGACGGAGGAGGCGAGATCCATCCCGATTAGGAACCCGCGACTTAGAATTCGACGATCTGCTGCTGGCACCCTGGCAACGGCTTCGGCCCGAGACGCGACGCCGAGCTTTCGGAACAGCGCTTCGATGTGGAACTTGACGGTATGCGGCGAAAATCCCGAGCAACCGCGCCGTTTCCTTGTTGGTCAGGCCGTTGCGGAGAGCGCCGAGCACCTCGATTTCGCGCGGTGTCAGCAGGATCGGCGGTTCCTCTGGCAGCCACTCGAAAGTTCGAGGCGGTAGAGCCGGCGTGCGCACGATTAGCCCCGCCGCGACGGCCCGCAGCGCAGCATCGACCTGAGCCGCGGCGGCATCCGGCGGAAGGAGGCCAGCGAAAGCTTCATTGACGGCACCGATCGCCACCGCCGCGGCTGGCAGGGTGGCAGCAGCTGTGCCGTCGGTTAGAACCGCATCGGGTGACGCACCCGGCCCCACAATCCGATGCCCGCATTGTCCGACGAGAGCCGCGAGCCGGCCCTGCTCCGCCGGGCTCGACGCCAGCACCGCAACCCGAAGGACACCTGAAATCGAAACCGCCGGTGCGCTCATGAGGCTGGCCGAATCCCCACGGTCACCTGAATGGAAAGCGGCTTGTCCGCCCGGACCAGACGCAATTCGAGTGGCTTCCCGACCGAGTCGGGCTCGAGATGCCGGGCCAGCATCGCTAGGCTGGTGACACTCTCATCGGCGATCGCAACGAGAATGTCACCGGCGTGCAGGTTTGCCCGGGCCGCCGGACTGTCCTTCGCGACACGCATGATCATCAGGCCGCGCGACTGACCGGCCTTGGTTTGTAGCGCTTCCGGCACGAGGACGGGTTGAAGCGCGAGGCCGTGCCAGCCGCGTTCGACCCGTCCTTTCGAGATCAGAGGCTCCAACACCGCTTCGACGGTCGAGGCCGGGATGACCAGAACACGCCCGCGGGGCCCCAGGGTCGAGATGCCGAGAAGACCGCCACCGGCATCCAGCACGGGCCCGCCCTCCTCCCTGGGTGTAACGGTGATGTCCAGCGTGATCCGCCGATCTATGCGGCCACCGGCGCGGCTATGCCAAGCGGGACCGACCGAATGGACGACGCCTAGCCTTGCGGAGATACCGCCTTCATCGGCACCGAAGGCGAGAGCGAGCGCCCCGGGTTGCGGCTCGCTCGCTGAGAGCGGTGCCGGATCTGGGCTGCCGTCAAGCAGCAAGGCGACGACATTTGTCCCCGGGTCTCGGCCGGCAACGCGCGCGGTGAACGCGGTTCCGTCGGCCAATATCACGCGGGCGTCTGCCACATCGGGGTATCGTTGTTCGGATGCCACGACGACGTCCTTCCGCCATAGCGTTCCGGAACGCATCCGATGTCCCGGCACGGCGATGCCGACGACCAAAGCCCGGGCAAGGCTTGCCCGCTCCGCCAGCGCTCCCGAAAATTCTATAAGAGGGTCCTTAGCAGTCGGGCATGATCTCCTCTCCTCCTCGACATGGTCGGGGAGGATGGCCCCGGTCGAGAGCTGATGCCACTGGATGGATGGGGAGGATCGATGCCCTCGACCGGCAAACTCGCTCTTTTCCTCTCGCGACTAAGCTGCGGCCCGTTAGGCCCGACCGGGAGCGCGGAATATGGATTTCGGCGCTCGGGCGCTCGAGGGCGGGTGTGATTCATACCGCAAAACTCGTCGCGTCGATCGATCAGATCTTCCGGCGGGACGCTTTTATTCGACGTCGGCGGCGCCTTCTGGCCCGCAGCGCGCCGCGCTGTTCGTTAGGGTGACGGTTGGGCGCCGATCGCCGGCCGCGGACTCAACGGTGATGTCGACCAATTCCTGCCGCGCTTTCACGAAGTGCTGTCCGAAGCCGGACGCGATCCTCGATCGGTGCCAGTCAGCCTTTTCGGCGTCCCGGAAGATGCCGACCGCCCCGCCCGCTATCGCGATAAGGAATCGCGCAGGTGGTCGTAATGCTGCCCTCGGCCGGAAGCGATGCGTTGCGGCCGACCCTCGACCGTTGGGCTGAGGTGATCCGTCGCGTAAGGGTAGACGCAGCTAGCCCAGTTCGTAGGAGACCAGCGCGGCAATTACCGCCCACAGCCCGATCGAGGACAGTAAAATAATGACCAGAGAGGTTAGTGCGGCGAAACGATCGCCGGGCTCGAATGAGAATGGAGGGGAGTAGGGCGGCGGTGGTGGGACGGTGGTAGTGCAGGCTGCCGCGAGGGCCGTGCTTGCCGACTCGAAATAGCGGTCCGCGACGCGATTCATCTCTCAGCCCTGTCTCGACGGGTGGGGAGCCCGCGGCTTCCCTTCCGGCCAAACCCTGTCGTTGCCGCCCTTTAAGCGCCAATATCGTCAATTATTCGTCAAATTTCTCAAAGTGCCTTATTGGGCGCAGACTGGGTTTTCTCCGGCCATCGCTGCCGACGGCGATATAACGCAGGGGCGGGTCGTTACGCTGATGCCATCTCCGGATGCGTTGGGCGAGCCCCGAATGACCCGTAATTGCCGCTCGCTTGGCGCGCAGTGTCCGAGTATATCGTTAACTACCTGGGCACCGTTCGAGGCTTTGCCGTCTGCGTCGCAATCCGCCGCTGCATTCCTCTCGTGCCGGTGGGAATGGGAGATGCGGGGTTTTTTCAGACCAAGAAGGGCGCGCGCCGAGGAGGTCTTCGGAGAACTCAGCGCGGCACAAGTGAGCGCGGTGTTTCGACAGATGCCGATCGCGCTCACCGTAAACGTCGTGAATGCAGTCATCACTCTCGTTGTATTGCAGCAGTTCCTGGGCCTATTGCTTCCGCTCGCCTGGCTTTGCGTTGTGGTGCTGGTTACGAGCGGACGATGCGTTCTATGGCTGCGCTATCGCCGCCAGGGATCCGCCAACACGGATGTTGCCCTGTGGTCAAGGCGCGCCGCCTGCGGTTCTCTGCTGGCGGGCATGAGCTGGGGTGTGAGCGCTCTGATTTTGTTTCCGATTATGCCCGTGTTCGGGCAAATTTTTCTAACCTTTGTCATTGGCGGCATGTGTGCAGGCGCGGTGGTGACCAGTGCCTCTCACCTCCCGAGCCTTCTTGCATTTCTCCTCTCGGCAAGCTTGCCCGTGGCGGTTCCGTTCTTTCGCCACGGCACAGAGACGGGGACTGCGTTAGGAGCGATGATACTGGTGTTTGCTGCTGCGCTGTCGCTGGCCGGGTTGCACCTGAACCGGTTCTTCGCCGAAACAATTCGATTGCGGTGCGAACTCGGGGCGACGAACCGCCGACTGCAAGCCGAAATCGCGGAACGCGAGGCGACGGAGGCTGCCTTGCATCAAGCTCAAAAGCTCGAGGTAATCGGCCAGCTGACGGGCGGGATTTCTCACGACTTCAACAATCTCCTGACCTTGGTCATCGGCAATCTGGCCCTGGCGATAGGCAGGGCAGCCGACATCCCGGCTGTTCTGCCGCCGCTTCAGAGTGCTCTTCAGGCTGCCGAACGCGGAGCGGCGTTGATCCAGCGGCTGCTAGCCTTTGCGCGCAAACAGCGGCTGGATCCACGATCGGTCGATTTGAACCGTCTGGTCGCCGGCATCGAAGACTTGCTGCGCCGCACCCTGGGTGACCAGGTCAGCCTCGCGATCACTGCAGAAGCCGGCCTCGCGCCGGCTCGCGTCGACGCCAACCAGCTCGAGCTTGCGATTCTCAACCTGACGATCAACGCGCGTGATGCGATGCCCGGTGGCGGCGCGCTGCGGATCCGCCTGCAGAACCGGCGCCCGGATGGCGGATCGCCGACCGAGTTGTCGCCGGGCGAGTATGTCGTCGTTTCGATCAGCGATAGCGGGACCGGCATGGACGAGGCAACGCTCTCGCGCGCCTTCGAGCCATTCTTCACCACTAAGGAAGTCGGCAGCGGTTCCGGCCTCGGCTTACCGATGGTCCAAGGTTTTGCTGCGCAATCCGGAGGCGGTGTACGGATCCAAAGCAAAGTCGGCGAGGGGACTACGGTCGAACTCTGGCTGCCGCGGGCGGATGAACCGCCATCTGAACCCGCGCCATCAGACGGTCATCAACAGGAGATTTAAAGAAAGCAATCGTCTCAAAAGCGGAGCGTCGCAGAGAGCGACACGATATCGATGTGGTCCGAGTAGCGACCAATCAGCAGATCGCCCGTTTGCGATACCTCGTTGATGGACGCACCGCTGACGAAGATATGAACATATGCGGCGTCAAAACGGAGGTCGGCCGTCCATCTGTAGCCGAGGCCAACGGAGAGCCAGTACCGGTCCGCGTCCGGAATGCGAGCCGTGCGAAACTGGCCGCGCACCGGGGTGGGATCAAACGCGAAGCCGCCGCGAATGATCCAATTCGGGTCAGGCGAATAGCTCGCGCCGATACTGCCGAACCACGTCCCATGCCACTGCTCGGGCTGATCCAGCAGCGCCGAGCCGTCGGGTCGTTCAATCCGCAAGTTTTTGACGACGCTCCAGTTGGTCCACTGAACTTGGGCCAGCAGCGTCAGGTCGGCCGAAATCTGGGAAGACGCCGCCAAGGTTGCGATGTCGGGGGTTTTGAAGTCGGTACGGCTCGGCGTGGTTTGAAGCCGTGGATCGGCTGACAACGGAGCCGGGACGTTCAGGGTCGCCGTCCCATCTAGGCGATGGCTGACCTGAGAGCGGTAGCTCGCCCCGACGCGCGTCCCCGGCGAGATTTCCGCCAACACGCCGAGATTATAGCCTACCGACCATGAATCCCCCGTGACGTGGGCATAGCCGTCGGGGAGAGACAGTCCTGCCGGGAGCTGGGGATTAGCGAGATGCGCAAGAGTGGTCGAATTGATGGCGTTGGTCAGTTCGGCGCTTGCATGCTGTATTGCGGGTCCAGCGCCGACGGAGAGCCAGTCAGTTATCCGATAGGCGATATTGGGATTGACGTTGACCACCTCGAGATCGGATTTGATCGCCTGGTAGCGCCCGACCCAGTCGCTATCGTATTGCGTCTTGAGCCCAAACGGAACGGTCAGCGCGAGCCCCAACTTCACATCGGCCGCGGCGTCATAAACGCCGTAAGCCGCAGGCACCGGCTGGGCTCCCCCCGCATTACCGCCGTTGCCCCCGCTGATCGGCTGGCGCGCCGCGTTGAGACCCGCGCCAGAAAAAGTCGCCGACGGGATTACGATGCTCAGATCGCCCGAGACCTGATTCCCGCGGAGGGCCGTCATGCCTGCCGGGTTGTTGGCGACGGTGCTCGCATCTTCGGACGATGCGGCCGCGCCGGCAAAGGCATTCCCGAGCGCCGCCGCGCTGTTCTCGCGTACTTGGAAGCCGGACCCGAGAGCGCTATCGGCGGCCGCCATCGCTCCGAGGCTGGTTAGCCCCGTCAGCAGCCATTTCTTTCGTTTGCCCACCCAGTCCCCCTGATCCTTCCGCAATGGTCAAAGAAGAGGCAGGAAACGACTGATCTTAACCATTTTTAGCGATAACGGGAAGGCGGCCGGCGGAAAATCGCTCATAAGTTACGCGGAGAGGTTGGCATGATGCCCCGCGACCCTCCCCCGCCGGCCTGGCATCTACCTCGATCGGCACGGTGGGTGAGCTGCCCACAGCCGTACCTCTCGGCGCATCAGCATCGGCTACCGCAAGAAGGGATTGACGGAAACCGCGGCCGCGTCATTCTGTGAAAGCGGACAGAGGAGACGATACTGCGGATGCTGCAGGGACGATCTCAGAGAGGTTCGAGGCCCGGCGGTGCTGCGGTCGATTAAGATGGGGATCGTTGCCTTGGGGCTGACCGTCGGCTCTAGCGGCGCCTATTGGGGGCTGGTTCAATACGATGGCAATTTTCACGCGGTAAAGGAGGGTGCGTTTTATCGATCGGCCCAGCTGGGCAGGAGCGATCTTCATAGAGTCATTCGCGATCACCAGATTCGGTCGGTCCTCAATTTACGGGGCGCTCATCCAGGGCAAGGCTGGTACGACGAAGAAATCGCCGTGTCGCAAGCGCTCGACGTAGCGCATTACGACTATGGTCTCTCCGCGCACCGTTTCGTGACCAGACAGCAGATCGCCGAAGTGCTGGATATCATCCGCGCCGCGCCGAAACCGCTTTTGGTGCACTGCAAATCGGGCGCCGACCGATCGGGTCTGGTATCGGCGCTATACCGGCTTGCGGACGAGGGTGCGAGCGTCGAACAAGCAGACCGGCAGCTCTCTCTGATCTATGGCCATTTCCCTTATCTTATGAGCCGCTCGAAAGCCATGGACGACAGTTTTTGGGCGTTTGTCAGCACACAGCACTTCCCCAGCGGAGAACATTGACGTCCGAAAACCTGAACCGCGGGTGCATATCGGCGGTAAGCGAATAGGAAAGGTTGTTGCTCTCTCTTCCATTGCGGATCGGTACGCGTGGCAGCCCCATGGCGCTGAGCCAAACGGGTGTGGTGCGCAATCGTTTGATTGCCCGCCATCCCGATCTCGCAGCAGCGGGCGCGATCGAGATCGTAACTATTCGTACGACTGGCGACCAGGTGCAGGACCGGCGGCTTGCCGAGATCGGCGGCAAGGGGTTGTTCACCAAGGAAATTGAGGAGGCGTTGCTCGCGGGGTATATCGATATCGCGGTGCATTCGCTGAAAGATATGGAAACTTGGCTCCCGAACGGGCTCGAGATTGCCTGTGTATTGCCGAGGGATGACCCACGCGACGCCCTTGTATTCAATGACACGTCCAATAGTGCCAGCAGCCTCGCCACCTTACCGAAGGGCGCTCGGATCGGGACTGCCTCACTGCGACGTCAAGCGCAATTGCTGCTACGGCGCCCGGATTTGTCGGTTGGGCCGATCCGCGGGAACGTGAACACGCGCTTACGAAAACTGGAGGAAGGCGAGTTCGATGCTCTGGTACTCGCCGTTTGCGGGCTCCAGCGGCTGGAGAAATTAGATCTCGCGACCGAGATCCTTTCGCCCGAGATAATGCTGCCCGCGGTCGGCCAGGGCGTACTCGCCATCGAGTACCGCGCCGGCGACGACGCGGTTCGGGGGGTGTTACAGCCGATCCACGACCCCGGGACCGCCCTCTGTGCGGGGGCCGAACGAGCGATGCTCGCTGCTCTCGACGGCTCTTGCCGCACGCCAATCGCCGGGTTCGCCGAACTCGACGGCGATCGGTTGGCGATCGACGGATTGGTGTTGAAGCCGGACGGCAGCGAGGCGGTCCGTGGCCGGCGCGAAGGTGACATGCACGATGCCGCGGCGCTCGGAACCGAACTCGGTCATGAGCTGCGCCGGCTCGCAGCCCCCGATCTTGGCCTTGGCAATCCCGCGAACACAGCCGGATAACCGCACAGACGGTTTCGCTGCGCCCATCGCGGAGGATGCGAAGCAAGGAAGGATGGTTGCGGGGGTAGGATTTGAACCTACGACCTTCAGGTTATGAGCCTGACGAGCTACCGGGCTGCTCCACCCCGCGTCGGTGGGATTGGTTCGGTTGAGAGAGGGGGGATTGCGGGCCTGGCGGCGACCTACTCTTCCGCACCTTGGGGTGCAGTACCATCGGCGCAGAGGGTTTTCACGGCCGAGTTCGGGATGGGATCGGGTGTTTGGCC
>Ga0306924_10002232_pt1 | contig 18199 bp, 15 predicted proteins | sample sta12Can44000111_FD_203756 | JGI IMG/M metagenome (GOLD analysis project Ga0306924, IMG submission 203756) | Lab enrichment of tropical soil microbial communities from Luquillo Experimental Forest, Puerto Rico - statanox.12C.anox.44.000.111 (v2)... | ecosystem: Environmental > Terrestrial >...
GCGCACGATGACTGCGCCGAATGGAAACAAGGGATTGGCGCGCGCCGCCGCGATCGCCAGTTGCATCGCCTGTTCATGAACGCGTAGCGGGATCGCGGCAAGAGGGAGCTGCTTGGCTGCTTCGGAGCGAACGTTCAAGTTAGCCTCATCGGGTCGATTAACAGAGGGCGGGCGTTGCGTCGCGTTCCTAGTGTCAAAAGCGGCCCACCTCATGAACCGACGTTACCCGCTGAGCGGCCGACTTTCCAGAAACGCAAGAAAGGCGTGTAAAACGACGCATTTGAAGATTTTTGCGCCTGCAAGCTATTCTCGCCAGGGGGCGACTTCTGCATGACGAACACGGCTGACGGGTGTAGCGCCCTTAACCGCCGAGAATTCCTCAGCCGCTTTGTCGTTGGCGGGGTGGGCGTCGCGCTGCTGCCGCTTCCGTCGCTCGCAGCGGAAACATTCGAGTGGTCCTCCTCCCGACAAGATGTGCGAAGTGGTTTGCCGCATGGGCGCATCGATGGCTATCCCAAGGTCACCGGGAGCAAGCTCTATTCGGCGGACTTCCGCGCTGCCGACGTGCCGGGATGGCCAACCCGCACGTCCCACGCGTTTCTGTTGCGTGCGCGCGACGTGTCCCAGGTCTTTGCCGGGATCGATTTGTCCGAGCTGGCGCCGCCGCTGCGGCCCGACCGGATTGTTCTGGCCGAAGATTTGGCCGCCGCACAGCTGCACGTGCCCGCATTCTATGCCGGAGACCTGCTGTGCCCCGCGGGGCAGGCGCCGGCTTACCTGGGCCAGCCGCTTGCACTGCTGATATGGAGTGACTTTGCCGCTTTTGCCGAAGCCCGGCAAATTCTGCGCGGCGCGGCCCAGCCCGTGCGTCATGGCGCCGCCGCCGCGCCGCCAGCGCGAGCTCCCTACGGCGGTATGCGTTACGTCCGAATTGCCGGGCCCGCGGCCGACGCGGATGACGTCTACTCGCCGGTTCTCGACGGTTGGACCGTGCCGGCCCGTTACCAGCCGATCCAACAAACGCAGCAGGCTCCGAATGCGCCGCAGTTTGCCGCCGAGTGGGATCCGCCGAACCCAACCGGTTCCAGCGCTGCTCGCGCTGCCTATTATGGGCGGCAGGTGCGGCGACTGCTGGATCAGCCGGAGCCGGATCTACTCGTAATCGACCAGACTTTTCACACCCCCTCGAATGATCCGGTTTTCCTCGAGCCGGAGAACGGGCTGGCGTGGCACGACCCCTGGCGAGGCACTTTGGAGCTGGTTCTGGGGACGCAATCACCGGAGGATTCGGCGTCTTCGATTGCTGAGTTGGTCGGCGACACTGGCGGCGATCTGCGCGTGGAAAGCGTCGTTGCGCATTGCACTTCGATCGGCGGCGGCTTCGGCGGCCGCGATCATTCGATCTTCCCGCTTTATGTCGCGGTGGCCGGTGTGTTTGCCGCAAACACACCGGTTCGCCTGACCAATGATCGTTTCGAACAGTTCCAGTCCGGTCTGAAGCGCCATCCCTTTGAGATCACAGGCAAGCTTGGCGTCGATCGAAGGACGGGGAAGCTTGTCGCCTACGCGGCCGATCTGATCGGCGAAGGCGGTGGGCTCGCCAACTATTCCGCCAGCGTCGGTTTGGTGGCCGCGGCCGCCTCGATCGGCATCTACAATATTCCGAAGGTCGACGTGACCTCGGTGGTATTCGCCTCGCCGGCAGTGCCGGCCGGGTCGATGCGCGGCTACGGGACGCTGCAATCGATGACGCCGCTCGAACTGATGATCGATCGTGCGGCCGAGGCGCTGGGCAGCGACCCGATCGCGTTCCGCAAGGCGAACGCGCTCTCGACCGGGCAGAAGAACCTGACCGGCAACATCCCGGATGGCGCGGTGCGCACTCAGGAGGTGCTCGACAAGCTCGCCGGACACCGGATCTGGATCGGACGGTCCGCGGAGAAGACCCGCCGCAATGCCCAATACCCCGACAAGGCCTACGGCGTCGGCGTCGCCTGCGTCAACAAGGACTATGGCGGCGGGGCCGATGCGGCGCTGGCAAAGGTAGAGATCACGCCGGAGGGGCAGATCCTCGTCACCTCGAGTGCGGTGGAAATCGGGACCGGATTGTCGACCGCGATCGCGGTCCGCGCCGCGGATCACCTGGGGGTACGGGCCGACCGTGTGACAATGGGGGCGCTGGCGGAGTGGACGCCTCTGCGCCTGCAGACATCCGGCAATCCCTATACAATCACCCAGGCCGAACAGGATGCTGCGGCGTCCGATCCGCGCTGGGTCCCGCGGCTCAACGTCTCGACCTATGCCTCGATCGGCGCACATGTGCACACCCATGTCGTGGCCGAGGCTGCGCGGATCGTCTTCCGCTTTGGCGTCTGGCCCGCCGCCCTCGCGATATGGGGCCAGGGCGTGATGGGAGGGCAGGCGGTCGGTCAGTATCTGCGTCCGGAAGACGGACAATTCATCGACGGCGCGCTGACCGCGGCGGGCATGGAGCCATTGCCACTGGCGCGGCTTGCCGTGAAGGCGCACGAGATGGGTCTAGTGACAACCGCGATGGTGCACGGCTTCAATCGCTGGAACTGGGCGGTGGCCGCTTTTGAAATCCTCGGTGCCCGGTGGGCCGGGCCTATCGATGCGGTGGCCGTGCAATATGGTCAGAGTGGCGGAGCCGACCGGCGCGCCCTGCTCAATTCCGACGGCTTTCACCTACTGGACCGGGTCTCGGCCCAGTTCCCCAACACGCTGTTCCAGCGCTTCGGCACCAATTATGTCGCCGCATGCGGCAACATCGCAGCGGTGGAGATCGAACGGTCGACTGGCGCCGTCAAGATCGTCGATGCTTACACGGTGCTTGAATGCGGGCGAGCCCTCGTGCCGGAGGCAGTTTCCGCTCAAGCTCAAGGGGGCTTCGCTCAAGGCGTCGGCTTTGCGCTGACCGAGTACCTTCCGTTGCTCGATGGCGGACCTGGCAACGGCGACTGGAACCTCGATCGCTATCAAGTGCCGCGCGCTTCCGATCTGCCGCTGTGGAAGCTCGAGATCGAGGTCCTGCCGCCGCTCGGCGCCACCGACGTGCCAAAGGGGATCGCCGAAGTGGTGATGATCCCGATCGTACCGGCCCTTCTAAACGCCATTTACGACGCCACCGGCCGGCGTTTCACCAGCCTCCCGGTCACGGCGGCTGCGATCAGGGAGGCGCTGGGATGAATACCGTGCGGATCAGCCTCACCATCAATGGCGTGGCGACGGGACCGCACGAGATCCCAGCGGCCCTGCCGATGATCGACTATCTGCGCGAATATTGCGGTTTGACCGGCACCAAATTCGGTTGCGGGATCGGCGCATGCCGCGCCTGCGTGATCATCCGGGACCATGACGACGGGACCAGCGAGGCTATACCCACCTGCATCACTGCCGCGACCGAATTTGACGGTAACAGGGTGCGCACAATCGAAGGTCATGCGGCGGATGGCCGATTGACTGCTCTTCAACAAGCGTTTCTCGAGCACTTCGCGTTTCAATGCGGATATTGCACGCCAGGCTTTGTCAATGAGGCGCAGGTATTGCTGGAGACGCTGGCACGCAAACCGATACCAAAAGCCGAGGTCGAGGGGCAAATTCTCGCTACGATGGATAGCCACATCTGTCGCTGTACGGGTTATGTCCGGTACTACGAGGCTATCCGCGCGGTGATCCTCGCCGATCCGCGATTGACGCGCTGATTTTCACGACACTGTTTTATGCCGGTTCATGTCTGCGGCCGGCGCGGTAGTCGGCAACGTGAGCGACCATGTGGAGCAGCAGTTCGCTCACTGTCAGCGCCGTGAAGAGGGTATGCTCAGCACAGAGGGTTCGGGTACGCATGAGCTGCAGCGAGATGTAGAAAGCATGCCGCCGCCCGGACATAGACCAGGGCCAACGGCCGCTTTGCTACGACGATGCTCTATTACGAAGCGAACCGAACGCCTGCGGTCCGGAAAACCACCAACCGTTCGCTTCGCTCAGCGCCCTCTCCCGCGGTGCGGGAGAGGGATCACCCAAGCCCAAAGGGCTTGGGTGGCTGAAGGCTGAGGCGGCTTACGCGGCGCCCGCCTGGTAGAGCGGGCCGCGGATGATCTGGCCGGGCAGGGCGCCGGTCAGCTGGCCGTTCTCCAGCAATACGGTGCCGTTGACGATCACATGGTCGATGCCGACCGCTTCACGCTTAACCTGTACGCCGCCCGCCGGCAGGCTTGCGACCGGCTCACGCGGCTTCTCGGTGATCGTGTCGGGGTCAAAGATCGTGATGTCGGCGACCTTGCCGGCCGCGATAAAGCCGCGGTCGGTAATGTCGTGCATCAACGCGGTCTTGCCGGTCAGCCGGTAGACCGCCTCCTCGAGCGGCATCACCTGCTGCTCGCGCACCCAGTGGCCGAGCAGGTGCGTGCTGGTCTCGTGCCGGTCGGCGGTGTGCGGCCGCCCGCCGCCGTCGCTGGTGCCGATGACGGTATATTGCGAGCCTAGGATGTGCTTCTGCACCTTCGGATCGTTGTTGCGGTCGATCGCCTGGAAGCAGGTCTGCAAGTCCTCGTCGAGCGACAGATCGAGGAAGGCATCCATGATGCCCTTGTTCTGCTCTTTCGCGATCTGCTCGATCGTCTTGCCTTCGAGGTGGCGGTTCTGCCCCTTCGTCGTCATGAAGACTTCGACGAGGTCCCAGCGCCGATTGAACAGGCCGCGCGCGCGGCCGCGCCGGTCGGTCATGCCACCCTGCTGCTCGACACTACCTTCCACCGCCTCGGCCGACATCGCCTTGCGGATTTCCGGGTCGCGGAAGGCGCGCATCCTGTCCTGATAGGGCAGCGCCATGACTTTGTCCCAGGTCGGCATGCCGCGGAAGAAGCCCTCGGGGTGCGTGATGTCCTCGTCCTGTGGGACGTTGAGCCCGCGCTCGAGGTTGAAGATCCCGCCGGCAACGGTCGAGAGACACGAGCCGTAGCAGCGGGCGCCGCTCTTGAACCCGTCCTCGAGCCACTTCAAATGCTCGACCCATTCGTCGGGATTGCCGATCGGATCAGACATCAAGTTGTAGATCGACGGACGGCCGGTACGCGCCGCCAACTCACGGGCGACTTGGCGGGTCTGCTTGGTGCCGCCAGGGGCGCCGCCGGCGACCTGGAAGACGCCGGTGCCGAGTTCGCCGAGCACACTGGCAAGCGCCCAGCGCTCGTCGTCGTCGGGGACGCCGGCAGGGTCGCCGCGATCTTTGGGTGCGGTCGAGAAGCCGAGCGCCCCGGCCTGCATTGCCTCGCGCACCAGTTTTTGCATCTGCGCGAGCTCTTCGGGTGTCGCCTTGACCCGCTCATCCGAGGCCTCGCCCATCACATAGCGACGAATTCCCGAATGGCCGACCAAGGTGCCGACATTGATGCCGCGCTTTTTGCCGAGCGCGTTCAGATAGTCGCCGACCGATTCCCAGGTCACGTCGACGCCTGCCTTCAGCACCGGCAGCGGAATCTGCTCGGCGTCGGAAAAGAATTCGAGGTACCACTCGCCGTCGCCCGGCCGCACCGGCGCGATGACCTGGCCGCATTGGCCGACGATGACCGTGGTATGGCCGTTATGCAGCCATGAACCGCAATACGGATCCCAGACCGCCTGCGGATCGAAGTGGGTATGGTGATCGATAAACCCAGGTGCCACGACGCGCCCCTCGGCGTCGATGATGCGCTTGGCGTGGGCGCCTTTATATTTGCCGACCCCGAAAATTTTCCCGTTTTGAATTGCCACGTCCGCTTGGAATGCCGGCTCACCCGAGCCGTCGACGACGCGTCCGTTTTTAATGAGCAGATCATACGCCATGCTTATTCCTCCTCGTTGCCCCCGCGACAGGCCGCCATCATGACCGCGTGATCCGACAGCACCCCTGCGTCTAGTGCAGAGCTGACCCTACGCTCCAACGGGAGCCAAGGCATTCTCCTAGAACGCAACTCGGGTATGCGGTGGGGGACGGTCTGCCAGGCTGGATAAGCGTCTGACATCGGTTTGCTTCGTCATTTCCCGACAAAGCGGGAATCTAGAGGTTTGGGACCGTGACAGTTCGCCCGGATCCTCGCTTGCGCGTCGCTTGCGCGGGGATGACGGGTAACGCATTGATGTTACACATCTGGTAAGAGGAGAACGCCGATGACGGACCTCTTGGAGACGACGGAAGACGGTATCGCTTGGCTGGCACTCAACCGCCCGGACCGGCTGAACGCACTCTCACCAGCGATGCTGACGGCGTTGGGTGAGGCGCTGCAGCGCCTGAGCGAGGATCCCGAGGCGGGTGCCGTCGTCATCACCGGCGCCGGACGCGGATTCTGCGCCGGCGGCGACGTCAAGACGATGCCGAGCCGCGCGGCGCAGGGGTTCGAGGAGCGCGTCGAGGGGCTCCGCCGGATGCATCAGCTGCCCTTGATGTTGCGCACCATACCCAAGGTCGTGATCGCGATGGTGAATGGACCCGCGGTCGGTGCCGGGTTGGGTCTGGCGATGGCCTGCGATCTGCGTATCGCCGGACGCTCGGCCCGCTTCGGAACCGGCTTCGCCGGGGTCGGCTATTCCGGCGATTTCGGTGGCTCGTGGACCTTGACCCGGCTGGTCGGCACGGCGAAGGCGCGCGAACTCTATTTCCTCGGAGAGATCATCGACGCCGAGGCGGCGCTCTCGTTCGGGCTGGTCAACCGCGTCGTCGAGGACGCGGCATTGCGCGATGAAACGACCGCGCTCGCGCGGCGCCTCGCCGACGGACCCCGCATCGCGTATGGCTACATGAAGCGAAACTTGTTCGCCGCTGAAACCGAGCCGCTCGCCGCGGTGCTCGAAATGGAGGCGGTGCACCAGGCGCGCACCGCGATGACCGAGGACCACCTCGAAGCCAGTCGCGCTTTCGCCGAAAAGCGCCGCCCCGTGTTTGGGGGCAGGTGATACCCGCGCCCGGCTCTCGAATCCTCGCGTGCTCGCGAATCAGCGGCAATATCGCGTCGACATTGGCGATCTGGACCTCGATTGGGCCGGTTGCCGCGTCTTCATCGGGGCTGCCGAGCCGCAGGATCGGGCGATATGGAACTCAGTCTCGATTTTGGCGGGCAGACAGGCCAGCGCTGGGCGCAGGTCTTTCGGGGACAGTTGGAGGCAGCGCTCCGCGCTTTCCAAACCAGAAACAGCTCACATGCGCCGTGGCATGTTCTCGCCCCATCACATGACGAAGCTCGTTCACACGATCGAGATTGCCCGGTTCGGGGTAGAGCAGCTCAACGATGCACCGAAGGTGATTGGCTAGGTCACGACTTGCCAAGTCTCTCGTGTCGAAATACCAAATCCCGGTGCGGCCGGTGAGTTTGCCGGCGTGCGGTCCGGCGTAGAAGATCTCGCCTTTCCGATGGGCTCGCTTGGGCGCGACCGGCAGGAGGGCAGAGATATGGGCAGGGTCGAGCTGGTCGCCCGCGAAGCGCACGGTGGCATAGGTCTTCGGCAGCTCGTCAAAGCTCGTCATAGACGTTCCCGATCACCTTACCGCCACTATCCGCAACGGTGCCGTCCCGCCACCCATCGCGGCGGGTTTCCCGGATTGCTCCAAATCCTTTCGGCATGCAAAGCTTGCGCTGTGGTCCTTGGCTGACGGCCGAAGGCCGAGGTCGCTCGTCGTCTTCGTCGAAACTGAGCACTCCGTCAATCGGACGGGTGCGATAGGTGGTGTCGAGCAAGGCCCGGATCTTTGGCGCCCTTCGCCAAACGGCCTTTAGAGGGCCGATGCTCGAAGAGCGACCGTCGGCGTTCCGAGCGCTATCGGGGCTCTTCGTAAGGTTCTAAAAAGAAATCGCATCGGCCCTGCTCAATCTCAGTCTTCAAAGCTTTGGCGATTTCAGGAATTTGGTCTAGGCCGAGCCGGTACGAGCCGAGCCCATTGTCAGAGGACGGAATTCCGGCGATTTGTTTGACAAAAGCAATTTTCTCGCGGGAACGCTGTATGATACCGCCAGACGCCCGGTTTGGCGATCGTAGCCGGTCACTTCGTACCTGAGCGCCATATTACAGTTCCACTTCGTAATCGTGATTCGGCCCCTCCAGTTGCTCGGCCGTGCCGGCCCCTGCGGTTGTAAACCTCGACGGTGCCATGTCGGTAGTCCCACTCGTAAATCCTTCCGGAGGGGTCTCTCCATCGCTTGCGGAGGCCGCCTCCGTCGCTTCGCGGGGTCTTCGGGTGCGTCAACTCCGCTTCCGGAAACCCGGGCAGAACCCTTCTCGGAGGAGGAAACGGGCCTCCTCGTCTGGCCGATCCGCGCGACGCATTTGAAGGCACCGCCGGATGCTTCACGGATCGGGTTAACCGATCGTCACGTCGGAGCCAAACGGTAGAGTTCTGTTTCGAGCAGTCGACGATGGAACCCGCGATGTGTTATTCCTCCGGTATCCCGGCCCTACGCCAATATCGCGCGGCTGTCGCCCAAAACCCGACAGCGTTCAAATAGCCGATGATCGAGAAACGATCGTCGCCGACGAGTTGCTCAGCTTCGGCGAGCACCGCGCTACACCGGATAGCTGGCGAGCAGTGGGTGGGCAGAGACGAAAGCGGTGTCACAAGGTCGTGCGGCTCGCTCAGGCTGGCGCCGGGGAAGCTCGCTGCCGACTGTACGAAAAAGCACGAGCGATGGCTTCGGATCGTGGACCAGCGTTCCGCCACGGCCGTCGCTCGCGGCGACGAAGGACGTAGTCGCCCAACAGTCTGATATCCGCGGTATGCGTGCCATCGGTGACGGCCCGCGTGCCGCTCGAGCCGTTGCCGTGCGGAATTTCTGCTTTGACCCTCGATTCCCTAGGAGTGACGACGCGTCATCCCCCACGAACAGGACGGCGTCGTCGGGTCGGATCAGGCGCGGAGATTGTGATCAGCTCGCACCCCTGTTCGCCCCCTGTTAGCCCGATTCGGCCCCCTGCAAGCGGTTAAAAGCCCCCCTGCACAGGTGCCGGATGACATATACGTAACGTACTGATCGAGAGGGCCTTTTTGACTACAGACCGAGCAATTTTGGCCCCGAATTCAATTTTTCGCCCTGTTTCCCCGGTTCGAGCATGGGGAGAAACCGGGTCGGATCGGGATCTCAACATCGAGCAGCAGGGCGGCAAGACCGCCCCGAAGAGGCGGGCCGACTGGGTGCGATAGAGCACGGTGGCGACTGGCCGACAACCATCTCGAAGCCAGCCGCGCCTTCGCCGAAAAGCGCCGTCCGGTTGTCGAAAGGCAAGTGATTTGGCGACGCTATCGCGCGACGCGGTGCGAGGACAGGCGTTCGCGGGTCATCGCGAGGCCCTCCGGGGTGCCGACGTGGTACCACTCGCCATCATGGACGATTGCGCGCAGGCGACCGGCGGCTTCGGCACGATCGAAGAGCCGGACCAGCGAGAAGACGCGGCCGGGCGCCCGGTCGAACAGCCGGCGGTGAAGCAACTGGATACCGGCGAAAAGATAGGGCGCCACCTCGCGCTCGCGACGGCGGCGCGGGTTTCCCCTGACGTCGAGGAAGTAATCGCCGCTGCCCTCATAACCGACCGCGGTCACCGTCCGTTGCAGCAGGAGGACGGCGTCCATGTCCGCGGGATCGAAGGCGCCGGCGAGGCGGAGCAAGGCGGAGTCTTTGCTGTCGAGCCAGAACACATCGCCGTTGACAACGAAGAAGGTCTCGTCGAGCAGCGGCAAAGCCTGCGCAACCCCGCCGCCGGTGTCGAGCAGTTCGGCTTCCTCGGAAAGTTCGATTTGCGGGCGGTCGCGACGGGAGAGGTGTGCCGCCATCATCGCTGCCTTGTAATGGATATTGACGACGACCCGCTCGACCCCGGTCGATGCCAACCGGTCGATCGCATGATCGATCAGGGTACGGTCGTCGATCTCGACGAGCGGCTTGGGGATCGTTTCGGTGACCGGACGCAGCCTCGTGCCGAGCCCGGCCGCCAGCACCATCGCCGAGCGCGGCGGTGCCGTCACTTCTCGCTCGCTATATCCGGCGTGCACCGGGTTTCGGGCGGCAGGTGGCGGTCGAGCCAGCGCGCGATCGGGGTCAAGGCCGGGTGCCGGAGGTCTGATTCGAGCAGCCGCCAAACCCGCGGGAGGTGGGCGAGGTATTGCGGCTTGCCGTCGCGCTTCCACAGCCGCGTGAAGATGCCGAGGATCTTGCAGTTGCGCTGGGCCGAGAGAATCGCGGCGGAGCGCAAGAAAGCCCTTCGGTCGAGACCCGGGAAAGCGGCGAGGTAGCGTTCGGCCATCGCTCGGCGCAAGGAGCCCGGAACGTCGCGCCGCGCGTCCTCGAGCAGCGAGACGAGGTCATAGCTCGGCGGACCCGTCACCGCGTCCTGGAAATCTAAGAGCCCGCAGCCTCTGATCCCGGGGCGATCGGGCAGCAGCATCAGATTGTCCACGTGGTAGTCGCGCAGCACCAGGGTCGGCCGCGACACCACGGCATCCGGCAGAACCGCTCGCCAGAGCGCCAAGTATTCCTCTCGCAGCCCGCTCCCGAGCGGTCTGTACCAGTCGACGAGAAGAGCTGCTTCGCCGAGCAGCCGCTCCGTGTCGTAAGGGGATATTTCGGGGGTACCGCGCGGCTCGGTGGCCCGTTGCAACGCGATCAGCGTGTCGACCGCGAGCGTATAGAGGGCGGCCTCGTCGGCGCCGCGCTCGAGCAGCCTCGTGTAGGTGTCGTCGCCAAAATCTTCGAGCAGCAGAAAGCCTTCGTTACGGTCCTCAGCAAGCACCTCAGGGGCGCTCAAGCCGAGCTCGCGTAGCAGCGCCGCGACGGTGACATAGGGGCCTATATCCTCCTGCGGCGGCGGAGCGTCCATCAGAACGGCACTGCTCCCGTCCCGGCCGAGGCGGTAATAACGGCGGAAGGACGCATCGACGGCCAGGGGCACGGCCGAGACACCGCCCCAGCCCGCGGCGTCGAGGAACGCGGTCATGGCACGGCGGCGCGGATCACGCATCCGCGGAGATCCCGGCCAGGCGTTGCTGCCAACCCTCGCCGCCATCGATGAGCGCCCATCGCGCCTCGGGCCGGTCGCCGAACAAGAATTCGATCTCGAGACGGCGGCGCGGCAGCAAAGGCCCGAGACGCTCGGGCCATTCGATCAGCGAGATCCCCTCGTTGAAGGCGTCCTCGATGCCGAGCTCCCAGGCTTCCTCCGGCGATTTAAGGCGGTAGAGGTCGAAATGCCAGATCGCCACGGACCCGAGCTCGTAGATCTGCACGAGGGTGAAGGTCGGGCTCGGCACCTCCTCCGCGGGGCCACGCGCACGGATAAAGCTGCGGGCAAAGCTCGTCTTGCCGGAGCCGAGATCGCCCTTCAGGGCAATAACATCGCCAACCTCGGCGAGTGCGGAAATTCGCGCGGCCAACGCCGCGGTGGCGGCTTCATCGGGCAGATCGACGATTGGCATCGCCTACGCGTTGTATTCGCTGGCGGCGATTGCCCGCAATATCGCCTCGCGTGCCGCGATCATCTGTCGTCGCGTCGGGAGAATTCGAGCTCCGGCGTCTCCGATTTGACCCGAATCGCCTTGCCGGGCGGGGTCAATGCTTGATTGAGGAATAGGGTAGGATCGGGTCGCCGGCTTTGTACTGATCCGGCCACAGCACGACCTCCCCTTTGCCGTCGCGAAAATCGTCGACACTCGTGCTGGCGATGTTCTGGAACTGCACGGTCATCAGCCGTGCTTTCTTCCACTCGCCCTTTTCGCCGAACTCGACATCGCCGATGACCGTCTTGAAGGTGTGGGTGCGGATGTAGTCGGCGATCTTGTCCTGGTCGAGGCTCTTGGCTCCCTCGACGGCGTCGCCCAACACCTGCAGATCGGCATAGGCCCAGGGCGCCAGATAATAGCCGAGCGGGTCGACGCCCTTGCCGGCCGCTTGCTCCTGGTAGCGCTGCAGAAACTCCATGACTCCGGGAAAACGCAGGGTTGGAGCCGGCAGCCAAAAATCGAACGTGATGATGCCGTTCAGCATCGGGCCGAGCGAGGTCTTGATCGAGGTGCTCTGCGGCCCCGTCATCGTACCGCAGCAAACCTTGGTGTTGAGCCCGATCTCGTGCATTGCGCGGATCAGGCCGACGCTGTCCGGCGGGTAGGACGCGAAATAGACGATATCGGGGTTCGTCGCCTGCATCGCACGGATGATCGGACTAAAGTCCGTCGTCGTCGGGGGATAGGTCTCGTCGTAAACGACATTGAGGCCGGCCTTTTTCACATTGACGCGGGCCCCGTCGGCGGTGTTGCGCGTCGCCTCGCCGTCATCGACCGCCAGCGCGATCGTTCTCAGTCCGAGCTTGTCCTTATTGTCCTTGATGATCTCGAAAAACCCCTCCGAGATCGCCGCCCGCGGATCGGGCCCGACCGGCAGCATCGAGAAGTATCTCGGGTAATGGAACTCCTCGTTGACGTCCATCGCGAACAGACCCATGAAGGTCTTATTGTGCTGGATCACCACCGGCAGTGCCGGTGCCGTAACATTGGTGCCGTAGGCTGAGACCACGAGGTCGACCTTGTCGACATCGAGCAACTTGGTGTAGATGCCCGGCACCAAGGACGGGTTGGTCTGGTCGTCGTAATAGACGAGCTTGACCGGGCGGCCGAGGAGCCCGCCCTTCTTATTGGTGTCCTCGCCCCAGATTTGCATCGCGAGCAGCCCGGAGGTGCCGTTGACCGCGAGCCCGCCGGTCAGCGGCATGCTGAAGCCGATCGTGACCGGCGGCCCCGCCGGCCCCTCGGCCGAGGCCGCGACGGCGGTCGCCAGCATAATCGTGGTGGTTAAACCAACTCCCCCGGTAAGCCCTCGACGCATGCTCCCTCCCGACATTCAGGTGATCGCGAAGCTACGTGCGCGCCTCCCGCGCTCCTTTCGCCAACGCCCTTACATCGGCGAGGACGGCGTCGACGAGACCGGGCTTGGCGCAGCCATTGGGGTCGAGGTTGCGGGCGAGGCGCTGAACCAAGGCGGTGCCGACGACAGCGGCGTCGGCGGCGCGCGCCACTTCGGCGGCCTGTTCCGGGGTTCTGACCCCAAAGCCGACGGCAACCGGCAACCGGGTGAACTGACGAAGCCTGGTGACCGCGGCGGCAACATCTGCGGAATCCGCCGAGCGGGTCCCGGTGATGCCGGCGATCGCGACGTAGTAGATGAAGCCGCTGGCACCGTCGACGATGCGCGGCAGGCGTTGCTCGTCACTGGTCGGCGTCGCCAGGCGAATGACATCGAGGCCGGCCCGGCGCGCAGGCCCGGTCAGCTCGGCATCCTCCTCGGGCGGCAGATCAACGACGATGACGCCGTCGACCCCGGCATCGACCGCGTCGCGCGGAAAGGCCTCCGCGCCATAGCGATAGATTGGGTTGTAATAGCCCATCAGCACGATCGGGGTTGCGTCATCGGCGCGGCGCAACTCCTGCACCAGCGCCAGGGTACGGCGCAAATTCATGCGCTGTTTCAATGCTCGCTGGCCCGCTTCCTGGATCGCCGGGCCGTCGGCCATCGGGTCGGAGAAGGGCATGCCGATTTCGATCAGATCCGCTCCCGCCGCGGCGAGGCCGGCGAACAGCGTCGCCGAGGTGGCGGGGTCGGGATCACCAGCGGTCAGATAGGTCACGAGCCCCGCGCGGCCTTCCTCGCGCAGCGCCGCAAAGCGCGCCGAGATTCGGCTCACAGCTTGACCCCGAGATGGTCGGCGACGGCGAAGATGTCCTTGTCGCCGCGGCCGCACATGTTCATCACCATCAGATGGTCGCGCGGCAGGGTCGGTGCGATCTTGGCGACATGGGCCAACGCATGAGCCGGCTCGAGCGCCGGGATGATTCCTTCCATTCGGCTCGACAGCTGGAATGCTTCGAGCGCCTCGTAGTCGGTGATCGAGACGTATTCGATGCGTCCGAGATCGTGCAGCCAGGCGTGCTCGGGGCCGATGCCGGGGTAATCGAGACCTGCGGAGATCGAGTGCGCATCGCGAATCTGCCCGTCCTCGTCCTGCAGCAGGTAGGTGCGATTGCCGTGCAATACGCCGGGCTCTCCGCCGGTCAGCGAGGCCGCGTGCAACCCGGTCTCGATGCCGTGCCCACCAGCCTCGACGCCGATCATCACAACGCTTGGCTCGTCGAGGAAAGGATGGAATAGCCCCATTGCGTTCGAGCCGCCGCCGATGCAGGCCACCAGGGTGTCGGGGAGCCGGCCTTCGGCTTTCGCCAGCTGCGCCCGCGTCTCATGGCCGATGACCGATTGGAAATCGCGGACCATCATCGGGTATGGATGCGGCCCGGCGACCGTGCCGATCACGTAGAAGGTGTCGGCGACATGCGCGACCCAGTCGCGCAGCGCCTCGTTCATCGCGTCCTTCAGGGTCGCCGTCCCTGAATGCACCGGGATCACCTCGGCGCCCAGCAATTTCATGCGGAACACGTTGGGCTTTTGCCGCTCGATATCGGTGGCCCCCATATAGACGACGCAGGGCAGGTCGAAGAGCGCGCAAGCCGTTGCCGTCGCGACCCCGTGCTGACCGGCGCCGGTCTCGGCGATGATGCGGCGCTTCTTCATGCGTCGCGCCAGCAGCACTTGGCCTAAGCAGTTGTTGATCTTATGCGCGCCGGTATGGTTCAGCTCGTCGCGTTTAAGATAGAGCTTGGCGCCGCCGAAATGGCGGGTCAGCCGCTCGGCGAAATATAAGGGGCTCGGCCGCCCGACATAATGGTCGAGGTAGTAGTCGAGCTCGGCCCGAAAGCCGGGATCGGCGCGGGCCTCGGCATAGGCGGCCTCGACCGCGAGGACCAGCGGCATTAATGTCTCGGCGACAAAGCGCCCGCCATAGACGCCGAAATGGCCGTGCTCGTCGGGGCCGCCGCGGAAGGTGTTTGGGGTCTGCATCCTCATGGCTCACCCGTACGCCCGCGCAGCGGCGAGGAAGGCCCTGATTTTGTCGGGATCCTTTTCGCCCGGACGCCGCTCGACGCCCGAGGAGACATCGACCATTGTCGCACCGGAAATACGCACCGCCTCGGGCAACAGCTCGGCGGTCAAGCCGCCCGACAGCATCCACTCGCGCTTCCAGGAGCGGCCGGCGATCAGGTCCCAGTCGAAGGCGAGCCCGTTGCCGCCGGGCAGCGCGCCGGGCCCGCGCGGCGGCTTTGTGTCGAACAGCAGCAAATCGGCGACCACCTCGTATCGAGCTGCGCCGAGCACGTCCTCGGGCGCGGCGACCGCTACCGCCTTCATCACCGGCCGGGCGAACCGAAGCCTGGCTTCGGCGACCCGCTCCGGGCTCTCATTGCCGTGAAATTGCAGGATGTCGACCTGGGCCTCGGCGAGGACCGCGCCGATGGTGTCGTCGTCGGCGTCGACAAAGAGCCCGACCCGCGCGATCCCCGCCGGCACTGCGCTGCACAGCCGGGCGGCCTTCTGCGCCGTAACTGCGCGCGGGCTCGGCGGATAAAAGTTAAAGCCGAGATAGGCCGCACCACCGGTAACGGCCGCTGTCACGGCCGCCTCGCTCGACAGGCCGCAAATCTTTACGGCAAGCGTCATTTGCCGCCGTCGGCCGGCGGCGCGGTCACGGGGTTGGTATCCGGAACGGAGATGTCGACACGCCCTTGCGCCTCCGGCTCCTTGGCCGTCGTGATCTCCGCTTCCCGGTGTTGCCGATAGACGCTGCGCAGCGTGGCGTAGTAATCGAGCGAGTTGCGTTCCAACTCGTCTAAATCGTGGAGATGCTGAGCGCGCACATCGACGAAATTGGCGCCCCCGGTCGCAACGCTCGCGTAAGTCGCCGGCGCGCCGCCGACGAAGGTCAAAGGGTTGAGCGCCATATCGACGGCGGTCCCCAGCGCGTCGCGCGGATTTGACGGACCAAGCAATGGGAGCTCGACGAAGGGGCCTTCTCCGACGCCCCAAACGGCCAGTGTCTGACCGAAATCCGCCTTGTGCGGCGGCAACCCCCATTTCTCCGCGACATCGACGACCCCGACAGCACCAACCGTCGTATTTACGGCCAGCCGCTGGACCGACTGCCAGGCATGCTTGACATTTCCCTGCAGCAGGTCGTTCACGGCAACGGCCGGCTCCTTGAGATTTTGCACGACGTTGTGAACGCCGGTCTGGACAACCTCTGGGACATGGTCGGTGTAGGCCTGGGCGACCGGCCTCATGACGGCGTGGTCGGCGGCGAGATTGGCCTTGAAGATCGCTCTGTTCACCCCCTCCGCGGGATCGTTGTCCGAATCAGCCTCGTCGCCGCTCGCCAGATCGCTCGAAGAGGTAGCGCATCCGGAACAGAGCAGCAGAAGCCCGACCACCACGGCAGCCGCGGATTGCATCCTTCTCCCACAATCTGCTCTCCGAACCACCCGAAACACCGTGATTATCTCCATCGGACCGAGTTTAGGGCAGCCCATTCTCCCGAGCGCCAACTGTTGCGTCAAGACGCCGGCGGAAAGCTCGCCGAGCGGTAACTATTGCTTGCCGCATGCCGAGTCATAGATCAGCTTCGCGGTCGCAATGTCTTCTATCGCGATCCCGACGGATTTGAAGACCGTCGTTGCCGATACCGGCGCCGCCTTGGCTCCGGCAAATATCTCGCCGATCTCGGCATAGATCTGCGCCCGCGATAGGATCACGTCTCCGGATTCCTTCAGAACCGCTTCGCGTGAATCGACGACGAGCGTGTTGGCCATCGCGCTGTCGTCGAGTTCGCGCCAGTCTGGCCGCGGCGAACCTACGGCGTTGACATGCGCCCCGGGCTTGAGCCAGGCGCCTTGGAGGATCGGCTGCAGCGCATTGGTCGCGGTCACGATAACGTCGGCGTCGCGCACCGCCGACTCGACGGGCATCGCCTTGGCTTTGTGCTGCTCGGCAAACCGCTCGGCATGCTCGGCCGTGCGGCTCCACACGCGAACCTCCTCGAAGCCCCGGACCAGCATTAGCGCCTGCAGATGGGCGCGCGCCTGCACGCCGCTGCCGAGCAAAGCCAATACTCGACTGTCGGGAGCCGCCAGGCGCCGCGTCACCGCCGCCGAGACTGCGGCCGTCCGCATCTCGGTAATCAGCCTGCCATCCATGACTGCCAGCGGTTCGCCGGTATCCGGGCGGAACAGCAGCACCATGGCCAGATGAGTCGGCACTCGCGTGCCGGCGTTCCCCGGGTAGAAGCTGACGAGCTTGACACCCATAGCATCCTCCGCCACCGCCGGCATGATGCCGAGATATCGCTTTCCCTCCTCGATGGTGAGCATGCTGCGCACCGGCTGAAGAACTCGCCCGAGCGAAAAGCCGGCCAATGCAGCCTCCATTGCGGCTATCAGACGATCCCAGCGCAACAGATCGCCGACCCCTTCCTCACTCAGATACATCACCATCAAATTCGTCCCGGAAGCCGCCGAGCAGAGTATGATGATTGACGACGGCTTACCGTGCATGTCAAGGCAAGCCAAAGCTCATGAGAGAGCAGTCATGTCCATACCGATCAAGCCCCTCGTTCTGATCTTCGCGGCCCTCGCCAGCCCGGCGGCGCAAGCTCAACTGCTGGGACTGGGCTTCGAGTCCAATGTTACGCTGACGCAGGAGGACCTTGACATGATCCGTCGCGCGGTCACCCAGGAGATCCACGGGAAGCCTGTCGGGACGACCGCTACTTGGAGCAATCCGAGCAGCAAGAACTCGGGTACGATCGGGCTGCTGAAAAAATTCACTACCCGGAATATGCGATGCGAAACACTCGGATATACACTGATGACGACTGCAGTGGCGGGGGCCTCACCCGAGCATTACGAGTTAAACAGCTGCCTACAACCGGATGGAACCTGGAAAATCCTGTGAGTCTACCCTGGGCATCACGGTCTGGAGGGCTACTGAGCAGCACTGGCGGTGTTCGTCTTCTCGCGCATCAACGCCAGAAGCCCGCCGACTTGACCGCCGTGACGCTGGATCACCGAGGCGAATTCAGAGCGTTGCGTCACCATCATACTGATCCCCTCGATGACGACGTCGTTGATCTTGAAGGCGCCGTTGTCGCTGATCAGCCGCCAATCGACTTTAATCGGCGGCTCGCCGCTCGGGCTGAGGATGTCGGTCGAGACGATGGTCCCACTCTCGTCGGTTCGGGTGCCGCGGACCTTGAACGTCTCACCGCTGAAGTTGGATAGGCGGGTGCCGTAGAC
>Ga0306924_10002234_pt1 | contig 18191 bp, 11 predicted proteins | sample sta12Can44000111_FD_203756 | JGI IMG/M metagenome (GOLD analysis project Ga0306924, IMG submission 203756) | Lab enrichment of tropical soil microbial communities from Luquillo Experimental Forest, Puerto Rico - statanox.12C.anox.44.000.111 (v2)... | ecosystem: Environmental > Terrestrial >...
GCAAGCAGGTGGCGGTCCTGGTCGAGATCACCGCACGGTTCGACGAGGCGCCCAACATCAGCTGGGGCAAGGAACTCGAACAGGCCGGAGCTCACGTCGCGTACGGCGTGGAGCGAGTCAAGACGCACGTCAAGCTGGCGCTGGTGGTGCGCCAGGAGCCGGACGGCATCCGCCGGTACGTCCACGTCGGCACGGGAAACTACCACGAGGGGACGGCCCGGCTGTACGAGGACCTCGGGCTGCTCAGCGCCGATCCGGAGCTGGCCGCTCACGCCGCGGCAGTCTTCAACGAGCTGACCGCTGGCATCCCGGCCCCGACGCCGGGCAAGCTCCTGGTGGCGCCGCACGACCTGCGCGAGCGGTTCACCGAATTGATCCGGCGCGAGGCCGGGCACGCCCGCGCCGGACGCCCCTGCGGCATCCGGGCCAAGATGAACCAGCTCCAGGACCCTCAGCTGATCCAGGAGCTCTACCAGGCCAGCCTCGCCGGCGTCCCCATCGTCCTCAGCATCCGCGGCTTGTGCTGCCTGCGGGCAGGAATCCCCGGGCTGTCCCCGACGATCCAGGTCTACAGCACCCTCGGCAGATTCCTTGAGCACAGCCGGATCTACCGCTTCGAGAACGGCGGCGCGCCGGAGTTCTTCATCGGCTCGGCCGACTGGATGACCCGCAACCTCTCCCGGCGGATGGAGGTGGTCGCCCCCGTTTGCGATCCGGCCATCAAGGCCCAGCTGGAGAACATCCTGCGCACGTACGAGCAGGACAACTGCTCGGCGTGGGACATGCAGCCCGACGGCGAGTACATCCGCCGGCACCCGGCCGCGGGCGAGGCCCGGCGCTGCGCCCAGCAGGCGTTCATCGAGCACACCCTGTAGCACACCCTGTCGTGCTGATCCCGAATACGGACATGCTCGTTCTACCACCCCTGGGATTGAGGGCCGCCCCGTGACCGAATATCTCGGCATCGTCACCGCCCAGGGCGTGCTCGGTGTGAACGCATTCAAGGACGTGAGTGCCGGCATGCGCAATATTTTCGGCGCAGGCGGCATCCGAGGCCAGGCGCGGGAATGGATCCACGAGCCTCGACGAGCGGTCCGTAGACCTGGTCCTTGACCTGTTCGCCCGGCTGCGAGCGGAACGGCCCGGCATGACCATGATCATCGTCACCCACGACGTCCGGGTGGCAGGTACCGCCGACCGGATCATCTGGCTGCGCGACGGCCAGGTCGATTACGCCCACCGTGCCGCCGGATCCGCGTGAACCAGCTCAACGCTCAGGCCTGGACCTGACACTCCATCGCCGCCCGGAACGCCGAGGCTGCAGCACATCTGAGGGACTTTCGGCCCTGTCTCCGTCCGCCGTTGTGCGGCACACTGAACCATATGCGTGCCGACGTTGATTCGGCACCGGGTCACAGGATGCCGCCGACGAGAACCTGCGGCCCGGCGATCAAGGCCCGTGGTGGCCTGCCACCACGCCGATCCTCGCCGGGGTGGCCTTGAAGTCCGGAAGGGACACAGGTCGGGCGGCGGGTAGCTTTGGCTCGCTGTACCGGCACGGGTTCGTCCGGGTCGCGGTGGCGATACCCGGGGTTATGGTGGCGGACCCGGCATCGAACGCCGGGCGGATCATCGCCCTGGCCCGGCAGGCCGCCGGCGAGCAGGCAGTACTGACCGTCTTCCCCGAGCTGAGCCTGTCGTCCTACACCGCCGATGACCTGTTTCATCAGGACGCACTGCAGGATGCCGTGCTGGACGCGCTGCGGGAACTGGTCGCGGCCAGCGCCGGCCTGGGCACCGCGCTCGTGGTGGGCGTCCCGCTGCGCGCCGACGGGCTGTTGTTCAACTGCGCTGTCGTCGTGTGCGAGGGGACCGTACGCGGCGTGGTGCCCAAGAGCTACCTGCCCAACTACCGGGAGTTCTACGAGAAGCGTTACTTCGCGGCCGCCCGCGATACCGCCGCCCGGCAGATCAGGCTGCTCGGCGAGGACGTCGCGTTCGGACCCGACCTGCTGTTCGACGCCGAGGGCTTGGAGGATTTCGGCTTTCATGTCGAGATCTGCGAGGACCTGTGGGTACCGGTTCCGCCGAGCACCTGGGCGGCGCTGGCCGGCGCCACCGTGCTGGTGAACCTGTCGGCGAGCAACATCGTGGTGGGCAAGGCGGCCTACCGCCGCCAGCTGTGCCAGTCACAGTCGGCGCGCTGCATCGCCGCCTACCTGTACGCCGCCTCCGGTTCCGGCGAGTCCACCACGGACCTGGCGTGGGACGGCGACGCGCTGGTCTACGAGAACGGCGAGCAGCTCGCTGAGGGAACCCGTTTCGCGGCCACCGCCGAACTGGTCACCGCCGATATCGACCTGCAGCGGCTGGCGCAGGACCGGATGCGGATGACCAGCTTCACCGACGCCAGGCACGACCATGCGGGTCGGCTGGCCGGACTGCGGCGGATCCCGGTCGCGCTGGCCGAGCCGGGGCAGGAAGCCCGGTTGCGGCGGGAAATCCCCAGGTTCCCGTATGTCCCGGCCGACCCGGCCGACCGCGACGAGCGCTGCGCCGAGGTGTACCACATCCAGGTACACGGGCTCGTGCAGCGGCTACGAGCCATCGGCACCGGCAAGGTGGTGATCGGTGTCTCGGGAGGCCTGGACTCGGCGCATGCCCTGACCGTCGCCGCCCAGAGCATGGACCGGCTCGGCCTTCCGCGCCGCAACATCCTGGCGTACACGATGCCGGGATTCGCAACGAGCGAGGCGACGCTGGATCACGCCCGGCAGCTCATGACCGCCCTGGGCGCCACCCCGGGCGAGATCGACATCCGCCCCTCGGCCCGTCAGATGCTCCGCGACATCGGCCACCCAGCGGCGGAAGGCACGGCCGTCTACGACGTCACCTACGAGAACGTCCAGGCCGGGGAAAGGACCTCCCACCTGTTCCGGCTGGCCAACCGCAACAAGGCGATCGTCGTCGGGACCGGGGACCTCAGCGAGCTGGCGCTGGGCTGGTGCACGTTCGGGGTAGGTGACCAGATGTCGCACTACGACGTCAACGCGTCAGTACCCAAGACCTTGATCCAGCACCTGATCCGATGGAGCGTGGACAGCGGGCGGTTCACCGGCGCCGCAGCCGCCGCGCTGCGGCTGGTCCTGGATACCGAGATCTCACCCGAGCTGGTCCCTGCCGCGCACGGTCGGCTGCAGAGCTCCCAGGACGTCATCGGCCCGTATGACCTGCAGGACTTCCATCTGTACTACCTGCTGCGATTCGGCTACCGGCCAAGCCGGATCGCCTACCTCGCCCACCACGCATGGGGCGACCGGAGGCTCGGGCGGTGGCCGGAGCCGACACCGGAAAGCCAGCGGCACCAGTACGACCTGCCGGCGATCAAGGCATGGCTGGCGGTGTTCCTGCAGCGCTTCGTGCAGACCAGCCAGTTCAAGAGATCCACGCTGCCCAACGCACCCAAGGTCGGCTCCGGAGGATCACTGTCGCCACGCGGTGACTGGCGTGCACCCAGCGACGCCACCGCCCGCGCCTGGCTCGACGAACTCGCACGCAACGTCCCAGGCTAACCGGTTCGGGCACCTACCGGACCGGGGCCTCCGCCGGATGCGCTCCGTGCCCCATCGGCCCGGTAACCCGCCCGTTCACGCGGGGCCGTGCGGGAAGTGTCAGTTGCGGCGGGACCCATGACCATGCCGCGCAGGAACAATGACCCTGACATCCCGTCCACGCCGGTGCGATGGTTAGCCTGTGAAGAGGTGGTGGCCTCACCGGACGGCCGCCGCGCGCGAGCAGCTCATGGCGGAGCTGGAGCGAGCCGTACCGCTGGACGTTACTGCGCGGGCATGCTGCTGCCCGGCAAAGCCTGTGGTCACTGTGATGATGCCGCCGACCGCTAGCCGACCGTACCCTGTTGACCTGCTGTTGTGCGGTCACCACTTCAGGGTCAGCCAGGCTAGCCTGCAGGCCGTCGGCGCCGACGTGTACGACAAGGCTGGGCTACTGATCATGGCCGGAGCCGGGACGGCGGGTAGGTCGCGGCCGAGGGCAGGCGGGCTGGTAGGGACGGCTCATGGTTATCGGGCGTGAAGCCGATAGTGCGGCTGCTGGCGCCACGCGTTGCTCCTGAGTGCGTGGTGGATTCCGTCCCTTCACTGGGCACCGTGCATTCCCCTGGTCGATGGCTGGCGGGCGCGGGACGCCGCGCAGTCGGGGCCGCCTGTCAAGCCTGCGGCCCGTTGCTCGCTGCCGAGCCGCCGCTGGCGCGGGCAGATGAGGCGGTACTGAGGCGCCAGACACGCTGCCACAGACGGTTACGCACGCTGAGCTGGCCGCATGGCCAGCAGGCCCGGCGTTCCGGGACCTTGGCCTCTACCAGGCGATAGCCGTGGGGCCTACACCGAGGACAGGACCGGATGGCGGGAGGTCCGCGTTATGGTTTGGGAACCGATCCGTAAGGGCAGGCCACCGGGTACTGGCCACAACCTGGCCGACTATGACCAGGCGGTCAGGGAGTTCTCCTGGGCAGCGGCACAGGCTCAGCTGGCTGGCCTGCCGGGGGGGCGGGGTATCAACATCGCGCATGAGGCCGTCGACCAGCATGCGGCGGGTCCGCATCCTGAGGTGACCGCGTTGCGGTGCATCGCCAGGGACGGGCGCGTCACCGAGCTGACGTACGCCGATCTCCGGCGGCGGACCAGCCGTTTCGCGAACGTGCTCCGCGAGCTGGGCGTGGTCAGGGGTGACCGCGTGTTCTCGCTTCTCGGCCGGGTGCCGGAGCTGTACATCGCGGCGCTGGGCACGCTGAAGAACGTCAGCGTGTTCTCTCCGCTGTTCCCGGCCTTCGGGCCGGAGCCCATCCGCGAGCGGCTGCGGCTCGGCGACGCGAAGGTGCTGGTGACGAGCCCGGAACTGTACCGGCGCAAGATCATGCCGATCCGCGACACGCTGCCCGGGCTCGAGCACGTCCTGATCGCGGGCGAGCCGCCCGATGACAAGACCGTCGGGCTCACGGCGGCGCTGGCGGCGGCGGACGAGGCGTTCGACATCCCGGCCACCGACCCGGAAGAGATGGCCCTGCTGCACTTCACCAGCGGCACGACGGGAAAGCCCAAGGGCGCCGTGCACGTGCACCAGGCGGTGGTGGCGCACCGGGCCACCGCGGCGTTCGCCCTCGACCTCCGGCCGGGAGACACCTTCTGGTGCACGGCCGACCCGGGCTGGGTCACCGGGACGTCCTACGGGATCATCGCGCCGCTCGCCCTCGGCGTCACCCTGGTGACCGACACCGGGGATTTCGAGGCCCGGCGCTGGTACCAGGTGCTGGCCGACCACAAGGTTACCGTGTGGTACACCGCGCCGACCGCGATCCGGATGCTGATGCGCCACGGGCCCGAGCTCCCGGCCTCCTATGACCTGTCTGCGCTGCGGTTCATCGCCAGCGTCGGCGAGCCGCTCAACCCGGACGCGGTGGTCTGGGGCCAGCGGGCGCTGGGCCTGCCCATCCATGACAACTGGTGGCAGACGGAAACCGGCGCGATCATGATCAGCAACTTCGCGTCCATGGACATCAGGCCCGGCTCGATGGGCCGGCCGCTGCCCGGCGTCGCCGCCGGGCTGCTGGAGCGCGGGGACGACGGGCGGGCCCGGGTAACCGGCGGCACGGTCACGGAGGTTACCCGGGCCGACGCCGAGGGAGAACTCGCGCTACGGCCCGGCTGGCCGTCGATGTTCCGCGGCTACCTGCACGACGAGGCGCGTTACGCCGAGGCGTTCGTTGACGGCTGGTACCTCACCGGGGACGTGGCACGCCGCGACGCCGACGGCTACTACTGGTTCGTCGCCCGCGCCGACGACGTGATCAAGTCCGCCGGTCACCTCATCGGGCCGTTCGAGGTAGAGAGCGTGCTGAAGGAGCATCCGGCGGTGGCCGAGGCCGGCGTCATCGGCAAGCCGGATCCGGTGGCGGGCGAGCTGGTCAAGGCGTTCGTCGCGGTCAAGCCCGGTTACCAGCCAGGCGAGGAGCTGCGCACCGAGCTGATCGCGTTCGGCAGGCGCCGGCTCGGGGCGGTGGCCCCCAAGGAGATCGAGTTCGACCAGGACCTGCCGCTCACGCAGAGCGGAAAGGTCATGCGCCGCGTGCTCAAGGCCAGGGAGCTGGGCCTGGAAACGGGGGACGTCTCTACGCTCGGGGGCGTGCGATGAGCCGGGTGACCGGGGAAGCGGCCCCGGAAGCCGCCGCTGATGTCCCGAGCGCCGGGCACCGCGGGGAACTGCTCCGTCAGATGCTGCTGATCCGGCGGTTCGAGGAGAAGTGCGTCGAGCTGTACAGCGCGTCCGAGATCCGCGGCTTCGTCCACCTGTACATTGGCGAGGAGGCCGTCGCGGTCGGCGTGAACCAGGCGCTCACCCCGGACGACTCCATCGTCTCGACCTACCGCGAGCACGGCCACGCGCTGGTCCGCGGGATCCCGCTGGACTCGGTGATGGCCGAGATGTACGGGAAGACGACCGGCTGCAGCCGTGGCCGCGGTGGCTCCATGCACCTGTTCGACGTCCGGCGCCGGTTCTACGGCGGGAACGCCATCGTCGGCGGCGGGCTGCCGCTGGCGATCGGGATCGCGCTGGCCGACCGGATGCGCGGCGAAGAGCGCGTGACCGCCTGCTTCTTCGGCGACGGTGCGGTCGCAGAGGGCGAGTTCCACGAGTGCATGAACCTGGCCGCGCTCTGGGACCTGCCCGTGCTGTTCTGCTGCGAGAACAACCTGTACGCCATGGGCACGGCGGTAGAGCGCGCGCAGGCGCAGACCGACCTGGCGCTGCGGGCCGGCAGCTACGGGATGCCCGCCTGGCCGGTAGACGGGATGGACGTCACCGCCGTCGAGCACGCCGCGCGCCGCGCCGCCGAGGCGGTCCGGGCGGGCGGCGGGCCGCACTTCCTGGAGCTGCGCACCTACCGGTTCCGCGCTCACTCCATGTACGACCCCGAACTCTACCGGGACAAGGCCGAGGTGGAGCGGTGGCGGCACCGTGACCCGATCGAGCTGCTCGCCCGCCGGATGCGCGAGGCGGGTGAGCTCGGCGATGAGGAGCTCGCGGCGATGGAGGACGCGCTCGCCCGCCGGATCGAGGCATCGGTCGCGGCGGCGCGGGCAGCCCCGGCCGAGCCGGTCGAGGATCTCACCACGTTCGTCTACAGCCCGGAGTCATCATGAGCACCGGCGAGCAGGTCAAGATCAGCTACCGCGAGGCGATGCGGGCCGCCATCAGGGAGGCGATGCAGCGGGACGACCGGGTCTTCCTGATGGGCGAGGACGTCGGCAGGTACGGGGGCTGCTTCGCCGTCAGCCTGGGTCTGCTGGAGGAATTCGGGCCGGAGCGGATCAGGGACACCCCCCTGTCGGAGTCGGCGTTCGTGGGCGCGGGAATCGGCGCGGCCATGGCCGGGATGAGGCCGATCGTCGAGATCATGACGGTGAACTTCAGCCTGCTCGCGCTGGACCAGATCCTGAACAACGCCGCCACCCTGCTGCACATGTCCGGTGGCCAGTGCAACGTGCCGCTGGTGATCAGGATGGCGACCGGAGCCGGCCGACAGGTCGCGGCGCAGCATTCGCACAGCCTGGAGGGCTGGTACGCGCACATCCCGGGCATCAGGGTTCTCGCGCCCGCCACGCTGGAGGATGCCCGCGGCATGCTGTGGCCGGCGCTGCAGGACCCCGACCCGGTGCTGCTCTTCGAGCACGGCTCGCTGTACAACCTGCAGGGCGTGCTGGCCGCCGATGCGGAGCCTGTGGACATCCGGTCGGCGAAGATCCGCCGGGCGGGACGCGACGTCAGCCTCATCACCTACGGCGGCACGCTGCCGAAGGCGCTGTCCGCGGCCGAGCAGCTCAGCGCGGACGGCATCGACGCGGAGGTCATCGACCTCCGCACGCTGCGCCCGCTGGACGACGCGACGATCATGGCCTCGGTGGCCAGGACGCACCGGGCCGTGATCATCGACGAGGGCTGGCGGTCCGGCAGCCTTTCCGCCGAGGTCAGCGCGCGGATCACCGAGCAGGCCTTCTACGATCTCGACGCGCCGGTCGCGCGGGTTTGCTCGGCCGAGGTGCCGATGCCCTACCCGCGCCACCTGGAGGAAGCGGCGCTCCCGCAGCCGGAGCGGATCGTCGCGGCGGCGCGCGAGGTGGTGGGCTGACGTGGCCGAGTTCCGGATGCCCGCCCTCGGCGCGGACATGGACGAGGGGACCGTGCTGGAATGGCTGGTCAAACCCGGCGACGAGATACACAAGGGAGACGTCATCGCGGTAATCGACACCGCGAAGGCGGCCATCGACGCCGAGTCCTTCATCACCGGCACGGTCGAGCAGCTCATCGTCGGTGTGGGTGAGACCGTTCCCGTCGGCGCCGTGCTGGCCATGATCGCCGAGCCCGCGGCCCGGAAAGCCGCTCCGCCCCAGCCGGCGCCCCCGGCCGGGGAGCCGCCGCGGCAGGCGGCCCCGCCGGAACGCGAGCCGGAACATGTGCCAGCCGCGCCGGGCCGGCCCGCGCCGCCCATTTCCCCGTTGATCCGCAAGCGGGCTCACGAGCTCGGCGTCGATCTGGCCGGGCTCCGCGGCAGCGGCCGCGGCGGCGCGGTGACCCGGGCCGATGTCGAGCGGGCCGCGGCGCGCCGGGAGCCGGCCGGCGCCGGGGCACGGAGCAAGGCCACGCCGCGGGCCCGCCGCGTGGCCGCGGAGCTGGGCGTCGACCTCGCCGACGTCACCGGCACCGGTCCGGACGGGTCGGTCCGGGAGGCCGACGTGCGGCGCGCCGTCTCGGCCGGCGAGGCCGCCCCCGCCCGCGAACCCGCCCCCGCGGCACCCGCCGCGCGGTCGGGGGCGGAGCGGGCACGGTCCATGCGGCAGGCCATCGCGCGGCTGATGGCCAGGTCCAAGCGGGAGATACCGCACTACTACGTCAGCAGCACCGTCGACATGGCCAGCGCCCTGAACTGGATGCACGAGCGTAACCGGGAACTGGCGGTCAGCGAGCGGCTAGTCCCGGCTGCGCTGCTGCTCAAGGCCGTCGCGCTCGCGGCCCGCCGGGTGCCGGGCGTGAACGGCTACTGGGTAGATGACCAGTTCCGCCCGGTGGAGGCCGTCCACCTCGGGCTGGCGATCTCGCTGCGCGGCGGCGGCCTGCTCACGCCGGCCATTCACGACGCCGCCGAGCTGCCGCTCGCCGAGCTGATGAGCGGAATGCGCGATCTGGTCACCCGGGCCCGGGCCGGCCGGCTACGCGGCTCGGAGCTGACCGACGCGACGATCACCGTGACCAACCTCGGTGACCAGGGGGTGGAATCGGTGTTCGGGGTGATCTACCCGCCGCAGGTGGCACTGGTCGGCTTCGGCAAGGTCACCGAACGGCCGGTCGCGGCCGGCGGCCTCATCGGCGTGCGCCCAGTCGTCGTCACCACGCTGGCGGCCGACCACCGGGCCAGCGACGGGTACACCGGTGCCCGCTACCTGACCGCCCTATCGGACCTGCTCCAGAAACCGGAGGAACTGCTATGACACCGGACCAGGCACGGCACGTCATCGAGGAGGCAGTCGCCCGGGTCGCCCCGGACGCGGACCTGGCCAGCCTCGCGCCTGACGCGGACCTGCGAGACGGCCTGGAACTCGACTCGCTGGACTTCCTCCGCTTCGTCGAGATCCTGACCGAGCGCACCGGCAGGCAGATCACCGAGGACGACTACCAGCACCTGGCCACGCTGGCCAGCACGGTCAAGTTCCTGGCCGGAGGCTGACCCCTACCTGCGGCCCGGGCCGATGCCGTCGGCTACACCAGATCTGGCCGCCTTTCTGCTCCCGCAGGCGGCTCCCGGCGGCTGCCGCACCTTCGGACGGAGAGAGATGCCAGGGACCGGAGTCCCCGCCTATGGCGCATCCGGCCGGAACGCCGCGCCGGCGCGGGAAGCTGCCCCGCCAGTCCGTTCGGGAGGAAAATCATTTCGGTGATGGTCCCGGGTCAGCGGGTACGGTCACGGTGCGCCCGTTTCCGTCCGCTCGGGTGCCGGCCGTCCCGAGTGTTCCTGGATGGCGCGGTACAGCCGGTCATAGTCGGCGGCCATCCGGGCCAGCGAGAACCGCCGCTCGGCGGCGGCGCGGCACTGTCGGCGGCTGATCCGGTGTACGCGGGCGACCGCGGCGGTCATCTCGTCCTCGCCGCGGCACAGGTACCCTGTGCGGCCGTGGTCGATGATCTCCGGTGCCGCGCCGTGGGGGAACGCCAGGGCCGGCGTGGCCGTCGCCAGCGCCTCGGCCATCACCAGGCCGAACGGCTCGGGCCAGGTGATCGGGTTGAGCAGGGCGGCCGCGTGGCCCATGAGGTCTACCCGGGCGGCCAGCGGCTGCTCGCCCAGCATGTCGTCATCGGGCCCGAGCAGCGGCCGGACCTGCTCCTCGAAGTAGGCGTGTTCGGCGGGCTCGAGGATCCTCGCCGCGATGACGAGGGGCCAGCCTGACCGCCGGGCGACCCGCACCGCGCGATGCGCGCCCTTGTCGGGGGACATCCGGCCGGTGAACAGAAGGTAACCGCCGGTTCCGGGGCCGGGCTTGTGGATGTCCAGGTCGATGCCGTGGTGAATGACCGCAGCGACTGGGATGGGCCCGAAGCTGCGGGCATGGGCGTGTGAGATCGCCACGATCGACGCGTGCCGGGCGGCCTCGGCCAGCCTGCGGCGGTTCCCGGCGGTGACCTTCCCGTGGATGGTCGTCACCACCGGCTGCCGGGCTATCCCGCGCCGACCGGCCAGCACGGGGCCAAGCTCAGTGTGGTCGTGGACGATGTCAACCTCGCCGGCCAGCGCCTCGTAGGCGGCCAGCACGTGCGCTGCCTCTTTGAACCGGTCGCCCATCGGCTCGGCAGGCGACCGGAACAGCCACTGGCGTGGTACCGGGCAGGCGGACTGGCCGACGGTGAACAGCAGGAGGTCGTGGCCGAGCGCGGTCAGGCCGCGCGCGAGGTTGTCGATGACCTCCTCGGTACCGCCGTAGCCGGGCGGCGGGACCGGGATCCAGGGCGGGGCGATCAGTCCGATTCTCATGGCAGGGCTCCTCATGTCGATGGCGAGGACCGGTGGCTGGCCTGTGCGGGAGGCGCGAGCGCGGTCGCGGTGCCGGGCGGGACGAGGTAGACGGCCATGGGTGAAGCCCATCAGGGCGCTAGTCGGCCCGGCAGGGCCGGAAGTCCGTCAATTGGCGGGCATTGGTACCAGCATCACGGGCACCCCGGCGTCCAGGACGGCGCGCCGCACGACGAGCGCGCGGCCCGGCTCGAGCCGCTGTGACCAGGCCAGCGCGATCATGTCCGCCTGCTCGGCTCCGGCTACCTTCACGACATGCTCGGCGGCGGCCCCGCTGCGCAGCTCGAGCCGGGCCCGGGGCAGCGCGCAGTAGCGGGCCAGGAACTCCTGCCCCCACGCCTGGCCGGCGTGGGCATGCTGATCCCAGAACTTCGGGACGGTCCGGGCGTCAAAGACGTGCAGCACCACCAGTTCGGCGCCGCTGCGGGCCAATCGCTCCGCGGTGTCGGCGATGGCGGAGGCTGACCCTGTCGTCCCGTCCAGCGGCAGGAGGACCCGCCGGATGCGGGGCGGCTGATCCCGCGCCCCGGCGGGCACCAGCACGACCGGCTTTGCCGACTGCTGCGCGACGCGCTGCCACAACGGTCGCGACGGTTCGCCGCTGGCCAGCACGCCGGAAATCGCGCGGGGCTGGTGCAGCGCCCGCATCACCTGCCTGGCCGCCTGCTGCGGGCTGAGGCCGGCGGCCAGGCGCACCTGCCGGACCTCGCCGCCATCCAGCCGGGCGATCACCGCCGCCGTCTGGGCCACGGGCGGCTCCGGCTCACCGTGGCCCAGTATGGCCAGGACCTCTGCAACGCCCGCGGGCTCTATCGTGGTCATGTGAGCCTCCTCAGCCGGCCCGCTCGAGGCTGGTGGCGCCTGCCACCTTGCGTGGCGTCTGACCGGGCAGCGCGACCATCAGCGGGGCATCGGCCCACACCGAGGTCCGGTCATGGGTGATGTCCAGCCGCACCGTGCGGCCCAGGCAGCGGAACCGCAGGTGCAGGCCGTCCCAGGCGGCGGGGAGCCGGGGATCGACGGTCAGCACGCCCGCGCGGACGCGCACCCCGGCCATGCCGGTCACGACCGCCTGCCAGACGCCGCCGAGGCTGGCCATGTGCAGGCCTGCGCCGGTCATCCCGGTCAGGTCGTCCAGGTCCAGCGCGAGCGCCATCCGCAGCATCTCCAGCGCCTCATCTGGCCTGCCCGCCCGGGCCAGCAGCGAGGCGGTGATCGCGGGCGACAGCGACGAGCCGTGCGCGGTCCGCGGATCGTAGTAGTCCAGGTTCGGTCCCAGCGAGCCCGGCTCGACCTCGTCCGGGACTAGGTGATGCAGCATGAGCACGTCCGGCTGCTTGATCAGCTGCGACCGGGCCACCCGGTCCCGGCCCAGCAGCAGGTCCGCCGCCACCGGCGCGGCGGCCACATCGGTGATCAGCAGCGGCTCCAGGGCGAAATAGCCGGCGAACTGCTCATACCGCCCGGACGTCAGATCGTACCCGTCCACAATCCGAGCGGCCAGGTCCCGCCATTGACCCGTTTCCTGCGGCGCGATCCCGGCACGGTCGGCGGCGTCGGCCCCGGCACGCAGGTTCCAGCGGGCCATCACGTTGGTGAACGCGTTGTCATCGACCCGCTCGTGGTATTCATCCGGGCCGATCACGCCATCGATATGGGCGCTGCCCGCGGCGTCCAGGCGGCACCGTGACGCCCAGTACCTGGCCGTCTCGGCCAGCAGCGGCGCAACTGTCGGCGTGCCGAGCCCGGTCCAGCTGGCATAGTGCGCGGCCGCCCAGGCGACGTCGGCAGTGATGTGCTCCTCGAGCTGGCCGGTCAGGATCGGCGTCCTGCGTCCGCCGAGCCGGGTGCTGGCCGGGGTGACATCGTCCCCGCTGGCCGCGGACTCCCACGGAAACCGGGCGCCTTGCCGCCTGGCCGCGCGGGCCCAGGTCCGGGCGGCATCGAGCCGCCGCAGCCGGTAGCGGATCATCGCGGCGGCGGCCGCCGGGTCCATGGCCGCCACCGCGGGAAGCACGAACACGTCCGCGTCCCAGAACACGTGACCCGCGTACCCGGTGCCGGACAGCCCCCGGGCGCCGACCGCCAGCTCACCGCGCGCCTTGATCGCGCACCACAGCTGGAACAGCGCGAACCGCAGCGCGAGCTGCGCCTGGGGGTCGCCGCGGACCTGGACGTCGACGGCGTCCCACCGGCGCGCCCAGGCCGCGCGATGGTCGGCGAGCAGCCGGTCGAAGCCGAGGCGGCCCGCCGCTCCGAGCGCGTCCGCGGCCATGCGCGGATCAGGCCGGCGACGCCCGCTGTCGGCGTAAGCGGCTACCCGCTGCACGGTACGGACAGGGCCGTCGCGGCGGGTCTGCTGGACGGCGGCAGCGGCGATGCCGCCCCCGGTACCGGCATCGATCCGCGCCCAGCACATGCCATCCTGGCGGCCGACGGCCATCCTGGTACCCGGGGGGCGCCGCAGCGGACGGCCTGGCCGGGGCAGCCGGACGGCCGGCGCCTCGGCGCGCATGGCGACCACGCCGGGCATGGTGATGCTGGCCAGCCGGACGGTCCGCAGCGGGCACGCGCCGATCGCCGGATCGGTGCGCTCCAGGACGCCGGTCCGCAGGTCCAGCACCCGGCGGTCGTCAACAGGGGCAGGCTCCACGGCCAGGCCGGTCCACACCGGGCCAGGCAGCAGGTGCTGGCCCGGCCCTGTCCCGTCGTACACCCCGGCCGCCAGGACCATCGGCTGCGCGCCCGCAGCCGCCTCCTCCACCGACCCCCGGGTGGCCACGCCCCCGGCGCCCAGCGTGAACAGCGACTCGGTCACCCGGCGGCGCAGCGGCCCCGCCCCGGTCTCGGACACGATCCACGCCGGATCCTCATCCACCGCGGGCACCCGCTGGCAGGCGTGCCGCCGGACCTGTTCATCCAGCAGCTCCAGCAGCAGCCGGGACCCGCCGCCGGCATGGATCACGCCGGCCGGCACCCCGCCCGGTTCCGGGCCGACCGACACGGCGATCACCCGGGTCGCCTCCGGGACCAGCAGCAGCGCGTCAGGGCCCGGTTCCCCGCCGGGAGCGCCGAATTCGCTGCCCACCAGCAGCAGCAGCCCCGGACCCACCCCACGCCGGGCCAGGACCGCCACGATGCCGCGCATCACCTCAGGGCCGCCCCCTCCCGGCACCAGCCGACACTGCGCCAGCGGCTCAGCCGGAACGATGCCGTCGTGGCCGATCACGATGACGTCCACGCTCGCCGCGCGCAACGCCGCAACACGGCGGCCCACAGCTGCCATCAGCTGGCGGCGGTGCGGCGCGGCCGCCTTCCAGGTAAAAGCCACGGCCGCGAAGGTGCGGCCAGTCCGCGGCCAGGCGGCCATGGCAGTCAGGGGACCGGGCTGACGCGAACCCCGGCGATCACGCCCTGCCCATCTCCGTCATCGGCATGACGCCTGGCCAGCAGTTCATCACCGGAAATCGCGCGCATTCCGGTCACTCCCTCACGCAGGTCAGGTTCTCAGGCGACCATCGTGCCTGGCATCGGCGGGCCCGGCCAGGGTCCAAAGGCCCAGAACCGAAGGCCCGGCAGTCCCGCCCTCAGGTCAGCACGACCTGAGGCCCGCCCAGCCACACTGCACGATTTACCCGCAGAAGCGGGACGTTCGGCCCTGACCGGTAACCCAGTGCCTCAGCCAGGCTGCGGGCATGGCGGAAGACGTTGCGCGCCTTGACCTCGGATCGGCTCTGGCACCACCCGGACGGTGCCCGGGCTGCGGCTCCGGTGAGCTCGCGGCGGTGACGGACGGGGAGCAGACCGCTTTTGCCTGCCAGTCGTGCGGCCAGTGCTGGACGGTCGAACTGGGCTGGGCCCACCGGGTCGACCGCCGGAACCTGCGGCGGGTGCCGATCCAGCCGCACCGGGCGGCATCCCAGCCCCGGGTCGCGCCGGTCCCGCCGGGCGGGCAGGGCATGAGGACTCCAGCCCGCACGGGCAAGTCCGGAGATGACGGGTGACGGGTCCGTGGTCGGCCGGCGAGGAGCCGGTGAGCCAGGGAGTGCCGGGTGGCACGGTGACCCTCGTCGAGGGTTCCACCTTCTGCATCAGCGAAGCCGGCGGCGACATCGGGCAGGGGCAGCCGCACGGGCTGTTCGTCCGCGACACGCGCGTGCTGTCACGCTGGGCACTGACGATCGACGCCCGGACGCCGAAGCCATTGACCGTGCAGCAGTCCGAACCCTACGCCGCCACGTTCATCGGTCACCTGCCGCCCCGCGGCGGGCCGGGATCCAGCAGCCTGCTGGTCGTACGCCGCCGCTATGTCGGTGACGGCATGCGCGAGGACATCACCATCCGCAACACCGCCCCGCTCCCGGCCGCCTGCATGGTGACGCTCGCCGCCGCCGCTGACTTTGCCGACCTGTTCGAGGTAAAGCGCGGGCAGGCGCGGGCAGGGCCGTCCGCCCGTGCGGTAGACGGGACCTCGGCACTGACCTTCCAGACCCGGCGGGGCGAGCGCCAGGCCGGGCTGCTTATCGAAGGTGACGGTCAGCCAGAGACAACCGGCGAAGCCCTGTCATGGCAGGCAACGATCCCGGCACGCGGCGAGTGGACGGTCAGCGTCGAAGCGGTCCCGGTCGTGAACGGACTCCCGCTGGAGCCGCATCACCCGCGCGGCCAGCGGGCCGAGCACGCCGTTCCCGCCCGCAGGCTGCGCGAGTGGCGGCGCAACGCCCCCCAGGTGCAAACGGCGGAGCCACAGCTCACCGCGGTGCTGCGCCGCAGCGTCGAAGACCTCGGGGCGCTGCGCATCTTCGACCCCGAGCACCCCGGCCGGGCTGTGGTCGCCGCGGGCGCGCCCTGGTTCATGGCCCTGTTCGGGCGGGACTCGCTGCTCACGTCATGGATGCTGCTCCCGTGGGATGACAGCCTCGCGCTCGGGACCCTGCAGACGCTGGCCGGCCGCCAAGGACGCCTCACCGACCCGACGTCAGAGGAGGAGCCAGGCAGGATCTTGCACGAGGTCCGCTTCGGCCCGGCCGCCTCCCTCGCCCTCGGCGGCCGGAGCGCCTACTACGGAACTGCCGACGCCACCCCCCTGTTCGTCATGGTGCTCGGCGAACTGCGCCGCTGGGGCCGCCACAACGCGGCGGCCCAGACGCTGCTGCCACCCGCCGACCGGGCCCTGGACTGGATCGAGCGCTACGGGGACGCCGACGGCGACGGGTTCATCGAGTACGCGCGCAAGACCGGCCAGGGCCTGGTCAACCAGGGCTGGAAGGACTCGCCGGACGGCATCAACTTCGCCGACGGGCGGACCGCCAAGCCCCCCATCGCCCTGGCCGAGGTCCAGGGATACTGCTACGCCGCCTACCGGGCCCGCGCCGCCTTCGCCCGGGAAGCAGGCGACGAGCCCCGCGCACGCCACTGGGACGGCAAGGCCGCCCAGCTCAAACGCGCCTTTAATCAGGCGTTCTGGCTGCCCGCCAAGGGCTGGTTCGCCGTCGCGCTCGACCGCGACAAGCGGCCAGTGGACGCGCTGACCTCCAACATCGGGCACTGCCTGTGGACCGGCGTCGCCGATGCCGACAAGGCAGCCACGGTCGCGGACCGGCTCCTGTCGGATGATATGTTCAGCGGCTGGGGAATCCGCACCCTCGCCACGTCGATGTCCGCCTACAACCCGATGAGCTACCACAACGGCTCGGTATGGCCGCACGACAACGCACTGTGCGCGGCCGGCCTAATGCGGTACGGCTTCACCGGGCACGCCCAGCGGGTCGCCCAGGCCATCTTCGACGTTGCCACGCACTTCGGCGACCGCCTTCCCGAGCTTTTCTGCGGCTTCCCGCGTGACGAATACCCGGTCCCCATCCCGTACCCGACCTCCTGCTCCCCGCAGGCCTGGGCGGCAGCAGCACCCCTGCAACTGCTCACCACCCTGCTGCGGATCACCCCCCAGCCCAACGCCGGCCGCATCTGGTGCGCCCCGGCCATGCCCGGCCGCTACCTGCCGCTGCGGGTAACCGGCCTCCGGTTCGGACAAGCGCAGCTGACCATCGATGCCCGCCACGACGGCTGGGACCTGACCGGCCTGGACGGCACCGGGATCGAACTCGTCCGCGAGCCACGGACCCGCCACTCCGCCGCCACGTGATCCTCACCCGGAGGCATCTCCGACGCCGACGCGGCCATCGCCCGGCAGCTGGCTGCCCTGGAGGCGCCCTGGCCCGGGGCCGTGACCATCGACACCAGCCAGCTCACCCCAGGCACGGCCCTGGTGGCGCCCGCAGAGCCGCCCGGCACGGCAGTGCAGCAGGCCACGGAGGCAATCCGGCCGCACCGGCCAGGGCACGTGCGGCGCCCGGTCCGGCCTGTCCTGCTCCCCGACTGAACACCTCCGCGAAGCCCGGTTCTCGGGTCAGGGCACATGGGGTATCTTCACGAACATCTAATAAAGCCGTATGGCCAGCTGCTCCCCGCCCACGCGTAGTATCGCGCAGGTGGCGGGTTCCATCGGGCAGGCTCGTGCTCATCAACGACAGCGTGCACCACATCCACGGAGTCAGATTGCGTGCCGGGCTGCGCCGTTTCCCGCGGACCGGCCACCGTGCATGTTGGGGGTCCGCCATCAGGCCACCGGGTTGTGGCGGTAGCTCAGGCGGCTGATGAACCAGTCGCGGGCCAGGGCGGCGGCGGCGTCGAGGGTGCCGGGCTCTTCGAACAGGTGGGTCGCGCCCGGGACCACGACCAGGCGATTCTCGCACCGCAGCCGGGCCTGGGCCTGGCGGTTGAGGTCGAGCACGACCTTGTCACGGCCGCCCACGATGAGCAGGGTGGGTGCAGTGACCTCCGGGAGACGAGGACCGGCGAGGTCGGGGCGGCCACCCCGCGAGACCACGGCGGCGACCTTGGTGTCGGGTTCAGCCGCCGCCCACAAGGCGGCGCCCGCGCCGGTGCTGGCGCCAAAGTACCCGACTGCCAGGCTGCCTGTATCCGGCTGGCTGCGCAGCCAGCAAGTGACGTCGACCAGGCGCCGAGCCAGCAGCCCGATGTCGAACACGTTGGC
>Ga0306924_10002240_pt1 | contig 18185 bp, 14 predicted proteins | sample sta12Can44000111_FD_203756 | JGI IMG/M metagenome (GOLD analysis project Ga0306924, IMG submission 203756) | Lab enrichment of tropical soil microbial communities from Luquillo Experimental Forest, Puerto Rico - statanox.12C.anox.44.000.111 (v2)... | ecosystem: Environmental > Terrestrial >...
GCCGAATGCGTCGAGCCGGCCACGAAATCGACCCTGCCGTCGTGCATCGCGCGATAGGCCTCATCGACGGGGAAGATCAGCTCGAGCTCTACGTCGAGTCCCTCGCGCTCGAAGAGCCCTAGCTCCACCGCGGCAACGGCCGGGAAATAGGAATTCGAGATCAGGTCGGGGACGGCGAGCTTCATCGGTCGAGCCTCAGGCTTTTGGCGGGGGGATCAGCAACATCAGCAATATCGCTATCGCGGCGCCGATCACGATGACACTTTCGAGAACCGGGATCGGCACGACGCCGCCCGTCAGCTGCGCTCGATCTCGCCAGCGGCGTGGTCGAGCGCCTCGGTGATCCGGCTCAGCTGTGTCGCATCCAACGGGCCTTTGCCGAGCCGGATCCGCAGCGCCGCCTCGAGGTTGCGCGTCGCGCGCTGGATCTCTGGCGCCGGACCGCCGCCATAGGCGCGGCTGATCTCGGCGATGCGGGCGAAAATCGCATCCACGGCGGCGCGATTGGCGGCGAGGTAGTTCGTGCCCTCCTCGGTGATCGTGTAGAGCTTTCGGGTGCCTTCGGCGGCGGGTTCCGAGCGCGCATAGCCGAGCTCTTCGAGCAGATTGAGGTTCGGGTACACGATGCCCGGGCTCGGGCTGTACATGCCGCCGAACTTCTCTTCGATCGCCTTGATCAGCTCGTAGCCATGGCGCGGCTGTTCGCTGATCAGCTGCAACAGCACGTAGCGCAGGTCGCCCTGGTCGAAGACCCGGCCGAGCCGCCCGCCGCGGCCGCCGCGCTGATGGCCGCCAAATCGCCCGCCGAGGCCAAAGCCGTGCCTTGCATACCGTCTTTCACCGCACGAATGTCGATGTCCATACATATTGTGACTCCATCGTTATGACAGCTCTAAGATATATCTTAATACACTAACGTCAATACCCATGAACACCGGCTTCCGACGTGTTAGTGTCGTGCTGAGCGAGCGGCAGGATGCAAGAGATGAGTGAGCGCCAAAGCGTCGATTGGAAAACCCACGGGGTCAAAGTGATCCCCGTAAATCAGCTCGACCCCAATACCGCGCAGACCCCGGGAATGGACCGCGCCGCCGCGATCAATTTCGCCCGAGTCGGCGCGCAAAAGATTTGGGCCGGGACGGTCAAGATCCACCCCAATGCAAAAACCGGCGCGCACCATCACGGGCATCTCGAGAGCGTCATCTACGTCCTCAAAGGCCGGGCGCGGATGCGCTGGGGCGAGCAGCTCGAATACGTCGCCGAAGCCGGCCCCGGCGACTTCATCTTTGTGCCGCCTTATGTGCCGCACCAGGAGATCAACGCGTCGACCCACGAGACGCTCGAATGCGTCCTGGTGCGCAGCGACAATGAGGCGGTCGTCGTCAATCTCGACATCGAGCCGGTCGAGCGCCCCGAGGCGGTGCGCTGGATCGATCCGATCCACAAGCACGGCTGACGAAATGGCAAAAATCGCCATGCCCATCGAGGGACCGAGCGTCTGGACGCGCCGGGACATTCTCCTCGAGGAATATCGGATCGATCTGTCGACCGCCTGTCTCGACGAGATCCGCCGCGCAGCTGACGAGATCAGGGCTTATCCGCTGCCCACCGTCCTTCGCGCACCGGATGATTTCACGATGCCGGCCTGCCGGCGGGAGATGGCGCGGGTCCGCGACATGCTCGACCACGGCCGGCGCTTCGCCATTGTCGACCGGCTGCCGATGCAAGAGATGGACGTGGCGGACGTCACGGGAATTTATTGGCTGCTGTCAAGCATGGTGTCGCGCCCGGTGGCGCAGAAGCTCGACGGCACGATGATCTACGACGTCCTCGACACGGGGCGGCAGGCGCTGCCCGGATCCGGGGTCCGCCCCGACAAGACCAATATCGAGATCCGCTTTCACAACGATAACGCCTACAACGATGCGCCGCCCGACTATGTCGGGCTGCTCTGTCTGCGTCGGGCGCAAAGCGGCGGGCACAGCCGCGTCATCAGCTTTCACACCGTCCACAATGCCTTGCAGGAGCGCTACCCGAACCGGCTGGAGCGGCTTTACCAGCCGTTCTGGTTCGACCGGCAGCGCGAATTCCGGCCGGGGGAGAGCCCGGTCTTTGCGGCGCCTATATTCGCGGGTGCCGGCGAACCGAAGGCGCGGTTCAGCGTCCATCAGATCAACGGTGGGTACGCGCTGCGGGGCGAGCCGATAGACCGCGATGGCGAGGCTGCGCTCACCGCAACCCTCGATATTTTCGAAGAGGATGGCCTCTCGGTCGATTTCGACCTCGAACCGGGTCAGATCCAGTTTGTCGACAACCGGGCTCTGGGCCACAGCCGCACCGCTTTCGTGGACCATCCTGAGCCCGACCGCCGGCGCCATTTGGTGCGTCTGTGGATGCGTGACCATGGCCGCCGTGCCTACCCGGGCTAACATCGATATCGGGGCGGCGCTCGCCGAGGCCGAAGGCCTCTACCGCGAGCGCAACCCGAAGAGTTTCGCGCAGCATCGCGAAGCCTGCGCGGCGATGCCCGGCGGCAATACCCGCTCGGCGATCCATGTCGATCCGTTCCCGCTGACGATCGTGCGCGGCGAGGGCGCGCGGCTGTGGGACCTCGACGGGCACGAATACCTCGATTTCCTCAGCGAGTTCACCGCCGGCATCTTTGGCCATTCGCATCCGGTGATCCGCCGCGCGATCGATGCCGCTCTCGATCAGGGGCTCAATTTCGGCGCGCACAATGCGCTCGAGGCGCGCTTTGCCGCGGCTATCTGCGCCCGCTTCCCATCGATCGAGCTGGTGCGCTTTACGAATTCCGGTACCGAAGCCAATCTGATGGCGGTCAGCGCGGCGAGGGCAATCACTGGCCGCCCAAAAATTTTGGTGTTTCGCGGCGGCTACCACGGCGGGGTGTTTTACTTCCGCGGCCATGGCAGCGCGCTCAACGCGCCTTTCGAATACCTGCTTGGGCAATACAATGACCTCGCGGCTGTCGAGGACCTGGTGCAGCCGCATCGCGGCGAGCTCGCCGCGATACTGATCGAGCCGATGCAGGGCACCACCGGCTGCATCGCGGCGGAGCGCGGCTTTCTAGCGGGGTTGCGCGCGCTGGCGAACGAAACCGGGGCGCTGCTGATCTTCGACGAGGTGATGACCTCGCGCCTCGCGCCAGGAGGCTTGCAGGAGACGCACGGCATCCTCCCCGACCTGACGACATTGGGCAAATATGTCGGCGGCGGCATGAGCTTTGGCGCATTTGGCGGGCGGGCCGACATCATGGAACGCTTCGACCCGCGCCGGCCGGATGCGTTTCAGCACGCCGGCACGTTCAACAACAATGTGTTGACGATGAATGCTGGGCTCGTCGGCCTGACCGAGATCTACACTCCCGAGCGGGCACAAACCCTCAACGCCGGCGGCGACCGCCTGCGCGACCGCCTCAATGCAGTGGTGCATGGCCACGGGCTGGCGATGCAATTCACCGGGCTGGGGTCGATGCTGGCGGTCCATATGACCGACGGACCCATCCGCTCGGCGGAGGACGCCGAACGGGGCAACGCCGCTTTGCGCGACCTCTTTTATTTCGATCTGGTCGAGCGCGGAATCTGGTTTGCCAAGCGCGGCATGTTCGCGTTGTCCATAGCACTCGGCGAGGCCGACCACGACAAGCTGGTCGGTGCTGTCGAAGACTTCGCCGAAACCCGCGCCCCACTGTTCGGGTGATCCGAAGTTGTAAGCTATCGTACCGGCCCGAAGGAACAGCAAGACACTCCTCCGAAAGCTGATTTAAAGTCTCTGCGAGACCGGCGCCAGGTGGGCCGGCTTTGGAGGAAAGAAATGCATCCGGTTTTGCGCAGCGGCGCCGCCGCGCCCGGGATGACGCGCCGTGACCTCTTTGCACTGGCCGCGCTCGGCCTCGCGGCCGGTGCGCCGGGCTCCGCTCTTGCCGCTGGCCCGGACGGGCAGCTGACCTGGGGGGTGCACGTCTCGCTGGCGCCGGCGTGGTTCGATCCGGCCGACGTGTCGGGGATCATCACCCCGTTCATGGTGCTTTACGCGCTGCACGACGCGATGGTGAAGCTGATGCCGGGACAGTCGCCGGCGGCCAGCCTCGCCGAAGCATGGTCGGCGTCGGAAGACGGCCTTACCTACGATTTCACACTGCGCCAAGGGGCGCTGTTCCACAACGGCGATCCGGTGACCGGCGAGGACGTCAAATTCTCGTTCGAACGCTATCACGGCGTCTCGCACGATTTGATGATGGAACGCGTTGCTGCGGTGGAAATCCCCGATGCGAGGCATGTGCGTTTCAAGCTGAAGAGACCGTGGCCGGACTTCCTGACATTCTATGCAAGCGCGACCGCGGCCGGCTGGATCGTGCCCAGGGCATATGTCGAAAAGGTTGGCGATGACGGCTTTAAAAAGGTGCCGATCGGCGCCGGTCCCTACAAATTCGTCTCGTTCAACCCCGGCATCGAGCTGGTCTTGGAGGCCTTCGACAAGTACTGGCGCAAGCCGCCCAATGTGAAGCGGCTTGTCTTCAAGGTGATCCCCGACGAGAGCACGCGGCTTGCTGCATTGAAACGCGGCGAGATCGACATCGTCTACTCGATCCGCGGCGAACTCGCCGAGGAGCTCCAGCGCACACCGGGGCTCACCTTGAAGCCCGCGGTAGTGCAGGGCGTCTTCTGCCTTTATTTCCCCGACCAATGGGATCCGAAATCGCCTTGGCACGACGAACGGGTGCGCCGCGCCGCCAGCCTGGCGATCGACCGCGAGGGAACCAACGAGGCGCTGACCTTGGGCTATTCGCTCATTACCGGCAACCCGTTGGTCCCGGATCATTACGAGTTCTTCTGGAAACCGCCGGCTCCGGTTTACGACCCGGATAAGGCCAAGCAGCTACTTGCCGAGGCCGGGTTCCCCAACGGTTTTGACGCCGGTGACTATTATTGCGACTCGTCCTACGCAAACATCGGTGAGGCGGTCCTCGACAACCTGCAGGCGGTTGGCATTCGGCCAAAACTGCGGCCAATCGAGCGGGCTGCCTTCATCAAAGGGTATGCCGAAAAGACGTTCAAAAACATCATTCAGGCCGGACCCGGAGCGTTCGGAAACGCCGCGACCCGCCTCGAAGCGCACGTCGTCAAAGGTGGGGTCTTTGTTTACGGGAATTACCCCGATCTCGATGAGCTCTATCAGCAGCAGGCGGTCGAGCTCGACCACAAGAAACGGGAAGCGATCCTGCATAACATCCAGCAGGCGGTTTACGAACGGACGATCTATGCGCCGATCTGGCAGCTGGCCTTCATCAATGGTATCGGCCGGCGCGTCGGAGAGTCGGGGTTCGGACTGATCGCCCGCTTTCCCTACACCGCGCCCTACGAGGACATCACCATCAAGGGCGCGTAGCGGACGGGCTCTTTTTTTGAGAGCCGTGACACCCGCGCATTGCTGGCCTACCCTATCTCCAAGGCCTGGAAAGGGCCGGCTGAACGGAGGTGGCAATGGGTCGACTTATCGCCAATCGCAGGGGATTCGGGAAAAATCAACAACGGCCCGAATTGACCCGGCGAGAGCTTCTTGCGCTAAGCGCCTTGGGTCTGGTTGCCGGCGCTCCCGGCCTCTTGCACGCAGCGGCGCCTCAAGGGCAGCTGACATGGGGCATCCATGTCTCGCTGGCGCCGACTTGGTTCGATCCGGCTGAGACGCCGGGACTCATCACCCCCTTTATGATCCTTTACGCGCTCCATGACGCGCTGGTGAAGCCTATGCCCGGCCAGCCGATGGCGCCGTGTCTGGCAGAGTCGTTCGCCGCGGCTGAGGACGGGCGTTCCTACGACTTCGTGCTGCGGAGGGACGCAAAATTTCACAACGGCGAGCCCGTCACCGCCGAGGACGTCAAATACTCATTCGAGCGCTACCACGGCGCGTCTCATTCATTGATGCAGGATCGGGTAGCCTCGATCGATACGCCCGACCCGCAGCACGTCCGCTTCCTGCTCAAATCGCCGTGGCCTGATTTTCTGACCTTTTACGCGACGGCCACCGGCGCCGGCTGGATCGTGCCCAAGAATTATGTCGAGAAGGTCGGCGACGACGGGTTCAAAAAGGCGCCGATTGGCGCGGGACCCTACAGATTCGTGTCGTTCACGCCCGGTGTCGAATTGGTGTTCGAGGCGTTCGGCCAATATTGGCGCAAGACCCCCAGCGTCAAACGCTTGGTCTTCAAATCGGTCCCCGAAGAGTCGACGCGGCTGGCGGCGCTGAAGCGGGGGGAGGTCGACATCGTCTATTCGATCCGCGGCGAGCTTGCCGAGGAGCTTCGCAGTACGCCAGGGCTTACCCTGAAACCGGTAGCCTCACCGGCGACGTTCTGGCTCTACTTCGCTGATCAGTGGGACCCGAAATCGCCGTGGCATGACGAACGCGTGCGGCGGGCAGCCAATCTCGCCCTTGACCGCAAAACCATCAACGAGGCGCTGACCCTTGGCTACTCGAAACTGACCAACAGCATCGTTCCCGCCAGCTATGATTTCTACTGGCAGCCCCCGCTGGCGGTTTACGATCAGGCCAAGGCCAAGCTATTGCTGGCCGAGGCGGGTCATCCCGACGGATTCGATGCCGGCGATTATTACTGTGACTCGTCTTATGCGAATGTCGGCGAAGCCGTGCTCAACAACCTTCAAGAGGTTGGAATTCGCTCACAGCTGCGTCCCATCGAGCGCGCCGCGTTTTTGAAGGGCTGGGGCGACAAGGCATACAAGAACCTCATCCAATGCGGCAGCGGCGCTTTCGGCAATGCCGCCACCCGTCTCGACGCCTTCATCGTGAAGGGCGGGACCTACGTCTATGGCAGCTATCCCGACATCGACGCATTGGCTCCACAGCAGGCCGCCGAACTCGACCAAAAGCGACGGGCTGCGGTCCTTAAGAAAATGCAGCTGCTGGTCCACGACAAATCGGTGGTCGCGCCGATCTGGCAGCTGGCCTTCATCAATGGCGTTGGCCCTCGGGTCGAACAGTCCGGGTTCGATCTGATCAAAGACTTCGCCTACACGGGGCCTTACGAGGACATCACGATCAAAGGCTCGTGAGTCGCAGCGTCTCGCTCGAAACGTGGAGACATTTCCGTGGGGGTAGTCTAGGTTCCGTCCGAAGCCCCCGGAAGAGGGTGCCATGTGGAGAAAACTGGATGGCGCGTCGCGGAGGCGGCACAGGATATAGCGGTTCGAAGCGAGCTGATCTGACGCGTCGAGACGTTCTGGCTCTGACCGCGCTCGGTTTTGTCGCCACCGCTCCGGGCGTGGCACGAGCCGCCTCACCGAGCGGCCAGCTGACGTGGGCAATCCATGTCTCATTGGCGCCCACGTGGTTCGACCCGGCCGAGACCGAAGCGCTGATCACCCCCTACATGGTGCTGTACGCGTTGCACGACGCGATGGTGAAGCCGATGCCCGGCAAGACCCAGACGCCGTGTCTTGCCGAGACATGGTCGACGTCCCCAGACGGGCTCAGCTACGAATTCGTGCTGCGCCAGGGGGTCAAGTTTCACAATGGCGAGCCGGTAACCGCCGGCGATGTAAAGTTCTCATTCGAGCGCTACCATGGCGCTGCACACCAGCTGATGAAGGACAATGTGGCGGCGATCGAAACACCGGATCCGCAGCACATCCGCTTCAAGCTCAAGAAGCCTTGGCCCGATTTCATCACGTTTTATTCTACGGCCACCGGCTCCGGGTGGATCGTACCGCGGAAATATGTGGAGCAGGTCGGCGACGAGGGCTTCAAAAAAGCCCCAATTGGTGCCGGTCCTTACAAATTCGTCTCGTTTACCCCCGGCATCGAGCTGGTGCTCGAAGCATTCGACGAGTATTGGCGCAAACCTCCCAGTGTAAAGCGCCTGGTGATGAAGGTGATCCCGGACGAGGCGACGCGGCTGGCAGCCCTGAAGCGCGGTGAAGTCGACATCGCTTACTCGATCCGCAGCGAGCTCGCCGAAGAGCTTCAGCGCACACCGGGGCTCGCGTTGAAGCCGGTCGTTCTGCAGGCGCCGAACTGGCTCTATTTCCCCGAGCAATGGGATCCGAAATCGCCGTGGCACGATTTGCGGGTCCGCCAGGCCGCCAATCTCGCGATCGATCGCGAAGGGATGAGCCAAGCCCTGTTCCTTGGTTATTGCAAAATCACCAACAGCATCGTTCCTTACACCTTCGATTTTTATTGGCAGCCGCCTGGTGCCGTCTATGACCCCGCCAAGGCGAGGAAATTACTCGCAGAGGCCGGCTATGCGAGCGGGTTCGACGCGGGCCTATTGTATTGTGACAGCTCGTATTCAAACATGGCCGAGGTGTCGTTGGACAATCTCCAACAGATCGGGATCCGCGCACGGCTACAACCGATAGAGCGTGCCGCTTTCTTCGCCGGCTATGTCGACAAGAAGTACACGCGCGGGATCATCCAAGGAGCGAGCGGCGCTTTCGGCAACGCCGCGACCCGGCTTGCGTCTTTCGTCGTCAAAGGTGGCGCCTACGCCTATGGCAGCTATCCCGAGATCGACGAACTCTTTCCGCAGCAGGCCGCGGAACTGGACCACGAGAAGCGGGCGGCGATCCTCGACAAGATGCAGCAGCTCGTTCACGAGAAGGCGATTTACGCGCCGATCTGGCAGTTGGGTTTCCTCAACGGGGTCGGCCCGCGGGTTGGCGAGTCGGCCTTTGGCCTGATCCCCGGCTTCGCCTACACTGCGCCCTTCGAGGACATCACGATCAAGAGTGCTTAACTCCCCGCATGATCGCCCCTGTATTGCTAAGATTTATGACATTCCCGCGGAAGCGAGAATCCAGGGCAGCGTCGGGCCCCGCTTTCGCGGGGGCGACGAATAAAGCACCAACGCGATTAGTCTTCGGGCTCGGGCGGAGGCTGTGATGAAACAATACATCGCGAGGCGGGTCGGTTATTCACTACTCTCGCTCTTTCTGTTGTCGTTGACGATCTTTTTTTTCGTGCGAGTGACCGGCGATCCGGCGGCGCTACTTGTCGAGCCCGGCGCGAGCCAGGCCGATATAGCCGCCATTCACCACCAATTCGGTCTCGACCGGCCGCTGTGGGTGCAATACGGCATCTTCATGTCGAGCCTGTTTCAAGGCGATCTTGGCCAGTCGTTCTATTACCGGATGCCGGTGATGGGACTCTACCTGTCCCGTCTGCCGAATTCGCTTCTTCTGGCTGTGGTTGCGATGGCGTTCTCGCTGCTGATCGGGATCCCCAGCGGCATCCTGGCCTCGGTGCGGGTCGGGCGTTTTTGGGATAGCGCGGGTAAGCTATTCGCCCTTCTTGGTCTCTCGCTGCCGTCTTTTTGGGTCGGCTTGGTGCTGATCCTCATCTTCTCAGTCTATTTGGGCTGGTTGCCGTCTTCGGGTTCGGGCAGTGCGCTCCACCTGATTATGCCGGCCTTCGCATTGGGCTGGTATTTCGCCGCCGCACATATGCGGCTCACGCGATCGTCGATGCTCGAGGTGCTGGACTCGGAGTACATCAAGCTCGCGCGGATCAAGGGGCTGCCGCAATCCCTCGTGATCGCCAAGCATGCCTTCAAGAACGCCTTGATCCCGGTACTGACCCTGGCCGGGATCAATCTGGTGATCATGGTCAATGTGGCGGTGGTCGTAGAGTACGTGTTCGCATGGCCCGGCATCGGGCGGCTGCTCTACGAAGGAATTACGTTCCGCGACTTCCCCGTGGTCCAGGGCGTCGTGATCATGGCTGGCGCAATGATCGTAATGGTGAATTTGATGATCGACATTCTGTATGCCGTGATCGACCCCCGCATCCGGCTGGAAAGGTAAAGGCCAATGAGCACCCAGGCCATCGTCCTGCCGCCGCGTTTCCGGTGGCGCCGGATCTCCGCCCGGCTTGGCGACTTTCCGTTGATCCCGAGCCTGATCCTCCTCAGTGTCGCCTTTGTCGCGATCTTCGCCAATTTGCTGGCGCCCCACAACCCAGAGGTCGGCAGTCTCGCTGCGCGGTTCCGTCCGCCCGTCTGGCAGACCGGCGGCAGCACGCAATACGTGCTCGGCACCGACCAGCTCGGTCGTGACGTGCTGTCGCGGCTCATCTTCGGCGCCAGAGTGTCGATGGTGGTCGGTTTTACTGCCGTGATCTTCGCCGGTGCGATCGGTACCGCGCTTGGGATCCTGTCGGGTTACCTCGGCGGCTGGGTGGACCAGGTCATCATGCGATTGACCGATACGTGGCTCGCCCTTCCGGCGCTCACCTTTGCCATATTCCTCGCCGCAATCGTCGGGCCCAGTATGTGGAACATCGTGATTATCTTGGGCCTTACCTATTGGACCCGTTACGCGCGCGTGATCCGCGGTGAGGTGCTGTCGCTTAAAGAGCGGGAGTTCGTTCGCCTCGCAATCGTCGCGGGCTGTTCCAAATGGATGATCATGTGGCGGCATATCCTGCCGAATGTCATCAACTCCGCGGTTGTGCTCGGCAGTTTGATGCTGGGTGTGGTCATCATAACCGAGGCGACATTGTCGTTCCTCGGGGTTGGCGTACCGCCGCCTCAGCCGGCCTGGGGCTTGATGCTCTCAGACGGTAAGCAGGGCCTGATGGTTGGGCGCTGGTGGCTGACCATATTCCCCGGGTGCTGCATCATGCTCATGGTGCTTTCGGCCAACCTTCTCGGCGACTGGCTCCGTGTCAAGCTCGACCCCCAGCTCCGTCAATTATGAGCCGACCCGGCGGGGTCTGCCGGTAACCGCCGCCCCGCTGCTCGAGCTTCAGAACCTCTCGACACATTACGTCTCGGCGCAGGGCACCCGCGTTGTGCGCGCAGTCGACGATGTGTCATTGCGCATTCATGCCGGTGAGACATTGGGGATCGTCGGCGAGTCGGGCTCCGGAAAGAGCACGTTGGCATTGACGATCCTGCGCATCCTGCCGGCGGCGGCCCGCATCGTCGGCGGCAAGATGCTGTTTGCGGGAGAAGACCTTCTCGAAAAGTCCGATGACGAGATGCGCCGGGTTCGCGGCAAGCGCATCGCGATGATCCTGCAGGACCCGATGGCCTCCCTCAACCCGCTCTTCACGATCGGCGACCAAGTCGGTGAGCCGATCCGGGTGCATGACGGGGCCTCACGCGTGACCGCCTGGGCACGCGCGAAACAGCTGTTGAAAGCGGTGCGCATACCGTCCCCGGAAACGCGGGTGATCCAATATCCGCACGAGATGTCGGGCGGCATGCGTCAGCGCATCGTGGGTGCGATCGGCATATCCTGCGAGCCGCGCCTGCTGATCGCTGACGAGCCGACCACTAGCCTCGACCTGACGATCCAGGCTCAATACCTCAACCTGCTGCGCGATCTGCAGCGCGAATACCACCTCGCGCTGATTTTCATCACCCACAATCTCGGGATCGTGGCCAAGATGTGCGACCGGCTGGCAGTAATGTACGCTGGGCGCGTCGTCGAGTCGGGACCAGTCTCGCAGATCTTCAATTCGCCTGCTCACCCGTACACCGAGGCGCTGCTCAACTCGATCCCGCGCATGACCGACAGCGCGCAGCGGCTGACCGCGATCAAAGGCCAACCACCCGATCTGGCGGCGCTACCGCCGGGCTGCGCCTTCGCGCCTCGCTGCCCCCGCGCTTTCGACCGGTGCCGTGAGTCGGCTCCTCCGGAGGTTAGCGAAGCGAGGAGCCGAACGGCGCGCTGCTGGCTCGCTGCGGAGAGCGGTGTGGCGTGACGCTCGTCCTCGAGGCGGAAGAGCTCAGCAAACATTTCCAGGCGAAGCGCGGGATCTTCGGCGGCAATCGCGGGGTCGTGCGTGCTGTCGACGGGATTTCGTTTGCGATCGAGCGCGGACGGACCCTCGGCGTCGTCGGCGAGAGCGGATGCGGCAAGACGACGACAGCAAAGCTCGTGCTCGGCCTGGAAGAACCGACGGGCGGTGCAATCCGCTTCGAAGGCAAGGATCTGCGAGAGCTCGACAGCGCGGGGCGGCGTCACTACCGGAAATCGGTCCAAGCGGTGTTTCAGGATCCCTACGCCTCGCTCAACCCGCGCATGCGGGTCAGCGCGATTATTGCCGAGCCGCTCGTTACCAACGAGCCGCTTCCTACACCGGAAGTGCGCCAGCGGGTGCTGAGGCTGCTCGATCTGGTCGGGTTGCCCGATCGAGCGGCGGACCTGTTCCCGCACGAATTTTCCGGCGGTCAGCGCCAGCGCATTGCGATTGCACGCGCTCTCGCATTGTCGCCAAAGCTCGTCGTGCTCGACGAGCCGGTTTCCGCGCTCGATGTATCGATACGGGCGCAGATCCTCAATTTACTGCGAGACCTCCAGTCCGAGCTCGGGGTGTCATACCTGTTCATAGCTCACGATCTGGCTGCGGTCGCGCATATGAGCCAGACGATAGTGGTGATGTACCTCGGCAAGATCGTCGAGAGCGGCGAGGCGCGTGCGCTCGCGCGCGGCCCCAAGCATCCATACACCGAGGCGCTGTTCTCGGCTTCGCTGCCGAGTCATCCCGATGAACGGCGCGAAGAGATCATCCTGCCCGGCGAGGTGCCGAGCCCGCTGAACCCACCGTCGGGGTGCCGCTTTCACCCGCGCTGCCCGCATGCGATGCCGCGCTGCGCGCAGCAGGAGCCGATGCTGATCGACACGGGAGACCGCTTAACCGCCTGTCACCTCTATCACAGCACCCCGCATGGGGCGCTGCTCAAGGCCGGAGCCGGGGCATGAGTGCCGATTACCCCCTCCGAATGACAGCAGAGGCCATTTAGCGCCGCACCGCCTCGCAAAGAAGAGACGGGTTACCAAATCATGCTCCAAGATGGCGCTGGCCCACCGGTCGGCGCCGATTTCTTCTTGCAGCGCCGTGGTGGTGTATAGTGCGCCGCCATCGGAAAGGAGGCGCCGATGGAAATTCGGCAAGCTCTGACTTTCGACGACGTGATGCTTGTCCCGGCGGCATCCGCCATCATGCCCGCCGAGACCGACACCCGCGCCCGGCTGACCCGCGAGATCGAGCTCGGCATCCCGCTGGTCTCCGCGGCAATGGACACCGTAACGGAAAGCGCGCTGGCGATCGCGATGGCGCAGGCCGGCGGAATCGGTGTCGTTCATCGCAACATGAGTGTCGAGCAGCAGGCCGACGAAGTGCGCAAGGTCAAGAAATTCGAGGCCGGCATGGTCGTAAACCCGGTCACGATCAACCCCGATGAGACACTCGCCGACGCGCTGCGGCTGATGGCCGCCCACAGGATCTCGGGCATCCCGGTCGTCGAGCGCAGCTCGGGCCGCCTCGCCGGGATTCTGACTAACCGCGACGTGCGATTCGCGGACGACCCGCGCCAGCCGGTCGCCGAGCTGATGACCAGGGAACGCCTCGTCACGGTGCGCGAGAATGTCGCCCGCGAGGACGCCAAGCGGCTGCTTCACCAGCATCGCATCGAGAAGCTGTTGGTCGTCGACGAGGCCTATCGCTGCGTCGGTCTGATCACAGTGAAGGACATCGAGAAGGCGCAGCGCTACCCGACGGCGTGCAAGGACGAGCACGGCCGTCTGCGTGTCGCTGCGGCCACGGGCACTGGCGCGGAGGGGATCGAGCGCGCCGAAGCGTTGTTCGCCGCCGGTCTCGACGTCTTGGTCGTCGATACGGCGCATGGCCATTCCGAACGGGTGTTGCGAACCCTGAGCGAGGTTCGCCGGCTGTCGAATTACACGCAGGTCATCGCCGGCAATGTGGCGACCGCGGAGGGTGCGCGTGCGTTGGTCGAGGCCGGGGCTGACGCGATCAAGGTCGGCATCGGTCCGGGCTCGATCTGCACGACGCGCATGGTGGCGGGGGTAGGTGTCCCGCAATTCACTGCGATCGTCGACACCGTCCTGGAATGCCGCAAGACCGGGGTGCCGGTGATCTCTGATGGCGGCATCAAGTTCTCCGGCGACCTCGCCAAGGCGGTCGCCGCCGGCGCCGATTGCGCGATGCTCGGCTCATTGTTCGCCGGTACCGACGAAAGCCCGGGCGAAGTGTTCCTCTACCAGGGCCGCAGCTACAAATACTACCGCGGCATGGGCTCGATCGGAGCGATGGCGCGCGGCTCGGCCGACCGCTATTTCCAGCAGGAGGTGACCAGCACGTTGAAGCTCGTGCCCGAGGGGGTCGAGGGTCGCGTGCCGCATAAAGGGCCGGTCGGCAACATCGTTCACCAGCTGATCGGCGGGCTGCGCGCGGCAATGGGCTACACCGGCAACCCCACGATCCGCGACATGCAGAAGAACTGCACCTTTGTGCGGATCACCGGCGCCGGGCTGCGCGAAAGCCACGTGCACGACGTCGCCGTCACCCGTGAAGCCCCCAACTACCCGCAGGACCGTTGATTCCTCTTTCCGTCGTTCCCGTGAAAGCGGGAACCGAGGGCGGCAATCTCCAGCAGCGCGCCCGGGCCCCCGCTTTTGCGGGGGAGACGGCAAAAAGCCCGGCAACCGAGTGACCCCCGGGGCCCAGGTCGCGGCAGCGATCGACATCTTGACGGCAATCGAAACCGGGGATCGGCCGGCCGACGATGTGGCCGCTGATTACTTCAGGCGCCGCCGCTATATCGGCGCCAAAGACCGGGCGCATGTCGCCGGCCATGTCTATGCGGTGCTGCGTCACCGCTCAGCGCTCGACTGGTGGATCGGCAAGCACGCAATCAAGGTCGACCCGCGCACCCGCGTGCTGGCCGGTCTCCAATTGATCGAAGGCTGGCGCCCCGAAGTCATCGAGGCGTGCTGTGACGGCGACCGCTTCCGCCCGCCCCGGCTGACGCGAGGCGAGGAGCGGCTGCTGCGCAGCCTTGCGGGTCATACCTTGCGCCACCCCGAAATGCCGCAGGCGGTGGCCGATGACTTGCCGGAATGGCTCGAGCCCTATCTCGAGCGGTTTTTCGGCAAAGACCTGGAACGGGAGATGGCTGCCCTCAACAGTCCCGCGCCGACGGACCTGCGGGTCAATCTCCTCAAAGGCGATCGCGAGGCGGCCCGCGCGATGCTCGCCGGGGACGGTGTAGCCGCGGAGCCGACACCCTTCTCGCCGCTCGGGTTGCGTCTCCGCCGCCGGGTGCCGCTCAGCAATCTCGCCGCGTTCCGGCAGGGCTTTGTCGAGGTGCAGGACGAGAGCTCGCAGATTGCCGCGTTGCTGGCCGATGCGCGGCCCGGCATGCGCGTCGTCGATTTCTGCGCCGGGGCGGGCGGCAAGACCTTGGCGCTCGCCGCCGGAATGGCCAATCGCGGCAAGCTCGTCGCCTGCGAGGTCTCCCAATATCGCCTCGACCGCGCCGCGCGCCGCCTGCGCCGCGCCGGCGTCAGCAATGTCGAGCGCCGCGCGCTGAATGGCGAGCGCGACAAATGGGTCAAGCGCCACGCCGGCAGCTTCGACCGGGTCTTCGTCGACGTGCCCTGTCTCGGCACCGGAACATGGCGCCGCAACCCCGATGCCAAATGGCGCATGCGCCCCGAGGATCTCGTCGAACTCGTCGAACGCCAGCAGCAGATCCTGCGCAGCGCCGCGCGGCTTGTACGCCCCCGCGGGCGCCTGATCTACGCGACCTGCTCGCTGCTGCGTGAGGAAGACGAGGCGCAGGCCGAAGCCTTTCTCTCCGCCGAGCCTCATTTCTCACCGGTGCCGGTCACGGAGGTCTGGCGCGAGACGATCGGCGGCGCCTCGCCGGGCGGCGAGCAATACCTCCGCCTGACCCCCGCGCGGCATGCTACCGACGGTTTTTTTGTCGCGATTTTCGAGCACCGACCATGTCCTACCGCATCCTTATCCTCGACTTTGGCAGCCAGGTAACGCAGCTGATCGCGCGCCGGGTGCGCGAGAGCGGCGTTTATTGCGAGATCCAGCCCTTTACGATTGACGACGACGGGGTCCGCGATTTTGCCCCGCGCGCGGTCATACTGTCGGGCGGCCCGGCGTCGCTGACCGAGGCGGCCTCGCCGCGCGCGCCCGCAATCGTGTTCCGTCTCGGCGTGCCGGTCCTCGGCATCTGCTATGGCATGCAGACGATGTGCGCGCAGCTCGGCGGCCGCGTGACATTGAGCGACCACCAGGAATTTGGCCGCGCCTTCGTCGACATCGTTGATGAATGCGGATTGTTCGACGGCTTATGGCCGAGAGGCGGGCGCGAGCAGGTATGGATGAGCCACGGCGACCGTGTCGACGCGCTGCCCTCCGGTTTTCGCGCGGTGGCGTCCAGCGAAGCCGCGCCCTACGCGGCGATCGCCGACGACACGCGCCGGTTTTACGGCGTGCTCTTCCACCCAGAGGTCGTGCACACCCCGCAGGGCGCGGAGTTGTTGCGCAATTTTACGCACGGTGTCGCGGGTTGCGCCGGCGACTGGACAATGGCGCTGTTCCGCAATCAAGCGATCGACAGGATCCGTCGTCAGGTTGGTGCGCGCCGCGTCGTGTGCGGTCTCTCGGGCGGCGTCGACTCGGCGGTCACGGCAGTATTGCTGCACGAGGCGATCGGCGACCAGCTGACCTGCATCTTTGTGGATACCGGGTTGTTGCGAGCGGGCGAGGCCGAGGACGTCGTGAGCCTTTTCCGCAGCCATTACAACGTCCCGCTGATCCACCGCGATGCGAGTAGTCTTTTTCTCGAAAAGCTGGCCGGGGTCACCGACCCCGAAGAAAAGCGCAAGACGATCGGCGCCACCTTCATCGACGTCTTCGACGAGGAGGCCCACAAGATCGGCAATGTCGAATTTCTCGCGCAAGGCACCCTCTACCCCGATGTGATCGAGTCGGTGAGCCCGCTCGGCGGCCCCTCGGTCACGATCAAATCGCACCACAATGTCGGGGGTCTGCCGGCACGCATGAAATTGCAGCTGGTCGAGCCGCTGCGCGAACTCTTCAAGGACGAGGTGCGTGAATTGGGCCGCGAGTTGGGCCTGCCCGACGGCTTTGTCGCGCGTCACCCGTTCCCCGGCCCTGGTCTCGCAATCCGCATCCCTGGCGAGGTCACCCGGCCAAAGCTCGACATCCTGCGCAAGGCCGACGCGGTCTTTCTCGAAGAGATCGGCAACGCCGGCCTCTACAATGCGATCTGGCAGGCCTTCGCCGTATTGCTGCCGGTGCGCAGCGTCGGCGTGATGGGCGACGCCCGTTCCTACGATTTTGTCTGCGCACTGCGCGCAGTGACCTCGACCGACGGCATGACCGCCGATTACTTCCCGTTCCCGCACGAGTTCCTCGGCCGCACCGCCACCCGCATCATCAACGAAGTGCGCGGCATCAACCGCGTCGTGTACGACATCACCTCAAAGCCGCCCGGCACGATCGAGTGGGAGTGAGACGGAGGCCGCGGTGAAATCCTAATGTACTTGTAGCTTGGCTATTAGCACGTCGCACGCGACTGTACGCGCAAAGGTGCGAATAGTTCCCATTTACGGTCATCTTCTTAATGTCCCTTGAGGATCCGCCCCCGACTGAAGCAACGGTGAAATATCTCTACGCGCATGCGTACCGCTGCGCGTATGAGGGATGCCGACGCCCACTTTATCAGATTGATGGACAAACCTGCGTTAGAAGGCTCAATTCGCGCGTGTATCACATCAATGCGCGTCGCGAAGGGGTCCCCGCTGGGACGCTTTACAGACGCCCGAAGACAACCGCTCGGAGCAGATTTAGTTCTAATGTGTGTGGAGCATGCCAGTATGCCCGTCGACGCCGTCTGGTCCGGCATATGCACAGCGAGATGGCGCCAACTTCGGAGCGCGGTGGCTCGAGGGATGCACCTTTCGCTGATCCACCCCTCGGAACATGAAGTCTCGTGCCAGACGTTAGTCATCCTGGCGGATTCGGGTCAAGAAGGGTTCCGACGTTGGATCTGTCCAATCGGCGCTACATTCGACGCGGAGGGTGCGTGGACGCTCCGCGTCCACTCTGGCGCTTTTTCGCTAGCCGAGTTCGATGTCCGGGTTATCGCCCCGCATTGATAACCACATTCGGTGCGTCAATAGGGGCTAAATATAAGCCGAGCAGCTCGAGCACGCTCTCATTGATGGGCTGCACGAGTCGCAAGTATTATGATATTGACAACATAACGCTCGATATGTTAGCGTTGCAGTCTAGGTATTTGTCGAGCAGACACGCTGAAATCGTTAGCGACAGGTATGCGATTTCGA
>Ga0306924_10002242_pt1 | contig 18175 bp, 18 predicted proteins | sample sta12Can44000111_FD_203756 | JGI IMG/M metagenome (GOLD analysis project Ga0306924, IMG submission 203756) | Lab enrichment of tropical soil microbial communities from Luquillo Experimental Forest, Puerto Rico - statanox.12C.anox.44.000.111 (v2)... | ecosystem: Environmental > Terrestrial >...
CGCGGGCCTCCTCGGCATGGACGCGGCCCGTCAGGCGCAGCGGCGCCACCACCTGCGGCACCATCGCCTTGTAGCGATCCTTGCGAATGCCCATCTCGACCTTGTGGGCGAAATCGATGCCCTCGACCTTCTCCAGAAAGCCGTGGACGAAATGCTGGCGCGCCTGCTCGCCCTCGGTGACGATGTCGACCCCGCAATCCTCCTGCAGCTTGAGCGCCAGCACCGTCGCATCGCGCTTGGCGCGCGCCAGTTCGTCGCCCTTGGATTTCCAGGGCGCCCAAAGCGTGTTGGGTTCGGCCAGCCATTCCGGCTTCGGCAACGAGCCGGCGATCGTGGTTGGAAACAGCATGAAAGGCCTCCCGGCAGGTCGTTTGCTTTTGTTGAGCGCCTCTCTGCCATGTTTTATGGTGGGCGTACAGGATAACAAAAAGTCGCCCCCTAAGGGGCGGCCGACAGGGGAAAGGCATGATCGATCTGCACTACGCGCCGACGCCGAACGGCTGGAAAGTCTCGATCATGCTGGAGGAGCTCGGGATTCCCTATCACGTCATTCCCGTCAATATCCGCGCCGGCGACCAGTTCAAGCCGGAGTTTCTGGCGATCAGCCCGAACAACCGGATTCCGGCGATCGTCGACCACGCGCCCGCCGACGGCGGCGAGCCGTTCTCGGTGTTCGAGACCGGCGCAATCCTGATCTATCTTGCGGAAAAGACCGGCCGCTTCCTGCCCGCCGACATGCGCGGCCGCTCGCGCGTGATCCAGTGGGTGATGTGGCAGATGAGCGCGCTCGGGCCGATGCTCGGCCAACACGGCCATTTCGCGCTCTATGCGCCGGAAAAGATTCCCTATGCGATTACCCGCTACCGCGACGAGGCGGCGCGGCTCTACGGCGTGCTCGACCGCCAGCTCGGCAAGACCGGCGCCTATGTGGCGGGCAACGACTACACCATCGCCGACATCGCCTGCTTTCCCTGGACCATGACCCACAAGGCGCAGGGATTTACGCTGGACGACTATCCCAACGCAAAACGCTGGTATGCGACCGTGCGCGCGCGTCCGCAGGTGCAGGCGGGGCTTGCGATCGGCAAATTCGTCAAGGAGCCTTTTGATGAGGAGGCGCGCAAGAACATGTTCGGCGAGAGGGCGAGGGAGCTTCTGGCAAAGAAATAGCGGACCTCAAGTGCTCAGGATAAGGACCGCGCAAACAAAAAGGAAACCTCAATGATCGAATTCTTCTTCGACTGTTCCAGCCCCTGGACTTATCTCGCCTTTCACAACATTCAGCCGCTCGCAAAAGAGTTCGCCCAGGAGATCGTTTGGCGGCCGATCCTGGTCGGCGGCATCTTCAACACCATCAATCCATCCGTCTATGCCTCGCGCGAGCATCCCGTGCCTGCGAAGGTCGCCTACCAGAAAAAGGACATGGCGGATTGGGCGCGCTCGGCGGGTCTGGCGATCAAGATGCGGCCGACCGTCTTTCCCGTGAACAGCGTGAAGGCGATGCGGGGCTGCATCTTTCTCGGCAAGGACGTGGTGCCGTTCGCGCGCACGGTGTTCGAGATCTACTGGGGCGAGGATCAGGATATTTCGCAGGATGCGGTGCTGACTGAAGTGTGCCGGCGCGTCGGCGTTGACGCCGGAAAATTCTTCGCCGGCATCGGCCAGCAATCGATCAAGGATCAGCTCAAGGCCAACACCGATGAGGTGATGGCGCGCGGCGGTTTCGGCTCGCCGACCATTTTCCTCGACAGGACCGACCTGTACTTCGGCAACGACCGCCTGCCGCTGGTCCGCGAGGCCTTGCAGCGGCGAAAGGCGAGCGCGGCCTGATGAGGATGGTCGTTTGCCGCGAGCTCGGTCCGCCCGAGCGGATGCGGCTGGAGACATTTCCCGCAAAGCCACTCGGCGCGGGCCAGGTGCGCGTCGCCATTCGCGCCGCCGGCATCAATTTCCCTGACATCCTGATGGCTGCCGGCCAATACCAGCTCAAGCCGGATCTGCCGTTCACGCCCGGAGTAGAGGCTGCCGGCGACGTGGTCGAAGTCGATGGCGAGGCGAAGGGCGTCTCCATCGGCGACGGGGTCATCGTCAGGATGCGGCACGGCGCCTATACCGACGAGGCCGTCGTGACGCCATCGCAGCTGATGCGGCTGCCGTCGAACTTCGACTATGCGGAAGGCGCGACCTTCCTTGCCGCATACGGCACGGCCTATCATGGGCTCGTCGACAGGGGACAGCTCAGGCAAGGCGAAGTGCTGCTGGTGCACGGCGCCGGTGGCGGCGTAGGCCTTGCCGCGGTCGAGACCGGAAAATTGCTTGGCGCTACCGTGATCGCTGCGGCTTCCTCGGAGGACAAGCTTGCGGTGGCGAAGGCGAAGGGTGCCGATCACCTCTTGCTCTATTCCCGCGAGCCGTTCCGCGATGCCGTGAAGCGCATCACCGGCGGGCGCGGCGCCGATGTCGTGTTCGATCCCGTCGGCGGCCAGATTTTTGAAGACAGCGTCCGCTGCATTGCCTGGGGCGCGCGTCTCCTTGTCATAGGCTTTACCGGCGGCATCGGGCTTGCGCGCACGAATCTGCTGCTGATCAAGGGCGCGAGCGTGCTCGGCGTGCGGGCCGGCGAGGCCGTGCGCAGGAATCCGGCGCTCGGCGAGGTGCGACTGAGGCAGCTTGTGGAGTGGGCGGAACAGGGCAAGATCCGGCCCAACGTCTCGCATCGCCTGCCGATTGAGGAGTTCGCGCGCGCCATGCGGCTTCTGATCGAGCGCAAGGCGATCGGGCGCGTGGCGCTGGTCATGGACTGATAGGCGCGGTTACCTGTAATCCCGCTCGTCCCACCAGGGAAAATAGTCGGGCATGTCTGACGACACCTTGTCCTTGAATTGCGCGGGGCGCTTTTCCAAAAACGACACGACGCCCTCCTTGACATCCTCCGAGCGTCCCCGCGCGTAAATGCCGCGGCTGTCGACCTTGTGGGCTTCCATCGGATCGTCGGCGCCCAGCATGCGCCACATCATCTGACGGATCAGCGCGACCGAGACCGGTGCGGTCTTGGCGGCAATTTCCTGCGCAAGCGCGCGCGCCGTCGGCAACAATTGATCCGGCGGCACAACCTTGCTGACGAGGCGGCCGCTGAGCGCTTCCTGTGCCGGGAAAACCCGACCCGTGTAGCACCACTCCAGCGCCTGCGAGATGCCGACGATGCGCGGCAGGAACCAGCTCGACGCTGCCTCAGGCACGATGCCGCGCTGGGAGAACACGAAGCCGAAGCGCGCGGCGTCGCTGGCGATGCGGATATCCATCGCAAGCTGCATGGTGACGCCGATGCCGACGGCCGGGCCGTTGACCGCGGCGATCACCGGCTTCAGGCATTTGAAGATGCGCAGCGTAACCTGACCGCCGCCGTCGCGGACCTGCGGGTCGCTATAGTCCACATGACCGTCGGCAAGACGCTTGACCGGGCCGCGCCGCGAGTCGCGGTCGAAAGTGTCGGCGCCTGCTGACAGGTCGGCGCCGGCACAGAAGGCACGGCCCGCCCCGGTGACGATGATCGCGCGGATGTCGTCGTCCCGGTCAGCCCGGTCGAAAGCGTCGATCATCTCCCGCTGCATCGTTGCCGTGAAGGCGTTGAGCTTGTCGGGCCGGTTCAGCGTGATGGTGAGGATTTGTTCGGCGACCTCGTACTTGATCTGCTCGTAGGCCATGGCGTTTCCTTGCTGCAGACTATTTCTTCGGCGGGCTGGGCCACGCCCGTTGTGGCCCTCGCAAGCCCTCGAACGTCTTGGCCATCGCGAGCACGCCGATATCGTCAAAGCGGCGGCCGATGATCTGTACGCCGATCGGAAAGCCCTTTGCATCGTAGCCGCCGTTGATCGAGATCGCCGGATTTTCCGACATGTTCCAGGGTACGGTGTAGCAGATGTGCTCGAATGGCTTGTCCGGATCGTGGACGGGCGAGGCAAGCTCGGCACCGAATTTGACGATCGGCGAGACCGGCGAGATCACGTAGTCGAGGTCGCAAAACAGTTTTGCCGCCGCGGCACGGATCGCCATGGTGGTGTTGAAACCACGGATCACGTCGACGCTCGACAGTTTGGTGGCCTTCTCCGCCCATTGATAGATATAGGGCAGCGCCTTGCCGCGCTCTGAGGGCTGCAGTTTCAGAAATTCGTCCCACATCCGCGTCCGCCAGAAATTGTCGAGCCCATCAAGCATTTCGCGCGTGAGGATGCCGTCGACTTCGGTGACCACGGCGCCGGCCTGTTCGAACGCCTTGGCCGCCTTCACGGCGACGTCGCGAACCGGTTGCTCCAGCGACTGCCCGACGCCGAGGTCGAGCATTAGACCGAGGCGCAGCTTGCGCGGCGACTTTTCTAGCGCCTTCCAGTTGATGTTGTCAGGCGGCAGGCTCATGCCGTCGCGCCGGTCGGGCCGCGACAGCACACTCATCATCAAGGCGGCATCCTCGACGTTGCGGGTCATCGGCCCCGCCACGCGGCCGACGTAGGGTGGATCGATCGGGATTCGTCCAAGGCTCGGCTTCAGGCCGACCAGCCCGCACCAGCTCGAAGGCAGACGCACCGAGCCGCCGATATCGCTGCCGAGATGAAGCGGACCGTAGCCGGCTGCACCCGCCGCACCAGCGCCCGCGCTGGAGCCGCCGGGATTTTTGCTGAGGTCCCAGGGGTTGCGGGTGAGGGGATGAAAACTCGAGAGACCCGACGACAGCATGCCGTAATCGGGCATCGTGGTTTTGGAGAAGATCACCGCACCCGCCTCGCGCAAGCGCGCCGCCGGGGGCGCATCGACGGGCGCGGGTGTCAGCGGCATGCTGGCTGCGCCGAGCGGCACCGGCTGGCCCTTGGTCGCAATGTTGTCCTTGATCGTGACCGGCACGCCATCGAGGGGGCCACCAGCCTCGCCCCTCTGCCAGCGTTCCGTCGAGGTCTTGGCGAGGGTACGGGCTCCGTCGGGATCGAACAGATAAAGCGCCTTGATGTGCGGCTCCCACGCCGCGACATGCGCGAGCAGGTCGTCCATTACTTCCGATGGCGAGAACTGCCTGGCCCTGTAACCCGCGATCAGATCGACCGCGGAAAGATCGTGCAGCGAGGAGACGGCGTTCCGTGTCACTGATTTATGCATGGGCGCCTACCGGCATACGGGTTTCGATGATACGCGCGTACATGCTGGCACCGATCGGCAGGATCTTGTCGTCGAGCACATAGCCCGGGTTGTGCACCGGCACGGAGCCTTCATGACCGACCCAGAAATAGGCGCCGGGCACCCTCTGCATCATATCGGCGAAGTCCTCGCTGCCCATCTTGGGCTGCGACCGCGTGAAGACCTTGGCGGGATCGACCACGGTGCGCGCGACCTCCTCGACCACCCTGGACTGTTCCTCCTGGTTGACCAGTACGCTGAAGGTGTCACGGATGTCGGCCACGATCTCGACCTGGAAGGCGGCCGCCATGCCGGCGCAGATCGAGCGCATCCGGTCGCGGATCAGCGCGCGTGCTTCGTCGGAGAAGGCGCGCACGGTGCCGCAGAGTCTCGCTTCGCTGGGGATCACGTTATAGGCCGAACCGGCATGAATCTGCGTGATCGACAGCACCGCCGCCTGCAGCGGATCGACGTTACGGCTCACGATAGTCTGCAGCGTCTGCCCCAGCGTCATTGCGATCACGACCGCATCCTTGGAGCGCTCGGGCATCGCACCATGCGCGCCATAGCCGTGGATGGTGATATCGAAGAAATCGGCGCCGGCCATTGCAGGCCCTGGAAGGATCGCGATCTCGCCGTGATTCAGGTCGGGCGCGTTGTGCAGGCCGTAGACCTCGTCACAGGGGAACTTCTGGAACAGGCCGTCCTTGATCATCGCGCGCGCGCCGCCGAGCCCTTCCTCGGCCGGCTGGAAGATGAAATGCACCGTGCCGTCGAAATTGCGCGTCTCCGCAAGATAGCGCGCGCTGCCGAGCAGCATGGTGGTGTGGCCATCATGGCCGCAGCCGTGGAAGCGGCCGGGGACGGTCGAACGCCATTTCAGATTGGTGTTTTCCTCCATCGGCAGCGCGTCCATATCGGCGCGAAGCCCGATGCGCCTGGTGCCCGCGCCTTTCCCCCTGAGCACGCCGACAACGCCGGTGCCGCCGATGCCGCGATGCACCTCGATGCCCCATTCCCTGAGTTTTTCGGCAACGATGCCGGACGTGCGCACTTCCTCGAAGCCGATCTCCGGATGCGCGTGCAGGTCGCGGCGGATGGCAGTGAGTTCGTCGGCATAGCCCTGGATGCGATCGATCGTTGGCATTGTCTGTTATCCGGTTATCCCTGATTTGGTTGTTGGAACGAAGGCGGGGACGCTTGGCTTGAGGCGAATGCCGGGACGCCAAGTCGGTCTTGTTGGATTATTCGCGCGGAACGTTAGACCCGACATTGCGAAGAGCGCAAGGCGCGGACCAATCCCGTTTTGCATGGGTCTTTCACACCGCAGCAGTGGTCGCGGCCACCGGGCGGAAATTTGCAAAATCCCAGCCGCGGCCGGGCGCGGCATCGAGCAGGGCGCGGGTATAGGCCTGCTGCGGACGGGTCAACACCTCTGCCGCCGGGCCCTGTTCGACGATACGGCCATGCTGCATCACGGCAACGTCGTCGCAGATTTGTGCCGCGACGCGCAAATCGTGGGTGATGAACAAAAGTGCGATGCCAAGCCGCTTTTGGATCTCGTCGAGCAGTTCGAGCACCTGCGCCTGCACGGACACGTCCAGCGCCGAAACCGCCTCGTCCGCCACGAGCACGTCAGGGTCGAGCGCGAGCGCCCGCGCAATCGCGATGCGTTGGCGCTGGCCGCCGGAGAATTGATGCGGGTAGCGCTTGATGCTGTCGACCGGCAGATCGACGAGTTCCAGCAGCTCACGCGCTTTTTCGATCGCATCCGCGCGCTTCATTCCGTAGTTGATTGGCCCCTCTGCGATGGTCTCGCCGATGTTGACGCGTGGGTTCAGCGAGCGATAGGGGTCCTGGAACACGATCTGGATGCGCTTGCGATGCGGCTGCAGCAGGCGGCGCGACAGTTCGGAAATCTCCCGGCCCGCCAGCCGAACGCCGCCCGATGTCGGATCGATCAGCCGCACGATGCAGCGCGCGACGGTCGATTTCCCGGAGCCGCTCTCGCCGACGATTCCAAGCGTGCGGCCCTTGCGCAAGGAGAGGGTAACGTCGTCGGCCGCGACGACCTCCCTGGTTCTGCCGAGAAACGACCGCTCGCGATAGATCTTGCCGAGTTCGTTGGCTTCCAGCACGACCGGCTCGGTGCTTTCCGGGCGGGGGGAGCGTGGCACGAGGCTTGGCACCGAAGAGAGCAGGTTGCGCGTATATTCCATCGTGGGGATGCGCAGGATGGTGTCGAGCGAACCGGTCTCGACCAGCCGCCCCTCGCGCATCACTGCAACGCGGTCGGCAATCTCGGCGACCACACCCATGTCGTGGGTGATGAACAGCACGGCAGTGTCGTGATCGCGCTGCAGGTCGCGGATCAGGGTCAGGATCTGCTTCTGCGTGGTGACATCGAGCGCCGTGGTCGGCTCGTCCGCGATCAGGAGTTTCGGTTCCAGCACCAGTGCCATCGCGATCATGATGCGCTGGCGCTGCCCGCCGGAGAGCTGGTGCGGGTAGGAGGCGAAGATCCGTTCGATCTGCGGCAGCCGCACCTGCTCCATCATATCGAGGATGCGCTTGCGTCGCGCGCGGGCGTCGAGCCGGGTGTGCGCGCGCAACACCTCGTCGATCTGGCGGCCGACCGGCACCACCGGATTGAGCGCCGTCATCGGCTCCTGAAAGATCATCGCCATTCGCGTTGCGCGCAGTTCCCGCAGGCGGCGGGCGCTTGCGGAAAGGAGCTGTTCGCCGGCGAGCCTGACGCTGCCCCCCGTCGGTACCAGCGCGCCCTTTGGCAACAGCCCCATCACGGTCAGCGCGGTGACCGATTTGCCCGAGCCGCTTTCGCCCACCAGGCAAAGGGTTTCGCGCTCGCCAAGATGCAGCGAGATGCCGTCGATGATCCGCTGGCTGTCCGCGGCCCTGCCAAGACTGACCACGAGATTGCTGAGATCGAGGACGGATTCGGTCACGGCTTGCCGCCCTCCCGCTGCTTCATGCGGGGATCGAGTGCGTCGCGCGCGGCATCACCGATCAGATTGACGCTGAGGATGGCAACCGACAGCAGCAGCCCTGGCCAGAAGATCAAGGACGGCTTGATCTGAAAATAGGCGCGGCCTTCCGCCATGATGTTGCCCCAGGTCGGCGTCTCCGGGCTGATGCCGGCGCCGAGGAAGGACAGGATCGCTTCGGTCAGGATGGCGGAAGCGCAGAAATTGGTGCCTTGCACGATCAGCGGCGCGATCGTGTTGGGAAGCAGATGTCGCCACATGATCTTGAAGAGGCTGGAACCGACGGAGATCGCGCCCTCGACATAGGGCTCCTCGCGCGCCGACAGCACGACGGAGCGCACCAGGCGCGCTACCCGCGGAATTTCCGGGATGGTGATGGCAACCAGCACCGTCGCCACACTTGCGCCCGACAGCGAGACCACCGCGATCGCGAGCAGGATCGCCGGGATCGCCATGACGCCGTCCATGATCCGCATCAGGACAGCGTCGAGCCACCTGAAGAAACCCGAGAACAGCCCGATCACCAGTCCGATGCTGATCGAGAAGACGGTGGCTCCAACGCCGATCAGGAGCGAAATGCGCGCGCCGAAGATGATGCGCGACAGCAGATCGCGGCCATAGGCATCGGTGCCGAGCAGGAACTGCGCGCTCGAAGGTTTCAGCCGCTGCGCGGGGGCGAGCAACAAGGGATCGTGCGGCGCAAGCCAGGGCGCGAAAATCGCCATTGCCACGATCAGCAACAGGCAAATGGTCGCGGCCGCGATGATGGGCGTTGCCGTGAGAAATCCGAGACTCGGCCGGAACGGCCTTGTAATCGGGATTGACGGCTGGGGAAGGGTGTCGATCGCCATGGGCCTGATCTCAATACCTGATCCTGGGGTCAAGCAGCGTGTAGGCGACATCGATCAGGAGATTGATGGTGACATAGACCAGCGAGGTCAGGAGGATCATGGCCTGAATCACCGGATAATCCCGCGCCAGCACCGCATCGACGGTGAGGCGGCCGATGCCGGGCAGGTTGAACACGCTTTCGGTGACGACGACACCCGAGATCAACAAGGCAAAGCCGGTTCCGATCACAGTGATGACGGGTACTGCGGCGTTGCGCAGGCCATGGCGCAGCAGCACGGCCATCTCGGCGATGCCCTTGGCGCGCGCGGTGCGGATGTAGTCCTCGCCGAGCACGTCAAGCATCGCAGCCCGAGTCATCCGCGCAATCAGCGCTACATAAATGAACGACAGCGTTAGGGTCGGCAGGACCAGGCGTTCCAGGTAAGGGCCGAGACCGGCGGCGATGCTCTTGAAGCCCTGCACCGGCAGCCAGCGCAGATCGATCGCGAAAAGCTGGATCAGTACGTAGCCGATCACGAACACCGGCACGGAGAAGCCGAGCACCGACAACCCCATCACGAAGCGATCGATCCAGGTGCCATGCTTCCAGGCCGCGATCACGCCGAGCGGCACCGCTATCAGGATAGCGAGAATGATCGTTGAGATTGCGATCGAGATCGAGGGCTCGAGGCGCTGGCCGATCATTTGCAGGACCGGCACGTTGGAGATCAGCGACACGCCGAGATCGCCGTGCAACAGCTGGTTGATCCAGGTGAAGAACTGGATGTAGATCGGTTCATGCAGGCCAAGCGAGACGCGGATGCGCTCGAGCTGCTCGGGAGTCGCATTGTCGCCGGCGAGAATGGCGGCGGGATCGCCGGGCGTCAGCCGCAGCAACAGGAATACGAACAGGGCCACCACACCCATGACCGGAATGGCGGCAAGCACGCGGCGAAGAAGGTATCCGAGCATTGCGGTGCCAACATCTCAGCAATAGTCGTTAGTTGAACGCTTCCGCTTGTTCTTGGCAATCCACCATTTGCGCAACTTGGTCAGTGCAAGCCCCGTGCCATCGAAGTTCGTGAAGGTGGGCGCTGCGATAGAGCACGAACTTCGGAAAGTGGGCACTAGATCAGGGCATGTGGTTCTCGCCAATCGACATGGCGCAAATGCGCGAAAGATGCACATAGGGCAGTCCAGTCTCCTCAGCCCAGGCGTTGAACTGCGCCTGCACCTTGGCGAGGTCGCCCTTCGATTTGACCTCGGTTGCGATGTCCAGACCAGCCTCGCGCAGGCAGGCGACCACGTCCTGCGACGTCACAAATCCGTCCCAGCCGACAAAGCGCAGGAACATCTGCCCGGTATTGCCGCCGAGCCGGCTGCCGCGCTTGGCGAGCAGGTCCAACAGCCCAACCTCGTCGGAAGAGGGCCAGCTTGCCAGGAACTTGCCGAAGCTGCCATGCTGCTTTGCGATATCGAGCACAAAGACCGCATTCTCGCGCACCGATTGGATCTTGGCGCCGTTGCGGACGATCCGTGTGTCCTTCAACAGTCCGTCCCAATAGTCATCGGATTCGAGCGCGAGCTTGGCCGGCTTGAAGCCGAGGAAGGCCTTCTCAAAACCATCCCATTTGGCCTCAATCACGCTCCAGGCAAAGCCGGCGGAAAACACCCGCTGGGTCATTTCAGCGAGAATGCGGTCGTCTGAAAGCCTCGTTAGCGCCTTCACGCTCGGCTTCTGCGGCAGCAGCTTTTCCAGCGCCTTCGGTCCTCCCTTGCGCTTCTCGGCGCGTGCGCGAATGCTCTTGAAGGGGACGGTACGCGCCGGTGGTTGCGGCTTTTTCATCGAAGCATCACTCCAGGGTCGCCAGCAGGCCCGCCATCAGCCGACCGCGTTCAGCCAGACTTTCGACCACGATATGCTCGTTGAGCGTATGCGCATCAGCGCCGCGCGGCCCGAGGCCATCGAGCGTCGGGATTCCCATTGCGCCGGTGAAGTTGGCATCAGAGCCCCCGCCTGCGCTGCCGTGCGGCAACTCCATTCCGATTTGTTGGGCAAGATCGTGCGCTTTTTCATAGAGCGCCATGGTAGCCGCATTCGGCTCCCACACCGGGCGCGTCACGCCACGCCTGACCGTGAATGTCACCTCGTTTGCGGTGCCCGACAGCGCCATCATGCGCTCGACACCGCGATCGAGATCGGCCTGGCGTTTGGCCATGCTGAGCGCCTCGCCGGTGCAGGTGGTGGCAACGCAGTTGACCCATTGCCCGCCATGGACGATGCCGACCGAGTAGGTGCAGTCATCCGTGGTCATGGCGTCGATCTCGATGATGCGGCGCGCCATCTCACGGATTGCCGAGCGGCCGGCCGAAAGATTGGCGCCGGCATGGCTGGGCTTGCCGATTGCCTCCAGGTTGAAGCGCGCGATCGCATAGCGGCCGGTGACGACTCCGTTGTTGGCGCGGCCGGGCTCGGGCACCAGCACGTATTTGTGGCGGGCGGCCTCCGCCTCGATGATGTCGCGCGTGGACGGCGTGCCGACTTCCTCGTCCGGTGTGAACAGCACGGTGATCGGCAACGGCGTGGTGAAGGAGGCGCGCGCCAGTTGCCGGATGGCCTCGAGCGTCAGGTAGCTGCCGCCCTTCATGTCGAAGATGCCGGGGCCGTAGCATTTGTCGCCCTCGCGGCGGAAGGGAAGTTTCGCCAGCGTGCCCACGGGGTGAACGGTGTCGAAATGTCCGGCGATCAGAATGCCCGGCTCGCCCTGTTTGGGATGGGGGAAGCGGGCGCGGACACAACCGGCAAAACCCTGCCGCCCGGCGATGCGCTCGATGCTTGCGCCCATGATCGCCATATCGCGCGCGGCGATGTCGAGCATCCGTTCGACGGCATCGGCATCCCAGGTCGGGCTTTCGCATTCGACCCAGCCGCGCAAGCCCTGCAGCATGGCTTCGGAATCAAAGGGTAGATTGGCGGGGTTCATGAATCTGTCTCTTGGCTCTGGTGATGCGCTTTTCCGCGTTGGTGGGGAGCGAGGCGACGAAGAGGTGCTCACGAGAATGGTCCGCAGGCAATTTGTAAAGTAAAGAATGGGAAAGCCGCGAAGGGGCAGATCGCGATTGACGCGCAGCCGGCTTGATGCAAGTCTCAAAATGGAAGGATTTACAGCGTGTTAGTCCGCGCAAATCACGGACGACATGCACAATCAATAGCCGCTTTGACTGCTTTCACCTCAGGAGACGATGCATGTTTCACATTTCGCGCCGGATGCTTCTCAAACTCGCGGCAAGTACCGCCCCGATTGCGCTTGCGGCCTCGGGTCAATGGACATCGCCTGCTGCAGCCGCCGCCGGCAAGACCATCACGGCTGTGATGCATTCCGACCTGCGCATCATCGATCCCGGTTTTACTACCGCCTATATCGCCCGCGACCACGGCTACATGGTCTATGACACGCTGCTTGCGACCGACGCCAACTTCAAGGTCCAGCCGCAGATGGCGGACTGGAAGATTTCCGACGACAAGCTCACCTACACTTTCACGCTGCGCGACGGCTTGAAATGGCACGACGGGGCGCCGGTTACCGCGGAAGATTGCGTCGCATCGCTCAAGCGCTGGGGCCGCAACGACAATATGGGCCAGAAGCTGATGGACTTCACCGCCAGCATCGAGGCCGCCGACGCCAGAACCATCGTGCTGAAGCTGAAGGAGCCTTACGGGCTGGTTCTGGAATCGATTGCGAAGCCATCCTCCTATGTGCCGTTCATGATGCCAAAGCGGCTCGCCGAGACGCCGCCCGGTCAGCAGATTGCGGAGCAGGTCGGCTCCGGACCGTTCAGGTTCGTCAAGGCCGAATTCCAGCCGGGCGTGAAGGCCGTTTATGAGAAGAACCCGGACTACGTGCCGCGCAAGGAGCCGCCGAGCTGGACCTCCGGCGCAAAGATGGTCAAGGTCGACCGCGTCGAGTGGATCACCATGCCCGACGCGCAGACCGCGGTGAATGCGCTGCAGTCGGGCGACATCGATTTCATGGAGGCGCCGCCGTTCGAGATGTTGCCAATCCTCGAGGGCAATTCCGATCTCAAGGTCGAGACGCTGAACAAATTCGGGTTCCAGACGCTCGGACGCATGAACTTCCTGCTGCCGCCTTTCGATAACGTCAAGGTACGCCGCGCTGCGCTGCTGGCGATGAACCAGAAGGACGTGCTCGACGCGCTCGTCGGCAATTCCAAATATTTCGAGGTCTGCGGTGCTTTCTTCATCTGCGACACGCCGCTTGCGACCGATGTCGGCGCCGACGCGCTGATCAAGGGTGGCAATACAGACGCGGCGAAGAAAGCGCTTGCCGAATCCGGTTACGATGGCACGCCTATCGTGATCATGGCGCCCGGCGATGTCGTTACGCTGAAGGCCCAACCCGTGGTGGCCGCGCAATTGTTGCGGCAGGCCGGCTTCAAGGTCGACCTGCAGGCGACCGACTGGCAGACGGTGGTGAGCCGCCGCGCCAGTCAGAAGCCCGTCAGCGAGGGCGGCTGGAACATGTTCTTCACCAACTGGGCCGCTCCGGACGTCATGAACCCCGTCGTCAACTTTTCGATCGGCGGGCGCGGCAAGAACGGCGGCTGGTTCGGCTGGGCGGAAAACCAGAACATCGAAAAGCTGAAGGATCAGTACGCGCGCGCGTCGTTGCCCGAGGAGCAGAAGAAGATCGCAACCGAAATCCAGAAGGAGGCTTACGATCAGGTGATCTATATCCCGCTCGGACAATTCACTCAGCCGAGTGCCTGGCGCAAGTCGCTGAGCGGTGTGCTCGATGGTCCGGCGACGCCGATCTTCTGGAACATCGACAAGAGCGAGTAGGTAGTTCGTCTTTGCCAGCAGCGAGAGCGACGAAGCAATGCCCTTCGATCTGATCCTTCGCGGCGGCCGCCTGATCGACCCGTCCCAGAAGCTCGACGCCGTGACGGACATCGCGTTTGCCGCGGGCAAGGTTGCGATGGTCGGCAACGCCTTGAAGGCGGATCCCGCGACGGACGTGCGCGACGTCTCCGGCCTTGTCGTCACGCCGGGCCTGATCGACCTGCACACCCACGTCTATTGGGGCGGCACCTCGCTCGGCATCGACGCCGAGGCGTTCTGCCGCAACTCCGGCGTCACCACGGCGGTCGACACCGGCAGCGCCGGACCAGGCAACTTCGCCGGCTTCCGCAAGCATGTCATCGAGCGGAGCGAAGTTCGCATTCTCGCCTACCTGCACGTTTCGCACGCCGGCATCTTTGGCTTCTCCAACCGCGTGATGGTCGGCGAGAGTGAGGAGCTTCGGCTAATGGACCCGATCGGCGCGGTCGAGGTTGTGGAAGCCAACCGCGATCTCATCGTCGGGATCAAGGTGCGGGTCGGCCGCAATTCCTCGGGCACTTCCGGGATCGTGCCGCTCGACATTGCCCTTGAGGTCGCCGAGGAGGTTGGCCTGCCGCTGATGGCGCACATCGATCATCCGCCGCCGAGCTATGAGGAGGTGGTAGCCCGCCTGCGGCCGGGCGACGTTCTCACCCACGCGTTTCGGCCGTTCCCCAACACGCCTGCTACCGCGCAGGGTACCGTGAAGAAGGTCGTGACCGAGGCGCGCGAGCGCGGCGTGTTGTTCGACATCGGTCACGGCAAGGGCTCGTTCGCGTTCAAGACCGCGCGCGCGATGCTCGCCAACGGCTTTTATCCCGACACTATCTCCTCGGACATTCATGCGCTTTGCATCGACGGTCCGGTTTTCGACCAGGTGACCACGCTGTCGAAATTCCTCTGCATGGGCATGCCGCTTCCTGATGTGATTGCGGCATCCACCCTCAACGCGGCGATGGCGTTGCGGCGGCCCGAGCTCGGCGGCCTCAAAACGGGAAGTGTCGGAGACGCCACCGTTATTTCGGTCAGGCAGGGCAGTTTCGACTATGTCGACGTGGTCGGCGAGCATCTGTCCGGCGACCGCAAGATCGTCTGCGAAGGCGTCGTGATCGGCGGCCGCTGGTGGCATCCGAGGCAAGCCTCGCCGTCGGGCTAAAATCGGCGTTTTTGCGCTTGACATATCAGTAAGCTCTGGCTTACCGTTAGCCATGGCTTACGGAAATGCATTGGCCGTGTTGGCCGATCCCACACGGCGGCAGGTGTTCGAGCGGCTTCGCAACGGGCCGCGCGCTGTCAACGTCCTGGCGGCCGGGTTGCCGGTGTCGCGGCCCGCGGTATCGCAGCATTTGAAGGTCTTGAAAGAGGCGGGACTCGTCGAGGAACGGAGCGAGGGCGTGCGGCGGATTTACACGCTCAGGCGGCAAGGCCTGCTGGAATTGCGCGAGTGGCTGGACAGCTTCTGGGGAGATGCTCTGGAGGCGTTCAAGCTGGAGGCCGAGAAATCTCACAAAACGCGAGGGAGCAAGTGAATGAACGAGATGACCGTCATCGCACCTGTGCGCAAGACCGTTCACGTCAGGGCACCGATCGCACACGCCTTCGAGGTTTTCACCGGCGGCCTGACGCGGTGGTGGCCGCTTGATCACGGCGTCGGCAAGAAGCCGATTCAGAAGGTGCTGATGGAGCCGCGTCTCGGCGGGCGCTGGCTCGAAATAGCGCAGGACGGCACCGAAACCTCGGTTGCCACCATCACGCTATGGGAGCCGCCGCATCGTTTTGTGATGGTCTGGCAGGTCAATGCCAAATGGCAGCCGGATGCGACCATGAAATCCGAGGTCGATGTTCGCTTCACCGCCGACGGAGGAGAGGCGACGCATGTCGAAGTTGTCCATCACAGGTTCGAGACAATGGGCGCGGAGGCCGGCGCCTCGATGCGGAAGGACGTCGACGGCGGCTGGCCCGGCCTGTTGAAGCGCTTTGTCGCAGAGGCCGAGCGCGGCAGGATCTGAATTTTTGATCAATCGTCAACGGAGGAGATATTCATGTCGGAATTTACGGTTCATTCCATACCCGGCAGCCCGTTCGGCCGCTCGGTGCTCATCACCCTGCATGAGAAAGGCGCGGCCTATCACCTTGCGCCGGCCAAGCCGGGCACGCTGCGCTCGCCGCAACACCTGGCGTTGCACGCGTTCGGCCGTATCCCGGTGCTCGAACACGGCGATTTTCGTCTCTACGAGACCCAGGCTATCCTGCGTTATCTCGACCGCGTGTTGCCGGCGCCTCGGCTGACGCCCATCGATCCGAGACGTGCCGCGCGCATGGACCAGGTGATGAACATCAACGACTGGTACCTGTTCCAGGGGGTGGGCAGCGTTATCGTTTTCCACCGCGTGGTCGGACCGCGCGTGATGGGCACCACGCCGGACGAGGCGGCCATTGCGGCCGCGATGCCAAAGGCGCATGCGGTGTTCAATGAACTCGCGCGACTATTGGGCGATCAACCCTATTTCGCGGGCGAGAGCGTCACGCTCGCCGATCTGTTGGTCGCACCTGGCATTGATTTCTTCGAGCGCACACCGGAGTGGTCCGTGCTCGGCGCGCCCCATGCCAATCTGGTTGCCTGGCTCAAGCGGATGCAGGAGCGGCCGAGCATGAAGGCGACCACCTGGGAGCGGGTGTCCGAGCTTGCGAGAGCGGCGTGACTGACGATTGAGAGTATTGACCCGTTACACCGGGTAGCTGCGCAGGTGCTCCAGCATCAGCTCGCTGACGCGATCGGGCACCTGGTCGGCGGCGAAATGGCCGACACCGGGCAGTGCCACGAAGCGATAGGGGGCGGTTACAAAATCGCGCGTTCCCTCGGCAGCTGGGCGGCCGACGGTGTCGTCGGCATCGCCCCATATATAAAGGGTGGGCACACGGATTGGGCCGAGCGGGCCGCGGATCGCGCCGCGTGCGCGATACCAGGCAAGTGCTGCTTCCATCGCTTGCCTGTTGCCGAGCACGGCAAGATGAGCATCGATCGCCGCTTGCGGCACGCCGGCCGCGGCTAAGCGCTCGCGCAGCCATTTGCAATCATCAGCCAGCACGACATCGGCCGCACCGGGCTCAAGAAACGCCTTGTGATGCCGCGAGCGATGCGGCTGTTCGGCGTCCTCCATCAGTGCGCGGTTGAAGGCGTTGGGATGCGGGCGCGACAGGATGGTCAGCGAGGCAAGCCGCTGCTCGAAGCGGTCGGCAAGCGCCCAGGCGATGCTGCCGCCCCAGTCGTGGCCGGCAAGATGGAAGCGTTTGCCGCCGTAGCCCGACGCTGCGACGATCGCCATCGCATCATCCATCAGGCGGTCGATGTGATAGCGCGAGGGATCGCGCGGATCGGGGCGCGCCGTTGCCGAGTAGCCGCGCTGGCTCGGGGCGAGTGCGCGATAACCCATGTCGGCGAGAGTGATCATCTGCGCGCGCCAGCAATGCATCGATTCCGCAAAGCCATGCAGCAGCAGCACCAGCGGCGCACCGTCATCTCCGGCGGCGAGCACGTCGAAGGTCAGCTCAGGCGCGATGGGGATTTTCTGCAAGGCCGGCATACGACTAATCTAGCGCATGATCCGGAAAAGTCATTTCCGATCGACTTCGCGGTCGCAGGTAGGGGCGAGGGGCACGTTAGCCCAGCCCCGGTCGATGCGCTTGAAACGGCGGTCCTTCGGAAAATCTGTGGACGGAATGGACGCGTCATCGCATTGTATTCAACTTGAGGTAGAAACAGAGAGCGTGATTGGGGGGAAGCTCATGCACAGATTGCCTGGATTTATGCGCGCGCTGGGCGTGCTCGTTGCTTTTTCCATCGCCTCGTTTGCGTCGGCGCCAGCCAGCGCCGATGGGTCCGTCTCGGCCGTGCACATGGGCATGGGCGCACGACCCGGCGAGATGGGAAACTTTGACGCCGTGGTGAACCAGTACAACGCTTCCGGCGAGCGGTTTCGCATCGACAGCCACTGCCAGTCCGCTTGCACGATTTTCCTGTCGATCCGCAACGTCTGCGTCACACCTGGCGCCACGCTGCTGTTTCACGCCGGCGGCGACCGTCGCGCGGGCCGCATAAGTGCCTATTCAACGCAGCACATGCTTGCCGCATATAATCCGGCACTGCGGCAGTATGTGACCGAGAACCACTTCATGGACACGTTCGAATTTCACGCGATATCCGGCCGCGACATCGTCAGGCGCTTCGGCTATCCGGCGTGCCGCTAGCACTCTGACGGATAGCCGGCGCGGCCTC
>Ga0306924_10002245_pt1 | contig 18167 bp, 16 predicted proteins | sample sta12Can44000111_FD_203756 | JGI IMG/M metagenome (GOLD analysis project Ga0306924, IMG submission 203756) | Lab enrichment of tropical soil microbial communities from Luquillo Experimental Forest, Puerto Rico - statanox.12C.anox.44.000.111 (v2)... | ecosystem: Environmental > Terrestrial >...
CCAGCTGCCTTCTCGTCTTTGTGATCCTGATCCCGATCTGGGGCGCATTGTCCGACCGCATCGGCCGCAAGCCGCTGCTGCTGCTCTCCTCCGGCGGCTATGTTGTCCTCGCCTATCCGCTGTTCATGCTGGCGTCCTCGGGCAGCGCCGCGCTGGCAATGACCGCGCAGCTGTTGATGATCGTGTTCCTGTCGTTCTTTTCCGGTGCCTGTCCCGCCGCCTATTCCGAGATTCTGCCCACACGCGTGCGCTATACCGCCTTGTCCATCGGCTACAACGTCGCGGTTGCGATATTCGGCGGCTTTGCCCCCTTCATCGCGCAATGGCTGATCGGGGTGACCGGCAGCAATCTGGCACCCGCGTTCTATCTCATCGCGGCGGCGGCAATCACCTTCGTGGTCGTGCTGCGGATCCGCGAGACCGCGTTCGAGCCGTTGCGTTGACATGGATCTGCTCAAGCATCTCACCAGCAAGCCGCTGCCGTTCGCGACCCTCCTCGGCGTCAAGCTTGTCAGCGCTGCGCCCGACCGGATCGTTGCCGAGATGACGGTGCGCGAGGATCTGTGCACCAGCCCGGCCGTGCTGCACGGCGGCGCCGTCATGGCGTTTGCCGACACCCTGGGTGCGCTGGGGACGATCGCGAACCTGGCGCAGGGAAGCCGGACCGCGACCATCGAAAGCAAGACCAATTTCATGCGGGCAGCGCCGGTCGGCAGCCGGATCATGGGCGAAGCGACGCCGTTGCATCGCGGGCAGCGGACAATGGTATGGCAGACGCGCATCACCACGGCGGACGGCAAGCTCCTTGCCGTCGTCACCCAGACCCAGCTCGTTTTCGAGCCGGCTGAGAGCGCGTAGCTCTATATGAGGTAGCCGATGCCTGGCCGGATAACAGCGATTGGTGCTCTCGTGAGCGTCATTGCGTTGGCAGGATTGGTTGCATTGCATGCGCAGACGCCCGCCGGTCCGCCCATGGAGCACAGGCATCCCGGCGATCATGAGACGGGGCACCAACCGGGCTATCACCGCAGTTTTGATGATGCCGAGCGATGGGCCAAGGAGTTCGATGATCCCGCCCGTGATGCCTGGCAGAAGCCCGACGAGCTCCTGGATGCGCTGCATCTGGAGCGCACCGCGCGCGTCGCCGATCTTGGCGCCGGGACCGGATATTTCAGCGCGCGGATTGCGAAGCGAGTGCCTCACGGCAAGCTGTTTGCCGTGGATGTCGCGCCCGACATGGTGCGTTACCTCGACGAGCGCGCAAAGCGCGAGCACCTCGATGTGGTCGTGCCGGTGCTGGCGAGCGCTGAGAGCCCCAACCTTCCCGAGCCGGTCGATCTTGTCCTGGTGGTCGACACCTATCACCACATCGACGGCCGGGTCGCCTATTTCTCCAGGCTAACCAGGTCGCTGCGGCCGGGCGGACGGCTTGCGATCGTGGACTTCAGGGCGGACTCACCGAACGGCCCGCCGCCTGAGCACCGCATCCGCCCCGAAACGGTGATCGCGGAACTCGGCGCTGCCGGTTATTCGCTCCTGACGACGCATCCGTTCCTGCCGCGGCAATATTTCCTCGTCTTTCAAGGCAAGGTGCCTTGAACGCCGGGTGTCGTTCCTTGCTATCATTGCAGGCGATAGAGCTTCAGCCTGAGCGGAATGGAGGATTTGCCCATGCAGAAAGCCGTGCGCAAGGAAAGGCCCAGCCAGGCGAACGAGCGGCGCGGCTTCGACCTGCGCAGCGTGCTCGACTGGCTGCGCGAGCAGGGCGACCTGATCGAGACCGATAAGCCGGTCGATCCCGATCTCGAGGTCACCGGCCTGCAGAAGCACCTCGACGGCGGCTGCCCGATCCTGTTCAACAACGTCAAGCACAAGCCAAACCATCGCGTGCTGACCAACCTGTTCGGCGACATTAGGGTGATCAACAAGATGTTCGGCTGGAAGAGCGATGCCGAGCGGGTGAAGAAGCTCGCCTACGCGCTCGGTCATCCACTCAAGCCGGTGGAGATCCCGCAGAGCGAGGCGCCCTGCCAGGAGCACGTGATCAAGGCGCCCAGGGACGTCAACGAGCACGTGGTGCCGATCCGGCATACCACCTACGAGCCCGAGCTTACCGTAGGCTCCGGCATCCGCTGCGTGACCGGGCCCGAGTTCGATGGCGGCTCCGACCTCGGCTACAACCGCATGAACTTCCGCTGGGGCAATGTCGGCACCTTCCAGATCTCGCCCGGCTCGCACATGTGGCAGGTGGTCAACAAGTACTACAAGTCCGAGGAGCCGGTTCCGATCACCATGTGCTTCGGCGTGCCGCCGGCCTGCACGCTGCTCGCGGGGGCGGGCTTCGACTACGCGGTGCTGCCCATGGGCTGCGACGAGATCGGCATCGCCGGCGCCGTGCAGGGCGCGCCGATCCGGCTGGTGAAGGCGCGCACGGTCAATGCCATGGCGCTTGCCGACAGCGAGCTCGTGCTCGAAGGCTATGTCAATCCGCGCGACCGGCGCTTCGAGACCAAGGAGTCGGAGGATGCCGGCGTCCAGGGCCGCTTCCACTTCCATCCGGAGTGGGCGGGCTACATGGGAAAGGCGTACAAGGCGCCGACGTTCCACGTTACCGGGATCACCATGCGCGATCCCGCAACCAAGCCGATCATCTTTGCGCTCGGCGTGCACACGCTCGATGATCACAACATCGACACCACCGTGCGCGAGGCGGCGCTCTACGAGCTGTGCGAGCGGCTGCAGCCCGGCATCGTGCAGAACGTGGTGATCCCGTACTGCATGACCGACTGGGGCGGCTGCATCATCCAGGTCAAGAAGCGCCATCAGATCGACGAGGGCTGGCAGCGCAATTTCATGGGCGCGGCGCTTTCCTGCTCGCAGGGCATGCGGCTCGTCATCGCGGTTAGCGAGGACGTCGATCCCTATTCCATGGACGACATCATGTGGTGCCTGACCACGCGTGTGAACCCGCGCACCGACATCCTCAACCCGATCCCCGGCGGGCGCGGCCAGACCTTCATGCCGGCCGAGCGCATGACCGCGGGCGCCAAGCAGTGGACCGCCTCCAATACCAATTTCGAGGGTGGCATGGGCATCGATGCCACGGTGCCGTTCGGCTATGAAAGCGACTTCCTGCGCCCGGTCTACCCGGTCGACAAGGTCAAGCCTGAGGACTTCTTCAGCAGGAAGGATATCGAGAACGCGAAGTCGCGCATGACCGGCTGGGTGCATTCGCTTGCCCGCAGCGGCCGGTGACCGGTGACGTGCCACAAGCGACGGCGGTTGTTGGTGTGCCCTCTCCCCTTGCGGGAGGGGGCTTCTCCGAACTTGCAAACGAACTCGGATGGGTGAGGGTGAGCGATCACCCCTCACCCGATCATCTACGTCGACAATCTGAGCTGCCCTCTCCCACAAGGGGAGAGGGCGCCACAACGGGAACCGCGCTTGCAGTTGGAAGCGCTGCCGTCACATGCTCCTTGCCAACGTCCTGATCATCGATGCCACCGACCGGCTGGGCTGGCTTGCCGGCCGGCTGCTGGCCGATCTCGGCGCCGACGTGATCAAGCTCGAGCGACCCGGCAGCGACCGCGCGAGCTCGCAATGGCGAGCCGCCAACGTCAACAAGCGCATTGTCGAGCTCGACCGGGCGCAGCCGGCTGATCGCGACCACCTCGACACTCTACTGGAAAACGCCGACATCTGCCTGCTGACGCCCGGCGCATCTGAAGCTGCCGCCGATCTCGATCCCGATGCGCTGCGCGCGAGGTATCCGCGGCTCGTCGTGGTTGCGATCAGGCCGTTCGGCCGCCTGGGTGCGCGCAGCGCCTGGAAGGGCAGTGACATCGAGATCATGGCGGCGGGCGGCGCCATGGCGCTCGCCGGCGAGCCTGATGGCATGCCGGTGCGCATCAGCGAGCCGCAGTCGTACGCCTGGGCAGGCGCGCAGGCGGCATGCGGGGCGCTGATTGCGCTCCACAAGCGTGAGGCAACCGGCTGCGGAGACCTCGTCGAGGTATCGGCGCAGGCCTGCATCGTCACCGCGCTCTCGCACGCGCCCGCCTTTGTCGACCTCCTCGGCATCGAACCCACGCGCGCCGGCGCGTTCATGACCGGCCGCTCCATCAAGGGCGCGCGCTATCGCGTGTTCTGGCCCTGCCGGGACGGCTACATCAATTTCATCTTCTACGGCGGCGTGGCCGGGCGGCGCACCAACGAGCAGCTGGTCGCGTGGATGGGTGAGCGCGGCGCGGAGCTTGGCGCGCTCGCCGCCATCGACTGGAAAGCGTGGGATGCGACCCGCGCCGAACAGTGCGAAGTCGACGCCATTGAGGCGCCGGTGATGAAATTCTTCGCCGCCATGACCAAGCGGGAGTTTCTGATCGAGGGCCATCGACGGGGCATGCTCGGGTACCCGGTGTCCACGGTCGCCGACATCGCCAGCGATCCTCAGCTCGACGCGCGCGCGTTCTTCCAGAGCGTTGCAGGCTCCGCCGAGCGCTTCTGCGGCAGCTTTGCCGTCATCGATGGCGTGCGACCGCCGCTGCGGCATTCGCCCGGCGAGATGGTCGCGCCGTCGGTAGGGGCGGGTTTAAAACCCGCCCCTACAAATGCTGCCAAGCGCGCAGGGACATCGTCATGACCGCGGTCGCGCAGGCGCTGGCCGGCCTGAAGGTGCTGGAGTTCGGCGGCTATGCCGCCGGTCCCCATATCGGAAAGGTGCTGGGGAATTTCGGCGCCAGCAGCATCCACGTCGAATCGCGCGAGCGCCCCGACGGCTTTCGCATTCAATATCCGCCATTCAAGGACAACCGCCCCGGCTACAACCGCAGCGGCTGTTTCGCCTTCTTCAACGACTCAAAATACAGTGTCACCGTCGATCTCAAGAAGGGCGCCGGGGTGGAGCTTGCGCAGCGCATGGCGCAGTGGTGCGACCTTGTCATCGAGAACATGCGGCCGGGCATCATGGATCGCCTCGGGCTCGGATTTGCGGCCCTCAGCGCGCGCAACCCGCGCCTGGTGATGCTCTCGACCTGCAACATGGGGCAGACCGGTCCGCGCGCCGACCAGCCGGGCTTCGGCTCCCAGCTCTCGGCGCTGGCGGGTCTTTGTGGCGTGACCGGGGTCGCCGATGGTCCGCCCATGCTGCTCTATGGCCCCTACATCGATTACATCGCTTCACTGCTCGGCGCATCGGCAGCAATGGCCGCCGTTTTTCGGGCGCGCAGAAGTGGAACGGGCGCGCTCATCGACCTGTCGCAATATGAGTGCGGCCTCATGTTCATGGGCGCGGCGCTGCACGACTACTTTGCGACCGGTCGCGTTTCGCAGCGTTGCGGCAACGATGATCCGGTCGCGTGTCCGCACGGCGCCTATCCCTGCGCGCATGGTGAGTGGGTTGCGCTTTCGTGCTGGTCGGACGGCGAGTTCGCTGCACTTGCGAAAGCGATGGGAGCGGGCGCGCTTGCTGCCGACGCACACTTTGCCTCTGTCGCGGCACGGCGGGAAAACAAGCAGAGGATCGACGCTCGCATTGCGGGCTGGACACAAGAGCGAACCGCACAGAAGGCCGCGACATGTCTGCAGGCCGCCGGGGTCGCAGCCTATCCGGTTGTGACCATGTCGGGCTTGTTCTCCGACCCCCAGCTGGCGGCACGCCGGCAGTTCCGCGTGCGGCGGCACCCGGAGATGGGCGACCACGCCTATTGCTTCCCCGGCTTCGATCTCGCCGATGCGCCCGGCGATATCAGCGGGCCGGCGCCATGCGTGGGCGCCGACAACGCATTCGTGTTCCGCGATCTCGTCGGCCTGAGCGAAGCGGAATACGAAACCTATCGGCAGCAGGGCGTGTTTGACTGATGGATAGCTTCGGCAGGAGCGGGCCGATATACCGTATCCCTTGCTCCCGCTTGCCAGCGGGCGGATTTCGTGCCCTTGCTGTGGGATCGGGATTGCGGAGATTTGCAGGATGCGGCGTCTCGTCATCGGCATGACCGGCTCGACCGGCGCCATTTTCGGGGTCCGCATGCTCGAGGCGCTCAGGGCGAGCGACATCGAGAGCCATCTCATTATCAGCAAATGGGCGCAGCGCACGCTCGAGCATGAGACCCGCTACACGGTCGAGCAGGTGAGGGCGCTCGCGGGCGTGGTGCACAGTCCCGGTGACATGGGAGCCTCGATCTCGTCGGGCTCGTTCAAGACCGACGGCATGGTGGTGATCCCCTGCTCGGTGCGCACGCTGGGCTGCATCGCGAACGGCTATGGCGAGCATCTCGTCCACCGCGCCGCCGACGTGGTGCTCAAGGAGCGGCGGCGGCTGGTGATGGTGGTGCGCGAGACACCGCTCTCCGAGGTGCATCTCGAGAACATGCTCAAGCTCGCGCGCATGGGCGTCTCCATCGTGCCGCCGATGCCCGCGTTCTACAACCATCCGCAGACCGTCGACGACATCGTCAATCACATCGTGGCGCGCGTGCTCGACCAGTTCGATATTCCGGCTCCGTTCGCCAAGCGCTGGGACGGCCACATGCACACGGCAACGAGGATCGCAACGGTCGCGCCGCCTTCCGCCAAAAGCGGCACGTGAGCTTCCTTCTGCAGGGCGCATTGAGGGACCCAGATTTCGCTGCGCTCAATCCAGGCTACAATCCAATTCGAACCAAGGGAGCAACCGGCATGGCCAAGTTCACCTATGATCACATTCACCTGCGCAGCCCCGACCCGGAGCGGACCGCGCAATACTATGAGCGGATGTTCGGCGCCGAGGTGATCCGCAGCATGCAGCAGGGCAAGCCGCGCATCGACCTCAAGCTGGGCGGTATGAACATCTTCATCGCGCCGGTCGTTCCCGGCGACGGCGTCAATCCCCCGCCGACCACGCCCTACCAGGGCCTCGATCATTTTGGACTGACGGTGAGCGGCATCGACGCGGTCGTCGCCGAGCTCAAGGCCAAGGGGGTCGAGTTCACGCGCGAGCCGACCACGGTGCGCCCGGGCGTGCGGGTCGCCTTCCTGCGCGCGCCGGAGGGTGTGTCAATCGAATTGCTGGACCGCAACGCGGCGTAGTCCGATCCCGTCATGCGCGGGCTCGACCCGCGCATCCATCAAGAAAGACTTGTTCGCCACAGCGATGGATTGCCGGGTTCAAGCCCGGCAATGACGAAGAAGAAGATCAATGCCAGCGATTGCGCGCCTTACCTCGCCGACGTGTAGGCCGCGCGCACCTTTTCCAGCAGTCCGGGCGGCAGGTTGCTCACATCGGCGACGAGCTTTTGTAGCTCCTCGCCGGCAAGCGGCGAGGTCGAAAGGCCCATCTTTGCAACCTCCTCCAGGAACGCCTGATCCTGCATGGTGGCGTCGAACGCCCTGCGCAAGGCTGCAAGCCGGTCCGCCGGTACTCCCGGCGTGGTGAAGAAGGCGGTTCCTACCTCGGCTGCATTCATGATCGCAGCAAGGACCGCCCGTTCCTCGTCATTGCGGGCAAGCTCGACCGCGGTGGGGATGTCCGGCATCTCGGGGTGCCGCCGCAGCGAGAACTGGACGAGGATGCTGACGGTGTGATCGCGGATCCAGTCGGAATGCGCGACCTTGAGTGCGGTATAGGAGGTCGAATGACCATTGACCTCGCCGCGCTCGACCGCGAGCATGGCCTCATTCGATCCCCGATAACCCATGATGAGCTTGAACTTGGTTCCCAGCACGTGATTCATGACAGTCGGGTAGATGGATACGGTTGAGCCGGCGCCGGTGCCGGAAAGCGTCGATTGAATCTTCATGGCGTCCGCCAGCGTCTGCACCGGCGACGTCTTCCACATGAAGACCATGTTGATCAGCGTGTCCGCGCGTCCGATCCAGTTGAGCTCCGCAGTTCGAAAGCGTACCCCCTGCGTTCCAAGCCGCTCGTCGAGCGGGATGGTCGGCGCGGCAATGCCGACCACGGTGCCGTCCCTGGGCAGCGTGTTGAAGATCTGGTTGGCAGCGAGGAAGCTGCCGGCGCCCGGCATGTTCTTGGGCACCACGCTCGGCCCCCCGGGAATGTGATTGCCGATGTGGCGGCCCACCAGGCGGCCCCAGACGTCGTTGCTGCCGCCGGTCGGATAGCCGATGACGAAATCGATGGTCTTGCCCTTGTAGAATTCCTCCGGCGTCTGTGCGCGGGCTGTTGCGGGAGCGTATGACAGAGCTGCCGCCATTACCGGGATCAAGATCACGCGAGCGACCAAGGCTTGCACCATGCACGTTTCTCCCCATGTGAGAGATGGTAGAGAGATGGTAGCCCGGATGGAGCCATAAGCGTGTTTACACGCGTCTGCAACGCGTTATGGCGACATCCGGGGTTCTTGCCGCACCAGTGGTCCCGCATTTCGCTGCGCTCAATGCGGGCTACGGCTGTTTTACATCGCGCGAAAGGAAACAGCATGCAGGACAAAACATTCGAGGTCACCCGCAGCGACGAGGAATGGCGGCGGCTCCTCACCCCGGAGCAATACAAGATCATGCGCCGGCATGGGACCGAGGCCCCCGGTAGCTGCGCCCTCAATTACGAGAAACGTCACGGCACGTTCGCCTGTGCGGGATGCGGCCAGCCATTGTTCGCGTCGCTGCGGAAGTTCGAAAGCGGCACCGGGTGGCCAAGTTTCAACGATCCCATCCCGGGCACGGTCGAAACCTCGAGCGACAGCAGCTACGGGATGGTGCGCACCGAGGTGCATTGCAGTCGTTGCGGCAGTCATCTCGGCCACGTGTTCGAGGATGGACCGCCACCCACCCATCTGCGTTATTGCATCAACGGCGTCGCGCTGAATTTCACCCCGGAGCAGAAGTAGCTGCGCAAGTTACCGTTCGCGCAACCGAACGACCTCATTCTTGGATCTTGTAAGGGCGGGTCTCAACCCGCCCTTGTAGGTGACGGGGCTTGTAGGGCGGATTAGCGTTAGCGTAATCCGCCATTCCGTGACGGGCGGCGGATTACGGCGCGTAAGAACGCGCCTAATCCGCCCTACCAACTGCCGCTTTCAGGCGCGGTACCGAGCAGGGTGTGCTTGCCCGAATGAGCCCTGCTGATTACGTTGACCCGTTCCCCCACAGACATAGGCAATCGTCATGATTGATTTCTACGCCCTGACCAGCCCGAACGTGCAGAAGATCTACATCATGCTCGAGGAGTGCGGCTTGCCCTACCAGGAGCATTTTGTCGACGTGTGGAAGGGCGACCAGTTCAAGCCCGAGTTCCTCAAGCTCAATCCCAACGGCAAGATTCCTGCCATCGTCGATCGCGAAGGCCCCGGCGGCAGGCCGTTCACCGTGATCGAGTCCGGCGCCATCCTGCTTTACCTCGCCGAGAAGAGCGGAAAATTCATGCCCACGGACATGGCCAGAAAATACGAGGCGCTGCAGTGGCTCATGATCCAGCTCACCACGGTGGGACCGATGTTCGGCCAGTGGACGCATTTCAAGATGTTTGCGCCCACGGGCAGCGAATATTCGATGGCGCGCTACAACTCCGAGCTCAAGCGCCTCTATGCGCTCCTTGAGCAGCGTCTCGGCCAGGCGCCTTATCTCGGCGGGCAGGACTATACGGTGGCCGATATCGCGACGTTCCCATGGACGCGCAATCATGATGCCCAGGGCGTGAAATGGGACGACCATCCCAACCTCGCGCGCTGGTTCGGCAAGATCAGCGAGCGGCCGGCGGTGAAGGCCGCACTCGCCAAGGTCGCCGCCATCAAGTCGACGCGCGAGACCGCCTCCAACGACGACAAGGACCGCTTCTTCCAGCGCGGCCGCTACGCCCGGGCGTAGCGCGCATTCGATGGGGTAGGGCGGGTCGACGGGCGGTGAAGTTCGTAGGGGCGGGTTTGCAACCCGCCCTTCCTTCCAACTACGCGCATGTTGCGACAGGGGCGGGTTTGAAACCCGCCCCTACATTGGCCAGGATCCAGCGAACAGATCAAAAGATGGCATCATCGATCGAAACCCGCGCGGGCGTCGTCTACGCAACCCACGACGGGGTCTCGCTCGCCGGCGATCTCTACATGCCAGCGGGCGGGGGCCGATTTCCGGCGCTGATCGCCGTGCACGGCGGGGGCTGGCAGGCGGGAGCGCGCAGCGCCTTTCAGTTCTGGGGTCCTTACCTTGCCGAGCGCGGCTACGTGCTGTTCGCGGCGAGCTACCGGTTGGCGAAGCGCGGACAACGAATGTTCCCGCAGGCGGTGCACGATGTGCTTGCCGCGGTGCAGTTCGTGCGCGCAGGCGCAGAGAAGCTCAACGTTGACCCGCAGCGCATCGGCTTGTTTGGGGCCTCTGCCGGCGCGCATCTTGCCGCCCTCGCGGCGCTTGGAGCCGAGAGCGCGATCTTCAGGAATGCCTATCCCGAAGATGCGCAGGTGAGCGCAAGCGCGAAGGTGAAGGCGCTGGTCGGCGTCTACGGCATCTATGACGTCGCCGCCATGTGGCAGCGCTATCAGCTGCAAAGCCCGCGCGAGAACAACATCGAGAACTTCATGGGGGTCGCTCCCATGGATGATCCGCGGCTCTATTTCGATGCTTCGCCCATCAACTATGCGACCGTGGCCAACAATGCGATCGGCGTGCTGCTCGCCGTCGGCACCGAGGATGATCTCGTCGACCGCCGCACCCAGACCGACGCCTTTCTCCTGAGGCTCAAGCAGGCGAATTTCTTCGCACGCACCTGCATCGTGCAGGGCGCGCCGCATTACTGGCTGGGCGATCCGCTCGACGAGCCGGGGAGCTATTCCGGCTTCCTCGCGCCGCGGCTGCTGCGCTTCCTGAAGGAGCGCCTGTGAGCATTTGCAGGCCCGCGCGCTCTACTCGGGCTTGATGTTCGCAGCACGAATCACTTTGGCCCATTTTCCAGCCTCCTTTTCGGGCCAGGTCATAAGCATTTATCATGTAGCCGTCACAGTCGGAGCACGATGAATGGTGTTTTTTTTCAACTACCGCGACCGCGGTGTCGTGCTCATTTTGATTTTTTGTGCGGCGCTGATTCCGACGAGCATGATTGCGGATCTCAACCCACCAATGGATTTGGGGTTCTTTTTCGCTCTGAACCTTCTGTTTGCCGCGATCGCTGCCTATCCATTCGCCCGTTACTGCGAGCGGAATAAGACCAGGAAGATTTACGATCCCAAAACGGAAAAAACTGCCGAGGTGCAGTGGCGCGATGAATTTTTCCGCATTCCCGTAAAGTACTGGCCATACCTGTTCCTGGCTGGCTCGGTGGCCTGCGTCGTAGGGTCGCTCAATCCGGGTGCTGAGACTTTTCGCGAGCGCGGCAAAGCGTACAGAGACAAAGACAAGTATGACCTTGCGATCGATGCCTACACTTCGGCGATCAAGCTCGATCCCTATGACTATCAAGCCTTCAACGGGCGGGGCGTATCCTACGCCAACAGGCGGGACTACGACCATGGCATCGCCGACTTCACCGAGGCCATTCGCCTCAAACCCGACTATGCCGCAGCGTTTGTTAACCGCGGTTACGCCTACGAAGCCAAGGGGGATCATGACCGTGCCATCGCAGACCTCACTGAGGCGATAAAGCTCAACCCCAAATTCGCCGAAGCGTTCAACGACCGCGGTCTCGCGTACTCGCACAAGGGTGAGTACGACCGCGCCATCGCCGATTACACGGAGGCAACACGGCTCAAGCTCAATTACGCGGCGGCTTTCTATAACCGTGGCCTTGCATACACAAAGAAAGGCGAGTACGGCGCGGCCATCGCAGACTTCACCGAGGCAATCCGGTTCGATCACAACGATGCCAGGGCGTTCAGAAACCGCGGTCTCGCTTACGACTACAAGGGCGAGTATGACCGCGCCATCGCCGATTATACCGAGGCAGTCCGCCTTAATCCGAAATATGCCATGGCCTTCAATGATCGTGGCATTCTCTACATGGACAAGGGTGAGTATGACCACGCCATCACCGACTTTACGGAGGCCATCGGCCTTGATCCACAATTTGCCATGGCACTTCGCATGCGTGGCTACACCTACTTCTTTAAAGGGAACTTTTCTGCCGCCGCGGAAGACATGCGTCGGGCGAACGAGATCGCGGTCCATCCCTATGCCATGCTGTGGCGTTCCATTGCGCGCGCCCGAGTGGGGGAGGACGGGGTCACCGAGCTTGCAGCCAATGCTGATCAATTGAGAAGCAAGGACTGGCCCTATGCGGTCATCGATATGTGGCTCGGGCGGCGCACGCTCGATGAAATGCGGGACGCTGCGAGCACGCCCGAGCAAAAATGCGAGGCTGCCTATTACAGCGCGGAATGGTACCTGGTTCACGACCAGAGGACGCAGGCACAAGCAGGTTTGCAGGAGGCAACCGGCCTGTGCTCAAAAACCTCTGTCGAATATGAAGGGGCAGTTGAGGAGCTGAAGCGTCTCAGACCATGAGAGAGCTTGCGTGCGGACGGCATCAATTCTTTCCAAGGCAGAGCGTGCGAAGCCGTTCTGATTTCTTGAGAGCGATGAAGATGCGGGCTTGCAACCGACGCGATGCTGATTATTTGCTGCATACCGAGGACCTTTTTTATTGATCGCCGCATCGGCGAATGGAGCAGTGGGACGCGTCGGAATGAGTGCGGGCCGGAAATCTGGCCAGACGAACCCGACTTTGGGTTGGCGGTCTTGGCAGAACGAACCCGAGACCTGGGGATCAAGACGCAGCGCAACAGGCGAGGCGCGCCTTGCCGCAGGTGATCTGGCCGAACAAACCCGACCAGGAGGAGCGTGGATTTTGGCCGAACGAACCCGAGGGGGAACTTGAGTTAAGAACCGACCAACAAGTTTTCTTAGTAAGTTATTGATATTTTTGTTGATTTTGTCCCGAGATGATTTGGTGTGCGAACAGAGAAAAACGCATTCAGCTCCCGCGCTCTCCCTTGCGCAAAAAGTCTTGCAGCGCCGAGACCTTGGCCTTGTCCGTTGCGAAATCGCTTGCGATCTGTTCGTAGAAATGCGCCGCCCCGACATAGAGCTCGTGCGCTGACGGGTCTTCGCCCACGAAGTCCGCGATTTCGTGCATCTCCGCCACCCAGCGGTAAGCCTTGGGCGGCATCTGCGAGAGGCTCCGCTTGAACCAGGCCAGCATCTGCGGCTGGCTTCCGGCCAGCTCGGCGAACAGGTGATCCGCGGTGCCGGCGCGCGTCGCTGCAAGCAGCATGGCGGCGCCAAGCGCCTGGGTGCCCTTGGTGATGCCGGCATAGGACATCTTCATCGCCGAGGCAGTACTGACCGGCCCTTCAAGCACGCGCACGTCGAGCCCGAACGCGCGCAGCGATGCGAAATGCTGCGCCGCCTCGCCCGAGGCATAGAAGCGCGGGCCGGCATCGCCGGGCTTGGGCGGCGCGCCGATGATGCCGGCATCGGCCAGGCGTGCGCCGGTGGGCGCGATCACCGCAGCAATGCGATCGACGGTGCGTGGGCTCACCGCGTTGCAATCCACGAATACCGGCTTGCTGTTGCTCGCCGTGAGTGCAGGCGCAAAGCGCTGCGCAAGCGCGATCGCATCGCCCGGCGGCAGGATGGAAAGGATGAAGTCGGAGGTGGCGATCTCCTCATCGGTCGCGTCGGTCATTGCGGCGGTCCGGGCGCGCTCAATGGTTTCCGCGCTGCGTCCTTTGAGCGAGGTGAGCACCTTGAGGCCATGGTCGATGAGGCGCCTGCCGACGGCTGCGCCCATCATGCCGGGCGCGATCACGGCGACGACAGGATTCATGAAGTTCTCCCATTCTCAGCGGCCAACTCGCAACAATCTGCTGGGCCAAATGCGTCTTGGCAAGGCGTCCGCTGGCCGAACGGATGCATGGCCCGCAGTTCCAAAGCCATCCTGCATTTGGTATTTTCGCCGCAAATTACGGGTGGCGCGCGGTTTTGCACGCGCCACCGCAGGAGGAATGCAGAGGAGCACCCCATGAATGAGACCGCCCGCTTCATCGACCAGACCGGCGCCAGGCCCGCGGGCATGGATCTATGGCCAGCTATCGTCATTCCGAAGGAAGCGATCGATGCGGAAGTGGAGCGGCTTGCGGGCTTGCCGCGCCCCGCCAATGGGCGGCGCCGCTCTGTCATCGCGCACCCGCGGGCAGGGCAGGGAAGCGGCCTTGCAGCCGGCATCCAGGTCGCACTTGATGTGCTCCTGCCCGGCGAGCGCACCGTGCCTTACCGGCAGAACTCCACCCAGGTCAATTTCGTCATCCGCGGCAGCGGCCACTCCATCGTGGGCGGCAAGCGGTGTGTGGTGAGCCTCTATGACGTGTGGAATACGCCTTCCATGCACGTCTACTGGCACGGCAACGACAGCAACGAGATCCAGGTTCGGCTCACCTACTCGAATGCCGCGCTGCTCGAGCTGATGAACATCCACTACGTGGAGGAGAACCCCCCGCCGGTCGAGGCGGTCAAGCACGAGGAGCTCAGCGAGGAGGACAAGCGCCGCCGTGTCTCGCCTTATGGAACGATCAGGCTTGACGATGAGGGTGCCTGCCTGATGCCGTACGAGGTGCTGATCAATCCGCCGGCGGTGGAATCGAAGGCGCTGCACTGGCCGTGGCAGCAGGTCAAGCACCATCTCGACAAGCTGCAAGCGCTTGGCAAGGACTATGTCGGTCGCCGCCTCTACATGCTCTACAATCCGATGACCGGGCGCACCAACGGCTGCACGCCCTCGTTCTTCGCTACTATGACCATCCGTCCACCGAAGATCGTTGACCGGCCGCATCGGCATACTTCGGCAGCCATCAACTACTACTTCCATGGCACCGGCAGGTCGACCGTGGGCGGCGAGGTCCTGGAGTGGAAGGCCGGCGATCTCATGCTCTCCGCTCCCGGCTGGGCCGTGCACAACCATGCCTCGTATGATGATTTCGTCTACGAGCTCACGGTGCAGGATCAGCCGCTCAACATCGCCATGGAGAGCCTGCTTTGGCAGGAGAGCCTCAAGCTTCCGCTTGCGGTGCTCGGCGTGCAGGAAGGATTTGGCACCAATCGGGCGGCCGGTTGAGCGCAGCGATCAACCATCCCGGCGCGCACCGAACGCCGGCTGCCGTTTCTGCAGGAACGCGCGCACCCCTTCAGCGTAGTCGGGGCTGAGACTCGCCTCGCGCTGCGCCTCGCGCTCAAGGTCCAGCTGGGCATCGAGATCGTTGCTCCAGGCCTCGTCCAGCACGCGTTTGGTCAAGGCCAGCGCCACAGCCGGCGCCGCGGCGAGCTGCCGGCACAGCCGGTGCGCCTCCTCCAGCAGCGCTTCATCCTCGACTGCCTTCCAGATCAGGCCCCAGGCCTCCGCTCGTTCCGACGGCAATGGCTCCCCGGTGAGTGCGAGCGCCCGCGCGCGCGCCGGACCAAGCAGGCGCGGCAGCATCCAGCTGCCGCCGCTGTCAGGAATGAGACCGATGCGGACGAAGGCTTGCACGAAGCTTGCGCTGCGCGCGGCGAGCACGATGTCGCAGGCAAGCGCGATATTGGCCCCGGCTCCAGCAGCAATGCCATTGACGGCGGCGACGACCGGGAACGGCAGAGCGCGCAGCTTGCGCACGAGCGGGTTGTAATAGGCTTCGAGCGAGTTCCGCATCACCACCGTCTCACCGTCGGTGGCGACGCGCTCGCTCAAATCCTGCCCGGAGCAGAACGCACGGCCGGCACCGGTCAGAAGGAGCGCGCGACAGCCGCCGTCGCCTTCCGCTTCATCGATCGCAGCTTTGAGCTCCTGGTGCATGGTCTCGGAAAAAGCGTTGAGCCGCTGCGGCCGATTGAGCGTGAGGACGCGGTAGCCGGGCTGCTGCTCGACCAGAACGGTTTTGTGTTCCATGACTTTTTGCCCCATTGCATGCCGGCTTGAAGCATAAGAGAAATAGGGCACGAATTGCCAATCCCGAGAAGACGCCGGAGGGACCGCGGATGACCCACAACTCACGCCACAGGGCGCAGGCTGGCATCTCCCGGCGCGACTTTGCCGTGGGCACGACCGCCGCCGGGCTCGTCGTCGGCGCCGTGCCGTTCAGGCTCGCGCGTGCGCAGCAGAATGCGCTCAAGGTCGGAGTGTTGCTGCCGCGCTCGGGCGCCCAGGCCAGCATCGGCCAGGACTGTCAGCGCGGTGTCGAGATCGCGCCGTCGATCTTCAAGGAGCTCGGGCTGCCGGAGCTCGCCATTGTGAGCGCGGATACCGAGACCAATGTGGAGGTCGCGCGGGCGCGTGCCGAGAAGCTGATCAACGACGGTGCGCAGCTTCTGGTCGGAGCTTTCGATTCCGGCCAGAGCAGCGCCATCGCCCAGGTGGCCGAGCAGAAGGGTATCCCGTTCGTCATCAACATCGCCGCGGCGCCGCCGATCACGGAGCAAGGCTACCGGTTCGTGTTTCGCAATTTCCCGACCGCGCCCATGATTCTCTCCGACGCGTTTGCCAACCAGAAGGAAATATTCCAGGCGACCGGCACAGCGCCGAAGTCCGTGGTTTTCATGCATGTGAACGACACCTTCGGCACCTCGATGCAGCAGGCGATCGGCGCGGTGCTGCCCAAGTTCGATATGCCGTATAGGATAGTCGAGCAGATCGCCTATGACGCCACCGCGCGCGATCTCTCGGTCGAGGTGGCCAAGGCCAAGGCTACTGGCGCCGACGCGCTGCTGATGGTCAGCCGACTCAATGATGCCATCCTGCTCACGCGCGAGCTCATCAAGCAGCGCTTTTATCCGATGGCAGTGCTCAGCATGGGACCGGGCTGGTACGAGGACCAGTATCTCAAGACCCTGGGGAGGATGTCGGACGGGCCGCTGAGCTTCGTGCCCTGGTATGACCCGAACAAGAAGATGAGCCAGCGGCTCGAGGGGGCGCTGGCGCATGCCTATCCCGGCATCAACCTCAATACCAATCACGTCTTCACGTTCGAGGCGCTGCTGGTAGCCGCAGACTCATTCAAGCGGGCGGGATCGAGCGAGCCCAAGGCGCTCGCCGATGCCATCCGCGCGACCCACATCACCGACAACGTCAGCATCGGGCCCGGCATCGAGTTCAACGAGAAGGGCCAGAACGACAAGCTCAAGAATGCAGCAATCCAGAACCGCGCCGGCAAGCTCGTGACGGTCGCGCCCGCGTTTGCATCCAGTGCGAAGGCCGAGCTTCCCATGACGGCCTACGACAAGCGCGGCTGAGCCGCAAACTGGTGTGTCTGCCCCAGGCACAGATGACGGAAGCGTGCAGCACACTCGGTATACCTCCCCCTGCAAGGGGGAGGTCGATCGACGGGAGCGGAGCGACCGGCGATCGGGTGGGGGTTCTCGCACACGCGTCGCGGTCGACCCCCACCCGGCTCGCTGTCGCTCGCCGACCTCCCCCTTTTAGGGGGAGGTATGACCGCGTTTGTCTCTCGATAGTAGCAAATTTCCAGCTGCAATAACTCTCCCTTGCAGGAGCTAGGAGCGAGAGGACTGCGTGGCCGCAATCTATGTCAACGTCGCGGTCAGTGGTCTGCTGACGGGGCTCGTCTACGGCCTGATGGCGCTTGGGCTGTCAGTGATCTTCGGCGTCGTGCGGGTCGTCAATTTCGCCCACGGCGAGATGATGACGATCGCGATGTATGTTGCCATTGTGGCGTTCAACACATTGGGACTCGATCCCCTTGTCATGGCGGTGCCGCTTGCGGCGGTGCTGTTCGCACTCGGCTATGCCTTGCAGGCGGGCCTGATCAATCCTTTCATCAATCGGCCCGAGCACAGCCAGTTCATCTTGCTGGTCGCACTCGCGCTCATTATTGTGAACGTTCTGCTCATCGTATTCGGGCCCGATGCCCGCAACGTGCAGACCTCGTACGCCTTCGACAGTTTCGCGCTCGGCTCGCTGATTGTGGACGCCACCAAGCTCTACGCCGCAGCGCTGAGCCTTGTGATCGCAGCTCTACTGTTTGCATTCTTTCGCTTTGCGCCGCTCGGCAAGGCGATCCGAGCCTGTGCCGACAACTACACTGGCGCGCTGGTCGTGGGGCTTGATGTCAAGCGGCTTTACGCGCTTACCTTTGGGCTCGGCGCGGCCTGCGTGGGGGCGGCGGGAGCGGTGCTGGTCCTGCTGATCGACGTCACGCCGGCGCTCGGCCCCGCCTACACGCTGCTCGCCTTTATCATCGTGATCACCGGCGGGCTTGGCTCGATGC
>Ga0306924_10002247_pt1 | contig 18163 bp, 15 predicted proteins | sample sta12Can44000111_FD_203756 | JGI IMG/M metagenome (GOLD analysis project Ga0306924, IMG submission 203756) | Lab enrichment of tropical soil microbial communities from Luquillo Experimental Forest, Puerto Rico - statanox.12C.anox.44.000.111 (v2)... | ecosystem: Environmental > Terrestrial >...
AGAGGATTTTTTTGCGGTGGTGGGCCCGGGAGGACTCGAACCTCCAACCAGACCGTTATGAGCGGTCGGCTCTAACCGTTGAGCTACGGGCCCCGCCAGACGAAGCGGCGCGCGCGACCCAATACAATGCATGCACGCCCGCGGCAACTGCGCCGCGAGCCGGCGCGGTTGGTGCGCAAAAGATGGGGACACGCGAATCCCGTCGCAAGTTGCCGTTCGAGCGCTAAGACCGATCCGCTACATACGGAACAGCCGCTTGGCGTTGCCGCTGAGAATTTTGATCTTGTCCTCGGCACACAGCGGCACGGTTTCCATCCATTGCACTGCCGGCTTGTTGGCGACGAAGGGCCAATCCACCGCGAACAGGATACGGTCGATGCCCATTTCCATGACGCAGCACAACAGCGCCGGGTTGGAGAAGTTGCCGCTGGTCGTGATGTAGAAGTGGCCGCAGAAGGCCTCGCGGAAACTCAAGGTCTTCGCGCCTGGGCGCGCGAGCGCCTGATCCACGCGCCATACCAGGAACGGGAGCGTCTCTCCGAGATGGCCGAGGACGATCTTGAGCCGGGGATACGCGTCGAATACCCCGCCGAGCACGAGCCTGATCGCGTGCGTCGCAGTTTCGACCGTGTAGCCCCAGGCGGCGCGCACCACCATCGGAAAGTCCTTGGCGTAGTCTTTATAGTAAGCATCCATCACCGCCGGCAGCGGAACCGATGGATGCAGGTAGAGCGGCACGTCGAGCGCCTGCGCGCGCTCGAAGATCGGCCAGAACCGCTTGTCGTCGAGAAAGACGCCGTTGGCGAGGCCGTGGATCATCGCCCCCTTGAAGCCGAGTTTGGTGGTGCGTTCGAGTTCGTCGGCTGCCGCTTTCGGATCGCTGGTCGGCAGCGCGGCAAAGGCTGCGAAGCGCTTTGGGTTCGCGGTGACGACGGCGTGGAGGCGATCATTCACGCGCCGCGTGACGTCAACGGCATCGGCACCGGAGAGCTTCTGCGCCGATGGCGCGCCGTGTGAGAGGATCTGCATATCGATGCCGGCGTCGTCCATTTCCCGCAAGCGCAACTCTCCAAGATCGTAGAGACGCTTGAGCATTTCCGGATCGCGCACGCCCTCGGCCCCGACGAACAGCGCAGCCAGCTCCTTGTCCCAGTAGTGCTCCTCCAGCGCGATGACCGGACAGTTCAACGCTCGCAGCATGATCGAATTTGCTCCATTGGATGCAGCAACGTGGTCTAGCAATCGCACAAGCGACTGTCACCGTTGGCTATGTGTGATTGCCTCAGCAAGGCTATGACGATGCTCGCCTCGCTTCTCTTCTCCGCTTGTCTTCTCCGCTTGTCTTCTCCGCTTGTCTTCTCCGCTTGTCTTCTCCGCTTGTCTTCTCCGCTTGTCTTCTCCGCTTGTCTTCTCCGCTTGCGCGGAGCCGCTGAGCAAAGGAGGACAGCAATAGCTCGTGTCTATTTGGTCAGGGGCGCTGTCGCTGTCGCCGGCCATCCTCGCCGCGCCAGGAAAATGTGTAAAGGGCGCGTAAACGAGGAGCTGAGCCACGCGCAAGTTGCAACCCTGGTTTGCCGCTGTGGGCTTAGCGCAGCGACGCCTTAAGAGTTACTTCTGCGCTGCCGGGCGGCTGGAAGGCAAACCATGGCCCATCTCGTCGACAGACATTTGGTAGAACGCGCGAACACAATGCTGCTGCTCGGCATCCTATGGGGCGGGCTGGCGGTGTGCGTCATCGGCGCGTTGGCCTATGACATCGCCTATTGGTTCTGGTGAGGCGCGCACCGGCGCGGTAGCGAATTTGCCTCCTACCGGGCTCGCGCACGAGCCTGCTGTGCAAAGGCCCCAGTCTGCGACGTAGGGCTGAGCACGCTTCTCCCCCAGCCCATTCCCTCTTTAGGTAAGATTTACAGCCTCGCCCCACGATCCCGCGCGGTGATTCTGGGCTGACAACCGACCCTCCCGACAGTGATGATTGGCGTTAGCAGGCAAACGCCGGGTGGGCGTACCGCGGGACTCCTCGTCCCAGGCGATGATTTGAGTCGCGGGCGGTATTGTTGTGCTCAGCGCGCAAAGCGAAGACCCCGAGCTAGCGTCACATCATCAGACTGCCGGTCCCCGGACGGTTGCGAGTTGGCGCGTGACAGGCGGCACAGGTATAGTGCTGCCTACGGAAGGCAACACCGGCGAGGGAGGTCTGACATGTCGACGAATCCGGGCGATGCCAGTGATCTGCAGCGGGCGCTGACACAGTCGATTCGCGAGCACTGGGTCTTGTTCCTGATCGAGGGAATTGTCCTCGTCGTCCTCGGTCTGTTGGCGATCATCATCCCGCCGCTCGCCACCATTGCCGTCACCATTTTTCTCGGCTGGCTGTTTCTCATCAGCGGCATCGTCGGCTTGGTCACCACGTTCTGGGCGCGCCACGCGCCCGGATTCTGGTGGTCGCTCCTGTCGGCCGTGCTCGCCATCGCCGCCGGTATCGTCTTGTTGGGGTGGCCCGTGCGCGGCGCCGTCTCGCTCACCCTGCTCCTGATCGTGTTCTTCATCATCGAAGGCGTGCTCTCGATCATGTACGCGCTGGAGCACAAGAAGGAGCTGTCGGGGAAATGGGGTTGGATGCTGATCAGCGGCATCATCGATCTCATCCTTGCCGCCATCATCTGGGCCGGGCTACCTGGCACGGCGGCCTGGGCACTCGGCCTGCTCGTCGGCATCAACATGCTGTTCGGGGGCTCTGCGATGATCGCAATGGCCCTGCACGCGCGCAGTGCCGATCCGACCACGACCGCTGCCCCGAAAGCGCTCTAGAAGGGCTGACCGAGCAGGCTAGCGGCCTCGCCGCGCCGGCCGACCAAGGCGGGGGCGCCGACGAGCAGTGGAGCGCCCTCGACCTCGACTCGCGCCTGCACCGACACGAGCGCGCCGGGCGCGAGCGGATGCGATGTTTCTACGCGTGAGCCCATCAGCGGCTCGAGCGGCTGTGCGACCCGACAGCCCTCAACCAGCCAGGAGGAAAATCTGGCAAACCCGCGCGCGTCCGGAAGCTCCGCGACCGCGGCGGCCAACCGCACGGCTGCCTGTTCTTCCGGGACCGTGGCGCCGTTGCGCGCAAACGTACGCAGGAGACGGATCCACGTGCCTTTGTAGGCGACCGTTACCCGCAGCGCGAAGGTATCGCCGAGCGCCGCCTCGCCCTCGATGCGCTTGAGTCGGTGATCGCGCGCGAGATCGGGAGCCGCCGCAACATACACCTCCTCCGCGCCGCCGGCGCGCGCCTGCGCCTCCACCGCGGCAATGATCTCGCCCAGTGTCGCGCGTTGCGCCGGCATCTGCACCAGCGCGTCATGCGCGATCGATGTGGCCCGCATGGCCAGCGCGATCTCCGCCGGATCGGCGGCGGCGCGCAACGCCGCAAACAGCGAGGTCGCATCGCTCAGGCGCAAGCGCGCGCCGCGCTCGCGGAGATCGTCGACCAACCCGGCAGGAAGCCCGTCGAGATCGGCAACGCCGACCACCGCGTCGGCCTTGCGCGCCGTCACCATCTCCGCCGCTGCTCGTCCGATGCGCGGGTTGTGAATGACTTCGCCGACACGGCTCGTGCTCTCGATCCAGCGCTTGACGCGTTGGGTGAGCGCCGCGATCAGCACCGGCTCGCGGTCGAGCCCCACCACAAGCAGCGCCTCCGACCAATAAGGCACGAAGCCGGTGAGCCATGATACGCCGGCCGCGCGCGTGTTGTTGGTGTAAAGAAGGAGAGCATCCAACCCCGCCGCGCCCATCGCCGCGCGCAGACGCGCGAGCCGGGCATCGAGCACCGTATCGGGCAGCTCGGCTTTCGAATGAGCGATCAGCCCGCGCCGCATGCTAGACCGCAACTTCGAACAGATCGCGCGGCGTCCCGCACAGCACCTCGGCGCCCTCATTCGTCACCAGCACCGCGTCACCCAGTACGATATAACCTGCCTCGGGATGATAGGTGTTGGGGTGGACGATCAGCGCCATGCCGGGCGCAAGCGGCGTATCGACGTCCTCGAGCAGGTGCGGCTTTGAATCGCAAAACATACCGATGCCGTGGCCGCGCACGCGCGTCCATTTGCTGGTCGTGTAATCGCCGAGGCCGTATTTGCGAAAGATGTCGTTCTCGGCGCGAGCCACGTCGGCGGCGGTCGCGCCGGGCCGCACCGCCGCGATGCCGGCGGCAAGCGCCTCACGGAAGACATCGAACGCTCGGCGCTGCGCGTCGTTCGCCTTGCCCACGACGAGGGTGCGGCAGATCTGGGCAAAATAACCGTCAACTGCCGGCGTGAGCTCCGTCGTCACCAGATCGCCGGGAGCAATGCGGCGTTCCGACGGGGGCGTCATGCCGAGCACATCCGTTCCGCCGGAGCCGATGATCATGAAATTGTCCGGACAGCCGCGGCGGCGCAGATAACCCTCGATGTCCGCCGCCACTTCATATTGCCGGCGGCCTGGCTTCACCGCGTCTCGGAACACGGTGTAGGCATCGTCCGCCATCTGCGCCGCACGCCTGAGCGCGGCGATCTCCGCCGGCAACTTATGCATGAGGAGACGGTCGAGGAGCGCGGTCGCATCCTCGAGCACGAAGCGGCGCCCTTTGTCCACGAGCCAATTCGGCAGAAAGCGGCGCGGCGCGGCCGCGAGGCGATGATTGGCCACCGGGTCGAGCCGCGCCGCGAGAGCACGTGCGACCTCGGGCACGAAATGAATGGCTGTCTCCGTCGTCTCTGCCTCGGCGCGCTCGGCTTCGGTCGCGCTGTCGAGGAAAAGCTCCGTCGCGCCGTCGGACGACACGACCGCGATGCCGTGACCCTCGAGGATTGCAAAATCGGCGGCATAGCGCAGGTAATCGCCCTGCCAGGCATTGCCATAAAGCACGATGTGCTCGATGCCGGCATCCGCCATGGCGCCGAGCAGACGTCGACGCCTCTCTTGCGCCAGCGTGCCGCCCTGCTCCGCCGTGCTCGCCCGCAGCATCGCTAAAATCGTACCGGAACGAATTGATCGTTGTAGATCGTCTTTGCCTCCGGGACGACGGGCAAGATGCCGAGCTCCTTGAGCGAATGCCTGATCACCTCGATCGCTGCCGGATTCCAGGCGCCGTCGCTGGAAAAGCCCGCCATTTGCGCGTCGTATATTTTCGCGGCGATGCTGGGCTTGACCTCGATCGTCTTGGCCTCGGACGCCACCACGAAATCCTTGTTCGCCCGCATGAAGGCGATGGTCTTGAACCAGCCACGCAGGAAGCGCCGCAGCAGTTGCGGCCGATTCGCGATCATATCGTCGGTGGCAAAGATGACGTGGGTGTAGAAATCCTTGGCGATATCGCCGAACAGGAGGAAGTTTTTGGCCTTGCCCGCCTCCTCGAGCTCGTAGCCGGTCGCAGCCTCGATCACCATACCGTCGAGCTCGCCGCGCTGCATGGCGGCAAGGCGCGCCTGCATCTGGCCGAGGGCCAGGATCTGAATGCCGTCGCTGCCCCAGCCCTGCTGGCGCGACAATTCCCGCACCAGCCAATCGGTGAGCGAGCCGGTGGTGGTCACCCCGATGCGCTTGCCCTTGAGATCGCCGATGGTCTTGACCGGGGTGTCGAGGGGAAGCACGAGGGCGAGATTGGCCGGCGGGCCGTACATGGCGGCCACGCCGATCGCCGGCGCTCCCTTGGCGCGGAAGCCGAGCCCGGGCCCCGAACCGAGCCCGACGTCGACGCCGCCGGCGGCGAGCGCCTGCTGTAGCTGGGCGTCGCCGCGAAAGCTGGTCACCTCGATCTCGATCCCTTCTTTCTCGAAAACCTTGGCCTCGATTCCCACCTCGGTCGCACCGAAGGCGAATGAGTTGGGAACTGCCTTGCCGAGTCTGACCTTGTCGAGCGCCACCGCCGCGCTGGCGGGCCACAGCACGAGCGCTGCGAGCAGGCCTGCCAGCGCGGCGCGCCTGAGCCTCTCGAACATTTCCTCTCCTTTACGTCTTCGTATGATCGGGGACGGACGAAGAGCCGCGTCCGTTTCCGGCCGCGGCTCTGTTCATATCGGCAAGCGGTTTACGCCAGCGCCTTCTTCACCCGATCCGGCGACATCGGCAGGTTGCGGATGCGCTTGCCAGTGAGTTGGAACACGGCATTGGCGATCGCCGGCGCGACCGCCACCACGCCGATCTCGCCCATGCCCGTCGGCGGGTTGTCGGTCGTGACGACCTTCGTGTGGATCTCCGGTAGGTCGCTCATCCGCAATACCGGATAATCATTGAAGTTCGTCTGCTGGATGGCGCCGCCCTTCACCGTCAATTCTTCAAGCAGCGCGGCGCTCAGACCGTAGACGACGGCACTCTCGAGTTGGCCATGAACATGGTCCGGCTGAATGACAAGACCTGGATCGACCGCGACCCAATAGTTGTGCACCTTGATCTTGCCGGTGCCGCGATCAAACGACACTTCCGCCACGCCCGCCGATAGCGTGCCGTGGTAATCGGAGAACGCGATGCCCATGCCGCGTCCCGGGCGCTTGCGCTTGAAGCCGGACATCTCCACCACGGCTTTGATGACCGCTTGCGCGCGCGGCTGTTCTTTCGTCAGTTCGAGCCGCAGCGCGAGCGGATCCTTGCCGGCCGCGTTGGCTACCTCATCGACGAAACATTCGGCCGCGAACTTGTTGTAGCCTGAGCCGATGCCGCGCCAGGCGTGAACGCGCATGCCGCGGGTTTCCCGCACGTACTCGGCCCGGACGTTGCGGATGCCGTAGAACGCCTGGTCAAGCCCGCGCGCGCCGATATAGTCCTTGCCGCCGGTCGCCTGAAAACGCGGCGGCGCCGCCACCGCGTCGACGTTCTCCGATACCAGCCGGTGATACCAGCCGGCGAGATTGCCGTTGGCATCGAGACCGGCTTTGAGCACGTGATGGGTCATTGGCCGCGGACGAGCAGCGGCGACGTCGTCCTCGCGCGTGAGGATCAGCTTCACCGGCTTCTTAGTGATATTGGACAGAATGGTCGCCTGGACCGCGGCGTCGGGCCAGATGCGCCGGCCGTAGCCGCCGCCCAACATCTGCTGATTGACCTTAATCTTGTCCGGCGTGGTCTTGAGGACGCCGGCGATAATGCCGGCGGCGAGCGCGCCGAATTGCGTGCCGGTCCAAATCTCGGCCGACTGTCCGTCCTCCGAGACCTTGGCGACGCAGTTCATCGGCTCCATCTGCGCGTGATAGCAGTACTCCGACCAATACGTCGCCTCGACCACCTTGGAAGCACCGCTCAGCGCTTTGGCTGCATCGCCGACCTCGTACTCCACCATCGTCTTGGCGTCGGGGTCCTTGCCGTTGCGCGCATACTCTTCCTTGCCCTTCTCGGAATCCGTATTTGCGGCGGCAGCGCCAGTCGTGTCCCACTTGACCTTAAGCGCATTGCGTCCGGCCCTTGTCGCCTCGACGGTGTCGCCGATCACGGCAACGCCGAACGGCAGTGGAATCACCTTGGTGACCCCCTTGATGGCCGTAACCTCTCCCATGTTGAGGACTTCGACCTTGGCACCCTCGACCGGCGCCTCCAACACCGAGGCATAGACCATGTCGGGAATCTGCACGTCGATTCCATACTTGGCGCTGCCGTTCACTTTCAACGGAACGTCGATGCGCCCGATATCCTTGCGCCCGATGAGCTTGAATTGCGCAGGCTTCTTCAGGTCCACATCGGTGATGTTCGGCAGCTCGGCCGGAACGGTCGTGAATTTGGCGACGTCGCCGTAGGAGATACGCCGGCCTGACTTCGCGTGGACGACGAAGCCTTTGTCCGTCGACAGCTCGCTCGCCGGCACTTTCCATTCGTTGGTTACGCTGTCGATGAGCACGCGCCGCGCTTGCGCGCCGGCTATCCGCAGTGGCGTGAAATAGCCGGGAACGGAGACGCTCGCGGCGGTGATCTGCGCGCCTTTGAACAGCTCGTGCGGATTGCCGTAGGTCTTCGGATTCGCGGGTGCGAACTCCGCCTTCACCTTCGACCAGTCGGCGTCGAGTTCCTCCGCCAGAATGAGCGGCAAGGAGGTCATGACGCCCTGCCCCATTTCCGCCGCCGGACAAAGGATCGTCACCGTCCCATCGGTGCCGATCGTGACCCAGGCATTGATCTTGGCAGCTTGCGTAGCGCCCAATGCATCAGGCACGCGGCCCACAGCGCCGAGCGTGAACGCGAATGTCAGCCCAGCCGCGCCGCCAACGAAGCTGCGTCGGCTAAGCGTCGTTGCGAGGGAGATATCTTCGTGCATGGCCTAGCCCTCCCGAGCGGCGCGCTCGATGGTGCGAACGATGCGCGGATAGGTGCCGCAGCGGCAGATGTTGCCGTCCATATGGGCCACGATCTGCTTGCGCGTCGGCTTCTTGGTTTTCGCCAGCAGTTCGGCCGCTTGCATGATCTGGCCGGATTGGCAGTAGCCGCATTGCGGCACCTGCTCGGCGATCCAGGCCTTCTGCAGCGCATGATTGGAGTTCGGCGACAGCCCCTCGATCGTCGTGACCTTTTTGCCGCCGACGGTCGACATCTGCGTCTGACAAGAGCGCACGGCTTTGCCCTCGATATGAACCGTACAGGCGCCGCAGAGACCCGAACCGCACCCGTATTTGGTGCCGGTGAGTTTGAGGTGCTCCCGCACGACCCAAAGCAGAGCCGTATCCGGCTCCGTCTCGACGCTCACCGCCTTGCCATTGATTGTGAATGCGACAGCCGTCATCGGTTTCCTCCCTGGAGACGGTTATTTGCGGCTGAACCGACGAATGGTAATTGTTTTCGCGATTGGCAGGAAGAGCCGTTTGCCGGAGCAGCGCTGGCAATAACGACGCAGGGACGTTCTATGATGCCTCGCCATTCGCTCGGGATTGGCGCAAAAGGGTGATGCTTCGATGAGCAGACAAAGCAACTTCGCCGGCAACATCGCCTACGACGACCTGCGTGAATGGCTCGCCATGGCCGAGCGCCTCGGCGAGGTCCGCACCGTCAAGGGCGCAAACTGCGAAGAGGACATCGGCCTCGCTGCCGAGGCGGTGCTGCGCGCCGAGCAAGGCCCCTGCGTCGTGTTCGAGGACATCCCGGGTTGTCCAAAAGGTTTTCGCCTGCTCATGAACGTATTTGCCGGCAAGCGCCGCAACATGACGCTCGGCTTTCCCGATCATCTCAGTAAATGGGAGCTCAGCGACGCCTATCGCGAGGCCTACCTGCAGGACCAGCGCGTGCTGCCGCACGTTGTGGTCGACGACGGGCCGGTATTCGAGAACGTCATGATGGGCGATGACGTCGACGTCACCATTTTCCCGGCGCCGAAATGGCACGAGAAGGACGGCGGCCGCTATATCGGCACCGGCACCTACAGCATCACCCGCGACCCCGAGGAGAATTGGCTCAACGCCGGGGCTTATCGCGCGCAGGTGCACGACAAGAAAACTGTCGGCATCGTCATGGCGGCGGGCCACCACGGACGCATCCACCGCGACAAATCATTCAAGCGCGGCGAGCCGTTGCCGGTGGTGATGGTGCTCGGCGGAGATCCGATTGCATTCTTCTTCGGCGGATTGGAAGCGCCCTATGGCGTGTTCGAGCTCGACCTCGTTGGCGGCCTGCGCGGCCGGCCGGTCAAGATGGTGCGCGGCAAGGTCACCGGCCTGCCCTTCCCCGCCAATGCTGAAATCGTGCTCGAAGGCTATGTGCCGCCCGACCGCCTGCATGCGGAGGGCCCGTTCGGCGAATGGACCGGGCATTACGCCGGCGGCGTGCGGCAAATTCCGGTGCTCGACATCAAAGCGATCTACTATCGCAACGATCCGATCGTGCTCGGCGTACCGCCCATGGGAGCGGGTCCGGACGAAATGGCGCGCTACCGCGCCGTGATGCGCTCAGCCACCATCAAGCAGAATATCGCCAATGCCGGCGTCCCCGGCGTGCAGGCGGTGTGGTGCCATGAGGTGGGCGGTGCACGTATGCTGCACGCGGTCTCGATCGCGCAGCGCTATCCGGGCCACGCGGTGCAAGTGGCGCATGTCGCCGCCCAGTGCGGCGCCTCGGCTTACGCGTCGAAATATATCGTGGTGGTCGACGACGACGTGGACGTGACCAATCTCGACCATCTACTGTGGGCGATGCTCACGCGCACCGATCCCAAGGAAGCGATCCAGTTCATCACCGGCTCATGGGATTCGAGCGCCGATCCCGCGCTCCCACCCGAGCGGCGAGCCGTCGGCAACATGACGCATTCGGTGGCGCTCATCGATGCCTGCAAGCCGTTTCACTGGCGCGACAAGTTTCCGCCCACGAATGCGCCGAGCGCAGAGGTCGCGCGCAAAGCGCGCGAAAAATTCGGCTGGTTGGTCGACGGCAACGGCAGGTAGGTCAATTACACTGTCCCAATCGTTGCAACAGATTTGGAAAAGGCGTTAGTCTTTAGCGGCACGTTATTCGAGCTGGGCGCCGGTTCTACCGCAGCTATAGAAACACGTGAGGGCACGCGCGCAGCGGCAAATCGGCTCTGCGCGCCAAAAGCTGCAGGATCGGCGCAGCAAGACGCCGCAATCCACTAGGGAGGACATCGCATGGCTATTCGCAGAGGCCGCAAGGCTCCAGCGCTGGAGCCGGTTGCCGGCAATGGGCTGCTCGATCGCCGCGCCTTGCTCGGACGCGGCATCGTATTCGCCACCGCCACGACCGCCGGCGTGGGTAGCGTGCTCACCGGCGCCGCCGCCGAGCCGCTCAAGAACGACCCTTGGAGCCTGGAAATGGGCTCCGTCGTGCCGCCCTATCAGGTGCCGTCGCGGTTCGAGAAGGACGTCGTTCGCAGCCGCAGCAATCCCAACAACGAATTCCGCAATTCTCACGCGCGCACCCCCCACCATCTGTTGCAGGGCACGGTGACGCCCAACGGGTTGTTCTTCACGATCTCGCATTCGGGCCTGCCGGATATCGATCCAGCCCAACACAAGCTCGTCATCCATGGACTCGTGAAGCAGCCGTTGGTTTACACGGTCGAGTCGCTGTCGCGTTACCCCATGGTGACGCGCATGCATTTCGTCGAATGCGCCGGCAACAGCGCGCCGATGTTCTCGAATGAGCCGGTGCAGGCGACAGCCCAGGCTCTGCACGGGCTGGTGTCCAACGCCGAATGGACCGGCGTTCCCCTCTCCACCCTGCTGGAGGAAACGGGCATCGACCCAAAGGCGAAATGGCTCTTTGGCGAAGGCGCCGATTCCCTGAGCTTGCATCGCAGCGTGCCGGTCAAGAAAGCGCTCGATGACGCGATGATCGCGCTCTACCAGAATGGTGAGCGCATCATGCCCGGCAACGGCTACCCGATGCGCCTGTTGCTGCCCGGATATCAGGGCAACATGAATATCAAGCACGTGCGCCGCATCAAGCTGATCGATCAACCGGCGATGAGCTTCTACGAGGCCAAGACCTACTCGCAGATCCTCCCGGACGGAAAAATGTGGCTGTTCCACTTCACCATGGAGGTGAAATCGTTCATCACCCAGCCTTCGTTCGGCCACTCGCTGAACGGACCGGGCTACTACGAGATTTCCGGCATCGCCTACTCGGGCAACGGACGCATCTCCAAAGTGATGGTGTCCGCCGACGGCGGCAAGAGCTGGGCGCAGGCGGCGTTGCAAACGCCGGTGTTACCCAAGGCGTTCACGCGCTTCCGCATGCCTTGGCGGTGGGATGGGCAACCGGTGGTGCTGCAGAGTCGCGCCTGGGACGAATCCGGCGCGGTGCAGCCGCTGCGTGCCGAGTTCGTTGCCGCGCGCGGCCAGACCGACAAGCCGGTGACGAACCCGTTGGGATTCCCCAACCAGCACTACAACAGCATCACCAGCTGGGGCGTCGACAGCTCAGGAGGGATCAAACATGTGTATGCGTAATTCGCTGTTTGCTCTCTCGCTGACATTCGCGTTCGGTGCCGGTACGGCCATGGCCGAGACGCCGGGCCTGGGCAAGCCGATCAGCGAGGCCGATATCGCGGCCTGGAACATCGAGGCCCTCCCCGACGGCACCGGCTTGCCGCCGGGCAGCGGCACGGCGGCGCAGGGTGCCGCGATCTACTCGCAAAAATGCGCCATGTGTCACGGCGAGAACGGCGTCAAGCCGGCGGCCGGTTACGTGCCCCTGGTCGCCCCGCCGAAGTTCGATCGCATCGACGCGCCCAAGACGGTCACCTATTACAAGTATGCCACGACGCTGTTCGATGTGATCCGCCGATCGATGCCGTATCAGATGCCGAAAACGTTGACCAACGACGAACTCTACGCGGTGAGCGCCTATGTCCTCTCGCTCAACAAGATCATCGGCGAGAACGATGTGATGGACGCCAAGACCTTGCCGCAAGTGAAGATGCCGAACCGGGATAATTTCATCATCTGGGCTCCAGACAAGATTTAGAGTCGGACGGCTCTTCAGCTGTGCCGCGCGATGTCCGGGCAGAAGCGCGCCCTTAAGGGCGTTCATGCCCGGCCATCGTCGTTGGGGCTGCAGGCCGCCGACTGGCTACGCCTCCCCTTCATTCGCACCTCGGCCAATGCCATAAGCTCCCTGCTGGCAAGCACGAGGAGCTGGGAATGGAGCTTGGACTGGAGGGAAAGGTCGCGCTCGTAACCGGTTCGAGTCGCGGCATCGGCCGCGGCATCGCCTTGGCCTTGGCCGCCGAGGGCTGCGATCTCCTGCTCACGGGGCGCGATGTGCCAGCACTCCAGGACGTTGCAAACTCGATCCGCAGCGAGCGACGCAAAGCCGCCGTATGCGCGCTCGATCTGCGCCAGCCGGCCGCGGCCGCGACGCTGGTCGAGGCGGCGCGGCGCGAATTCGGCGGGCTCGACATCCTGGTCAACAATGCCGGCACGACCAAGCGCGGCAGTTTTTTCGAGCTGACCGATGCCGACTGGGAAGAAGGTTACGCGCTGAAATTTTTCGCCCACGTGCGGCTCGCGCGCGCGGCTTGGCCGCTGCTCAAGGAGCGACGCGGCGCGCTGGTGGCGATCGCCGGAACCAGCGGACGAAAGCCGGAGAGGCGCTTCACCATCGGCAGCTCAGTCAATGCCGCTGTCGCGGCCTTCACCAAGTGTTTGGCGGATCTCGGCAAGGAGGACGGCGTGCGGGTCAACTGCATCCATCCTTCTCTGGTCGAGACGGAACGACAATGGCGGCGGATCCGCGCCGAGGTCGAGCGGACGGGTGAGCCCGAGGCCAAAATCCGCGCCCAGTTCTGCCGTGAGACTGGAATCATCCGCTACGGCAAGGTTGAGGACGTGGCGGATTTCGTCACCTTTATCGTCTCCTCGCGGGCAACGTGGATGCATGGCGCCACGTTAGATCTCGACGGCGGGGAGATTCCGGTGCTGTGATTCGCAGATTGCGTCTGCTTGCTCCCGCAGTCATCGGCATCCCATGAATATCCTGCTCACCCCGGCGCGGATCGGCTCGGTGGAAATCCCGAACCGCATCGTCATGCCGCCGATGACGACGCGCACGGCGGACGAAGAGGGTTACGTCACCGACGACACGCTCGCTTATTACCTGGCGCGGGCGCGTGGCGGCGTCGGTCTCATCACCGTCGAGATGGCCTCGCCCGAGCGTGCCGGTCGGCATCGCCGCCGCGAGGTCGGCATCTACGACGACCGTTTTCTGCCGGGCCTCACGCGATTGGTCGATGAGATTCATCGCGCCGGATCGAAAGCGTCGATCCAACTCGGACACGGCGGCGGACACACCCGCCGCGACATCTGCGGCGAGACGCCGATCGCGCCCTCGGCGATTCCGCACCCTGTCTACGAGACAACGTTCGAAACCATCGTCCCGGAGGAAATGACCGCGACGCACATCGAGGCGACCATCGCGGCGCACGCCGCGGCCGCGGTGCGCGCCCACAAAGCCGGCTTCGATTGCGTCGAGGTGCACGCCGCACATGGGTATCTCATTTCGCAATTCCATGCCCCATTCGAGAACCGCCGCACTGATGCTTATGGCGGCAGTCTCGAGAACCGCGCCCGCTTCGGGCTCGAGGTGCTGCGCGCGGTCAAGGCGGCGGTCCCCGGAATGCCGGCCGTGTACCGCTTGTCGGTCGAGGATTTCTTCCCCGGCGGGTTGCCGTTCAGCGAAGGCCGCCAAATTGCGGTGTGGGCGGCGGAAGCGGGAGCCGACGCGCTGCATGTCACCGCCGGCCATTATCGCTCGTTGCCGTCCGCGCAAATCGTGCTTCCGCCGATGACGTTTCCGGACGCGACCTTCCTCGATTTCGCCGCTGCCGTGAAAAAACTGGTCAGCGTCCCGGTCATCGCCGTAGGACGGCTCGGCGATCCCGCTACTGCGACGGCGGCGATCGCCAGGGGCAAAGCGGATTTCATCGCGTTGGGCCGTAGCCTCATCGCCGATCCGCAATGGGTCGAGAAGCTCCGCCGCGGCAAGCCGATCCGGCGTTGTCTCGCCTGCAATACCTGCATCAACGAGATGCGCGGCGGGGCGCGCATCGGCTGCGTGGTCAATGCCGCCGCCGGTCGCGAGACAACGTTTGCGGATCGCCGGGCGCCGCACGGCGAGCGCATCGCAGTCATTGGCGCCGGCCCCGCCGGCTTGACCTACGCATCGCTGGTGGCTGAAGGAAACGACGTCACCGTGTTCGAGAAGGATGCGCGCCCGGGAGGCGCATTTCGCTATGCCGGCAAGGCACCGCTGTTCCAGGAGGTCGCGGCGAATGAGGCGAGCTTCGATCGCTACATCGGCGATCTCGTCGCGGCATGCGCGGGCAAGGGCGTCAAATTTCGCTTTCGTTGCAACGTCAGCACCAATCCCGACGTGCTTGCGCCGTTCGACCGGATCGTGATCGCGACCGGCGCCCGTTATCGTTTCGGCCTCGAGCCGATCGCAACGAAACTGCTCGATTGGGGCATCGGGCGCTGGCTGCTCGTGTCGCGGCTCTTGTCCGATACAAGATTGCGGGAATGGTTCTATCGCAAGGGCCGTCGCGCAACTGCCGATCGCTTTCGACAGCTGGCCAAGCCGAGCCAAATCGTCGTTGCGATCGGCGATGCTGCCGTGCCGGGCAAGAGTAAAGAAGCGATCGCCAGCGCCTTCGAGGCGGCGCTGGTTCGGTGATCATTCCTTCATAAGGAGATCCGCGACCGCCATTGCGACAATCTTGGTCGCGGCACGCAGGTCGTTCAGCCGCAAATTCTCGTTGGCGTTATGCGCGTTTGCTTCGCCAAGCGAGCGCGGACCGGCGCCGTAGAGCACGATCGGAATGCCGGCGGCGGCGTAGTGGCGCGCGTCGGTGTAGAGCGGAACACCCGCAACCGGTACCTCGACACGAAGCACCTCCTTGGCGTGGCGCTGAATGGCGGCCGCAATCCGCTGCGTAGCCGGGCGCGGCGCCAACGGCTCGGCCAGCAGCAGCCGGCGCACCTCCACCTTGATTTGCGGATCGCGCTTCGCAGCATTGGCGATCAGCGTGCGCAGCTCGGCCTCGACCTCGGCAGGGTCCTCTTCCGGGATCACGCGGCGATCGATGCGAAAGGCGACCTGATCCGGCACCACATTGGTGTTGATACCGCCTTTGATCAGCCCGACGTTGAGCGTCGGCGAGATGATGCCGGCCGTGGCCGAACGTATGCGCGTCAACGTCGTGCGATGGGCGTAGAGCGCGGAGAGGATCGCATTAGCCGCTTCGAGCGCGTCGAGGCCGGCCGCCGGCATGGCGGCGTGCGCCTGCTTGCCCGTGACCGTCACCTCCAGATGCAGACAGCCGTTGTGGGCGGTGACCACCGCATAGGAAAACCCCGCAGCAATGGCAGCATCCGGCCGCACCAGCCCCTGATCCAAGAGCCATTTCGGGCCGATGATTCCGCCGGCCTCCTCGTCATAGGTGAAATGCAGCTCGAGCGTTCCAGCGAGTTTGGCGCCCTGGGCGACCGCAGCCTTTAACGCGAGCAGCGCCCAAGCATAGGTGGCGAAATCCGATTTCGAGACCGCCACACCGCGACCATACATGACCCCGCCGTGCGGCCCCTCCTCGATCGTCGCCCCATAAGGATCGCGCCGCCATCCGAGGCCGGGCGGCACAACGTCGCCGTGGGCATTCAGCGCGATGATCGGCCCGTCGCCGAATCGATGGCGGATGATGAGATTGGTCGCACTCTTCATGCCGGCGGCATCCACCAGCGCATGCGGCACGTCATGGGCCTCGACCGCCAGCTCGAGCTGCTCGAGGAGGTGTCGCGCGCGTTTGGCATGTGGCGCGCAATCTCCCGGCGGATTGTCGCTCGGCACCTTCACCAGCTCGGCAAGAAATCGCGTCTGGCGCGGAAACTCGCGATCGACGAACGCAGCGACGACCTCGGGGAGCGTCATGACGTTTCGGCAAGCCGCAGCACGGTATCGAGCATGACGCGCGCGGCAATATCGGCATCCTCGGCCGTGATGATTTCCCGCGGCGAATGGCTGACGCCGCCATTTCCGCAGCGCACGAACAACATGGCAATGTCGGTGAGCGCATCGAACATCATGGCATCGTGGCCGGCCCCGCTCGGAAACTCGCGCGGGCTTAGGCCGGCGCGCGTCACGGCGTCGGACAACAGTGACTGCAGGCGCGGGGAGCAAGGCACGGTCGCCGTTCGCTGTACCTCCCTGCTCTCGATTTTGACGCCGCGTCTTGCCGCAATGCGTGCCATCTCCGCGTTGATGTCGGATATCGCGGCATCGCGGGTGACGTCATCGCCGGCGCGCACATCGACCGAAAGCACGCAGCGCCCTGGAATGATGTTGATCGCGCCGTCGGGGATGGCGAGTTGCCCCACCGTGCCCACGAGCGTGGGCGCCTGAGCGCAGCGCTTTTCGACATACAGCACCAGCTCGGCTGCGGCCGCGGCCGCGTCGTGCCGCCGCGCCATCGGCACGGTACCGGCATGGCCGGCGGTTCCCGTGATCGTAATCATCGATCGAACGGAGCCGGCAATCGCGCTCACGATGCCGACCGGGAGGCCTGCTTCGAGCAAGACCGGACCTTGCTCGATATGAACCTCGAGATATCCCAAGAGATCCTCACGGCGGCGCGCGAGCGCGGGAATTTTCGCCGGATCGAGCCCCGCCTCCGCCATGGCCGCGGCCAAGGAGACCCCCTCGGCATCGCGGCATTCGAGCAGCCTCGCGTCGAACCGTCCCGCCACTGCACGGCTGCCGATAAAGCTCGACGAGAAGCGCACGCCCTCCTCTTCCGAAAAGGCGATGACGTCGAGATGGAACGGCAATTTGCGGTTCAATCGCTTGAGATGTTCTGCGAGCACCAGAGCGATGAGGATACCGAGCCGCCCGTCGTATTTGCCGGCGTTGCGCACAGTATCGTAATGGGACGCAACGATCAGCGTACGCGCCGATTCCTCACGCGCGGGATAGCGTCCAATGACGTTTGCGACCGCGTCGACCTCGGTCACGAGTCCCGCTTGGTGCATGAGATCGCGGATTTCCGCCGCCACCGTGCGATGTGCCGGCGACAGATAGGTGCAGGTTAGTCCCTCGGGACTTTCCGACCATCGCGCAAGTCGGTCGGCAAGCTCCATGATCCGCCCGCCGAACGCACCCGGCGGACTGTCGCTGATCCTATTCGCTGGTCCACTCGCCATATCCTTGCACTATTCCCGGTACAGCTCTTGCAACGTTCAAAGCGCCTCTTCATCCTGCGGGGTTTGACAAGGCGGGCTGAGGAAGAAGGGATTTTCCGTCGTGACTGCGGTGCTCACCGAGTGGTCGAGCCTCATCGTGCGGTGGTTACACGTCGTCGCCGCCATGGCTTGGATCGGCAGTTCATTTTATTTCATCCATCTCGATCTCAGCCTCAAGCCGCGCTCCGGTCCGCCGCAGGGTATTCAGGGCGACGCGTGGCAGGTGCACGGCGGCGGATTCTATCACATGATCAAGTATCTCGTTGCTCCAGCCCGCATGCCCGACGAGCTCACCTGGTTCAAATGGGAAGCCTATACCACATGGCTCTCAGGCTTCGCGCTGCTAGTCCTCGTCTACTATGTCGGCGCGGAGTTCTACCTCATCGACAAATCCGTGCTCGACCTGACCGCACCCAGCGCCGCGGCCATCGCATTTGCAAGTCTCGTGCTTGCGTGGTTCGTCTACGAGGCGCTGT
>Ga0306924_10002255_pt1 | contig 18146 bp, 13 predicted proteins | sample sta12Can44000111_FD_203756 | JGI IMG/M metagenome (GOLD analysis project Ga0306924, IMG submission 203756) | Lab enrichment of tropical soil microbial communities from Luquillo Experimental Forest, Puerto Rico - statanox.12C.anox.44.000.111 (v2)... | ecosystem: Environmental > Terrestrial >...
TCTACCACGCCCTGCGCGCCGCGCGCAGGCTCGGCGCCGACGCCCGCGAGCGCGAGCTCCTCGGCGCGGTGGCACCGCACGACGTGGCCGGCCGCGACCTCGCGGAGCTCCGGGCGCTCGCTCCGGCACCGCTCGACGACATGCGGGCACCGCGGGTGGAAGTAGCAGCCCGCCGGGGGACTGGCGGGATTGGCGACCTCGCCCGCCAGCGCGACGTCACCGCTCGGTGCGTGAGGATCGGGCACCGGCACCGCGCGCATGAGCGCGGCGGTGTAGGGGTGCCGCGGGCGCCGGAAGATCGCCTCGGCCGTCGCGAGCTCCACCAGCTGGCCGACGTACATGACGGCCACGCGATCGCTGATGTGCTTGACCACCGCGAGGTCGTGGGCGACGAAGAGCAGGGTCAGGTGCAGCCGCTTCTGGAGCTCGAGCAGGAGGTTGAGCACCTGCGCCTGCACCGAAACGTCGAGCGCGGAGACCGGCTCGTCGGCCACCACGAGCCGGGGCTCGGTCGCGAGCGCCCGCGCGATGCCGATGCGCTGGCGCTGGCCGCCCGAGAAGGCGTGCGGGAATCGGTGCATGTGCTCCGGGCGCAGCCCGGTCAGCTCGAGCAGGCCCGCGACGCGCTCGAGGCGCGCGCGCCGGTCGCGCAACCCGTTGACCAGCAGCGGCTCGCCGACGTTGTCGAAGATGGTCATGCGCGGATTGAGCGAGCCGAACGGGTCCTGGAAGACCATCTGGATCTGCGGCCGCAGGGGACGGAGCTCGGCCCGGGAAAGCGGCGCCAGGTCGACGACGCGTCCATCGGCCGCGCGGAAGAGGATCTCGCCGCCGGTCGGCGGGATCGCGCGCAGGATGCAGCGCGCCGTTGTCGTCTTGCCGCAGCCCGACTCGCCGACGAGCCCGAGCGTCTCGCCCTCGCGGATCGTGAAGCTCACGTCGTCGACGGCCGACACCGCGCCGATGATCCTCCGGTTCCACCCGCGCCGGATCGGGAAGAGCTTCTTCAGGTGCCGCACCTCGAGCAGCGATGCGGTCGCGCTCACGGCTCGGCGGCCTCATCCCGGTGGTAGAGAAAGCAGCTGGCGAGCTGCGTCGCGCCCACCGGACGCAGCGCCGGCGCCCGCTCGGCGCAGACGCCGGGGATGGCGTCTGGACAGCGCGGGTGGAACGGGCAGCCGCGCGGGCGCCCGAGGGGATGCGGGATCGAGCCGGCGATGGTCGGCAGCAGGGTCCGGGGCGCCACGTTCACGCTCGGGATCGACTTCAGCAGCGCGCGTGTGTAGGGATGCTTCGGCGCGTGGAAGATCTCCTCGACCGAGCCCTGCTCCATCACCCGCCCGAGGTACATCACGACGACGTAGCGCGCCATCTGCGCGATCACGCCGAGGTCGTGCGTGATGAAGACGATCGCCGTGCCGTGGCGGCGCTGGAGCTCACGCAGCAGATTCAGGATCTGCGCCTGCGTCGTCACGTCGACCGCGGTGGTCGGCTCGTCGGCGATCAAGAGGCGCGGCCGGCACGAGAGCGCCATCGCGATCATCGCGCGCTGGCGCAGGCCTCCGGAGAGCTGCCACGAGTAGGCGTCGACGCGCTCCTCTGGCATCGAGATGCCCACGCTGCGGAAGAGGTCGACGGTCAGCGACCGCGCCTCGGTCCGGGACAGGCGCGGTCCACTCGGCCGCCACTGGCGCTCGTGGAGCTGGAGGGCTTCGATGATCTGCTCGCCGACCGAGTGGATCGGGCTGAACGCCGCCATCGGCTCTTGCGGGATCAGCGCGATCTCGGCGCCGCGGATCGCCCGGAGCTCGGCACTCTTTGGCGAGAGGCGGGCGAGGTCGACGGGCGGCGCCGAATCCTTCCGGAAGAGGATCTGACCGCCGACGATGCGCCCGGGCGGCTCGACGATCTGCAAGATGGCCTTCATCGTCACGCTCTTGCCGCACCCGCTCTCGCCGACGATCCCGACCACCTGGCCGGGCGGCACGTCGAAGCTCACGCCGTCGACGGCGCGCACGAGCCCCTCGTCCAGGAAGAAGTGCACCCGGAGGTCCGTGACCCGAAGGACCGGCGCCGTCACTGGCTGTACGGGTCGGCCGCGTCTCGCAGGCCGTCGCCCACCAGGTTGAAGGCCAGGACCGAGAGAATGACCACCGCACCCGGCACCAGGAGCCAGGGCGCCAGCGCCACCGTCTGGATGTTCTGCGCCTCCTGCAGGAGCACGCCCCAGCTGATCGCCGGCGGCCGGATGCCGAGGCCGAGGAACGAGAGCGACGTCTCGTTGATGATCATCGCCGGGATCGCCAGGGTGCTGGTCGCGATGATGTGCGAGAGAAACGTCGGCACCATGTGACGGACGATGATGCGGGCGCGGCTGGCCCCCGCCAGCTCGGCCGCCAGGACGAAGTCCTCCTCGCGGAGCGCCAGGAACCGGCCGCGCACCTCGCGCCCGAGCGTCGTCCAGCCCACCAGCGACAGGATCACCGTGATCGCGAAGAACACCTGCTGCGGCGACCAGTCGCGCGGGAGCGCCGCGGTCAGCGCCAGCCAGATCGGGATCGTCGGCAACGATTGCAAGAGCTCGATCAGCCGCTGGATGACGGCGTCGGCGAGACCGCCGTAGTAGCCGGAGATTCCACCGAGCACCACGCCGAGGATGATGGAGAAGGTGACCGCGGTGAGGCCGATCGTCATCGACGTCCGCGTGCCGTGGACGAGCCGCGACCATTGATCGCGCCCGAGACGGTCGGTGCCGAGCAGGTGGAGCCGCTCGCGCCCGTCCGGCCCCGCGGCGCCGAGCAGATGGATCCGCATCGGGACGAGGCCGAGCAGGCGGTACGGGTAGCCCGTGACGAAGAAGCGAACGGGGATGCGGCGGCTCGGGTCGACGCTCCACTCCATGCGCAGCGTGACCGGGTTACGCCGGCCCGCCACGTCGGGGACCCACGGGCTCGGACGAAAGCCGTCGAAGACGTGCAGGCGCTGGACCGGGATGAAGGCGAGCCGCGCGTCGGTGGCCTCGGGATCCTGCGTGCTGAAGAAGTCGGGGCACAGCACCACGACGTAGAGCGCGATCAGGACGAGCGCGCTCGCGAGCGCCAGGCGATGCTTGCGAAACCGCCACCAGATCAGGCGCCAGCTCGAGGCGACCGAGACTCGTTCCTCGGCCGTGACCGGGAGCGCGGGGGCGAGCACGCTCATCTCATCCCTCCTCGAACCGAATCCGCGGATCCAGCCACGCGAGGAGGATGTCCGAGATCAGGGTGCCGACGATCGTGAGGAAGCAATAGATCAGCAGAATGCTGCCGGCCAGGTACATGTCCTGGTTGATCAACGCGCGGAGCAGGAGCGGTCCGATGTTGGGGAGGTTCATCACCGTGGCGACGATCAGGCTCCCCGAGAAGAGGGCCGGGAGATACCAGCCGATCGTGCTCACCAGCGGATTCAGCGCCAGCCGCGCCGGATAGCGCACGACCAGGCGCCACTCCGAGAGCCCCTTCGCGCGAGCCGTCGTGACGTAGGGCTTGTTGAGCTCGTCGAGCAGGTTGGCGCGCATCACGCGCGTGAGCCGTGCGGTCCCGGCCACGCCGAGCACGACCGCGGGCAGCCACACGTGCCTGAGCAGATCGGCGACACGCGCGAGGCTCCACGGCGCCTCGACGAAGTCCGGGGAGAAGAGGCCGGTGACGGAGACGCCGAAGTACGCGAACGCGCCCCACATGAGGACGAGCGCCAGCATGAAGTTGGGAGTGGCGACGCCGACGTAGTTGACCACGGTCAGCACGTAGTCGATCGCGGAGCGCGGATGCATCGCCGAGTAGATGCCGGCCGGGATGGCGACGATCCAGGTGAAGACGAACGACAGCACGGCCAGCACCATCGTGAGCAGGAGCCGCTCGCCGATCAGCTCCGCGTTCGGGCGCTGGTACTCGAGCGAGAGGCCGAGGTTGCCCCTGGAGAGGTTCTCCATCCACTTGAGGTACTGCACCCAGATCGGGCGGTCGAGGCCGTACTCGCGCCGGAGCGCCTCGACCTGCTCGGCGCTGATCGAGCTGCCGGACGACGCGAGCGTCGCCACGTAGGTCGTGAGGAAGTCGCCCGGCGGCGCCTGGACGATCGCGAACACGACCACCGAGAAGAGGAAGAGCAGCGCCGGCAGCAGCACGAGCCGCTTGAGGACGTATCGGGTCATCGGCAGACTTATCTTCGCACGGCCCGGCGGGCCCCTTGACAGATCCGAACGGTCGTACTATTTTAGGCCTCATGGGAGCGACGGCGAAGAGCACCGCCCGGCCCCGGGCCCAGTCGAAGGGCGAGCAGACGCGCGAGGCGATCCTGACCCATGCACTGGGTCTCGCGACGCGGATCGGCTTCGAGGGGCTCACCATCGGCCGCCTGGCCGAGGATCTCCAGATGTCCAAGAGCGGCCTGTTCGCCCACTTCCGCTCGAAGGAAGCGCTCCAGCTCGACATCCTGAAGATGGCCGGCGCTCGCATGATCGAGAGCGTCGTGAAGCCGGCGCTCGCGGCGCCCCGCGGCGAGCCGCGCGTGCGCGCCCTGTTCGAGCGCTGGCTCGCGTGGGAGCAGTCGCCGAGCCTGCCGGGCGGCTGCCCGTTCATGGCCGCGTCCTTCGAGCTCGACGACCGGCCCGGGCCCGTGCGCGACTATGTCGTCCAGAACCTGCGCGACTGGATCGACACCCTGGCCGTCGCGGCGCGCATCGCGGTCAGCGAGGGCCACTTCCGCGCCGATCTCGACTGCGAGCAGTTCGCCCACGACTGCCAGGGGATCGGCCTGGCGTTCGTGCACGCCTCGCGTCTGATGCGCGACCCCAAGGCCCGCGCGCGGGCCCAGACCGCTTTCGAGACTTTGCTCCAGAGCTGTCGCGCTCCCGGCCGCGCCACTTCGCATCCGTCGGCCGCCGCCTCGAGCGGCCGGCTCCGCTAAACCGGAAAGGAGATTCAGAGATGACCGACGCGGACTACCTCGCCATGGAGAAAAGCACGATCGTTCGGTCCTCCAGGCCGTCCCCGCTGCTCCCGCTGATCAGGACCGGCAACCGCGCGCTCTCGGCGCTGGCACCGGCGCTCGCGGCGCGGCTCGCGGGCCGGCTCTTCACGACGCCGCCTCACGCGAAGCGTCCCGAGGCAGAGATCGCGCTGCTCGCCACCGCGCGCGCCCGCCCGATGTCCGTCGGCGCGCACCGCATCGAGACGTGGGTGTGGGGCGCCGGGCCGAGCGTGCTGCTCGTGCACGGCTGGGGCGGCCGCGGCGCTCAGCTCGGCTCGCTCGTCGGCCCGCTCGTCGCGCGCGGCTTCTCCGTGGTCACGTTCGACGCGCCGGCGCACGGGGCGTCCGAGCCCGGCACCGTCACGATCCCGGACATCACGGCCACGATCCGCGCCGTCGCGCAGTCGCGCGGGCCGCTTGCCGCGATCGTCGCGCATTCCGTGGGCGCCACGGCCGCGGTGCGGGCGCTCTGGGAAGGCCTCGAGACCGGCGCCGTCGTGCTCGTCGGCCCAGCCGCGGATCTGGTGACTCCGGCGCTTCGCTTCAGCGAGACGTTCGGCTTTTCCCGCGGCGTGCGAGAGCGGATGTCGCGGCGGATCGAGAATCGCGCCGGCTACTCGTGGGCGGTCTTCGACGCGATCGCGCTGGCCCCGGCGATGGCCGCGCCGCTGCTCGTGATCCACGACCGCGGCGACGCGGAGATCCCCTGGCAGCATGGCGTGGCGATCGCGCGCGCGTGGCGTCGGGCCGAGGTGCTGATGACCGAAGGCCTGGGGCACCGGCGAATCCTCCGCGATCCCGACGTCGTCGCGGCCGCCGTGGCGTTCGTCGCCGCGCGAGCCGCCGAGCGGGGCATCGCCGGTGCGGCCGACGCCGATCCGCAGGCGACACCGCTGGAGATTCTGTTGGCCGGCTGATCCGGGCCGGCGGACGGCCGGACGCGGTCTAGGGCAGGGCGAGGACGGCGGCGCGAAGCTCCGCGATATGCGCCGCGCGCACCACGGTCGATCCGGTCGTGAGCGTGGCGTCCGAGAAGCTCGGCGGCGTGAGCGCCGCCGCGTTTCTCAGTTTTGTGTCGCGCCCCTATCGCGTGAAATAGAACTGCTCGGTGCGCGCGTTGCCCGGGCTGCGCAGGGGCCAGTCGTTGCCCAGGGTCGTCGGTACGTTCCTGAACCTCGTGTTGGCCACGACGACGCCTTGCACCATCGGGGTCAAGCCGATGGTCCCGACCTCCCAGAGGTTGTCGACCCAGATACGGAACAGCTCCTGGGCGAGCTTGGCCTGCTGCTCCGGCCCGACCGTCTTGGCCTGGTCGACGATCTCCATGATGCGCTTGATCGGGGCGGGCGGCTCGACGCCCTCGGCCCCCTTGGTCTGCACCCAGCGTCTGAAGAGCGGTCCGAGGGTGAGGATCGGCGAGTTGCGCGGATCGACCTTCGCGTTGCCGGTGAAGGGGAAGCCGGTGGTGTCCTCGTTCCAGACTTCGACCATGAGCTCGTTGTTCTCGCCCATTTTCATGTGCAGCGCGCGCTCTCTCAGCTGGACGACGGCTTTCACACCGACCTTCTCCCAGTCTTTCGCGATGAGCTGGGCGACGTCGGGCCAGGCGGCAAAGGCCGGTATCACCGAGATCTCCAGGGCGACCCGCTTGCCGCTCGGGAGGAGCCGGGTTCCGTCGACATCGCGTTTGGAGAGGCCGAGCTGATCGAGGAGCTTGTTGGCCTCGTCGGGCTTGTACTGCGTGTATTTCTTGGCGTACTGGTCGCCCGGGAAGTAGGGATGATGCGGAGCCGGCACACCTTGCCGCGCCTCGCCGAGGCCGAGGAAGACCGACTCCTTGATCTGGTCGCGGTTGATCGCCTCGGAGAGCGCGATCCGGAACTCCTTGGTGGCCATGAGCTTGGCGATGTCCGGATCGGCCTTGTACGTCTGGTTGAACATCACGACCGCGTCGGCTCCGCCAAAGGTCGGCCACGTGATCACGCGATACTTCCCGGTCTTCTCGCTTTCCTTGAAGACGGGGTAGTTCGTCATCTGGATGTGCCGCTCTTGCATGTCGAACTCGCCGGCGATGGCCGCCAGATTCAGCGCCTGGATGTCGGCGAAGAACGTGAAGCGAACCTCGTCGAGGTAGGGGAGCTGGTTACCGCTCGGGTCCACGCCGACGAAATAGGGATTCCGCTTGAGCGTGAAGACCTGATCGCTGGCGCGCGTGGCCGGCACCCACGCCGCCATCGTCGGGCGCTCCGGATTCTCGGGTGGAGCGTTGCGGGCTGCGAAGAGCTCCGTCCACGTCCGGAAGCCCGCCGCGGCCACGAGCTTGTCGAGATCTTCCTTCCGGGTGTAGGTCGGGTGGAACTTCTTCAGATAGTGCGCGGGCAGGAAAGCGGCGTAGGTCCGATCGCCGCCGTCCTGGTTCGCGAGCGCGGTGAGCAGGAGGGTGTTGGGCTGCTTGTAGGTCCAGCGCACCGCCGTGGGGCTCACCTTCTCGACGGTGGCCGTCGTGCCGTCAGCGTTCCGCATCCAGGAGGGGATGGCGGCTACGAGGTCCTTGTTCAGCAGCACGTCCTGATACCAGAAGACGATGTCGTCGGCGGTGAACGGCGCGCCGTCCGACCACTTCGCCCCCTGGCGGAGCTTGATCGTCCATACGCGAAAGTCCTTCGACGAATCCCAGCCCGCGGCGATCTTCGGCTCGATCTTGGCGCCGTCCGGCGAGAAGCGCACGAGCGCGTCGTAGACGACGCGGACGTAGTTGTTGGCGTCGGCCGGGCCGAGGAACGCGCGCCGCCACACGCCGCCGTACTGTCCCGTCCGCTCGACGACTGGCACGACCAGCGGATCGGCCGGCAGGCGCTTTTCGACCGCCGGCAGCTTGCCGGCCTTGACCTGCTCGGCCAGCATCGGCGCCTCGCTGAACTTCGTCGGCTGTGCCGAGGCCGTGCCGAGCAAGATCAGCAGCAGCGCGATCGGCATCGTCGGACGCAGGGAGCGGTCGAGACGCATGTGGTTCCTCCTGTTGGAAATTCGGCTGACTCTAGCATAGGGGCCGGCGAAGCCCCTCGATGCGATACTGGGTTCCCGTGGAGCCGCACGCGATTGTCCAGGGCCTTCTGTGGTTCGCGGCGTTCCTGTTCTCGACCACCGTCCACGAGGCCGCGCACGCGCTCGCCTCGCTTCGCGGCGGCGACCCGACGGCCTACCTGGGCGGTCAGGTGTCGCTCTCGCCGCTGCCGCACATCAGGCGCGAGCCGATCGGCATGCTGGTGGTGCCGCTGCTCACCGCGTTCACGAATGGTTGGGCGATCGGCTGGGCGAGCACGCCGTACGATCCGCTCTGGGCGTCCCGCTACCCGCGTCGAGCCGCCGCCATGGCGGCGGCTGGCCCTGCGGGCAATCTGCTGATCGCGGTCCTCGCGTTCGCGGCCCTCCGGGGCGGCCTGCTCGCCGGCCTCTTCGAGTCGCCCGAGCATGTCGCGCTCTCGCATCTGGTCGAGGCCGCGAGCGATGCTCCCTGGCTGACGGCGCTCGGCGCCCTCGTGTCGGTGCTCCTGGTGCAGAACGTGCTGCTGTTCGTCTTCAACATGCTGCCGTTTCCGCCGCTCGACGGCGCCTCCGCGATCGGCGGCGTCGTGCCGGAGCGCGTGGCGCTCTGGCTCCGTGGATTCACGGCGAACCCGGCCTTCTCGATCCTCGGAATCTTCATCGCGTGGCAGGTGTTCCCGCGTGTCGTCGGCCCGATCTTCAGCGCGCTCCTCACCCTCGTGCATCCGGCCGACCGGTATTCCTGACGCCGATGGAGCTCTCCGTCAACGGCGCGACGATTTACTGCGAGTCGGTGGGCGAGGGCCGGCCGTGCGTGTGCCTGCACGGAGGTCCGGGCACCGATGCGTCCGGGCTCGCGCGGACCCTGACGCCGCTGGCCGCCGAACTCGATCTTCGGCTCATCTTCTACGACCACCGTGGTCACGGCCGCTCGGAGTGGGTGCCCGTGGAGCAGTGCACGCAGGACCAGCTGGTGGCCGACGTCGAGAGCGTGCGTATGGCGCTCGGGCTCGGGCCGGTACACGTGCTGGGGATCAGCTGGGGCGGGTTCCTCGGGCTCATGTACGCCGCGCGCCATCCCGCGTCGATCCGCCGCCTGGCGGTCGTCGGCGCGTCGGCCAGCCGAGATTTCATGGCGCGCGCCGAGGACAACGCCCGCCGCCGCGCGACCACCGAGCAGTGGGCCGCGTACCGCGCGCTCTGGGACGGCTCGCTGCGGGACGACCTGAGCTTCAAGCGCGCCTTCGACACGATCCGGCCGCTCTATTTCTACGACCCGGCGCGCGCGGTGGAGAACAGCGCGGCGCGCGCCGACATCCGCTACCGGCTCGCGGTGCGGCGGTTCATCATCGAGCACGAGTACGCGCGCTACGACTGCCGCGCCGAGCTGCCGCGGATCGCGTGCCCCACCCTGGTCGCGGTCGGGCGCCACGACTGGATCTGCCCCGTCGACCAGTCCGAGGAGATCGCAACCCTGGTGCCCGGCACCGAGCTCACGATCTTCGAGGGCAGCGGCCACTCCCCGCAGATCGAGGAGCGCGCCGCGTTCACGCGGCGGCTCGCCGCCTTCTTTTCATAGCCGCGCCTCGGCCGGCGGGAGCGTTTGGTATGCCTCGCCTCGGGCCTGGGGGCGCCAGCCCCCGGCCGGCCCTCCGGCTCGCACTGCAGCCTCGCGACGGACTGCGGTTCTTAGTCTACTTGCCCGTCCAGCGCACGGTCTTCAGCGACTGGTAGATACCGGCGAACGTCGGCACCGGCACGAATCCCTCGTAGCCGGCGCGCGTCACGTACACCTGCTGCGGGAAGTAGAGGAAGACGTACGGCGCGTCCTCCATCAGGAGCTTCGAGAACTCCGCGTAGTGCTTCTTGCGCTCGGCCGTGTTGCCCGTTCGGCGCGCCGCCTCGAGCGCTTCGTCGACCTTTGGATTTTTGTAGTGGGCGAAGTTGCGGAGCTTCCACTGGCTCGAGTGCCAGATCGTGTAGGCGAACGGGTCGGGGTCGTGGTGATTGGTCCAGGCCACGACGATGCCCTCGAAGTCGGACGCGAAGAGCTTCTTGACGAACGTCGGCCAGTCCAGCGGCTCGAGCTGCACCTCGACGCCGATCCGCTTGAGGTACTCCTGGATGATCACCGCGGTGTCCTTCTCGGTCTGGTTGGCCTGGTCGTGGCGCACCGAGAAGCTGAACCGCTTGCCATCCTTGACCAGCACGCCGTCGGGCCCGGGCTTGAAGCCGGCCTCGGCCAGGAGGGCCTTGGCGCGCGCCGGATCGTAGGCGTAGGGCTTCACGCTCGGGTCGAACGCCCAGCTGGCCGGCGGGAACTGGCCGGTCGAGATCGCCGCGTAGCCCTGGAGCACCTCGCGGACGATGCTCGGCACATCGATCGCGTGATAGAGCGCCCGTCGCACCTTCACGTCGGTGAAGGGCGCCAGGTCCTGGCGCCAGCCGAAGTAGGTGTAGGAGGTGTTGTCGGCCACGAGCACCTTGAGGTTCGGGGTCTGCTTGAGCCGCGCCACCTCGGTGAGCGGGGGATTCTCGATGAAGTCCACGCCGCCACCGCGCAGCTCCTGCAGCAGGACGACGCTGTCCGGGATGATTCTCAAGATCAGCCGGTCGAGGGCCGGCCGGCCGCCGTGATACTCCGGGTTGGCTTCCATCACCAGGCGCTCGCCCCGCCGCCATTCGACGAGCTTGAAAGGACCGGTGCCGATCGGACGGCGGTTGAACTCCGCGGTGTTGAGATCGGCGCCCTTGAGGAGGTGCTCCGGAACGATTCCGGCGCGTGGATTGACCAGCACCGCCAGGAACGAGCCCGACGGGTAGCGGAGCCGGAAGCGTACGGTGTGGTCGTCGACGACCTCGATCGGGCGGACGGCCAGCTCCTCGGGCTTCTTCGGATTCTCCTTGGCGGTGAGCTCGGGAAATCCGGCGAGCGCGTCGAAGTACGCGCGATGCGGCGTGGTCACCTTCGGATCGAGGACCGAATAGAACGTAAACGCGACGTCGCGGGCCGTGAAGGGCTTGCCGTCGTGCCACTTCACGCCGCGCTTGAGCTTGAACGTGTACGTGAGGCCGTCGCGCGATACTTCCCACGACTCGGCCAGGAGGGGCTTCACGTTGAGGCCCTGATCGAGCTCGACCAGGCTGTCGAACAGCGGCCACTCGGCGATGTACGACCGGCCGTCGGTGGCGATCACCGGGTTGAGCGACGTGGCGTCGCCGCTCATGCCGATGACGAAATCCTTGCCGGCGGCGCGACTCGGGCTGGGTGTCAGGCCGGCGAGTGCGACGAGCAGCGCGAGCACGATAGCGTGGATCACGGCAGTCCTCCGTTCATGAGTGCGCCGCTCGAGCGTGCGCACACTCTTCTATCACGGCGAGCGGCCGCGCAAGGTCGGATCCGACGCGTCGCGCAGCCCGTCGCCGAACAGGTTGAAGCCCAGCACCGTGACGAAGATGGCGAGCCCGGGGAAGGTCGCGATCCACCAGGCCGAGGCCAGGAACTGCCGCCCCTCGACGACCATGTTGCCCCAGCTCGGCAAGGGCGGCTGGGCGCCGAGCCCAAGATAGCTCAGGCCCGACTCGATCAGGATCGTCTGGCCCAGCAGGAGACTGGCCTGGACGATCACGATCGGTAGCGCGTTGACCAGCAGGTGGCGGCCGAGGATCCGCGCGTGCCCGGCGCCGAGCGCGGCGGCGGCGTGCACGAAGTCGCGATTGCGCAGGCTCAGGCACTCGCTGCGCACGATGCGCCCGACCGGCGCCCAGGTGACGAGCGCGATCACCAGCGCGGTGTTCGTCAGACTCGTGCCGAAGAGCGCCACGACGACGAGGATCAGGAACAGCGCCGGGACGGACAGGAAGATGTCCGCGGCGCGCATGATGGTGGTGTCGGTCGCCCCGCCGAAGTAGCCGGCGACGCTGCCCACCGCGGTGCCGACGACGAGCGCCAGCGCGGTGGCGACGAGGCCGATCTGCAGCGAGACGCGGCTGCCCCAGATCACCCGGCTCAGCACGTCGCGGCCGAAGCCGTCAGTGCCGAACCAGTGAGCGCTACTCGGCGGCTTCAGCCGGTTCACGAGCGACTGGGTGGAGTAGCTGTGCGGCGCCAGCACCGGCGCGAGCGCACCGGCGGTGACCATGACGGCGACGACGACGGCGCCGACGAGGCTGCGGCGGTTGCGCGCGAACTGACGCAGCACCGAGAGCCGGTCCGCCCGCGCCGCGGCGGTCACCGGTACGAGATCCGCGGATCGATCACGCAGTAGGCCAGGTCGGTGACCAGATTCGCGGTGATCACGACCGCGGCGACCATGAGGTTCACGCCCATGATGACTGGATAGTCGCGTTCGAAGACCGCGCCGACCGCCAGCCGTCCGATGCCCGGCCAGGCGAAGACGGTTTCGGTGAGCACGGCGCCACCGACCAGGGTCGGCAGCGAGAGGCCGACCACCGTGACGACCGGGATCAGCGCGTTGCGAAGCGCGTGACGCCAGACGACGCGCCCGCCGCCGAGGCCCTTGGCGCGCGCCGTGCGCACGTAGTCCTGGCGCAGCACCTCGAGCAGGCTCGAGCGCGTGAAGCGCATGAACGACGCCATCTGGATCAGGCCGAGGGTCAACGTGGGCAGGATCGCGTGCCGCACCCGCGCGACCAGGTCTCCCTCGCGCCCGTACTCGCTGAGCCCGGACGGGGGCAGCAGGTGGAAGACCTCCGAGAAGAGCAGGATGAGCATGATCCCGAGCCAGAAGCTCGGGAACGACACGCCGAAGAGCGCGACGGCCGAGCCTAGCGTGTCCCAGAGCGTGCCGCGCCGGACCGCCGCCAGCACGCCGAGCGGCACGGCGACGACGAGCGCCAGGGCGAGCGCGCCGAAGGTGAGCTGAACGGTCGGGCCGAGCCGGTCGAGGATCAAGCTGGACACGGGGTCGCCGGTCTTGAACGAGCGTCCGAGATCGCCGCGGAGGGCCGCGCCGGCCCACCCGAGGTACTGCAGCGCCAGCGGCCGGTCGAGGCCCAGGCGCTGGCGGATCTGCGCGGCGGCGTCCTGGGAGAACTCGCCGCCGATCAGCACCGCCTCGGGCCCGCCCGGCGCCAGCCGCATGATCGTGAACAAGATGATCGAGACACCGACCAGCATGAGGACGGCGAAGGCGACGCGCTTGAGGATGTAGGTTCTGAGCCCCGGCTCCACCGGTCAATTCGCGCCGGTCGCCGTGAGGCCCCGGATGAAGTGGTCCAGGAACAGGTTGTAGAGAATCGCCACCGGCAGGCCGACGATCAGCCCCGCCGCCATCAGCGCGCCCCAGTAGTAGACGTCGCCTCGGATCAGCGCGGTCGCGACGCCGACGGTGACCGTCGTCTGATCCCGCGGCGCGACGTAGACGACCGCGTAGAGCGAATCCTGCATCGCCAGCGTGAAGGAGAAGATGGCCGTGATCGCGAGGCCTGGACGCGCCAGCGGCAGCACCACGCGCAGCACGCCGCCGACGAGCCCACAGCCGTCGACCCACGCCGCTTCCTCGATCTCTTTCGGCAGGGTCTTGAAGAAGCCGGTCAGCAGCCAGGTGCAGAACGGGATCGTGAAGGTCGGATAGACGAGCACGAGCGCCCACCAGGAGTCGAAGAGCCCGAGCGAGCCGACCACGCGTGCCAGCGGCAGGAACAGGATGATCGGCGGCACGAGATAGGTCATGAACATCGCGATCCCGAGGTTGTGGCCGCCTGGCAGGCGCAGGCGCGACAGCGCGTAGGCCGCGGGCACCGCGGTCAGCAGGGTGATCGTGACGAGACAGATCGAGAGCAGCATGGTGTTGACGAACCAGACGGGGAAGTAACTATGCGTGAACAGGATGCGGAAGTTCTTGAGCGTCGGCGCCGAGTGGAACCAGAACGGGACGAGATCCATCCGGTAGAAATCGGCTTCTTCCTTGAACGCGGTGATCGCCATCCAGAAGATCGGAAACACCGCGGCGACGACGAAGGGTGCGAGGCCCGCGTAGATCAGCAGGAGTCGCCCCCTCCGCCTGCGGGCACGGAGCGCCACGGGGGGGAGTGCGGTCAGGGGAGCGCCGGCGCGACGTCCACGAAGGAGGAGTTGAACGGCGCCGCGCCGGCTGGCGAGGTCCGGTCGGCGGTGAGCACGTTGGCGCAGCCGCGCGTGTCGGCGCCCGAGGCGTCCGGCGTGAACCAGGCGCCTTCCTTGATGGAGACGACGCCCGCCGCGATCCGGGCCGTCACGCGCGCGGGAAGCCGCGTCGCCCCCCGCGCATTGAAGACGCGTACGAGCTGACCGTCGACGATCCCGCGCGCGGCGGCGTCGGTGGTGTTGATCCAGACGTCGTCGGAATCGGCGCGCGACAGGATCGGCTGGTTGCCGTGGATCGAGTGCGTGCGGGCACGCGACTTGGGCGTGACCATGCGCAGCGGATAGCGCGCGTCGACCCCGTCCTCGATCCACGTCGGGATCGGCGGAATGGCTCCGAGCCCGTACGGATCGGGCTTTGCGGCCAGGCTCATCGAGTAGATCTCGATCTTGCCGGACGGCGTCGTGAACGGATGGCGCTCAGGGTCGCGGATCTCACGCGCGAAGGCGACCGCGTCGTCGGGGGCCGGCAGGCGCGCCAGCCCCCGCTCGCGGAACGTGTCGAAGTCGTCGATCACGCCGGCGGTCAGCTCGCGCAGCCACTCGTCCTCGGTCTTGTCGTTGTACCCGGCGATCCCGAGACGGCGCGCCAGCTCGGTGCAGATGTCGAGGTCGTTGCGACACTCGCCCATCGGCTCGACGGCCTGCTTCATGAAGATCGCATAGTGGCCGGCGCCGGCCCAGGGCGTGTGGACGTCGTTGCGCTCCCAGAACGTGGTCGCCGGAAGGACGATGTCCGCGTAGCGCGCCGTGGGCGTCATGAAGTGCTCATGAACCACCATGAACTCCAGGCGCTGGGCGGCCTGCACTGTCCGAAGAACGTTCGGCACCTGGTTGAAGAGGTCGCCGGCCACCGAATAGATCATCTTGATGTCGGCCGGATAGCCGCCGGCGCGTCCGCGATCGAGAAGATCGGCGAGCATCGACGAGGCGACGCGCGCGCCGGAGGGATTGGTCCCGGCCGGCAGCAATCTGATTCCGCAGCGGCCGGTGGCGCCGTTGCTGGTGCCCGAGTTGCCGCCGGGGATCCCGACGTTGCCCGTCATCGCGGCGAGCGCGTAGGCGGCGCGATGGAACTGCTCGCCGTGGATCGTACGCCCCGGCGCGTAGCCGCAGTGGATCGCGGCCGGTCTGCTCGTCGCGAACTCGACGGCGAGCCGCTCGAGCGTCGCCGCCGGCATGCCCGTGATCTTCTCGGCCCACCCGGGAGTCTTGCGCACGCCGTCCGCCTCGCCCATCAGATAGGCGCGGTATGACGCGCCGGCCGGCGCGCCCGGCGGCAGGTGCGCCTCGTCGAAGCCGAGGACGTAGCGGTCGAGATAGGCCTGGTCTTGCAGCCCTCGGCTCGCGATCACGTAGGCCATGGCGATGAGCGCGGCGGCGTCGGTCGAGGGGCGGATGAAGACGTGCTCGTCGGCCAGCCGAGAGCTCGAGCGCGTCCGTCGCGGGTCGACGCAGACGATGCGCACGCCGTGATCCTTGGCGCGCTTGAGATACTGCATGGTCCCCGTGCCGAACGTGCCGTCGCCCGGGCTCCAGCCCCACATCACGATCAGCCGCGAGTTGACGTAGTCGATCGGCTCGCGCCCGGCGCTCTTGTATTCGGCCTTGGCGCCATAGGTCTGCTTGACCGCGAAGATCTCGGCCTCGGCCGAGAGGTTGCTCCAGAGCTCGGTGCAGCCGCCGAACATGTGGATGAACCGCTGGCTGACGCCGCGGCCGTGCAGGCTCGACAGGCTCCCCGTGCGCGAGCAGTCGAGGATCGCGGCCGGCCCGTACGTGTCGCGGACGCGAAGCATCTCGCGCGCGACTTCGTCGAGCGCCGCGTCCCAGCTGATCCGCTCGAACTGCCCCGCGCCGCGCGGCCCGGTCCGGCGCAGCGGGTACATCAACCGGTCCGGATGGTTGACCCGCTCGGCCTGGCCGAAGCCGCGCACGCACGCGTGAAGCGGCGGCATCTCGGGCGTCCAGCGGCGCGGATCGGTGCTGATCTTGACGATCCGCCCGTCGCGCACGTGCGCGTTGACGGCGCAGCGGCCGCCGCAGTTGTGGCCGCACGTGCTGGTCACCACGCTCTCGCCCGGCCGGGCCGCGACCCTCGGCGCTTCGTAGACGGTCCTGGTGGACATCGCGGTCACCAGAATAGCACTACGAATCAGCAGGCCTGGCGGGCGATCACTTTGATCGCGATCGAAGCGTCGTCAGAGACGCCGCTCAGCCGATCTGGAAGCGCTTCATCGCCGCCTGGTCGAAGGCCAGGCCGAGACCCGGCTTCTTCGGCACCACGAGCTGGCCGCCCTCGATTGGCGGCGTCTGGTCGTAGAGATTCAGGGTCCACGGCATGTACTCGACGGTGAGACCATTGGGGATGGCTGCAACCAGGTGCACGTGGATCTCCGGCACCAGATGGCTCACCACCGGCAGGTTGAACGCCTCGGCCATGCCGGCGACCTTCATCCACTGGGTGATGCCGCCCACGCGCAAGAGATCGATCATCACGACGTCGATCGAGCGGTGCTCCAGGAGATGGCGGAAGGGCACGATGCCGTAGTGATACTCGCCGGCGGCGATCGGTGTCGTCAGCGCGTCGGCGATGCGCGCCATGCCGGGGTAGTCGTCGTGGGTGGTCGGGTCTTCCAGCCAGAACAGGTGATAGGGCTCGATGCGGCGGCCGACCTCGATCGCCTGGTTCACGCTCCAGAGCTGGTTGATGTCACACATCAGGTCGATGTCCGGTCCGATCGACTCGCGCATGACGCGCACGCGCTCGACCGAGGCGGCCACGGTCGGCTCGCTCCCGCACTGCATCTTCATCTGGCGGAAGCCCATGTCGCGCAGGCGGGGCCCAGCCTTGGCGAGATAGTCGATCGGATGCGGGCGCATCAGGGCCCCGCTCGCGTAGGTCGCGACGCGGTCGCGCAGGCCACCCAGCAGCGCGCACACCGACTGGCCCATCGCCTTGCCCTTGAGGTCCCAGCACGCGATGTCGACGGCCGAGAGCGCCAGGGTGAAGATGCCGCCCGGACCCGAGCTGCCGGCCGCGCGGCGAAGCTTCGCGGCGATCGCCTCGACCTGAGTCGGGTCCTCGCCGACGGTCAGCCGGGCCAGCTCATCCACCGCGGTCTTGAGCGCCGGGGTGAGGGCGCCGCCGAAGAACGTCAGACCGAGGCCCACCGCGCCCTGATCGGTGCCGAGCTCGAGGGCCACGAACTCGCGCGTGTCGGTCGGCGCCGGCAAGCCCACCACGAGCGGGTTGTCGGCCGGCGTGCGCAGCGCGCGGGTGGTCACGTGGGTGATCTTCATGGGGCGCTCTCCTTCGAGGTCGTGGTTGCGTACGATACACGCTCGCGAACGTTCGGACCAACGAGGATCTCGTCGCGGAGGGTTAGCGTAGACGCCAGCGTTGCGACACCACAAAAGTGCCGGCGCGTGGAATCCGACCAGTGCCGTAGTAATCGGACGCGATGATGGTCAGGCGGCCGGCGTCTTCGACAACGTCAACTTCCGCATTGCCGACCAGAAGGGCCACTCGCAGCTTGTAGGTTCCGGGAGTCAAGGGGAGGCTCGCGATCTCGCAGACGGCCTCGAGGTCGCCGGACCGATCGTGGCCGCGAAAGCCGGGGTCGAAGGCGGAGCCGATCGCCAGGATTCGCTGGCCGAGAAGGTCGTCGAAGCGCAGGGCCACGTCCACATTGGCCGCCGGTCGCTCAAGCGAGAACGCGATCTCGGCCTTGAAGCATCCGCCGATCGGGATACTGCCCGTGAGCGGAGCGTCGTCGGTGGTGAACAGCCGGAGCCGGCGTAAGGACGAAGGGAACCGGGTGGGCCGGGTGAGGGAATGAGTCAGATCGACCGAATGCGACTGAGCCGCCGGCCCGTCCGCCGCGGAGCTGCGTGCGTAGTGTTCGACCGCCTCCTTGGCGCTTCCCCGAAACGCCAGTCGCCC
>Ga0306924_10002264_pt1 | contig 18129 bp, 10 predicted proteins | sample sta12Can44000111_FD_203756 | JGI IMG/M metagenome (GOLD analysis project Ga0306924, IMG submission 203756) | Lab enrichment of tropical soil microbial communities from Luquillo Experimental Forest, Puerto Rico - statanox.12C.anox.44.000.111 (v2)... | ecosystem: Environmental > Terrestrial >...
CCTGTTCTGGCTCGGCGATCACAGCGGCGCCGCCGCCGCAACGCCGGCGCCGGCACCCGGACCGGCGCCGTCAGGCGGTGACGCGCGCAGCGTGACCGCAGGACCAGGACCGAAGCGGCCCGCGAAGCCGACGACGACGGCGAGCGTCTGACCGCTGACAGGAAAGTGGTGGACGACTAGGGGCGGCCATTCACGAGCGGGGTGCAACCGCTCCACCAGTGGCTATACTCTGCATCAGGACAAGTATAACGTGTGGGTCAAAAGCACGCACACGACCGGACGCCGGCGTGCGTAATGGCGCTGATTTGGTGTGCCCGGTGGGGGAGACAATGCTCGGAGTCGCCGGGGTTCAGTGGCGTCGGATTGTGCCGCTGTGTATCGTGTTGTTCGTGGGATCGTGTGCCCCGCTAATCGCGGAATTCAGTCTTGAGTCCTACAAGAACGCAACGACGCTGAAGGCCGAAACCGCTGCACTCATTGATAAAGCGGGGGAGCCCTACTCTGCGCACGCAAAGGAAGTCGCCGCGCTCACGACCAAGATGAACGCAGCGTACGAATTCGCGGCCGGCCTTCCGAGCAACCAGCTCTCGGCAAAGCAATGGCAGATTATGCGTGACCCGAATCGGAACCTGTACGGCGGCTTCGTAAGCCTTTGGAAAGATCAGGGAACACTATCGCCGGCATTTCGGAGGGAAAAGAAGACCCAGATAGGCCGCGCCTTCGATTACATCATCTGCTTGGAGGCGAACAAGAAGGAGGCCACGCCATGTCCCGTGGCCGCTAGTCAGTGATGTGAAAATCCGCCTCGGCCATCCACGTGCATGAGGATCACAGACCATGAGCGCCTTTACGGATTTCGAAAAGGCTGTCGTTGCGGGCGTACCGGCCCTCGCGAAAGGTGCCCTTAAAGACTTCGCCACTCAAGCTCAGAGCGATGCTCGAAGTTTCCTGAGACAAGCGAAGGAGGATTTGCGGCGCTGGACGAGGGAGCTGAGAGACAATGAGCTCACAAAAGCCGAATTCGCCGACCTCGTGAAAGGTCAGAAGGACTTGGCAGAGCTCGCTGCATTGACGCAGGCCGGATTGGCACTCGCTGCGCTGCAGAGATTTCGTGATGGATTGATGAAGCTTGTTATCGACACGGCATTCAAAACCTTTCTGCCGTAACTGGACCAACCAAAGACCTTACACAGATTCGTGGTAGCGGCAGTCACGGCGCCTTGCGCGCCTCAGAACGGCAGGCCGGCGTAGTTCTCCGCAAACGCGATAGCCGCAGCACGCAACGATGCCGCTGACGCTTGGTCGTCGGAGCGGGGGAGGACTTTGAAATTGGATTTCCATCGCGAGTAGCCGGTAAAACCCTTGCGATGCCAGCGCACGGCAGTCTCGGGCCTGACGATGCTCAGGGCATGCAAGAATATCGAGGGTAGCGACAATAGAGCCAGACGAAGAGGGCGCGGTCGATCCAACGCAAATGCAGTCGACGGCGCGGCGTGCGCTGCTGCAGCACGTTGAGCTGATGCCGCAGTATCAAGATTTCGGCCTCCAGCCGCGGCCGCGGCTTGAAGAAGTCGCACAGCATACGGAACAACAAGAGGCCGATTGCTAACATTCGGGGATCATGTTCTGATTCGTCGGTGACTGCGAGTCAAATGGATAGAGTTTTCGGAAGCGCCAAGGCGTAGTGGGGGAGTCATGATGGTCAAAGAGTTCAGCGGCAAGAAATGGGTAGGGAAATTTCCCGATGCCAAAACGACGGCCTCGCTTTCAAATGATTTCAGGCCAGGTTGCGAAGCCTTCATTCTGGCAATGCGCTCAGCCGGGGCGACCGTTACCGTGACATCGACCCGCCGTCCCGCCGAGCGCGCTTATCTCATGCATTTCTGTTGGCGGATTTTCAAGCAAACGATCAATCCGCAAAACGTCCCTGCAAAGGCCGGCGTCGACATTGAATGGGTGCACACAAAGGCCGACGGCTCAATCGATCTTGCAGCCTCTCGCGCCGCGGCCAAGGCGATGGTCAACGCCTACGGCATCGCGTATCCGCCGGCGCTCAAGAGCCGCCATACCGAGGGACGCGCCATCGATATGACCATCAAATGGAGCGGCAATTTGGTCATTGCCAACCGCGACAACACTCCGACGACGGTAACCACCACGCCGCGCAACGGCTTCAATCTTGCACTACGTAAGGTGGGTAAAACCTATTGCGTCACTAAGAACGCGAGCGATCCCCCGCACTGGTCGACCGACGGGAAGTGAGCACGCGATGGTGGAGGTTGATTGTCACCGCCACCCATGGCCACCCGCGTTACAGGACTACCTGTAGGTTCAAGTTATTCCTTTGATGTGAGAGGCACCGAGTGCAAGTCGGGAACTTGTGGATCGTTTGGACAGAATACCCCACTGTGAGGCAGCTCACACAGCACGATAGCCGGCTAGATTATGCTGCCAGAAAATAGTTGGCCACATGGCGCACCGACATTCGGACAGTGAGGGACCATGGCCGAGTTTTGCTTTAGCAACCGCCATTCCCGAACGACCGCCTATATAGCTAGACCAAGAAGAAGATTCGCTGTTGGAGATAAAGCGATCCTTAGTATCGCTCTAACGAGGAGAATAGGAATGCCAGCGCTCTAATTTCTGATAGTGCCCAGGTGTGCCACGGAGGAACAAACCTATGTCCCTGACAAGCAAGTTTCTTTGGATCGTAAATATGAATACGGAAACCTCTGAAACGGCGTTCTCTAAGCATGCCCTGGCCATCGGCGCGACCGGCGTGTGTATCCGAACTTCGTCGAAAAGATTTCCGGGGACAATAAAGCGGTTTCATGACCTGAACATGAAGGTCTATGCGTGGCGGTGGCCATCAGCGTCGAAGGTTGGCGCGCTCAATGAGGCCAAAAACGTGGCGAAGAATCTAATTCCAGCAGGACTTGACGGCTACATCGTTGACCCCGAGTCCGACAAAGCCGGTGCGGCGAATGACTGGAACAGGTCCAAACTTGCTCCGCTGGCAGCCGAGTTCTGCTCTACGATTAAAGATGCGGCCCCAGCTTCGTTTGTTTTTGCGACCACTTCTGGCTGCGCCTATCCCGCTGCAAACATGAAGCCAAATATTCCGTGGAAGGAGTTTTTCACGGCGAGCAACGTGCTTCTCCCGCAGACTTATTGGCGATGGACCAATCCCTCGACTGGACAGCGGGGTCAAAAAATAAATGGCGGAACGCCAGCGGCGGCGATCACCAAGGGAGTTCCCGCGTGGAAGGCGAAATCGCTTGGCAAGCCGATTATTCCGATGGCGGGTGAAGTGGATGTTGTTAGAGCGGATGAGATAGCGGCTTACGGCGTTGAATTACAGAAAATGAACGTGACTGAAGGCCACTTCTATACGGACAACGGCCAGATTCCGGTCACGAACTTAGCGGCAATGAAGGCCCTATGAAAGGCTTTGACGCCCTCCATACCACTCCACAGCCGGCCACAGGGCTCACGCTATCCTACTCCAAGTGCTCCGCCGGCCTTTATTCCCATGGCCGGGACACTTCCGAGACACCGAGGATAGACCATGGCTTGCCGCCCGTTCCAGCACGCTGGAAACCCGCACAGCCCGACTCAATTTGCCGGTGCGCAAGAAGCCCCACCACTTCCGTATCGCCGCAACAAGGTCTGCCCGAAACCAGCAATAACATTATTATCCAGAAAGGACTGGCATTCGGCCGCGCTTGGAGCGGTACTGTGTCAATCCCGAGCGCATGTCGCGCTCCGAGATCCTGCCCCGCCGGCTCGTTGGCCGAGGTGGGGCTTTGGTGGTGCGGCGCGACGCCGCCATCAACCGAAACGGAGGATCTCGATGTCAAAGTCTGCGAAGAAGCGATCACCTCGGACAGCACACACCGAAACGACTGCCGCAAAGCCGTCGTCGCTGGCAATGGCCAATCCCCCGCGGCCGTATAAAGCCGATCCGGGGCTCGAAGCAGTCTCGCGTCATCGCGATGCTGCAATCGCCCGCCGGTGCGACGATTGCTGCGATGATGAAAGCCACGGGCTGGCAGCAGCATTCGGTGCGCGGATTCCTTGCTGGCGTGGTGCGCAAGCGCCTCAAGCTCAAGCTCGGGTCGAAGAAGGTGGACGGCATCCGCGTCTACCAGATCGCTGGCGTGGAAAAGAGCAAGCGCGCGCCTCGCAAGTCCGAGCGCCTGATCTGGAGGCGCGTCACTGAACTGTAAGTCTCCCGAACAGATCCGGGAGACTCTCGAGCTGTCGCTCACGCGAGCGCTGGAGCGACTCCCCGCATGTGCTTCAGGATGGTCTCGCCCTCGGAATAAAATCGGACAAGCAAAAATTTTAACGTCGACCACTTGCGCTTTCTGCACGTTGTGATATAATGATCTCATAAATACAATCTATAAGTTACCCTCGGTAACGAGCTGGGAATGTAATGACCGCCTAGCGCCGGGCTCCTTCTGCGACCGAACGCGCGCTGACTTGAACGTAATCGAACTGGGCCGGCGACCGGAGCCAAACGGCGAACAAGGCCGCTCTGATACACGGTTACACGGTGCGGACTCGAGCCGTTCCGTCGCGTCATGGCGGGGTCTGTCGCAACGTGCATCGCATAGTTTCTAACTCTTCACGTCGTGCCGATCTCGGCAGCGGAGCGTGACGGCCTCGTCACGTCCGAGGAGGTTGAGACTCGCGTTCGAAGGTGGTGGGTTGTGGCTGACGATGTATGGAGTGCGCTCGTCCAAGGCGTGCTGGCATTCGCGCGGTCCGGCATCGGCACCCTGACCGACACCGCGTTCAAGGATACGGGAGCGCTGGTCAAGGCGCTGCACGACGACTCGCAACCCGGAACTGTCAAGGCGCGGCTCGATCAACTCGAGACGGACATCAAGAACCTGGCCGCTGCCGGCAAGAAGATCGTCGACGCGGTCCAGCCGGAGGTCACGAAAGCCAAGCAGGCCGTGCAAGATGTGGCGGCCATACTCGGCAAGTCCCCTTTCACCGCGGCAGACTCCGGGCAGGCGGCGACGCGACTCGCCGACGTGCTGGTCGCGTTCGACAAGGCGCTCGACATCGTTGCCAAGAAGCTCGCCGAGCCGGAGCCGACTCCAGCCGCCAAGCAGGCGATGGAAGACCAAATCCGGGGAATCACCGAACCGTGGAAAAGGCCTTTCCGCAATCTCGCGGCCGGCCTGTCGCAGGGCTTCGACGCGCTCTGCCACACCGTGCTCGGCGTCGACCATGCGGGGGCGAGCCTCGCTGATCATCTCGAGTGGAACCGGCAGACGTTCCGCTTCACGGCCAAGCTAACGCAAGCGGGAGCGGCGCAGCTCGGTCTATTGCGGCTGGACGGCGCCAGCGTCGAGGCATTCTTCAGCTATCAAGATCCGGCCAAGGTCGGAATCGTCCTCAAGTCGAAGCTGCAGGCCGGGTTGCGTTCCGACAAGCTCCTGGAAAAGATCATTCCAGCCGAGGCCCCGACCGCCGATTCGGATACGGTCGCGGTCACGCTCGATACCCATGACGGGCTCACGTTCGGCGACGGCCCCAACAAGAAGATTACCCTCCCGGTCCGCTTCTCGTTTCCCGCCGTTGAGCTGCGCGAGCTCGCAATCGCGCTGCCGGACGGGCCCGACGCGAACAGCGGCCGCGTCGACGTGATGTTCACGATCGCGGGAAAGCTCGGCAGCGTGCTCGGCGTCGTAGCGGAAGGCGGCGGCGTTACCATCGCCTGGCAAGGCGGAGGTGCGTTGGATGTCAAGCCGAAGCCGCCGGACGCGAGCGGGCTCAAGGTCGACGCCGGGGTGGTGAAGGGCGGCGGCTATCTGCGCTACCGGGAGCCGGCGCATGAATATGGCGGCGTGCTCGACCTCAAATTCACCGAGATCGGCGTCACCGCGATCGGTCTGATTACTACGGACCCATTTTCGTTTGTTGTCGTCATTGGCGTGCACTTCCTGCCGAAGATCGATCTCAGCTTCGGCTTCACGCTCAATGGACTGGGCGGATTGCTTGCGATCGAGCGCGGGCTCTCGACCGACGAACTGGTCAAGGGCTTGCGCGAAGGCGCCGTGGCTTCGCTGCTGTTCCCGGACGACCCCGTGATGGCCGCTCCCGGCATTCTCGACCGTCTGGGCAAGATCTTTCCGGTCGAGCCAGGCGGCTTCGTGGTCGGGCCGATCGCCGAGCTCGGATGGGGCTCGCAGGCGGGTTTCGTGAAGGCGCGGGTCGGCATCGTGCTCGCGCTGCCGGACCCCAAGCTGGTCATTCTCGGGGCGGTGCAGATCGGAGTGCCGTCGGCGGCCGCGCCGGAAAACCTGCGCATCGTCGATCTGCGCGCCGAGCTGATGGCGGAGATCACGCCGGACTTCTTCCTATTGCGGGTGAGCCTGGCCAATTCCAAGCTTGCCGGCATCGTCATCAGCGGCGATCTCGGCATGCTGGTCCGCTGGTCGGGCGGCGGCGCATTCGCGTTCTCGGCCGGCGGCTTCTTCCCCAAATACACGCCACCGGCCGAGCTTGCCGATCTGCAGCGGATTGCGCTCGAAATGTCGCCGCCGGTGGACTTCCTCACGGTTCGGGCGACCGCCTATTTCGCCGTGACTGCCAACACGCTGCAGTTCGGCGGCGCCGTATTCGTAGCAGCGGACCTCGGCCCGGTCTCCGGCAACGCCCATCTGTCGGTCGACGCGCTGTTCCAGTGGTCGCCGCGCTTCGCCTTCGTTTTCATCATCGACGCAGGCGTGGAGATCAAGGCATTCGGCGAGACGGTTGCCGGGGCCTCGTTCCACGGTGAGCTCTCCGGGATGAAACCCTGGCATCTCGAGGGCAGCGCCAGCGTCGACATCCTGTTCTGGACGGCGCACCTCGACATCAGTCCGATCGAATGGGGCGACCGAGACACGACGCCACAGGAGATCGTCCACCCGGTGGACATAGTGCGGCAGGCGCTGAGCGCCGACGCGGCGTGGAGCACGCGTCTGCCGGCCGGCTCGGAGATGATCGTGCGGCTCGTCCCGGACTCGACGACGCCGCTCCTCGTCCATCCGCTCGGCGCGCTTGAAGCCAAGCAGCAGCAGGTGCCGCTGGAGGTCACGATCGACCGCATCGGCTCCGCCGCTGTCGACGCCCGCCGTATCAATCTGGCCGATCCACAGGTCGGCGACCGGGACGCCGCGATGGTGTCGCACGCGACCGACAAGTTCCCGCCGGGCCATTTCATCCAGATGACCGCCGACCAGCAGGTCGCACGGCCGGATTTCGAGGAGTTCCCCTGCGGACTGAGACTGGCCGCATCGAAGGGCGCGGTGCATGGAGCGCCCACCGGCGTGGTCTATGAATGGCATACGGTATTTCCGCCGCGCAGGATCAACATCCCGCGAATCAAATGGAATATGGCGGCAATCGCGGGCGTCGCCGTGCGCAACGGCGCGGTGGCGGCCACGCTGCGGCAAAGCCACAACGCGTACATGCCGGTCCGCAAGAGCGTCGACACGAATGTGGTCGCGCTCAACGATGCGGGTCGCGTCAGCATCCGCCGACTCGACGACCTGACCAGGCCGGCCGACACGCCGGCGGTCATGACGACCACCGCGGCGGCGCGGCTGATGCGCGACTTGACCGAAGGCCAGACCAATTCCCTGCAACTCGTTGCCGTGGGACTCGCCGCATGAACTCGCTGAGCAAGGCGAAGAATTTTGTCGCCGACGCGTTCATCGTCGCACCGGTCACGCCGTTTGTGCCGGAGAACATCAAGCTCGGCGAGTACACGTTCCTGCCCTGGGTCAGGACCGGACTGGCGGCCGCGGTGACCGGACCGGCCGCGGCGGAAGCCGACAAGCCGCCGCGCGCAAAGGCGAAGATCAAGGTCACCGTGCAAGGCGACAATGGTGCGACGGCGGACGTCGAGAAGGAGGTCACGCTGCGCGGCCCGGGCGATGTCGTGGGCATCGATTCGAACGAGATCGTGCGCCGCGTGCCGGCGCCCAATTCATTCAATGTGGAAGAGAGCTTCTTTGCCCACGTCGAGTTCAACCGGCCGGAATTGCCCTGGCTGTTCTCCCCATCCGCGCCCGACGGCAATGACCGGCTGACGCCGTGGCTTGCGCTCGTCGTCTGCGAAGCGGAGCGCGCGACGGTGCAGCCGGGCCCGGCCGGATTGCCGCAACAGCTTCTCACGCACATGAGCGAGCTGCAGCCGCTCGACGATGCCTGGGCGTGGGCGCACGCGCAGGTGATCGGGCCCAAGGACGGGGCGCCGACGGTCGACGACCGCCTCACCGAGGATTATGCGGCGACCAACCTGTCCCGCATTCTTTGCCCGCGCAAGCTCGAGCCCGGGAAGAGCTACATCGCCTGCCTGGTGCCGACGTTCGATTGCGGCGTCAAGGCCGGTCTCGGAAGCGGTCCGGGAACGCTCGCCTGGGCATGGGAGCACAGCGCCGGCGACGCCGACAAGCAGATTACCCTTCCGGTCTACGATTCATGGCGTTTCTCGATCGGGCCGGCGGGCGATTTCGAGTCGCTTGCGGAACGGCTCACCGGAATAGCCGCACCCTGGCAGATCGGCCGGCGCACGATCGATACCAGCAACCCGCGCGGCGGCATGACGGCGCTTGCGCCCGGCGCGCCGGGCGAGATCCAGGTGCTGCGCTGCGCACTGGTGTCGCCGACATCGGTCCCGTCGAATGCGCCGGTATCGGAAACCAGCGTCTGGCCGGCCGCGACCCGCGACACCCTGCGCAAAGTGATCGACACCAGCCAGGGGACTGACGCGCTGCCGCGCGTGGGCCCGCGCGTCTATGCGCAGTTCCAGCGGGCACAGAAGACGATCGGCAAGGTGTTCGGCGACCCGCCGACCTCGACCACCGCCGCCAATAACGACTGGTTCGCAGACCTCAACACCTCGCCGATGCATCGCATCGTGGCCGGGTTGGGCACCCGCGTGGTGCAGCACGACCGCGAGCCGCTGATGCAAGCCGCGTGGCAACAGGTCGGCGAGATCAATCTCGCGAACCTGGTGCTGACCCGCATTCAGTTCGGACGTTTCCTCGGACAGTCGCTGCTGGATCGACACTTGGCGCCACTGCGGCTTGGCGACCTTGCGCAGGCGCTGCGCGGCGTGCAAGGCAAAGTGCGTCTTGGCGGTTCAGCCAGGACGGTGTACGGGGTGGTGGGGGCGAGCCAAGTACCGCCGGCCGCCATGACCAGCGCATTCCGTCGCGCCACGCGCTCGCGCGGACCGGTCGGCCGCGTCGCCGGCAATGTCGGGGCCCTGCGCCAGCTCATTGCCGCGCAAGACACCTTTAAAGATCTGCGCCTGGCCTATGCCGAGCCCGATGGCGTGAGCGGTCTCTCGGATCGGGCAATCGCGGCGATCCCGACGCAGATACTTGCCAAGAGGTTCGCGGTTACCCCGCAGGCGGCCCGACAAACGGCCGCACAAAAGCTCGCCAGCCGGCCGGGAGCAGCCACCATCGTCGATCGCATGCTGTCGCCCATGGCGACTTGGCACGTGCCGGCGGGCGCCATCGATCTCGCCACGGTCGCCGGCACGCAGATCGTGAATGCAGTCAATACTTCGCCGACGCGACTCGCCGCCGACGGCGCGCGTGCGGAAGCAACCGTCCCGCTGCTCGTGGGGATCGCCAATGCCGGCACCCCAAACCTCGGCCAGAATGCAAAGCTGAGCGTCGAGCGAATCAACGGTCAGCTTCCGTTCACGCCGGTGGTCCGGGTCGCCCCTGTACTGGGGGGCATCGGCAATGTCGGAGCGCCTGCTCTCGCCGACGGCATCGCGGCCAATCGCGCGGCATTGGCGGCGCGCGTGGCCGTTGGCCAGCCGGTCGCGGCTGTCGCGCTCGCGCCGGACGCGATTGGGCGTGTGGTCGCTGCACCCGCAGGGGGTGCGGCTGCCGGCGTGGGCGCGGTGGTCGCTGCGCCCGATCCACTCCACCGGTTTGAAACATCGGCATCGCGCGCGCTCACCGCCGCGCTGGTAAATGGCAAGGCCGCGCCCTCCAACACCGTCGCCACCGCACTCTCGCAGTTCGCGCAAGGAATCGGTGTCACCGGAATGAAACCGACGCCGGATCGCCCGGCACTGACGCTCACGCGTCCGGCTCTGCTCGGCGCCGTCGCCCCCGCGGTCACCGCCACCGCTTATGCCAAGTCGCGGCTGGCGCGCCTTCCGAATTGGCTGCCAGCGACGTGGTTCGACGACGGCCTCGTGACGCCGATCATGGCAGCTCCTCATTTCGACCGCCCGATGTATCAAGCGCTGGACGCCTTCAATCGCGACTGGCTGGTGCCCGGGCTCGGCACCATCGCAGAGACCGATTTCGTGACGGTGCTGCTCACCAACCCGATTTTTACCGAGGCCTTCCTCGTCGGGTTGTCCGACGAAATGGGCCGCGAGCTGCTGTGGCGCGACTATCCGACCGACCAGCGCGGCACGTATTTCCGTCGCTTCTGGGACGAGGTTTCGAACGAGTTGACAATCGACATTCATCGCTTTCCGCGCACCGCGCTCGGCTCGCACATCGCTGGCGGCGCGACCGAGGGACGAGTGGTGCTGGTGATGCGCGGGGAATTGTTCCGCCGCTATCCGGACGCGATCGTGGTCGCGGTCAGGGAGCAGCGTGACCCACAAGGGAATCCCATCTTCAGCGACCCACCCACCGCCGGTCAGGAGGGTGCGATCCTATTCCACGCCCATCTCGATCCAAATTTGCACCTGGTCGGATTCGATCTGACCAAGACCCAGCTGCTCAACGAGTCCTGGTGGTTCCTCATTGCCGAGCATCCGACCGCGCCACGGTTCGGGCTCGAGCTCGTTGGCAAGCAGGCGGGTGCCCTCAAGCGCGCGGACATGCACTGGAACGACCTCGGGCCGCTCCGTCTCGGCCGCTTTCTCTCGCCGGGCGCGCTGGGCCACGCAGTTACGATCTCGGATCCGGGCAGCAATCCACCGGCCACCGATTGGCCGGGCAACGCCGCAATCGTGGCGCGAACGCTTCTGCACGATCCAGTGCGCGCGGCCTTCGACGCCCATTCTCTGGTCAAGAGCTGATCGCCATGCCCGACAGCCCCGAACTGATCAAGCTTCGCACCGACGCCGCCACGTTGACGGCACAGCGCGATCAAACAGTCGCAAGTATTGCTCAGAAGGCGGCGCAACTCACCGCGCTGAAGTCGCAAATTTCGCGGCGCGTGCTGGCCGGCGACAAAGCCGGCGCTGCGGCAGCGCAAGCGCAGCACGATCAAATCGCCAAGCAGCGCGCGCAGGACGCGGCCGCACTGATCCAGCTCGACAAGACGGCGCGCGATGCGATCGGCGGGCTCATCGCCCGGCTCGATCCATGCGATGGCGATGCGGCCTATCCGCTGCTGCTTCTGCCGGTGCGGCTGGAGACCCGCTACACAGCCGACCGCAGCTCGCTGCGCGTGCGCATCTTTCCCGACGACATCCATATCGATCACGTCAACCGCGGCGTCAGCGAGACCGAACGGGCTGCCGCCTTGGCCTATTGGAATGCGGTGTGGCGCAGCCCGAACACCGATGACGCGTGGGCCGCGTTCGTCAAACAAGTGGGCCGTCGGCGTGCGCTGTGGGTTGCGCTGGCGATGCAGCCGTCCAACATCGCCCGGCGCAACAGCGATCCGGCGCCGACCTTCAACACGCCGGCGCCGTTGGCCAAGACCGGCGCCGTAGCGCGCTTGCTGCCCAACCGCTTCACCGTCGTGGCGGTCCAGGGCGGCGAAGTCACCACCGCCCTCGGCAACCCGATCGCACCATCGGTGCCGGTCGCGCTCTACGCCGACGACGGCGCGGAATTGCGGGACGTCAACGGCGTCAAGGTGGCCGCCGGGCGCGAATGGCTCGTCGATTATGCCGAAGCCGAGCGCATCGGCATGGCCGTGACGGTCAAGCTCAAACGGCCAGGAGCGACCATCGACCGCCTGTTCGTGTTCGGCGTACGGGTCAGCCTCGATCCCGCGGCGGCCGCGAAGGAGCTCGCGTCGCTTCTCCTCGCCCATCGGTGCAGCCCCGGGCTCGCCTTCGTGCCGCAGGGAACGCCGACCAACAACACCGAGACCGATCGCGCGGCTTGGCAACGTCAGGTCGAGCCCAAGGCGCCGGCGCGCGACCCGCTTTCAGCCCCCGATGCGCGCTCGAACGCCGCCGTCCTCGCCGGAGCGCTTGGGATAGGCGCAACCGCGTTCGCCGAGCTCGATCACGCGGCTGAGCAGGAACAATCGCGCGCCCGCGCCATGAACGTCGCAATGTGGGGGCCGTCCTGGGGCAGCTTCCTCGACAAGATCAACAAAGTGGGCCCGAATGGCGCCGCTCTCCCCAGCGGCACACGCGAATCCGCGCGTCAGTTGCACCGCGATGCGGTCCGCGGCCGCGGCCCCATTCCGGTGATCCGAGTCGGCAATCAGCCGTACGGCGTCCTGCCGGTGTCGAGCCTGGACAAGCGCTGGACGCCTAACGAAGGGGCGTTCGAGCGCGATCTGATCGGCCTGCTGCGGCGAATCCGTGCCAAGTGGCGGGCATGCCTCGACGCCGTCCCGCAACTGGGTAAGGGCGACGTCGACAAAGCGCTGCTGGATCTCCTGGGCTCGACCGCGGTGTCACAGGGCCTGCGGGTGCGCGCGGTCGTGGCAGGCTCCCTCGAAGCACTCGCCCCGGAGGTCGTCGGGAGCTCGACCAGCGACGCCTTCATTCAGACCACGATCGAAGAGCTGATTTGGGAGGATCTGATCGGCAACGCTTCCCTCTTGTTCCCGGTCGGCGCGCTTGCCAGCAAGAGCCTTCCGCTGCCGCTGCCGATGGTCGACAAGACCGATCCGGACTTCATTACCGCCACGATGGCGGGTCAATCGCCGGGCGCAGTCAGCGTCTTGCAGGTCTTGGTTGGGCTGTCGTGGGACCGTGCCACCCAGGACGTCGCGCGCAACAGCGCCTTCGGGCGCATCGCCGAGATTGTCGGCTGGGTGACCGCCCTTGCGGCGGGCGACCGGGAGCGGATCCTGGCGCTGGCGACGCAGGCCGAGCGCGCCGACGCAAGGACGCTCTCAGCCGAGGCCGCGCGCCTGCGTCAAGCGATTGCCGCGCCGACGCCGCCGACGATCGAGGAATATCAGCCGGTGAGCGCGTTTCGCGGCTCGTTCGGCGAAATCGCCGTTACCAGCACGGCCGCGGCCAATCGAGCCCAGTTCAGCGCCTTCGCGCTGCAGGCCTGGTTGGACGCGCGCGCGCGGCTGAACGAACTCACGGCGGCGCTCAACGAGCTCAAGGACACGGAACTGAACGAACGGCGGATTCTTCTTGCGGAGTCGCTCGACATTGCCTCGCATCGGGTGGACGCGTGGCTCACGGCTCTGGTGGAAAGCCGTCGCCGGAGTCTGCGGGCTGCCCATCCGGACGGCATGTCGATCGGCGCCTATGGCTGGCTCGAGAACATCGAGCCGACCGGCCAGCGTGAACTCGACGGCGGCTTTATTCATGCCCCAAGCCTGACGCATGCGGCCACCGCGGGTATCCTGCGCAGCGCCTATCTCTCGCACAACACCGATACGGCCGGCGATGGAACGCTTTCGTTCGACTTGACCAGCGCGCGCATCCGCGAGTCGCTGCACCTCCTCGATGGGATGCGGCAAGCACAGCCGCTTGGGGCTCTGCTCGGCTACAAGATCGAACGTGCGATGCACGAAGTCGGACTCGACCGATTCATCCTGTCGCTGCGCAAGATCGCGCCGCGCTTCCAAGGCAAGCTGTCGGATCGCGGCGAGACATTGCAGCCAGTGGCGCTCGAGGCCGTGACCGCGAACAATATCACTGACGGTGTCACGCTGATCCACTTGTTCAACTCAGCTTTCGACATCCGCAAGCAGCTCGATGCAGCGCCGACCGACAATCCGTATCTAACCGAACCTTGGCGGCAGACCACCCAGGACGAGTGGAAAGCCATTCGCGACATCATCCAGGACGCGGCGAAGGCGCTCGAGTCGGTGAGCAGCTTGCTGCTAGCGGAATCGGTCCACCAGATGGTGCAGGGAAACATGGCCCGCGCCTCGGCGGCACTGGATGCTGCGGGCACCGGCGATGCTGTCGCGCCGACGCCACAAGTGATTGCGACGCCCACGACCGGCTTGCCGGTGACCCATTCTGTGTTGCTGGTCGCCGGCGGCACCGCGTCTTGGAACGCGGCGCGGCCGCGCGCCGCCGCCGAGCCCCACCTGGAAGGATGGGCGGCTGAACGGCTCGGCGATCCGGCCACGATCGTCGTCGCGATTGATGCGCAGGGCGCGCCGATCACGCTCGCGGCATCGGGCTTCTGCGCGCTCGACGTGATCTATGACGCCGCCGACCGCGCCGGCTTCGAACGGCGACTGCGCGCGCGTCTGGATAGGCTTCCGGCGGCAACGCCGTTCGCCGAGACGCTTGTTGCAACTTGGCCGGCGGGACAGCGGGCGATCGGCGATGTGTTCGAGCTGGCGGCGTCGCTCCGCGCGCTCATCGTGGCGGCACGGCCCGCGACTCCGCTCGACCTCGTGCTACCGAATGCGACCGGCCCGAACGCGCCGCCGGTTCGGGCGATCACCGCCGCCGCGCTCGGTGAGGCGCGGGGGCGGGCACGGAGTGCGCACGACCTTTTGAGCCTGCGCACCGCGTCGCTCGGGGCGCTGCTGCAGCAGCCCACGGTCACCGCCTCGGCACTCGCCGCCGCGGTCGAGGCGCTAGCCGATTTCGGCATCGTCGCTCCTTCCGCCGCTGGCGATCAGTTGAACGCGCTCGCGCACCTCGCTTTCACCGAGGCCACACGACGCCTCGCCACCTGGGAAGATGAGGTCAAGAAGCCGCTGACCGTCGACACCCTCGTTGCCGCCGGGCAAGCCCTGTTCGGGGACGGCTTCTGGATCCTTTCGGCGATCGGCCCCAACGCCGCCGCCGACGGCTGGGATGCGGCCCTGGCGACGCCACCGCCGGGCGCCGGCGCAACGGCCGTCCGGACGTTCCTCACCGACCTCGCCTCGGTGCGCGACGGCGTGCGGCGCTACGTCGAGGCGTTGCTGCTGACGGAGGCGGTCGGGCATGCGGGCGTCCTGCGCGTCGCACAGCTGGCCGGGCCCGGCAAGGAACCGCCGAAAGGCTGGATCGACGGCCCCATCGATGCCGCCAGCTCAACCCCGGACGTGCCGGTCGGCAGCTATGTGATGGATGTTGCGGGAAACTATGGAGCGGGCCAGCCCACATTCGCTCTGGTGGTCGATCAATGGGTGGAGTTGCTGCCGGTTCGCCAGCGCCGGGGCGAAGGCGCAAACGCTCCCGTCGATGCGCGACACACGACCGGTATCGCTTTCAACGCCGCCGCGCCGCTGTCGCGTCCACCTCAGGCGCTGCTGCTGGCGGTGGCGCCAGACGGTCAGCGTTGGACCACGGCCGCCGTAATGGACGTGCTCGAGGACACGCTCGATCTGGCCAAGATCCGTGCCGTGACGCTCGAACGCACGAACGGCGCGGCACGATTGCTGCCCGCGCTCTACGAGCAGAGCTGGTCGTTGCAGGGGGAGAAGGTGTTCGACCTCGCCGCAACGCTCGCGGTCGCCGCCAAGAGCGAGGCGATGTTGCAATTCATCAAGGAAGGATAGGGCCGTGACAGCGACCAACGCGCTCAAGGTTCGACCTCTTCCCGAGGCGATCAAGGTGATCGCGCTCGAGCCGCCCGGCTGGACGCGGCTCGAACCTCAGAGCCGCAGCGGCAACCCGGCGCCCGGGCTCGAGGCGCGCTTGCACGACCCGCTCTGGCTGCTGGCGCGGCAATGGCAGTTCGGCGAATTCCATGGCGAGGATGCCGGCACGCCGCTCGCAGCTCTGATCAACAGCGCGAGCCTGCGGGTGACCGCGTGGCGGCCCGGCGATCCGGCCAATCCGGCGGCCGGACCCGTTCTGCCTTGGCCGGCGGACGATCCGATTGATCCCGTCATTGAGCGCGAGCCGCCCACGGTCCACGGACCCGGCCTGCGTCAGCGTGCGGAGGCGGGCGCATTGCTGGTTGCCAGGCTCGCCGAAGCCGGGCTCGATGCGCGCGCGAAGCTCGTTCAGTTGTGTCCCCTGTTCAATCCGGGCGAGGCGCAGCAAACGCCGCGCCGGTTCGCGACTCTCGCGCTGTCCTGTCCCGACGGCGAAAAGGCTGCTGCGATGCTCGAATCGGGGGCGGCTGGCATCGCCTCCATCGCCGGCACTGCGGAGACGGCGCGCGCCGCGGCACAGGCTTGGCTCGGCTGGTATCGCGACAACGTTTCCCGTCCGCGAGCGGGAGCGCCGGACTCCTGGATTCCGGAGCGGCTCGAGCACCGATTCTCCTTGCGCCTCGGCAGCGGCGCCAGCCAGCGGGTGGTAGCGGCGCCGTCGCACGACAACGACGGCATCGATTGGTACGTGTTCGATCACCTGACCGGACGCCGTCTGGATATTCCGCAAGAACCGGCAGGCGCGCCGGAGCAGCAACGCAAACTGACGGTCGTCGTCTCGCCCTTGCGCTATGCGGGCATGCCGGCGGACCGGATTTGGCAGTTCGAGGACGGCGCGGTCAATTTCGGCGCGCTCGAGAGCCAACCGCACGACCTCGCGCGGCTGTGCTTCGTGGAATTCGCGATGATCTACGGCAACGACTGGTTCGTCGTGCCGGTCGACGTCGATCACGGCAGCCTGACCCGCATCACCCAGCTTTCCTACCTGACGACTTTCGGCGAGCAGCGCGCGGTGCCACCGGCAGACGACACCCGGCGGAGCGGACGTTTCCGCATGTTCGAGATGTCTGTTGCCGGGGCGCCCGACACCCCCTTGCCCGGCCTGTTCGTGCCGCCGTCGGCGCACTTGCCGGTGGCGGGACGTATGCTCGAGGACGTGCTGTTGCTGCGGGACGAGGGGGCGCACATGGCGTGGGCGGTCGAAAGAATCGTTCAGAGCGTCTCCGGCGATCCGCGCAGTCGGTCCGACGAGCCGCGAACGGATCCCGCTCCGCGTCCGATCCGCGGCGGGGCGGACCTGCAATACACCTTGGAAACGTCGGTCCCGCGCAATTGGATTCCGCTGGTGCCGGTGCCCACCACCGGGCACGGCGGTTTCGTCTTGCGCAAGGGCACCATGACGGACCACGACGAAGCGCTCGGCCAGCTGCTCGCCCCCACGCCGTTCACGCTGCAGGAGGAAGAAGTCCCGCGCGAAGGCCTTCGCGTGAGCCGGATTCCGCATCTCGCCCGTACCGCTGACGGCAGGCGTCTGCGCTGGGTGGCGCGGCGCGTCAGCGTTGGCCGTGGCGAAGGATCGAGCGGGCTGGCATTCGACAGCGCGACCCGATGATTAACCCCGTCCGGGTCGACTGGGCCGTCGCGGCCAGCTACTACAAACGAGGACCATGCAACGATCTCCTCATGTCACGGGACAGTTATCTTCGAAGCGAGATTGGTTGTGCGTTTCTCGAAGTGAAGAGAATACCCAACGACATCGAAGCCTACTTGGAATGTACTGCTGAAGAATATTCGTATTTCTTCGAAAAGGTGAGGTTCCAAATTTTTGGCAAGCAACTGCGAGAGCAAGATTCAGAGAGCTTCAAAATCGCAAAGAACGACGTGTACAAATCACCGATCGGTCTAACAAAGGAGCCGTCGACTATTACGCAAGACTACAAAGATAATGCCGAGAGGATAGGCAAAACAACGCATCGCGCTCGCCGGCGCGAGGCCGGCAAAGCTGCTGAACGACGCATTCAAATAGAATGGAACGAAAGGACTTCTAATGCGCACGCATGGGCCGTTCAACTGGACGATCGACATCGCGGCATCGATGATTTGTATTCTTGTCACGATCGCGCCTGTCTCAGCAAAATCAAAGATTAATGACCAAGATACAGCTGTTTCGGGAACCGTGACCGGCAACGTCCAAGAAGTAGGCTTCAGGGCCATGATTCAAAAGCAAGCCATCCAGTATAATCTTTCTGGGTCAGCAGAAAATAATACTGACGGATCTGTTCGGTTTACCCTTCAAGGTGATAATGATCGGATCAAGCAAGCTCTAAAGACCATTAGTAAGGGCACAAAAAAGTCATCCAATGT
>Ga0306924_10002265_pt1 | contig 18128 bp, 9 predicted proteins | sample sta12Can44000111_FD_203756 | JGI IMG/M metagenome (GOLD analysis project Ga0306924, IMG submission 203756) | Lab enrichment of tropical soil microbial communities from Luquillo Experimental Forest, Puerto Rico - statanox.12C.anox.44.000.111 (v2)... | ecosystem: Environmental > Terrestrial > Soil...
CAATTCGTCGTCGTCACCCTGCTTGCGCAAAAGCCATCTACCCCGGTGCCGGAAGCTACCGCCGCCTTCGGCACGCCGACGGTCGTTCATTTAGGCGCCGCCTTGCTGCTGTCGGCGCTCGCGCGGGCGCCTTGGCCAACGATTTTCTTCCCGGCGCTTCTGTGGGGATGCATGGGATTGGGCGGCGTGGTCTATGCCGTGATCGTCATTCGACGCATGCGCGCGCAAGCCGCATACATACCGGAATTTGAAGACTGGCTGTTTCACATTGTCCTGCCGACCGCGGCCTATGCCCTGCTCGCATTATCCGCAGTGGCAGCCCTCGCTTTCACGGGCGAGGCGCTGTTTGGCGTTGGCGCCGCCGTATTGCTGTTGTTGTTCATCAGCATTCACAATGCCTGGGACGCCGTGGTCTACCACGCCGTCAGCAGGAAGGACCGACGCTAGAAACGCGACACCGGCCACAAGCAGGCTATCCGACCGGCAATCGCCGGTATTATGATGTGCCGTTGCGCAGGCTCTCGACATCGCCGATTGCTCGTATCTGGCAATCTCGCGTGCCGAGCGGATGTTCGGAGATGAGCCATGCTAACAACCCGGCTTTGCGATCTGTTCGGCATCGACGCGCCGATCATTCTGGCGCCGATGGGCACCTGCACCTCGGCCGAGCTTGCGGCTGCCGTATCAAATGCCGGCGGGCTGGGCGGCATCGGAACCCTGTTCCGCAGCTTTGCTGCCATCAAACGCGATATTGATGTCGTCAAGACGCTGACGCAGCGACCTTTCGCAATCAATCACATTCCGCAGACGCTCGATGAGGAAGCGTTTCGCTATACGCTCGCTGCGCGTCCAGCGGTGATCTCGTTCACGCTTGCCAATCCGGGCGATCTCGCGCGCCAGGCGCGTGCCAGCGGCGCGCATGTGATGGTGCAGGTCACGACCGTCGACCAGGCGCTGCAAGCGGCCGAGTGCGGCGCCGAGGTCATCATTGCGCAAGGCAGTGAGTCCGGAGGTTATTGCGGCGAAGTCAGTACCATGACGCTGGTGCCGCAAGTCGTCGATGCCGTGTCACCGCTCCCGGTTGTCGCCTCCGGCGGCATTTTTGACGGGCGCGGCATCGCGGCGGCGCTCATGCTCGGCGCGGCCGGCGTCAATCTCGGCACGCGGTTTATTGCTTCGAAGGAAGGGCCGGCACCGCAGGAATGGAAGCAGGCGATCCTGAGCGCAAAATCAGAACACGCTATCAAGGCTGACGTTCTCAACGACATTACACCGCTGCCTGGCACGGCTGGATTCAAGACCGTGTTGCGCTCGCTGCCGACGGCGTTCTTGACCGAATGGAGCGCCAAGCGCGAGGACGCGCGCCGCGAGCGCGACCGCTTGCGTGGCGAGATCGTCTTGAGCACCCAGGCGGGCCGGCAGCATGAATGCCTGCTGACGGCGGGGCAGAGCGCCGGCGGGATTCATGAGATCCTCAGCGTCGCCGACATCATGCGCAAGCTGACGACAGAGGCGGAAGCGGCATTATCGAAGATGCGCTGGCGCAGCGCCCGTCCACGAGTATCCGAGGAGCGGGTACCGATGAGCCCGGCAATGGAAGAAGTGCCGGAACCCGACAGCCTCGGCGGCTAGGCGCGATAGGCTTTAAGGCTTCAGATAAACGTATCCTTGCGATTGCAGTTCGGGGATACGCACGACGCCGGCTTTGTCGGCGGCCAGGAGTACTTGGCGTCCAGAAAATTCTCAAACTGCCGCAGAACTGTTATGGCAGCGAGCTCGTCAACCAATTGGCGAAGGTAGACCGCCTTTATAATGGCGACGCAACCATCGTTGCCGATCTGACCAATGATCCAACCTACGCGGAGCCGCTATTCGACATGTTTGGTCCCCGCGTTATCGGTCTGCACATCGGCCGGCTGGCGATGGCAGTACATTAGAGCGGCGCGAACATATCTGTCCGATCTTTTGCGAAGTGATCTGCGATCCCAACAAATACGTTTGCCTGATGATCAAGCAGCGCGGCTCTATGAGCAGTTGGCTTCACTTGAAGTCGAGCGGAAGTCGAATGGTGAGAAAATTTACAACTGTTTACCCGGAAAACACGCTGATCTTGCCATCTCCTGTGCCATGCTGAACTGGTTGATCCGCCATCCGCATTGGGACCACTGGATGCGCCAGATCGATGCTCGTCATCGGTCGCGTCCACAGCGCCAAGGAGACCGAAGAGCCTTTGTCTAGCTTTGTCGAGGACTGACTGAGGCATTCATCGCTGCTTTCCCCGTTTCTTTGCCGTTTCCGACGAGCATTGCAAATCAAGTGCGCGAGCAGCCCGCCAGGCAGCGATGTCCGCTTTTGGGGGTAAAGCAGACGTCGCATTTCTTCGACCGAATGTCCGCTTATGACCCAAAGCGGACATCGACGCGACCCGAGATTTCTCATAACCGATCGCTCTGTCACTAGCACGGAGACGGGATCAAATGATCCGTTGCGAGGTCCAGGGCGGCCGGCGAACTGTGCCCCGGGTCACAGCGAGAACCCCAACTGGTACTCTTAGATCGCGGAGTACGCGTCAGCAACGCCGTGCTGGGGAGATTTCGCCATGGATTTCCGCGTCATCAAACAACTTTGCCGTTCGCTGGTGCGTCGCGGGTGGGGTCCGGTTTTCGCCGCGCACGGAGTGGACTTGTCCGAAAAGAATTTGGAGCGTGAACTTAGAAAGCCGCTTCGTGTCGATCGAACGCGCCCGGGATTCGAGGATTTCTGCCTGAAGGGAAAGAGAGCTCTCGAGCCGGGCGATCCAGCAAGAAGTCTCCTTTACCACGGCCTGGCGAGTCCCGATGTTCATCCAACAGCAAATGGACAACCGGCCCCCAACTACCGTTATCCGACGCCGGCCGAACTCGATGTGCTGGAGAACTTCATCTACGGCCTTCAGCCGGTAAAAGCATCTGCGCTGAACGATCTGTTTGTCGGCGTGTTCGCCTATGAATACCGTCCAGCCGCAAGTTCAGCGCATGGCTATCATGCCGATTTCGTTTTTTCGCGCACGGGCATCTCCCGCGTCGGGACGGAGGCCGCCGCATGGGATGGTCCGTCGCGGAGCTTTCGCCCGGACCCGGAAGGCCGCAAGGGCATCTCCGTCTGCCCTGCGCGGTTCGCCGCATTTTTGGCACGCGCCGTTAAGCCCGATGTCTTGGATCCAATTATGGGGCGTCGGGATGAACGAAACGATCGAACGCGAAATTTCTACTATCCCGTTCAAAAGCTGTTTTCAGGCACGGGCTCGATCAAGGGCAGAAATATCAATGTCAAGTTTCGCGAATATCACCGCAATGAAAAGCTTTATCGCATACACCGACCGGGACGAATCAAGCTCGCGCCTGGATTTGATATTCAGAATTATCCGTTCGTTCGGGATTCGCGGAACGATCGAAGCCTCGTCAAACTGAGGCAATGCGGCTCATCGGTTCTCCTCGTTCCACAGCACCACGCCCGGCTGGTCCGGCCGGCGAAACAGAAAAACAGTAGAACAAAGCGCACTGAGACCGTCCGCTTCCTCGTTCCGCCCGAAGTAAAGAACGGCAGCAATCGCTTCAGCACCTCGCTGCAACTTCCGACCCACGGCGAAGCGCGACGGATGCCTGAATACGTCAATATCCGGCATCCGGTCCGTGGCGGTTCGAGGATCGTCGACATGCAAGGGTGGAACCCGACAAGGTTCGACAGCACCTTGAAGAAGGGAAAATACCAGGCAGCCCACTTTTTGGACGAGACCTGCGAGGGGGCCATTACGGCGACTCTAAACGGCATCAAGTCGATGCAACCGACTTTGCCGGCCTATTCGCTGGTGGCGGCCCCTGATTTCTTTCCGCTTTCCGATCAGCTTGAAATCTCAAACTGGGTCCGGCGCAATTATCGGAACTACCAGGAGCACTTCAGCCAAGGCGCCCCTTGGCCTCTTTGCGAGGGGAGAAGGGCCGCCAACATCGAACTGCCGCGGCCTGACGGCTCGCTCGAAAAAGCATTCCAACGGAGAGATGAAACGGTAACCGCGATCGTCGGATTAAAACCCCGATCGCGCCAGACCATCGCCCCCGCGCGTCAGAAGCGGTTCGCGAGCTTCATGACCGATGCTGCATCCAATGAGTTTGACCCCGGCTGGGACGTTTCACTCGCCAGCGATAACGAGGGTTTGTACCTCGCCTCATATGGCCTCGGGAGCCCGTTTCCGGAAGACGCGAAATTGTGTGCGGCTCTAAACTCCTTTTGGCCGGCCGTTGCGCCTGACGCTTCGCGAACATTCGCATTCCAGGGCTCGCCAACCGCGATTCCGCTTTTGGACCGGGAACTAGGTTATCACCCGAAGCATCCAGATGTACTCGCGGGCACAGTGCTCAGCTCGCGTGGATGGGACGGCGAATATGGTCCGTTTCTGGAGAACCTGAACGGTCGAATGTTCGTCAACGCCGCGAGTCTGGACCGCTCGGATTATGTTTCCAATGCGCTCCGCGGTTGGATAACCGTGCGCAAAACGTCTGCGGCCGACAGCGACGAGCTGATCAGGCGCATGGACGCCTTGCGTCGTTGCATTGCAATCCTGCCGCCTCGCTCCGACCATGTCAGCAATACCAAGCTGTGGCTGGTCAAGGCGGAAGGCATCCCCGATTGGGATGTCGAAAGTTGTCGTGCCGATTCACGACTCAGTGGACCCGGTTTCCATTTTGTATTTGTGCGTTTCAATCAGAACGAGAGGCCGACGGGTGATCTAACGCGCGTCCGATTCCGCGTGAAAAATATGTTCGACTGCCAGATTTCGGAGACAAACTTGGTCTTTCGTGCCGACAACAGACCTTGGCAGTTCGCTGGCTTACCGAAATTGGAAACTCCGCGCAGCACCTAACTCGCATGCGATTAGCTGATACGGCTGATGTCATAGTCGTTGGCGCCGGGCCAGCGGGTTCGGCCGCCGCAATCTGTTCCGCACGCGCAGGACTGCGCACACTGCTGCTTGACGGGAAAGAGCCCGATTTTCACCCGGGTGAAACCATTCATCCGGGCGTCGAGAGCCTGTTTCGGGAGCTGGGCGTCTTGGATCAGGTTTGCGCGTGCAGCAGCATCCGACATGAAGGGCATAGGATTCGCTGGTTTGCTCCGGAACAAGTCCAGAAGTTTGGCAGCGATCGGACCGGGACCTGGAAGGGTTTCCAGGTCCGCCGCGACAAACTTAGGGCGATTCTTCATGCACGCAGCATGGCAATCGGCGCCCAATATCGGAAAGTTTGGGTACGAGAACCGCTCATCGCGGGCAAGCGGGTGGTCGGCGTCAGAACGCGTGCCGGCGACATTCGGTCAAAATTCGTCATCGATGCCAGCGGTCGTGGACATTGGCTCGCGCGCGCCTTGGGTCTTACCGTCGATAGGACATCACCGCTGTTGATTGCTTGGTACGGGTGGGCGCAGTCACCTCATGCCGGCAGATTTGCGCAGCCATTGTTAGCAGCAGACTGCTGTGGCTGGACATGGACCGCGCAGATCGATCGGGACTTGTGCGCCTGGACCCGCGTAAATCTGCGCGGTGATCTGCCACGGCCGGATCGCCTGCCGCGCTTGATGTCCGGATTTCGGTCGTGTGCCAAGACGCGCGGCGCGGATGTAACTTGGCGGCGCGTGACCGTGCAGGCTGGTCCCGGGTTTTTTCTGGCAGGCGATGCTGGCGCCGTTCTTGATCCCGCCTCCGCCAACGGCGTCATTCGCGCGATAATGTCGGGAATGACTGCGGCCCGGCGCGTCCTCAAGATAATCGCTGCCAACGCGTCGGAAGGAGCGGAAACGGCGGAGTATACGCGCTGGGCACTCGATTGGCATAAACGCGACGAACATCGATTGGCCAAACTGTATCTGAACAGTTTCCGTTTTCCTCCGAAAGCGAGAGGCATGGCAAACCTCACTAACTTGGATTCCAAGGCATCCGCCGGCTGTCACTGAGGTCCCCAGGTGGTTCTGGCAATTTCCATGAGCCTTACTGGTGCGAACCTTGGAGGTGATCATTTCGCCATTCGTAAAACCCTGCTGTAATCCGCAATTTGAAAATCGGCGTAGTGCCGCAAGCCTAACGTGCCCAATTCATAGTGCACCGACAACTGCGGTCCTTTGCGAGACGCGGGAACAGCAGGCCACGGCGAGAACGAAAGGGAGGTCCCGTGAATCCAGTCAATCGGCACTACGATGCGATAACGCCTTTCTTCCGGACATTTCTCGATTTTGAAAACATGCCGCTGGGCAGTAAGCACCCAGCGCGCAAAAACCTAGAAATTCACAACTATGAGTCTGGACATATGATTTACCTGGTCGGACACTCCCAGGCGGTGGGCTACCGGTGGCTTCCTCGCCCTTTTCATGGCGATCGTGTTTCTTCAAAACCGTCTGTCGGCCCTGAACTGCTACGCCGGATCTCGCACAGATAGGCCCGGTGCGGCACCGTACCGCTGATGGGATCGCGAGCATCGCCATTGATTATCAAATTCAAATTCGCACTATCGGCTCCGAAAGGATTGTAACCCGGCGCACCAAGTTCTTTGCACGGCTGCCACCATCCGTGCTGACCGCACACGACACGCGGGTCGAGGCTTTCATTGAAGCGGGCACGAGCACGCACGCTTCCATGTGGTGTCTCGATCACCACCCAGTCTCCAGCAGCAATGTTGCGCACCTCTGCGGTCTCGGGATGCAATTCCACCTCAGGATTGAGAGCATGCTTTCGCAGGGAGGGCAGCCCGCGGTGTTGACTCTCGCAAAAAAGAGTGTGCTTTGCGCTGGTCAGAACGAGTGGAAATCGGGCCGCGAGATCGGGCCGCGTCCGTGGACCGACCAACGGTTCTTGAAACTCAGGTAACGGCTGATAGCCGTGGTTCAAAAAAGTTTCAGAATAAATTTCGACTTTGCGTGTTGGCGTGGAGAACCCTGCCGGCGTTCCATTCGCGTCAACGCTAGCGTGTTTAGCATAGCGGGGTTTAAGGGCTACTCGCAGACCGCCAGGGGCCGCTCGTAGCTCTTTCAACGTCGTGCCCGAGGGAGCTAGCTGGTGTTGGTAAGCGGCCTGAATATCTCCATGCCAAAAGGAATCCGCCAAACCGAGGCGGCATGCGAGATCGAATACGATTTGCGCATCCGAACGGCACTCGCCGCGTGGCGGGACGACAGGTTGTCGAAACTGCACAACCGACTGTGCTTCCACGCTGACGTCGAAGCCAACCTTCAGTGCTTCGCATTCGAAGGCTGAAGCAACTGGTAAAACGACATCCGCCATCTCTGCGGTCGGATTCATGAATAAATCTGCGTGAGCATAGTATTCCAGCGCAGCGAGCGCCTCGCGTCCGAGCCGAACGTCCGCATGCGCAAGTAGGAGGTTGGCGCCGAACCCAAGCAGGCCTCGCACCGGATAGGGCTTATGATGCAGAATCGCGTCGTAGAGCTCCCGGCCGGTGATAAAGTTCCAGCGCGCAGGTCCGAGCGGGCGTTCGGCGAGTCCCAATGCTGCGGGCAGTTGCCGAGCATTTGCCAGATCCTCCCCAGTGATGGAGTTAACCGGCACTGACGGGAATAGCACGTTGCCGCCCGGCGCATCGAAGCAACCGGTGAGCGCATACAGGATCGAGATGGCCCGCGCGGTCTGTGTTGTGTTCGTATGCTGCTCGTGACCGCTCCAGGCGTAATAGGACACCGGACGCGCGTGCCAGATCAACCGCGCGGCCCTTTCCAATGGCCCGGGATCAATCCAGCAGATTTCTTTTATGACATCTGGAGAATAACGCCTGCACAGGATGGCGTAGAGTTCGAAAATCGGCCGACACAAGACCGGGCCCTGCGCCGTCGTGATCGAGTACTCGCCGGATAAGGCAATGTTGCTGCCGTTTGACTCATAGCGACTTGTCCGTGGGTCATAGAGGACCAGGTCGCTCCTGTTGCTATCCCACGCGAAGTAGCGCTGCGCACTGCCCTGCGCCGTGAGATCACGCTCCGTCAGCAACCGGCCGGTATCAGCCCGCACCAGCAGAGGGCCGTTGGTCCAATCACGCACGAAATCGCTATCGTACCATCCGCGCTCGATCATCAAATTGGCAAGCCCGAGCGCAAGCGCGCCATCGCTGCCCGGTCGTGGCCGCAACCAAACATCGGCCTTGTTCGCCAGCCCAGCTTGGCGTGGATCCACAACGATTAGCCGGAGTCCGCGCTTTAATGACTCGACGATCATTGTCGCATGGGTAAGCCGCGCGATACTCGGGTTGTAGCCCCACAGGATGAGACATCCGCTGTGCGGAATGTCCGCCATCGCGCCGCCAATGCCTGAGGCGACGCTGCCAACGCCGTAGGTATACCGCGTAGCGTAACTTCGCCCCCATCCACAAAGCTCAACACTGGTGCTCGCGTTCGGTGTGCCGAACGCGTTCATCAGTCGTCTTATCCATGGAGACGAGTCTGCTATAGCCGTGGTGGAAGGCGAGGCCATGCTGAAAGCGAAAGCCTGCGGACCATCACGCTCCGCAATCCGGCGCATCGCTACAGCCGTCAGCTCGAGTGCGTCGTTCCAGTTGATGCGTTCCCAGCCGGGATCGGGATCTCCCTTTGGCCGTGTTCGCCTAAGCGGACATGTCAGGCGTTCCGAGTGATACACCAACTCGGGCGCTGCCCGACCCTTCGCGCAAAGCGCTCGGCCGGTGGGGTGCGTAGGATCGGGGTGAAGCGCAACAAAGCGGCCACTGTCGATTTCCGCAACATAGCCGCAACGGGCGATGCACAGCCCACAATAACCCTGCATACGTTTTGTGCCACTTTGAACGGGCATGGCGTCCAAGGCCCCGAAATCCACCTTATGACAGCACTCTCGGTCCCCACATCCAGACGACTTTATTACTTGCCACCAGCTGACATCGCGCACCCAGCCTGGATGGTAGCTTTCCTGGTGCTGACCGCGGTCAGTTCAGCTTATCGCCTCATCAGGGCTCAACCTCGCAGCAGATTACTCCGCCTTGATGCCAGCCGCGCGAATAACTTTGCTCCATTTATTGGTATATTCCACAATGAACTTTCCTAAATCGCTCGCCGAGATGGCGAAAGGTTCTAGGCTTAGCGCGGCCAAGCGGCCTCTGAAAGCAGCATCGGCAAGAGCGGCGTTTACTTCTTTGTTGAGGATTTCGACAATCTCCGGCGGAGTATTCGCTGGAGCACCAATTCCGTCCCAGCTGATTGCTTCGTACCCGGGTACGAAATCGCCGATCGGAGGAACATCCGGCAACGCGTCCAAACGTGCGGCCGTCGTAACTCCGAGGGGCCTGAGCCTGCCCGCCCTGATGTATGCGATCGATGAACTCACAACGTCGAACATCGCTTGGACCTCGCCGCCAATCAGATCGGGCAGCGCAGGCCCCGAGCCGTGATAGTTGACCGTAACCAAGTCGACCCCCGCCATTATCTTGAATAATTCGGAGAACAGATGCGGCGCGCTCCCCGGACCGGCTGAAGCCACGTTGATCTTGCCCGGATTGGCCTTGGCATAAGCGATGAATTCGGGAATGGTTTTGACCGGAAACGCCGGATTGACCTCCATAACTCCCCCGGCCCGCCGCACGCCCGCGATCGGCACGATGTCGCGAATAAAATTGAAACTGAGATTGTAGTACAGCGCGGTGTTCCACGCATTGGAAGCCGAGATTTCCAGCAAAGTGTAACCATCGGGCGGCGCCCGGACGACCGCCTCGGTCGCGACATTGCTGCCGGCGCCCGGCCGGTTCTCGACGATGAATGGTTGACCGAGGCGCTCCGACAACCACTGGCCAATCAGTCGCGCACTGATGTCGAGCGGCCCACCGGCCGCATAGCCGACCAACAAGCGGACCGGTCTCGTCGGATAGGGCGCGGCACGGACTAAGCCAGTCAATCCGGGGAGCGTCACCGCGCCGGCCGCAAAATGTAACAATCGACGACGCGCAAGTTTCATCGTGAGTATTTTCGGCAAATGATGATCTGATCCTCGCAAAAATTGACGACACTAATCAACGGATTTTGGGCAATTGACGAATATGTCGCCACCATCAGCTGTTACATCCGTGGCTTTTGAACCGAGCTTGACACGTTACTTTTACAGAGCCCTGAGCCGCCAGGAGGCAGGTGATGCGACCTTTTGCCCGCCCATTCCAGTTACGTGTATTCTGCGGTACCCTCGTTTGGCCTTCTCATTCTTACACGAGGTTCTATGAATAGCCTGACGCAAGAGGCGCCGGCAGTTTTCACGTCAGCCATCAATAGGCGACTTGTCGCTATTGCCTTCGCTGACGTCGCCGGTTTTTCGCGTCTGATGGCTCTCAACGACGCGGAAACCGTGCACCGTTGGAAGGCGTTGCGGCAACAAGTCATGGAACCTCACATGGTTCGACACGGGGGACGCCTGGTCGATCTTGCCGGCGATGGCATGCTGGTGGAATTCGCGAGCGCCGTTAACGCGGTGCGATGGGCAGCCGACGTCCAGCGCGCTCAGAATCGGGAGCCGAATAACGAGAATCGATTCGCAATGCATCTGCGTATCGGCATCAATGTCGACGATGTCATTGCGGAAGACGGACGTCTGCAGGGCGATGGAGTCAACATCGCATCCCGCATACACCAAGCCGCCGAGCCGGGCCAAATCGTCGTGACCGCCGTCGTTCGCGATTACGTGACGAACAGACTTCCGGTCGTGTTCCACGATCTCGGGACGCCGCCGATGAAGAACATCAACCGTCCCATTCGCGTATTTGCCATCGAGTGGGTTGAAGGCGGCAAGAGCGATCCGCTGACGCAGCCTTATCTCCAGTGGTCCTCACGGCCGACTGTCGCGATTCTGCCTTTCCGCACGATCGGTGGAAGTGACGAAGACAGATACTTCGGAGACGGGATCACTGACGAGATCATCACCGAATTGTCGCGCAGTCGCGGCTTGTACGTGATCGCCCGCGGTTCAACGCTGCGCTATCGTGATCGCGGGAAAGATCTGCGTCAAATCGCCGCTGAACTCGACGTTCGTTATGTTTTGGACGGCAGCGTGCAACGACAGAAGAATCGCCTGAGAATCAGCTGCGAGCTCATTGACCTGACTGCAAACCGTCCGATCTGGGCAGAGCGCTTCGACGGGGCCACGGATGATTTGTTCCAGTTTCAGGACAGCATTGCGACCAGCATTCTCGGCAGGCTCGAGGTCCGGGTGCGCGCCGTCGAGGCGGCACGCGTTCGCGATCACCCTACGGAAAGTCTCGACGCCTATCACTGTGTGCTCAAGGCCATGGCTTTGCTCTACCGTTTTACTCCGGAAAGTTATCAAACCGCGGGTGAACTGCTCGAGCGAGCCATTGCGCTCGATCCTTCCTATCCGCAAGCCTATGCTTATCTTGCGTGGTGGCTTAACTTCCGGATCGGTGAAGGCTGGTCGGAAAATCCGGAGGCCGATTGCGCGCGCGCCCTCCATATTTCTCAGCATGCAATTGAACTCGATGCCGAAGATCCCTTTGTGCTGGCCGTCGGCGGCCACATCCTTTCCTTTCTGGGCCGAAAACCAGTCGAAGCCATCGATCTGTTTGATCAGGCCCTCGCATTAAATCAGAACTTGGCCTTTGCCTGGGGTCTCAGTGCCTTGACGCTGGCCTATCTTGGTCGGCCCGATGAAGCACTGGAGCGGTTGCAAAACGTGTGGCGCCTCAATCCATTTGATCCTTTAACCTTCTACTACTGGATCACGACCGGCATTGCCGAGTTTGTTGCCGGTCGATACGATGAAGCGATTGCGTGGTTGCGAAAATGCAAGCGCGCGAATCCGCGGTTTATTGCCGGCTTGAGGATGCTGGCCGCGTCACTGGCACTATCCGGGAACGAAGTGGATGCACGGGCGGTCGCGGAAGAGCTTTTGACGATCGAACCGTCGTTTCGCGTTGCGCCGTTTATCTCATGGTATCCGTTGCAGCGGGCAGAGGATCTCGCTCGTCTTGAAGCAGGGCTGCGGGCAGCAGGGCTGCCGAATTAGAACTGAACAGTAAATCGAGGGAGGACTGACATGGGAGCTGGCGCAGGCGCTGGCGCGGGTGCAGGAGCTGGTGCGGGCGCTGGCGCGGGTGCAGGAGCTGGTGCGGGCGCAGGAGCTGGTGCGGGTGCAGGCGCTGGGGCGGGTGCAGGAGCTGGCGCGGGTGCAGGAGCTGGCGCGGGTGCAGGCGCTGGCGCGGGTGCAGGAGCTGGCGCGGGTGCAGGCGCTGGTGCGGGTGCAGGCGCTGGCGCGGGTGCAGGCGCTGGCGCCGGTGCGGGAGCTGGTGCTGGCGGACGCCAGTCAACCGGCGCCGAGGCAGGACCGGGTACCGGCCGCAGCTATTACGCGACCCCATGGGATCTTCGCTTTCGCCCCTGGGCGCTCGACTTCACACCGGACGATGCCGGCAACCTGGCCTATCCATTCAACGAGATCGTAAATCCCTATCACACGGATGACTTCCTTGAGTGGCAGACTGGTGACTGGGATCCCGCATTACGATTCTGGACCCTCCCCTTCGACCCGCAACTTAACGAATGGCTCAAATCGGTCGATCAGTCGCGCACCTACATCATGGCGGGCCGCGAGTTCGGCGGGCACGAACGAAAGTTTTGGCGGCTAAATCGCCAAGAACTGCTCGACAATAATTGGCTCGAGTCGCTGGATCTTGGCTGGCAGCCCGATCCCGATTTGCGGGCGCAGGGCGGCAATGCCTGGCAACAAGCCAAGCAAAATGCCTGGGCAGTGATCCGCGGCGAGATCGAGGAACTGCAACAGCTGATGCAGGACGATCGCGACCGCTACCTGGCCGAAATTGACGTGCAAGCAGACAACGGCCCCGATTACATCGTGGCGTTCGTCGGAGCACATATCGATCGGTTTCCTTGGACCATCGAGCTCATCGACTGCGGGCTTTCGATCGGAAATATCGCCTACTCTTTCTTTAAAAACGCGTTCAGGCGGGTGCGTCCATCGTTTCTGTGTCCAGGACTGGCGCCGCCATTCGGCCCACCCGGACATCCCTCGTTTCCGAGCGGACACTCCTTCCTCAGCCATCTGATGGCTTTGCTGCTCCTGGAAGTACCGGGATTGCAGCGGCGCTACGGCATATTCGATCTTCCACAGCCCAACCAACAGCCCAGCGGCGCACCCGGTAAAAAGGTAGAACCGTATCCAAGGGTGACGATGGCGAAGAACAGTGCCTCGATTACCGTGAACGCTCCCGGTTTTGTCTCGACCGGATTGAGTGGCGGCGAAAAGGTCGTGTTTTATCCGGACGACCCGACCAAGCCGCTTCCGCCGGAAATCACGGCAGAAACCACGTATTATGTGCTGCCCTCCAATTTGACGCAGATGACGTTCCAAGTTTCCGCTACGTCCGGCGGTGCGGTTGTCACGCCAAGCGCGGACGGGACGGGTCAGGTTAACCTCAACCCGTTGATGGGGCGCGGCGCGATCAATTCGCCGCTGCTTTGGCTCTCCCAGCGCATCGCCAAAGGTCGTGAACGTCTCGGCGTCCACTACATGTCGGACTCAATGGGCAGCCGGCATTTCGCCGCCGCTATCTGGCGTGCCTTGCGCCACGAGAAGGATCCGAAAAAACGTATCGACTGTCCAACTTTGGACTCCGTGATCAGGCACGCGCGGGCAGAGTGGTCGACCGGCTAGACCTAGGACGGCAGCGTCTCTGCTAATTGGCGAGGACCCACAAGCCAAGATTGTTGTCACCCGCCACCAGATCAACAAGCGGCGCTTGCTGGTTGCATGAAAGGCCCGCAGCGGGATCGATATTGGCGCGATCATCTGCGCACGTCGCCTGAGCGAGAAGCAGATAACGTGTGTTGGGTGGCAGCGGCACCGCGTCGAAAGCGCCAAAACTCACGTTATTGCTGTTTTTAGGAATATTTTTAGCGCTCGAGGCCGCGGGCGAACATTGAGTCCAGGTCGCGCGGTCCCATTGTGGAGGCGGACCCGACGTCCAGGCATGCCACCACAGGCGGACCGTGACATTCTGGGCCTGATTGGTGCCGCGATTGCCAACTATGATGGAAATTTTGCCGTTCGGAGCGATGGAAATCGCATCTAGGCTAGCCTGCCATTCCGGACGCGGAGCGAGCGGGTTTTTATTAGATGGGAGTTGATTTTGATCCCATGCCAGCGAGACCGGATTATAGCTTCCCTTGTCATACTCGACACCGCCGTTGGTCGTTGCTTCCCATGCCGGTCGAAGGTCCTCGATATAAACGTCGACAGGTAGAGGCGCACCCGGTGCATTGGTGATCTTCCCGAACGGATTGTACAGACCCTGCGCTTCGAACGCCCAGCGAATGACCTTATGCACGCAGCCGCCGACCCGGTGGAAAGTATGGGCGGGGCCAATTGGTTGCGGAAAAACGACATGCCAAGCACTCGTATGACAATCGATATAGATCATGGCGCCAACCAATTGATCGGGGTCGTTTGCGGGAACGACCCCCGACGAACCGAGAATCTGAATTCCACGCATGATGAGTTGGACGCAGTAGTGCGATGCCGATCTGCGGGCGTGGATATCGGGGTCGCCGAACGTTGACTCAGTCGTGTCGCCGCCAATGGACCGGTACAGGCGGAACAGCGACGACGACAGGATCTGCTCGCTCCAATAAGCTTTGCGACGGGGCCCCACCGATGTAGGCACGTGCGATAAGCTGTGGTGGAGGGTCCCTCCCCAGCTCCATCCAACACAAACGCAGCGGTCGTGCCGGCGCGGCAAAAATACCCATGGGAATGTTGAGCCGCGCCAACTCGGGTCTGTCGCAAGTTTCGATTCCGGGTCGGACACAATTGCTGCCAGCGCGTCGCCGGGACTGTGGGCAAATCTGAATTGCAGCTCGCCAATTGATGCCGTCAGCAGCACATGACCGAGCTCGTGCCAGATCCATCGCGCATCGGCCGCGATGCCAAGCGGCTCCGCCGGTGAGGGCTTCGTGCCATCGTAGGGTTTGCGCGCTCGGGTCGACAAATCGGCCAGCGCCAAATGCACCTCGATGATGGGTTTATCGCCCCGCGGGATCGGACCTTCAAAATTGTCCGGAAAGCCCTTGACGCGAACTTGCGCGTTGACTGTCTGCCCATCTTTGCCCCCAACCAGATGAATTCCGGAGCGATAGTGAATTTCGAGTGGAAGCGAGGCGACCCGGAAATATTGCCCCGGGTCAATCCCATACACGATCATACGATCGAAGAATTGCTTGACATTCCAGTACGCCATAATTGCCGAAGCATTGTTCGAACGGACCGGCGCGTTGCCGGGCGGCACTGTCTTCGTAGTCCCCGCTGTCTGGCCGTCATCGTCCGAGACAAAACCGGGGCATACGACCACCTTCTCGACATCATAATTATAATTGGTGGGGGTATAGTCCAAATCTGTTGGCGTCAGCTCCGGCAGCCGGAATTTATCGAGGACATCTTCACCTCGTGTCGGCCGCCGGTGGTGCAGAGGGTGCGTGGCATCCTCTTCCGACGCGGGGTCGATCGGAAAAGCCCTCGCTTCCGCCAACAGCTCAACCTTCCTGACAAGCGTGAGTGGCCCGCTTTTGATCTCGTTCATATCACTCGTCGAAAGCTGGGTGGCGAAGATGAACGAGTGGTGAGGCTTCAAATCAAACGGACCGCGGACGCCAGCGCCGGGCTTTTTAAACCGGCCGCTGACGGTCACTTCGGCATGAGCCTGGAATCCTTGTGGCGAGGCGGAAATTGGCGACAGCCGCACGCCCTGAATGGTTACGCTGTCAGCTTCCAAGCCGTACGTCTGCGCGATCGAGTTTTTGAACCCGTGCTTAGACGAAGTCAGATATTCTATAAACGTCCTCGGCGAATTCGTGCTCGCCGCGCCGCGCGTCCGGCGGGTGCGGGCCAGATGTTCCGGAAGCAGCGTCGGTCGGAAAACGCCAAACGGCAGCGAAGCGGACATTCCAGAAATACTGACATCGAACTGCGACTCATTAGATCGCTTGACATGGGCGACCACCCGGATCCCGAATTCAGACCCAAGCGCCCGATCCTCGCCAGCGATTCCCATTTTTTGGGATGCGAGCAGGATCACCGTTTCGTCGTGAGGCACTTCCGGGTCTTGAGAACGATCGACCGCGACTCGCTTGCGCAGGGCCCTAAATGAAACAAGCGAGCGAGCGGAATCATCCGTTGCAGGCCATCCCAGCCGCAACCATCCGAACGAGGGAAAGAGGCGGGGATCGGGACCACCGTCATCGGGATCCAAGGCGTCGAGCCACTCGCCGGGAAGCTCAAGAGGAGGATTAATGAGCCGATTGCTGCTTGCGGTCACAAGATAGGAGTACGCCACTCTTTGCAGGCCGCGCTCCAAGCTGGCGACATTTGCGGTGCCAACAAACGGAGTTGTTGGATGACGGAGCAAAACAGTGGTTGGATAGTTTTGGTTGTTGTTGTTGGGGTCGCCCCAGCGCCGGCTCCAGACGGCAAACTGGCTGTAAGGCCACCCAGATTGATCAGGGGCGCCCTGATCAGCGCGTCTGGATCTTGACCTTGCCGGCGGCCTTCCTCCCTTGGTGCGGCTTGCCGGGGCGCTCCGTCGCGGTTTTCTGGTGCTGCGTGCTTTTGCCATGGTCATTCCCGAGACAGGAGAGCCGCGGCACGATATTGGCTGCAGCGTCCGGACCATCAGTATCCGACGATAATCCGATCGCTGCAATGCGCAAACCTTGGGAGGCCGGACCCTCGAACGCCCATCATGCGGCGGCTTCATGCCAACCGCGGAGACAACCCTGTTCCCGGCATACAGCGCTAGATCGAGAAGATTGTTGACGAGTAGCGTGCGATTAGACAACGAACCCAATCTTGGTTGCGATGGCTGGTTCGCGAGGCACAATTAGCTCTGCGAAAAATGAGGATCTCCACACAGCGACGCCATGCACAGAACGCAAGTCGCTGTACAGCGCGAGCTCTGCGCAGAGCGCAGGTCTCAAACCAATGACCGCCGGCACCGAATGAGGGTCCTGAGGACCACCGCTCAGTCAAGCTCTGCATTCAATGAAGATCTCCGGATGGTAGAGCCCTGCGCGCAGTGAATGTCTTCACATAGTGTGCGCGGGAGAATTTCGAGTCCATCGAAGAATGGGCCGTAGCTGTTGTAAAAGAAGTCCAATCAGTTTTACTGCCGGCCGCGCCGGGCTTTGCCGCGCTCGACCAGGACAAGCTCGATCCTGCCACAGAAGCACTGCGTACCGAGGTTATTAAGATGCAGTCATTCGTCACCACTATTCACGCCAGAAATTTCCTTGATGATGACCTTGATCAAGAGGAGCGCCTCGACGCTAGAATTGCGCGATTGAGGAGGGAGCTCGTCGAAATAAAGACAGCGAAACAGGTGCTTCGACGAACATCAAAAGACGATAAGTAATAGTCAAGGACGCAAATCTTGGGAGTACTACCAAGATTGTCGTCGTTTTGAAGTTTGCGCCGAGCATCCCAAATCTCGATCGGCGGCGGGCACTATGATGCACCCGAGCGAACTCCTCGACAGTGAACTAGCCACTCGAGGCCAGGATCGCGCGCAAAATCAAATCTCTTTTTGAATTAAAAACTATGGAGCAAATGCTCGGCCGGACATAGCGCTGGCGTCGTAGTTCTTAACCGTAAAAGGCCGCCGAACAGCTGCCTTCTCTTCCCATTGCCCGACTGCCTTCACGGCCGCGCATCCAGTCAACTATGCATCGATCTGCATCGCTCGGCCAAACACTGGCGAAGTCGGAATCCTTTTCGAGCTCCGAGGTGCAAAAGGCTTAGTGCGCGGGCTTTCGCTTGACCTTGTGTTTGATCGAATTTCTGCGGCGCACGAGCATTGATGCCGTTTATTCGAACTGTGGCGCGCCTCCCGCTCGAGCGGCAAGATTCAATATGCCTACCCCGCGGAGATGTCCGCTTTGGGTCATAAGCGGACATTGCGGCATGTCTGACGAACGTCCGCTTTACCCCCAAAAGCGGACATTGGAACTCAGTCGTGGAATGTCCCGAAAGCGGACATGCAGACTATTAGTGCTTCGGGGCCTGGGTGAGGTATCCGTCGATC